>OCVV011347250.1_pt1 | contig 18224 bp, 9 predicted proteins | sample 1539721 | NCBI WGS metagenome assembly OCVV01 (sample SAMN02144230, study PRJEB22623) | gut metagenome | biome: sheep rumen | host: Ovis aries | place: New Zealand | reverse complement strand
TTTTATGATGTAGAATATTTGCCAAGCATATTTGAAGGTAAGATAGATAAAGAAAGTTTATTTTAGAATAAATTAAAAGACCTACGCTAAGTAGGTCTTTTTTTGTGTCTTAAAAATTATACTTCTTGACCAGTTTCTTTAAGATAATCATCATAAGTACATTCTCTTACTATTACTTTATTACCAGTTAAATCAATTATTTTGTTTGCGACAGTTTGTGTTAATTGGTGGTCATGAGATGTAAATATTAGATTTCCTTTAAATCTTGTCATTCCTTCATTAAGAGCAGTAATACTTTCCATATCTAAATGGTTTGTTGGTTCATCAAAAATTAAGAAATTTGCACCTGAAAGCATAAGCTTTGAAAGTACGCATCTAACTTTTTCACCACCAGATAATACATTAACTTTCTTTAAAGCTTCTTCACCAGAGAATAACATTCTTCCTAAGAAACTTCTTACATATGTTTCATCTGGATCTTTTGAATATTGGCGTAGCCAATCAACTAAAATCATATCATTTTCAAATAAATAATTATTATCTTTTGGGAAATAATCATGAGTAATTGTTGTTCCAAAAGAAATTGATCCAGAATCTGGTTCTAATTCACCAGCAATTATTTGGAAAAGAACAGTTTTAGCAATTTCATTATCTGATAAAATAGCAATTTTATCATCTCTTTTAACAGTAAATGAAACATTATCTAATACTTTTTCACCATTTATAGTCTTAGTTATATTATTTACTTCTAGTATTTCTTTTCCAGGTTCTCTATCTGGTTTAAAATCTATATAAGGATATTTTCTATTTGAAGGTTTGATTTCATCAAGTTCTATTTTCTCTAATGATTTTTTTCTAGATGTTGCTTGTTTAGATTTAGAAGCGTTAGCGCTAAATCTTGCAATAAATTCTTGTAATTCTTTGATTTTCTCTTCTTTTTTCTTGTTTTGTTCACGCATTTGTTTTAATGCAAGCTGGCTAGATTCATACCAGAAGTCATAGTTTCCAGGATATATTTTAATCTTGCCGAAATCAACATCTGCAATATGTGTACAAACTTTATTTAAGAAATATCTATCATGAGAAACAACAAGTACAGTATTATCATAATCAATTAGGAAATTTTGTAACCAATCTATTGTTTTAATATCTAAGTCATTTGTAGGCTCGTCTAATAATAGAACATCAGGATTACCAAATAAAGCTTGTGCTAATAAAACTTTTACTTTATCCTTAGCTTCTATTTCTTTCATAAGTTTATCATGAAGTTCAGTATCAATTCCTAAACTGTTTAATAAAGTTGCTGCATCTGATTCTGCATTCCATCCATCTAGTTCGGCAAATCTTTCTTCAAGTTTAGCAGCTTTCATACCATCTTCTTCAGAAAAATCAGGTTTAGAATAAATAGCATCTTTTTCTTTCATGATATTGTATAGTTCTTGGTTACCCATAATAACAGTATCTAGAACCCTAAATTCTTCAAAAGCAAAGTGGTCTTGTTTTAAAACAGAAAGTCTTTCACCTTTATCTAAAACAACTTCACCTTTACTTGGTTCTAAATCACCAGATAATACTTTTAAGAACGTAGACTTCCCAGCACCGTTAGCTCCTATTATTCCATAACAATTACCTTTTGTGAATTTGATATTAACATCTTCAAATAATACTCTTTTTCCAAAACGAACTGTTACTCCAATTGCGTTTAACATTATAAAACCTCCTTAAGTTTTCAAAACCTCAATAATTATACTATGTTTGGGGAATAAATGCAAATATTACAATTCAATTAAAAAAGGTTAAAAGTGTGTAGAATCAATTGATTTATTGCTTTTTTATGTATAGAATAAAAAGGTATAAAAGTATAATTTTGCTCTAAAATTATAAAAGTAGGAGAAAAAGATGAAAAAAAACGAAAATGAGAAAAGAGAAATAGTAGTTGCAGCAATTGTTTGCGTACTTATTTTAATAATTGTTGGGGGAATGTTGATTATGAAAAATATGAACAATAAACCAAACAAAGATGAAAATAAAGAAGTAGATGTAGAAATTTCTTACGATGGATATGAATTAAATGAAGATGAAATTGAGCAAGAAGCAGAAAGAGAATTTGAAGAAGATTACTCTCAAGCAGGAGTTTTCCTAGGAATGTTAGGATATAACAAAGCTGGAAAACTACTTCTATACACGAATGAAGAAGGAAAAATGGATAATAGTTTAATTATCTACTTATCTCCAGAAGATTGTGAAGCAAGATTTAAAGAATCAAATGAAACAATCAATGTTGGAGGAAAAGAATTTAAACTATATGAAACAGGTATAGATTATGCAGAATACAAAAATGAATTATTAAAATACATGAGTGAAGAAATGTTTAATAAATACTTTAAACCATACACTAAAGAAATAAATTCAAAATTGTATATAACAAATGAAATGGAAGAAGAAACAAATATTGAATCATTTGAAAGCATAGATGATGAAAAATATTTAGTTTCTTATCAAATAAATGGAGAAATAAAAGAAAATACAATAAAGATAGATAAAGATTCAAGATTAGTAAAAGATTTTGATTTGTAGAGGTAAAATATGAAAAATAACCTAAAAAAATGTATTTTTATAATACTATTTTTATTAATACTAATAGGAATTAATGTATATGCCGCAAATGTTACTATTTCATCAAAACAAGAACATAGGCAAGATGCATATATTACTGTTAAATCAACAGAACAAATGAACTCTGTTAAAATTTATAAGAAGACTGAAGGAGATAAATACATTCTCTTTTATAAGTCAAATCCTCAAAAGGCAGAAATTGTATGTAGGATATCTGCAAAATTATTATCAGATGAAAAAGCTACAGAATTTAAAGTTGTAGTTGAACACAATAATAATGAGGTAGTAGCTCAAAACGTTACTATAGACAAGATAGAAAAAGTTGTAGAAATAAATCCTTCAGAAACGGCGATGCCTTCTTTCTCACCAACGCCAGTACCAACTAAACCTACTCCAAGTGAATCGGCATCAACTAGCCCAAGCACAAGCACTTCACCTAGTACAAGCTCATCGGAAACACCATCTGAATCTCCATCTGGGTCACCTTCGGAATCACCATCTTCTAGCACTCCAGCTTCTGAGACACCTGCAAAAGAAGAACACAAGTATTCTACAACAGGTTCAAAGATAGACTCTTATAAAGATGAAACTATAAGTGTAAGTATAGAGAAGATAGGTAACTTTTATGTTACAAAGGTTTGGGTAAAAGACCCATCAAAACAAATGAAAAAAGCATCAGGAGATTGGGGAAAAACATTAAAACAAGTAAAAACCATGCTAAATGGTGCAGATAAAGCAATTGTTGGATGCAATGGTAGTGGATTTTATTTAAAAGGTTCATGGGAACCAGGATCTGCAGCTATTAAAAAGACTAGTTGGAATAAAACAACAGAGGGAAATCTAGTTATCACAAATGGAACAATCTTAAGACAATTAAGCGGATTAAAAACAAATGCTTTACTTGGAATATTACCAAGTGGGGGATTCAAATATTATGAAGCAAATGCTTATAAAGATGTAATAAATGATGGAGTAAAAAATACATTTACATTTGGGCCAATGCTTATTTATAATGGCAAAAACTATAAACAACAAACAGGATCTCCAAGATTTTCTAGTATGACATCCAAAGCACATAGATGTTGTATAGGACAAATAGATGAAAACAATTATGTAATATTATCTACAAAAGTTACTTCTTCACTAAATGAATGTGCAGCAATGGGTAAGAAACTAGATTGTCAAATGTTATATAATTTAGATGGAGGAGGCTCAACTACTCTATGGTTTAGAAAAGCAACCTCTGGAACCGGAAAAGAATTAAAAACAACAGGTAGAAGTGTTGGAGATGCATTGTATTTTACAACGCAAAAATAATAGTACGAAAAGGAAGTTAAAATGGATATTAATAAGAAAATTGCAGAAGAATTAAACATTAAATTATTTCAAGTAGAAAATACAATAAAATTAATAGATGAGGGGAATACCATTCCCTTCATTGCACGTTATAGAAAAGAAGTAACAGGAAATTTAAGTGATGAGACTTTAAGAGAATTTGGAGAAAGATTAACATATCTTAGAAACCTAGAAGAAAGAAAAGAAGAAGTTATAAGATTAATAGATGAACAAGGAAAACTTACAGATGAATTAAAGTCAGCTATTGAAAAATGCGAGATAATGTCTGAACTAGAGGATTTATATAGACCATATAAGCAAAAGAAAAGAACAAGAGCAACAATAGCAAAAGAAAAAGGGCTAGAGCCACTAGCTACAATTATTTATCTTCAATCAGATAAGAGAAATATAGAAGAGATTGCCAAAGAATATATTGATCCAGAAAAAGGGGTTGAATCTGTAGAAGATGCAATTGCTGGAGCAAAAGATATAATAGCTGAAAACATTTCTGACGAAGCAGAATATAGACAAAAAATGAAGAAAATGTGTCAAAGAGAAGCGGTAATTGTTACAAAAGCTGCTAAAGAAGAAAAATCTCCATATGAAATGTATTATGAGTTTTCAGAAACAATCAGAACTCTTCCAAGTCACAGAATCTTAGCTATAAATAGAGGAGAAAAAGAAGAATTTTTAAAAGTAAAAATTGACAAACCAGATGAAAAGATAATAGACTTAATAGAAAAAGATATTATAAAAGATAAAAACAGCCAATATGCACCAATATTAATAGATACAATACAAGATAGTTATACTAGATTAATAGAACCATCAGTAGATAGAGAAATCAGAAATGATTTGACTGAAAAAGCTGAAGAAAAAGCAATTAAAGTATTTGGTAAAAATGCAAAACAATTACTTTTACAAGCTCCAATTAAAAATATTACAGTTTTAGGGTTTGACCCTGCATATAGAACAGGCTGCAAATTAGCTGTAATAGACGAAAATGGAAAATTATTAGAAACTGCAACAGTATACCCAACTGAACCACAAAATGATGTTGTAGGGGCAACTAAAACGATAAATGGTTTAATAGATAAATATAAAATAAATATGATTGCTATCGGAAATGGTACAGCATCTAGAGAATCAGAAATGTTTGTATCAAACCTAATATCTGCAAGAAAAGAAGAAATATATTATGCAATAGTTAGTGAAGCAGGTGCTTCAGTTTATTCTGCATCAAAACTTGCAACAGAAGAATATCCAGATATAAATGTTTCATTAAGAGGTGCTATTTCTATAGCAAGAAGACTTCAAGATCCATTAGCAGAATTAGTTAAAATCGATCCAAAGGCTATAGGCGTAGGACAATATCAACATGACGTAAATCAAAAAAGACTTTCTGAAAGTTTAACAGGTGTTGTAGAAGATGCCGTAAATACAGTTGGTGTTGATGTTAATACTGCTACACCTTCACTTTTATCATATGTATCTGGAATTAATAAAACTATAGCCAAAAATATAGTTTCATACAGAGATGAAAATGGTGCATTAAAACAAAGAAAAGAATTATTAAAAGTACCAAAACTAGGAAAAGTCGCATTTGAACAATGTGCAGGTTTCTTAAGAATATATGATGGAAAAAACCCATTAGAAATAACGGGAGTTCACCCTGAAAGTTATGAAAAAGCAGAAATGCTTTTAGAAAAAATGGGTTATAAAACAAAAGACATTTTAGATCAAGAAAAACTAAAAAGTTTAAGAGAAGAACTAAAGAAAATCAATGTTGAAAATATGGCAAAAGAACTTGATGTTGGAGAACTTACTTTGCAAGATATAATAAATGAATTATCTAAGCCAGGTAGAGACCCAAGAGATGATATGCCAAAACAAATACTAAGATCAGATGTGCTAAAATTTGAAGATTTAAGAGAAGGTATGGTACTAAAAGGTACTGTAAGGAATGTCACAGATTTTGGAGCATTTGTGGATATCGGTGTAAAACATGATGGACTTGTACACATATCACAACTATCAAATAAATTTGTTAAAAACCCTTCAGAAATTGTTTCTGTTGGTGATATAGTTGAGGTTAAAGTAATAGGAATTGATACAGAAAAACAAAAAGTTAGCTTATCAATGAAGGATGTACATCAAAGTCAAACTTAAAAAGGAGGTTATAACTTTGATAATTAAAAAAATAAAAAAAGTATTTGCTATTTTGATAGCAGTAACAATTATAGGAACATGTGCTGCGGAAACCTATGCAAAAGCTGACGATTTTTATGTTGAAAGAATAAAAAATATGTTAGGCATAGGAAAAATCGAAGTTACTGTAAGTAGAAGCATAAGTAATGAATATACACAAGGACCTGTAATTATTACTTTAGAAATCACTTCTGAAAAAGAAATAAAGAGAGTTACAGTAAGAACAAATAAAGAAGATAGAACCACTGGAACACCAATTACTGTGAATGGAAATAAATGTGAATTCACAGCAGAAGAAAATGGCCATTGGTACTTCTTAATAGAAGATGAAGAAGGAAATACTTTTGATCAAGGAGTAAAGGTATCAAATATAGATAAAACACCCGCAACAGATGAAAAGCCTACGGTTTATCAAACATCTGATACGCAAATAATGGTGCAATGTAACCAAAAAGATGAAGAAAGTAAGATAAAAGAAAAGTATTTTAGATTAGCTAAAGATTCAAATGGTACTTCTTCACTAGAAGGATATGATTGGAAAAAAACAATTTCATTTAACAAATTAGAACTTAATAAAGAATATTATGTTCAAACTAAAGTAATTAATGGTGCAGGTGTTGAAACTGTATCTAAAATAACAACAATTACTCTTGTTAAAGGAAAAGTTGAAGAAGTTCCTGAAGAATTAAGTTCTTTACCTAAAATAGAAGTTTCTTATTCTACAGATTCACAAACATGGGTAAAAGAAGAGGTATTAACTATTAAAGTAAGTGATTCAAAAGGAATTAAAGAAGTAACCGCGGGAAGGGCTGACAGCCAAACAAGAACAAAATTATCTACTTCTGAGAATGAAGGAACAGAAAAAACTTACACTTATACAATTAAAGAAAATGATACTAAATATTCAATAATTGCTATTAATCAAAATGATGGTAAGAAGACATTTAATATCACCTTTCACAATATAGACCCAGTAGCACCAACAGATGATGCTCCAACAGTTACAAAAGGGTCAGCTTCTAATACGATTAAAGTAGTTTGTAACCAAAAAGACAATGAGAGCAAAGTGAATAAAACCTATTGTAGATTTAAGAAAGACGGCGGTGAATATTCAGATTGGAAAGAACTTTCTGGAGAAGTTGTAATTAACGGAAATGGGGATTATGTAATCCAAACAAAGGCTGTTGATAAAGCTGGAAACGAAACTATATCAAAAGAGGTTGCATATAAAGTAAATGGAACAGAGCCTTCACCAGAGCCTGGAGACGAGACAATTTCATCAGATATGTATACTATTAACACAAATACCAAAATAATAACAAGAGTACGTCCTGAAACAACAAAAGAAGAATTCAGAAAACATATAACAGTAAGTACCGGAGCATATTCTATACTTGATAAAGATGGAAATTCAGCATCAGATGATTATATAAAAACAGGATATAAATTAAAAACTGGAAATAATACGTATGAAATTTCTGTAATAGGAGACATAGCTCCAAATGGTAAAGTAGATGTACAAGATTTAACTAAAATAAGACCACATATAGTTGGTATAACGGGTTCAACACTTACAGGATTACCATTAATGTCAGCAGATATAAGTGGAGACGGAGAAGTTAATGTTATTGATTTAACAAGAATAAGAGCATTAATCGTAGGGACTTTTAAGTTATAAAGCCTTGAATTCCGTAAGAAAATAAAAAAATCGTATTGAAAATATTATAATAAAAACATATAAAACTAATAAAATCTTAAAACCTTATAATATAAAGGGTTTTAAGATTTTTTTTATTATTTTAAAGAATAATTAATTTGAAAACTATAATTTATATATTTATATATATAGGCATGAAAATAAACAAAAGAGAGGGAAAATCTATGAAAACGAACAGGAAAACAATTTTAGTGTTGCTTCCAATAGTCATTGTAATGATTGCTATGATAGCTGTAGGCATAGTAAATCCAAAGATGCTAAAAGAAGCACCAATTATCAAATGGGCAAGACAAGCCCTAGGTGAGGATATTGTAATTACAGTTACAGGAATGCCTGACCAAACAATAATCAAGGGACCTATTGAACTTGATATTTCAGTAACAGCAGAACAAGAAATAACAGAAGTTTCAGTTAATGAGCAAGTAATTGAATTAACTGATGGATCTGCTACGATTAGAATTAGTCAAAATGGAAGTTATGATATTTTGGTTACGACAGAAGATGGTGGTACAAAAAATAAAATTATAACAATTTCTCAAATAGACTCAGAATCACCATTAAAAACAAAACCAGAATTGACAGCAACTACTGATTCTGTAACTGCAACATTCAAACAAGCTGAAAGTTATGAATCAGGAACAGCAGTAAGTGGTCTAAAGGAAGAACACAGATTTAGACTAACAAATGAAGCTGGAAATTCAGGAGAATGGGTTACAACAACAGATAATACATACACATTCACTGGGCTTCAAGATGGAACTAAATATTATGTTCAAACATATGGTGAAGATAATGTTGGAAATGCAGCTATTTCAGAGGTAGCTGAAATCACAACAGAATTTCCACCTTTAGAAGAAATTGTTTCAATAACAAGAACACCTGAAGATAAAGTGGCTTGGACAAGACAAGTTACTTTTAATATCACGGTTATTGGTGGAGATAGATATAGAATTAAAACTTCATTGGATGGAACAACATATCAAGAAAACAGTAGCATACAAGTAAATAGAAATGAGACAACACTTTATGGAATACTAATTTGTAATGATGTTGAATCAGATCCTGTCGTAATAGATACAGTTGAAAACGTAGATGTTACCCCTCCTGCAGATACAGCTCCAACCGGAGAAACTACAGCAAATACAATTACAGTAACAAATCACCAAGTTGATGATCAATCAGGTTTAGATGAAACCTCAGTTAGATATAGATTATTAGGAGATGCTGAAGGAAACGAAGTTGTACAAGATTGGCAAGAAGGAAATACATTTACAAACTTAATTTCACAGAAAAATTATTTTATACAAACTAAAGCAGCAGATAATCTTGGAAATGAGCAAGAATCAAGAATTGCAAGTGTAAATACTATAGCACTTCCTTCAGGAAATTCAGCAAATATTAATTATAATTCAAATTGGACAAATCAAGATGTCGAAGTAACAATAACAAATCCAGTATCAGGATTTACACTAGAAATAAGTTTAAATGGAAACGACTGGACAGCAACAAGTCCAATAACATTTAAAGAAAACGGAAGTGTGTTTACAAGATTTACAGATGGAACAAACTATGGCGAAGTTTATGAAACAAGAATTACTAATATAGATAAAATTGCTCCAACAAATGCAGCACCAACAGTATCACCTTCAGAAAACGCATTAACAATTACAAATAATCAAGTAGATAATGAAAGTGGAATAGAAACAACTCTTTATAGATTATGTACAGATGAAACAGGTTCTGCATCACTTGCAGGACATGATTGGCAAACATCAAATATATTTAATGGCTTAATACCAAATGCAGATTATTATATTCAAACAAAAGTTACAGATAGAGCAGGTAATACAACATCATCAACAATCGTAAAGAAGAAAACATCAAATATTCCTTCAACAGAAGGAAAAATTTCAGTAAATGTAAGAAATATCGGAGAGATATATGGAGACTGGACAACTAAAGTTTTAGTTGAACTTGCAATTACTGATGAAACTGCTTTAGCAAAATATCACATTGAAGTAAGTAGTGATGGAGAAAACTATTCAACACCAATAGTTCCAGTAAGTATAGAATATACGGAAAATAAACCATTATATACAAGATTTGCAGACAATAATTATTCAGGAAATGGATACTTAAGTTATGAAGTAAATAACATAGATACTTATGCACCAACAACAGCAGCTCCTGAAGGAGAAACTACAGAAGAAAAAATAACAATAACAAATAAACAAGTTGATAATGAATGTGGAATAGATGAAGCAAAGACAAGATATAGACTATTAGCAGATGAAGAAGGTACGCAAGTAGTTAAAGATTGGCAATCGTCAAATGAATTTACAGGTCTTACAGCAAATACAACATATTATATGCAAACATCTAGTGAAGATCACTTAGGAAACCAATCAGTTTCTGAATTAAAAGAAATAACAACATGGTTAGTTCCTTCAATTGATAACTTAACATTAACTGCAAATCCACCTACAGAATGGACTAAAGATGATGTTATAGTTTCTGCAAACTACACAAAAACAAACTTTAAAGTTCAATTAAGTTTAGATGGAACTGAATATGTAACAGCAGATTCAATAGCAGTTCCTCAAAATGGAACAGTTTATGCTAGATTCATAAATGGAGAAGAACCAGGAGAAGCAACAACAACTATTCAAATAAACAATATTGATAAAACAGCACCAAGTGCACAAGAAACAGCTGTAGACGAGCTAACAACAAGAAAAATAAAAGTTTCAACACCATATACAGATGAGCAAAGTGGTGTTAAAAAAGTAGAATATAGATTAATAGCTGATGAAGAATCAAACGAAAGCCTAGAAGGTTTTGATTGGAATCAAACAGGTGAGTTTGACGGATTAGAACAAGACACAGAATACTTTGTAGAAATAAGAGCAGAAGATAATGTTGGAAATATATCTGCAAGAAAGGTAACTGCAGTTACAACTAAAACTATAGATGATGAATCAAAAGAAATGACATTTACATTAACACCAAGTACATGGACAAGAGAAAATGTAACTGTTAATGCAGTAACCGAAGATGAAGTTTTTGAAGTTGAAATGAGTCAAGACGGAGAAAACTTTACTAAAACAACACAAATAGAAGTTACAGAAAATAAGAAAGTATATGCTAGATATACAGATGGCAAAAATGTTGGCGAAACCAAAGAAGTTAAAGTAGAAAATATAGATAAAACAAAACCAACAAAAACAAAACCAGAACTAGTTGCTACAAAAACATCTATAACAGCAACAGTAAAACAAACAGATAATGAAAGCGGTGTAGATACAACAAAAACAAAATATAGATTAGTTACAGATTTATCAGGAATAGTTGTACTAGAAGGATATGATTGGCAATCTAGCAATGTATTTGAAAATCTAAAATCAGAAAGAAAATATTATGTACAAACTAAAGTTACAGATAAAGTTGGAAACGAAGAAGTATCAATGGTATCTGAAATAGTAACAGAATCAATACCAGATGCAAATACATATGTAACTTATGAAAAGACACCAAATGAATGGACAAATGAAAATGTATTTATAACATTTGATAATGCACAACCAGCATTTGATCTAGAGTATAGTTTTGATAAAACAAATTATACTCCAGTTGAAGAAGATACAATAAAGATTACTGAAAATACAACAATATATGTAAGATTAACAAATGGAATTAGTTCCGGAAAAGAATTAACAATAATAGTTAATAATATTGATAAGAAAAAACCAACTATGAGTGAACCAGTTGTACATGCTACAGACAGTTCAATAGAAGCTAGTGTTACAGCTCAAGATACTGAAAGTGGAGTTAAAGATATAAAATATAGACTTGCAAAGGATAGTGCAGGAAACAATGCATTACCAAATTATGATTGGCAAGACACAGGAAGATTTGAACACTTAACAGAAGAAACAACATATTATGTACAAATAAAAGCTACTGATAAAGCAGGAAATGAAACAACAAAAATAGTTACAATAAAAACTGAAACATCAAAAACAATAATTACATCAAATACATATACAGTAAAAGATAATGAGAAATACATAACAAAAGTTCCAGTAGGAACATCTATAGACGAATTTAAGAGCAAAATAACTGTAAACAGAACATATAAAATAGTAGACACAAAAGGAGCTACTATTACAGGTGGAGATATAAAGACTGGATATAAATTAGTAACAGATACAGCAGAATATGAAATTGCAGCAATAGGAGATATTTCAGGAAATGGAAAACTAGATATTACTGACCTTACAAGATTAAGAGCAAATCTAGTAGGAATGTTAGACATTTCAGGAATTTATTTCCAAGCAGCTGACATAACAGATGATAATGAAATAGGACTTCTTGATTTATTAAGACTAAGAAAAATGTTAGTAGAATAATACTTACATATTTTAATAATGTAGGAAAGGAGGCATATAACAATTGAGTTTAAAATCTAAAATACTAATTAAGATTTTAGAAATACTATGTATTTCAACTCTTTGCATTGATTTGATTTTAAGTATGACAAAAGTAAATTTGCTTACAAAAGTTGAAAAAAATCCTAAAATTGCAAATCAAAAACTTGAAACAGAAAAAGTATTATATGTCTCTACTACAGGTAAAGATTATAATTCGGGAGAGTCTGAAGCAGAAGCAAAATTAACATTGCAAGCTGCAATAAACACAGCAAAAGATTACATTAAAAATGAAGATGTAACAATTAAAGTTGGAAAAGGCCATCATTATATATTTGAACAAATTAATATAGACAATTTAGCAACAGGAGGAGAAAATGGCCATAAATTGATAATAGAAGGTTCTACTCAAGGAAAGACTACCATAGATGGTGGAGTCCAAATTACAACTCCTTGGGAAATAGAAAATGAAGTATATCCTAATATATGGGTAACACAGCTTGAGCCTAATTTAAGTATAAACGGCTTATATGTAAATGGAGAACTTAAAAAAGTTGCTCAAGAAGAAGTTCAAGAAGTTGGAACACCTTATACTGGAATAAATGTTAGCTATATTGATGTTGATTACGATTCAGATACTATTTATTACGACCTAAGAGATGGAAAAATCAAAATGATAATAGAACTAGATGGTATAAGAAATATAGTAGGAATAAAATCTGCTGGTGTTGTAAATAATAGGTATATGAGAGCTTATTATGACATGAAAAGTTGTAAGGCATTAGAAGCGGTTGGAAAAACATATAACTCAGGTACCTTAAGAGCATTTTTATTAGGATCAAAGAAGTTTTTAAATGAAGAAGGAGAATATTTATATGAGCCTTCAACAGGAAAACTATACTATTACTCTACAGAAAATCCAGGACAAGCATCTATTGTTTATCCTAGATCAAATGGATTATTAAGCATAAAAGGAACAAAAGCAGCATTAGCTAGCAATATAGAAATTAAAAATATCACATTTAAATATGGAACATCTGAAGAATATTTAAATGTTTTTTGGACAGATAAAAAGGATTATGGATATAAAGGTTATACTGATGAAGAAGCAAAATTTGCAAATAAGCCAGCACAAATAAATGTAAGTCTAGCATCTAATGTTAGATTTGATGGCTGCAGATTTGAAGATTTTACAACAAATGCGGTAGATATAAAGAATTTTTGCTATGGTATACAAATTTATAATAGCTTTTTTGATAGCATTGGTGGATCTGCAATAAAAGTTGGAAGACCAGAAAAAAATGAAGCGGTTGAAAAAGATACTAGACCAGTCGTAGAAGATCCTTCAAATGTTTATTCTGTCGATTCTAATGTAAATTACATTCCTGCTAAAATAGGAATAGTAAATAATCACATTAAAAATATTTCAATAGATAGTAAAACATTACCAGCAATAGATTTAAATTATTGTAAAACAGCAGATATTAAAAATAATACAATAATAAATGCAAATGCTACTGGTATATCATTAGGAAATATAGAGGTGAATTCAAAAAATTCAACTATTAATAAAAGAAACGGAAGCATTACGGTTTCAAAAAATGCAATCACAGAAACTGGTAAATATGTAGATTTGTCACATCCTATATTTGTTACAGGAACATTTAAAAATGGTGGATTAAAAATTGAAAACAATTATATAGAAATAGCTACAGGAAAAACAGATCATGATCATCTTGGAGGAATATTCCTAAATAGAGGATCTGACAATATAGAAGTATCAAATAATGTTGTTAAAGGATTTACTAATTGGATAAATGAAAGAGCAATTTATCCAGAAAGTACTGATGCAACAACAAAAGAAATAAAAGAAGGATTAATAATAAATACTAATATTACTGGTAATTATTCAACTAAAGCATTAGAAAAATATAGTTTTACACCAGATAATGGACAAGATAAGCCTAAATTTAAATCTTTTGATGCAACAAGAAATAAATATAATTCAAGCGGTGAAATAACAAGTACAAGAGATAAAGGAGAATCTAATGGTGCAATTTCTGCACAAAATGCCGAAAACACAGAATTCTTCACAGATTTAGGAATTGAAAACTTAAATGTAGTTTATGATTATACTACTAATCTGGTTGGAAAATCGACATTTACAACGCAGATGAATCAAATAAAAGCAAATGCCGGTTCTACTTTAGAAGAACATATAGATGCCGAAGGGCCTAGTATTACTGTTGAATATGATGAGAGTACTGATTGGAAACAAGAAGATCTTGAAGTAACAGTAAAAGTTACAGATGAAGATGGTATAAGCAGAGTTTCAGCAATAAGGACAGAGGATAATTGGAACACAACAATACAATTAGATGATAATCAAACTGGAACTTTTACAATAGATAGAAGTGGAACTTATAAAATAACAGCGATAGATCAAGAATATAATAGTAGAACAGAGACGGTTGTAATTAATACTATTGATAAACTTCCACCAGAAATAAAGGTAAATAATATTGAAACAACTTCATCAACTATAACAGTAGACGTAGAAACGCACGATGATGTAAGTGGAGTAGAAAGAGTAGAATACAGGCTGGTAGAAAGTAGAGTAAACCCTACACCTATACAAGGAAGTGAATGGAAAGAATTAGAAACAATAACAGGTCTATTGCAAAATAAAACCTATTTTGTACAAATAAGAGCAACTGATTACGCGGGAAATGAAAGCTTTGAGCTTGTTGAAGCACAAACTGAAAAAATACCTAAAGCTCAAGGTAATATCACAGTATCACAAGATAAAAATGAATGGACAAATGAAAACGTAATCCTTACTGTTTCATCAAAAAAACAGGGAGTAGATATAGAATATAGTACTAATAATATGACATATGAGCTTCTTAATGAAAGTGGAAAATTATCAGTTGATAGAAATTATAAAATACATTTTAGATATACAGATGGTACAAACCAGAGTGATAGTATAATGTATGAAGTATCTAATATTGATAAGATAGCCCCATCAGTAGATTTTTCACATGGACAAGGAAATAAGAATACACTTTCTTTAGATGCAAATGTGGAGGATTCATTAAGTGGATTAAAAACATATAGTTTCATAATATGTTATACAACGCCAGATGATGAAAGACAAAAAATCTTAAATTCATATAATAGTGGAGTAATCACACTAGAGGAAAGAGATAGGTTATTAGAAGAGGTACCAGATTGTTTCCCTGTAGAAGGATTTGAATGGACAAACAATCCTACATTTGAAGGATTAGAGAAAAGTACATATTATTACATATTGTGTAGGGCCGAAGATAATGTTGGAAATGTTAGAGATGAATACTATACTACTTTTACAACTTATATGGATGAAATGCTTGATATGAACTCTTCTGATTATAAAAAGGATCCTAGTTCAACTGATGATCCATCACCAAGTGTGTCACCAAGCCCATCGGTTAGTCCATCACCAAGTGTGTCACCAAGCCCAAGTGTGAGCCCAAGCCCATCAGTTAGCCCATCACCAAGTGTATCACCAAGCCCAAGTGTGAGTCCAAGCCCATCAGTTAGCCCATCACCAAGTGTATCACCAAGCCCAAGTGTGAGTCCAAGCCCATCAGTTAGTCCATCACCAAGTGTGTCACCAAGTCCAAGTCCGTCAGAACCAGATGAGCCTGATCCACCACAAGAACCATTAAAAATAGAAAGTGAATGGTACAAAATAGATTTTGGCAAAAAAGTAATTAGAATACAAGCTAATACAACTATTTCGCAATTTAAACAAAGAATAAAAATTAACAGAAACTATATTATAAAAAATAATATAGGAAATGAAATATCAAAGGATTTAGTTAAAAATGGATATTTCTTAGAAGTGGAAGATTTATCATTCAAAATAATAGTAATCGGAGATATTAGTGGTAATGGCTTAAATGATGTATTAGACTTAGCAAGATTAAGAGACCATTTAATAGGAAAGACTGGAAGAATATTAACAGGAAACAGTTTAGAAGCGGCAGATATTAATGAATCTGGCGATATAAACATATTAGACTTAACTAGGTTAAGAAAACTAATAGTAGAATAAAAACTTGAAATGATATAAATACCGTATTATAATGTATCTTACAAAACACAGGAGGTACAAGGTAATGCGGTATTTTTTAATAATTTTATTTATCGTACTTGTAGTTTTGTTATGGAGGTACTGGTGTCAGAAGATTGTAACAGAAGGTAGCCTGTTTTGTGTGCTTATTGATGATGCAGAAAGCATCTACTATAAAGCTATACAAGACCAGCAAAAAACAGAAAGTTCCGACATGAAAGAGGTGGCAGGAAAGTATATCAAACTCGGTTATAAAGCAGATGATGTGGCAGTACTTTTTTATGAAATAGAATTAGTACTTGCTGATCTGAAAAAGAGATTTGAACACCTCAAGCGTTGGGAAATATGTTTTAGGGGCGAAGACTGGGACAGAATCCTTCGGTACAACCAGGCTCTCTCAGACCTTGAAAATGATATCACACTGGACGAATGGCGTTTGGGAGTGAAAAGGTTCTGAAAAAACAAAAAGAAAAAGTCTTTTAGAGGGTAACTCTTTAAGACTTTTTCTGTTTTATTATAAATTAAATGATTCTTTCATATACAACTTTGTTGCAGATTCAGGACTATATACACCAACAGGGTCTTTGATAGGAGCAAATTCTTTATCTTCTTCAACTCTAAGAAGAGTAATATTATCAAAGAATTTGAAAGAATCAAAAATAAATTTTTCAAACTTAAATGAATTAGGTTCTGAAGGAACAATCTTCATTCCTTCATCATTTATAAATGTATTCTTTTTTCTTGCTCTATGATATGGTAAATCAAGATGTGCAATTTTATCTATTGCATCAACTGAGAATAAGTGACACAAAATATTTATTTCTCTATATAAAGATTTTCCATTTTCCATAGCATTAGTTATTTCAGGTGTTATTCTTTCATGACCTAGCATCGCAGGCTTTCCATTTTTCTTGCAAAATACCCAATCAGAAGAATAAGGATCTTGCTTAAATATAGTTTTTGCTCCAATTTCACAATTGTTTTGAACAGTAAGTCCAAGGAAAATTGGATCTGCGATTTTTACTAATATATTATCAATGCCAGATACGAAAACCCATTTTATACCAGAAAGCTTCATTTGCTCTATAAGGTGATGACGATTAAGAGCTTCAAATAGGTCTCCATTGCCATTAGATGCCTCATTTACCTGATAAGTTTCAGAAAGTAATATCTTACCTGTTTCAGAATTTACAAGTGGCAATTTGTCTTGTACAAAGAAATGAATCTTGTATTTATTTAGTCCAAAATAATTCTTTGATTTAAAAAATTCTATTGTCTCTTGATTATTATTTTCAGAAGTCATAATAAACCAAGGTATTTCTATTTTGTACCTTTTATTAGCGCGCATTATTTTATCTGCGAGAATTTCAAATAAAGATACTTTCTTAGGAAATAAATTTAGTTCAAAAGTACCTTTTGGTCCTTTGTGTCCAAGCCTGGTTCCTTGGCCACCTGCCATAGTAAGTACTGCATAGCTATTTTGCTTTAGTAACTCAGTACCTATGTTTTCTATATTACGAAGATCTTTTATTGGAATTTCTCTTTTTATGAAATAATCTAAAGGTTCAATTAATTCATCTGTAGGAATAGGAACTTCACGAAGTGTTTCATAAAGGTGATTAACTTTTTCAAAATCAATAGAATTAAGCTGGTTTAATAACTTAACTCTTTCATGGTCATAAAGCTCATCATAAAACTCCAATAAATGTTCTTGACCGTATTTTTCTAATTTTTCTTTAATTTTCAGAAATTCAATATCCATAAATTCTTCTTCTCTTTAAAAATTTTTCTTTAAAAGTAG
>OCVV011351236.1_pt1 | contig 18226 bp, 19 predicted proteins | sample 1539721 | NCBI WGS metagenome assembly OCVV01 (sample SAMN02144230, study PRJEB22623) | gut metagenome | biome: sheep rumen | host: Ovis aries | place: New Zealand | reverse complement strand
GCGGAGAAAGGGGGATTCGAACCCCCGGTACCCTTACGAGTACGACAGTTTAGCAAACTGTTGGTTTCAGCCACTCACCCATCTCTCCTTGTGCCCCCGATTAGGGGCGTAACGATTATGCGTTTGCATCTGAAATTTTGCTTTATTTTTCAAAAGCGGGTGCAAAGGTACAACAAATTTTTGAAATATACAAATATTTTTGCATTTTTTTTGCTTATTTCACAAAAAAGTTGTAATTTTGCGCCAAAATTTGAGTTTTATGCAAAAAAACACAGAAATTGAGCGTAAGTTTTTAGTACATTCGGACGCCTTTCAAGCCGAGGCGACGAGCATCATGGAAATCCGTCAGGGTTACCTGTGCAAAGACCCTGACAAAACCATTCGCATACGCATACGCGACACGCAAGCGTTCCTTACTATTAAATCCGGCAAACTGCGTGCGGGTCTTGCCAAGTTTGAATGGGAAAAGGAGATAGTTCTTGCGGATGCAGAGGAGTTGATGAGCCTGTGTCTGCCGGGTGCGATTGAGAAAACGAGGTATATTATTCCTTGTGCCAACGGCAGGAAATGGGAAGTGGATGTGTTTCACGACCGTTTGGAAGGACGCGTTTTAGCGGAGATTGAGTTAGGGAGCGAGGATGAGGCATTTGTGCGTCCGGAATGGCTTGGCGAGGAAGTGACCGGACTGCCGCAGTACTACAATGCGAACATGTAGTGTTGTCATTGGGAGTAAGAGGATGGCAATATTTTTTTTATTTTATATAAAATAAATTTGCATATGTCATAATTTTTTTGTAACTTTGCAGCGTTTTTTAATTTAGAGATAAAATGAAGCGAAATATTGCGATAATAGCCGGTGGCGACAGCAGTGAGCATGAGGTGTCATTGCGGTCAGCCGCCAGTTTGTATTCATTCATGGACAAAGAGCGTTATGACGTTACTATCGTTGTGCTGAAAGGCAAGGAATGGAAGACGGAAGACGGCTGTCCGATAGACAAGAACGATTTTTCTTTTACGCGCGAGGGCGTGAAACACAGTTTTGACTATGCGTACATCACCATCCACGGCACACCGGGCGAGAACGGTTTGTTACAAGGCTATTTAGAGATGATGGGTATTCCTTATTCGTGCTGTAACGTATTAGCCGCCGCGCTGACTTTCAACAAGTTCACCTGCAACCACTATCTGGCTCCGTTCGGATTCAACATTGCTCCGTCTGTGCTGATCCGCAAAAAGGATTGGCAAAAGGACGGTTACGACAGAGAGCGTCTGTGTAATGAGATTGTCAATGGTTTAGGATTACCATGTTTTATCAAGAGTAATGTCGGCGGATCATCGTTCGGTTGCACCAAGGTAAAGCACGCCGAGGATGTTATTCCGGCGATAGAGCGTGCTTTTGAAGAGGGAAACGAGGTGATCTGCGAGGCGTATATGAAGGGCACGGAGGTAACCTGCGGCGTCTATAAGACGAGCCACAAAACCGTTGCGCTACCTATTACCGAGGTGGTGACGAAGAATGAGTTCTTCGATTATGACGCCAAGTACAAGGGTCAGGTGCATGAGATCACTCCGGCACGTATTCCTGATGCCATCCGCGACAAGATCCAAGCCGAGACGCTTCGCATCTACGATGTGATCGGTGCTTCGGGCATCATCCGCGTGGACTGGATCATCACAGGTATGCGGAACACGGAAGACTATATTGATCCGGTAGAGGACATGAGCAAAGTGCAGATCAACCTGTTAGAGGTGAACACGACTCCGGGAATGACCGCGACGAGTTTCATTCCGCAGCAGGTACGCGCCGCAGGACTCGACATCAAAGATGTGCTGACAGAGATTATTGAAGACTAAGCCCCCTCAATCCCCTAAAGGGGGATGAAAAGAAGTAAATTAGGAAATTATGATAGATATCAATAAAGAAATAGCAGGATTGCAATGGGACAAAGAGCCGAAAGGTTTGTATGAGCCTATTGCTTACACCCTGTCTGCAGGCGGCAAACGTCTGCGTCCCCAGTTGGCACTGATAGCTGCGGAGATTGTGATGAACGGCGGATTGCTGAACGGCGATGCGTTGGAAAACACACTGCCGGCGGCATTGGCATTGGAGGTTTTCCATAACTTCACGTTACTGCACGACGACATCATGGACAAAGCGCCTGTCCGCCGCGGCCGTCCGACAGTCCATGTACAATGGAACGACAACACGGCTATTCTCTCGGGCGACCAGATGTTGATAGAGGCGTACAAGTTGCTTTCCGACGTGCCGGCGGACAAGTTGCCGCAAGTGCTGAAATGGTTCAACGAGATGGCAACGGGCATCTGCGAGGGACAGCAGTACGATGTGGATTTCGAGCACGCGAGCCACGTGACCATCGAGGACTACATGATGATGATCGAGAAAAAGACCTCGCTGCTGTTAGCTTACGCGATGAAGATCGGCGGTTACATAGCCGGCGGTACTCCGGCGCAGTTGGAAGCGCTCTATCAGTACGGTCTGCACATCGGTCTGGCGTTCCAGATACAGGACGACATTCTGGATGTCTATGGTAATCCGGAGACGTTCGGCAAAACCATCGGCGGCGACATATGCAGCAACAAGAAGACGTACTTGCTTCTGACCGCGATGGAGCATGCAGATCCGGAGAGCAAAGCGGAGTTGCTGCAGTGGCTCTTAGTGAGCGACCGGGACGCCGAGAAGATAGCCGCCGTCACCGCTATCTACACGCGTTTGGGCGTGCGCGAACTGAGCGAAAGCGTGATGGAAGAGCACACGGCGCAAGCCTTAGCCCAATTGGACAAACTGCCGCAGAACAAAGCCACGGAACGGCTTCGCGTATTAGCGGAACAACTGGTAACAAGAAAGAGTTAATAATTATAATCATGCCATACAGACGATTACCGAACACGGATGTAGCCCGCGTGCATGCCTTGAGGAATGCAATCGAACGCGCAAGCATGGCGGACTATACAGAGCAGGTACTGCCCTACAAAGTGTTGAGCGAAGCACAACGTTTTTTGGTGCCGTTTGAGAATGTAGTGATGCAATCGAAAGACAACTACCAATCAACCGTCAGTGCCAACAAGCAGTACCGCCACGTAGTGCAGAATGCGAGGATGTATATCTCGCATTTCATACAAGTGCTGAACCTTTCCGTTATACGGGGAGAGATAAAGAAAGACCAGAAACTGCTATACGGACTGGATCCGCATCAGCACACGGTGCCGGATCTGTCCACGGAGGAAGCATTGTTGGAATGGGGCAAGAAGGTTATCGAGGGCGAGCAGAAACGGATGGCAAACGGCGGTTTTCCGATCTACAATCCGGCGATTAACAAGGTGAAAGTGTATTACGACATTTTCTGCGAGCACCAGAAGCAGCATGCCTTCCATGTGCAGAACAGCGAGCGCGTTCACGGCGATTTGGAGCCCATGCGCGCGCAGGCGGACGCTATCATTCTGAATATATGGAACTTGGTGGAGGATTACTACAAAGACTTGCTGCCTTACGCCAAACTGATGAAATGTCAGTTGTACGGTCTGATCTATTATTACCGCAAGGGCGAAAAAAAACTTTCGGCCGAAACCGACCGAAAGTTAAAAGAGATCCGCGACAGCCAGCCGACTATCCAATGGTCTGATTTGGAGTGACGATGCGATCCATCCTATAGTCATGCCAAGTATGCGGCAGACTATGCGATTTGAGCTGGAACGCATATCCGACGCCGATCTTCATGGCGTGTTTATGATGCGAGAGGAAACGATCGTAATAACCGCCCCCCCGACCGATGCGATAGCGATGGTAATCAAACAGCACGCCGGGCACAAGGATAAGATCAATGCTACCACGGTACGTATCCGTCTGAGGTTCCGGCACCCCGAAACGCCCCTTCATCATCATCTCCTCGCCATCATAAGGACGCACCTCCATCGAATGGCGATGAGTAACCGGGAAAAGAAACGTTTTTTGCCCCATGTACTTGTTAACCAGGGGACGCAAATCCACTTCGTTGTGAATCGGGTAATAAACCATTACGGTCTTTGCATTAATGAAAGCAGACATCTGCTCGATTTGCGCAATAATACGCGCCGAATCAGCAGCGACCTGTTCCTCGGATAACACACGTCGTTTCTGCTCAGCCAAACCACGCAACGCGCTCTTTTCTTTTTTAGCACGCGACCAGGGAAGCAGCGCAACAAAATCCTTAATTTGAGACTCAAACAACATAAATAATGATTATTAAAACCTTTGCGGCTGCAAAGGTACAAAAAAAAAACGAAATGCGCAAATTTTTTTACATAATAGTGTGTATTTTTCTATTAGGAATGACTTCTTGCGAGCAATCCAGCACAACAAGCACCCAAAAATCGTCGGTAGCAGAGCTTACCTCGTTCACTTTTGCGAAGAATGACACGATCCCGGGTTTGGCGAAAGCCGTGTTCACCATAGAGGATCGAATCGACACAGGATTTGTATGGAACAAGGACTCGATGCTATACGGCACATCGCTGAAACGCGTAGTACCGAAGTTCACATTTGCCGCCACGCCCGGTGCCGCTTATCTCACGACGCCGGACACGGTGATGCTGCTGACCGGTTATGACACGTTGGATTTCAGCAAAGAGCCTATTTATCTCAATGTGCGTTCGCAGGACGCCAAGACTATCAAAGTCTATCAGATTCATCCAACCGTGCATCAGTCCGACCCGGATCTGTATGTATGGGACGTGCTGAACGAGGGCGTTTACCCTAATGACGACAGTGAGCAGAAAGTGATGCTGTTAGGCGGAAACTTCCTGATGATCAGTTCGAACGGTTATGAGATCGACCTGTACAGTTCGGCTAATGGCGAAGACTGGAGTCCGCTTAGTGCTCCGACAGGTCTGCCGATAGGCACCAAAGTGCGTCAGATGATCAGCGACGGCGAGACGCTCTATTACGGGCAGGACAGTTCGGTCTATACTTCCGACGATGCCATCACCTGGACGGAGCACAAGACGAATTATCCCGTGCGCACGATGCTGATGTACTGGAACGAAGAGATATGGCTGTTGACCGAGCAAAAGGAGCAGTACGAGATTGCCACCTTTGACGGCGACAGCGTGGAGTTACGCAACCTGCTGATTGATGGTGAGTTCCCGATCAGCGATTTTGCGACCGTCTCATTCTTCAACGCCAGCGGCAGAAAGCGGGCGATGATCATCGGCGGATTTGCGGAGAACGGCAAATCGCTCAACACGCGGTGGAACTTCGAATATTCGCATCACATCAAAGAGAACGGCGGTTACCGCATCCAGGAGTTCTCCATCGACCGGCCTAAATTCACCAGCCTCACCGGCATCTCCACCGTCTATTACAACGACCAGCTGTTGCTCTTCGGCGGCGTTGATTCGAGCATGAACTATTTCGGTCGGGACATCATGGTTTCCAACAACGAGGGTCTGACCTGGACAGCCGCCGACAGCACGAAGAACCAGCTGCCGGAAGCCTATCAGGCACGACAGAAACAGTCGGCTATCGCGGTGGATGACTATATATACCTCTTCGGCGGCCAGGACGCGCATATGACCTATAGCGACGTCTATCGCGGCAAACTGAACTCCATTAACTGGATCAAAAAATAAACAACTAAAATATTAACATTATGACAATCAAAGATTACAATTTCGCCGGTAAGAAGGCGATCGTACGCGTGGACTTCAATGTGCCACTGGATGAGAATGGTAAGATCACAGACGACACCCGTATTCGTGGTGCGCTGCCGACCCTGAAACACATTTTGGAGAACGGCGGTGCGCTCATCATCATGAGCCATATGGGCAAGCCGAAAGGCAAAGTACAGGCTAAGTTCAGCCTCGGTCAGATCAAAGACGCGGTAGCTGCTGCGTTAGGTCGCCCTGTTCAGTTTGCAGAGGACTGCGCGAAAGCACAAGACCAGGCAGCTGCGCTCAAACCGGGTGAGGTACTGCTGTTGGAGAACCTGCGTTTCTATCCTGAAGAGGAAGGCAAACCGGTTGGTATCGAGAAAGAAGATCCGGCTTACGAGGCAGCAAAGAAAGAGATGAAAGCCCGTCAGAAAGAGTTCGCCAAGACTTTGGCTTCGTATGCAGACTGCTACGTAATGGACGCATTCGGAACGGCTCACCGCAAACATGCTTCGACCGCTGTGATTGCAGACTATTTCGACGCAGACAACAAGATGCTCGGTTTCCTGATGGAGAAAGAGGTAGCAGCCGTTGACGCTGTACTGGGCGACATCAAACGTCCGTTCGTGGCTATCATGGGCGGTTCCAAAGTAAGTTCGAAGATCGGTATCATCGAGAACCTGCTTGGCAAAGTGGACAAACTGATCCTCTGCGGCGGTATGACTTATACGTTTGCCAAAGCACACGGCGGCGAGATCGGCAACTCGATCGTAGAGCTCGACAAACTGGATGTAGCTCTGGGCGTTGAGGAGTTGGCAAAGAAGAACGGCGTAGAGCTCGTAATGGCAGAGGACGCTATCTGCGGCGACAGCTTCAGCAACGATGCCAAACAGCAGGTTTGCCCGTCGAACGCTATTCCCGAGGGCTGGGAAGGTTTGGATGCGGGACCGAAAGCACAAGAGGCATTCGCCAACGCTATCAAGGGTGCCAAGACCATCCTTTGGAACGGTCCTGCCGGTGTATTCGAGTTCGACAATTTCTGCGACGGAAGCCGCGCCATCGGCAACGCGATAGCAGAAGCAACCGCAAACGGCGCATTCTCGCTCATCGGAGGCGGTGACTCCGTAGCTTGTGTGAACAAATTCGGTCTGGCTGACAAGGTTTCGTATATCTCCACCGGCGGCGGTGCTTTGCTGGAGGCTATCGAAGGAAAGATTCTTCCGGGTGTTGCTGCCATCAAAGGAGAGTAATAGTAATTGAAAATTGATCATTATACAATGGAAATAGTTGGAAAAGTAATACAAGTGCTCCCTATGCAAGAGGGAGTTGGTCGTAATGGCAATCCTTGGAAGTTACAAGGTTACGTCCTCGAGACGCTCGAGAACTATCCTCGCAAAGTGCATTTTGAGGTGTTTGGCGAGGATCGCATCAAACAGAACCCTTGCGCCATCGACCAAGTGGTAACGGTTAGTTTCGATATCGAGAGCCGCGAGTTCAACGGCCGTTGGTACACTTCTATCCGTGCATGGCGCATCCAGCAGGGTGACACGACGCAAGCAGGTGTTCAGCCTGCCGCCGCTCCGGTAGCCGCGCCCGCAGCAGCACCAGCTCCGGCAGCAGCGCCGGTTCAGGGTCCCGCTGCCGTTGATCCTTTCGATGCTTCCGCCGGTGACGGCACAAGCGATCTGCCCTTCTGATGAAAAGGTGGATTAAATACATAGTGATCCTTGCTCTGTTAGCGGGTGGCGTGATTGTATGCGCCATCCGCTGGCAGGCATGGTTCGGTATGCCGAACGAACCCCAATGGACAGGAGACACCATCAATTATACATTCCCGCTCTTCGACCATGACACGACGCCGGAACAGTTGGAGATCTTAGTATTGGGCGATATTCACAACCGTCTCAAACGGGAAGACTACGACACATTAGCCGCCCGCGCGCCGTTTATTGACGGCATCGCTCAGTCGGGAGATTGGATGGACCGCGGGCAGAATTATTACTACCAGATGCTGCTACGTGAATGGACCAACAGTGCGTTGTATGGCACGCCGGTTATCGTAGCACCGGGCAATCACGAGTATTCGAAAGGCGTACACAGAGAGCTTTCACCCATTTGGGAAAAGGCCTTTAAACATCCGCATAATGGTCCGGAAGGAGTGCCAGGCGCGCAGTATTACATTGATTTTGACCAAGTGCGCTTTATTGTCATGGACACGAACCCGTTAGACCGGCTCGTCTATCTGACGCGCATGCTGACATGGCTTCGCGAGGCGATGTACACAGCCGGAAACCGGTATATCATCGTTATGATGCACCACCCTGTCCTATCGGTGGCAAAAGGGCGATTTAATTCGCTTATTTACTCTACGTTCCGCCACGCATTGGGAGAAGCGGATCTGGTGATCGCGGGTCACGACCACAGTTACATGCGGAAAGGCGGATTTGTGGTGTCCAATATCTCCGGTGCCCCCAAGAAACAGCAATTCCGCTACACGCCGGATGTTATTGCCACCGAGCCGGTATATGGTATCATCAAAGCAGACAGCTGTCTGACATTCAAGGTCTATCGTTTCAGCGACGGACAAATCATCGACTCTTTGTATGTTAAGCACGACTGATGCGATTGTATTGTCGCTTCAGCCGTATTCGGACAAAGCGCACATTCTGCATGCCTATACGCGCGCGTACGGGCGCGTTAATTATAAGGTATATGGCCTCGGCCGCAAACATGCCATCGGCCTATACACCCCGCTTTCCCTCATCCGCGTCACCGCGTCTTATCCCGTCTCCGGCATGCCGACGATTAAAGAGACCACCACTAACGGCTCATCTTTACTTGGCGACACGGCATTTCCCCAACAAACCGTCCGTTTATTTATCAGCGAAGTGCTCTATCATGTATTGCGTCACCCGATGCCGGATGAACCGATGTTTGAATATCTGACGCAAGCAATCTTAGAGTTAAGCAGAACTGAAAAGCCACAGAATTTCCATGTGCAGTTTCTGATCGGTTTAGCCGCGATGTTAGGGTTCGGAATGGAGCAAGAGCCATCATTACCGACCTCTCGAAACGAACGTCAGCAGACCCTGCGCAATCTATGCAAATACTTCGAAGAACATGTTGAAACATGGGAAGAACCCAAGTCTTTGGACGTTCTAATGGAGGTTTTTGACTAAAAATGAAGAAAAATTGCATTTTCTTGACAAAAAATTTGGTCATGTCAGAAAATTGTTGTAATTTTGCACGCTTTTTTGACGTATAACCCCGTCTTCTCGCCATAAGGGCGCGATTAATTGACGATCCTCGTGAGGAGACATAAAATATTTGAGAACAATGAAACGTACATTCCAACCATCCCAACGCAAGCGTCGTAACAAACACGGCTTCTTGGAGAGAATGGCCACCGCTAATGGTCGCCGTGTATTGGCAGCACGCCGTGCAAAAGGTCGTAAGAAACTGACCGTAGCAGACGAAGGTCGCCACAAATTTTAATGGAGTCGACTAGACAACACAAAATCGCTCGGCTCATTCAAAAGGACATGAGCGATATTTTATTGCGGTACGCGCACACGCTTCATGGAACATTGATTTCCGTGAGCGAAGTGCGTGTGTCGTCAGATCTCTCTATTGCGCACATTTATCTGTCCATCTTCCCTCATGACAAGGTGGCAGAGACGATGACGCTGATTGAAGAGAACACCCACCGTTTGCGCGGTGAGCTCGGCACATTGGAGCGTCATCAACTGCGTATTATTCCGGAGATCATCTTCCATTTGGACGAGACCATAGACCGGATGGAGCGCATTGACGAATTGTTAAATCGTTAAACCGTTAAACCGTTAAATTGTTAACAACTTAACTGTTTAACATCTTAACCGTTTAACGTGAGAAAATCCATCGAACCATACATTGCTTGGCGTTACCTGTTCTCGAAGAAAGGTCACAACGCAATCAATATTATCTCGGGCATTAGTGCCGGAGCGCTTGCTGTTGTAACGGCGGCGATGATCTGCGTGCTAAGCGTAATGAACGGTTTCGGCTCGTTAGTGGAGCAGATGTTCTCGGAGTTCGACCCGGTACTGATGGTAGTGCCGGCCGAAGGACAGACTTTGCGCACCGACACGATGCCGGTTCTTTCTTTATACGCGCGCGAGGATGTTGAAGCCATCTCCGCGCAGTTGGAACAGACGGCACTCATTCGTTACAAAGATCATCAGACGCCGGCGCGCGTAATGGGTGTGGATTCGCTTTTCACCCGCACGGCGCATATCGATTCGATCATTACGGACGGTTATTACAGCGTGTGGGACGGTGCTTTTGACCGCACAGTGTTAGGTCGCGGTTTGGCGGCAGAGATTGGGATGAATGCCCATTTCACCGGCGCGCTGCATCTATATGCGCCGGAGCGGACAGGCAAGATCAACATGTTGCGTCCTGATAAGTCGCTTAGGCATGAGCACGCATTCATCGCCGGCACGTTTGCAGTGAACCAAGTGGGCTATGACGACCAACTGCTATTAGTCTCCCTGCCTTTGGCTCGCCGGCTCTTCGGCTACGACGACCAAACCGTTAGCGCACTTCGCATTCAACCAAAAGAGGGGGTAAAAGTATCCGCCCTCAAACATCAGATAGCCACTACGCTCGGAGAGGGTTTCCGTGTACTCGACCGCTATGAACAGCAAGCGGACTTCTTCCGTATTCTGCGCATAGAGAAACTGCTGACCGTGCTGCTGATGGTGTTCATTCTGCTTATCGCCAGTTTTAATATTATCGGTTCGCTCTCGATGCTTATTATTGACAAGCGCGAGGACATCCGTATTCTCTCGCACATGGGCGCGGACGAAAACACTATCCGCCGTGTGTTCCTGTTAGAAGGCTGGCTGATTTCGTCTTTAGGCACGATCATCGGTCTTATTTCGGGTGTTTTGCTCTGTTTGGGGCAAGAGCACTACAGTTGGCTTAAACTCGGCGATGGCACGGAATATGTTATCTCCGCTTACCCGGTTCAAGTACAGATGCCGGATGTGCTGTTGGTGGCAGTTATTGTGCTGGCATTGGGATTCATTGCCGCGTATTACCCCACTAAAAAGTTGAGAGTTGATAGTTGAGAGTTGAGAGAAGCCGTCTAGTAGAAAGTTGAGAGTTTATTATGAAAAAAGAATATTTTGTCATCTTGATAGGCTGTTTGTTGAGCGTAATGGCCTGCACGAAGCGACAGCCGCATGTCTATCGCGGTTTGCCCGACGAGTATGAAATAGCTTACGAGGAGATTTACGGGCATTGTTACGATTCGATAGCACAAGCGGTAGTGGCGTTAGACCTCTACTCCGAGGGTTTGGAACTGGATAAGAACCACCGGATCAAAGGTACAGGTTACAACCTCTATCTATCCGATATTTTTGTGCCGGATTCGCTGTTAGAAGAGGGCTCGTATCGTCATTCCAAAGACGGCGAGGCTTTCACTTTTCTGCCCGGACGCGACTACGACGGTACGCCGCACGGGATGTATATCCTCAATATCGAAGAGAACAAGGTCATCGGCATTCAGGTCCTGGATTCGGGTTCGTTCGTCTATCGCAACGACAGCCTGCTATTCACGCTCTATTACAAGAACGCGTACGGTTATCGCGCCGTTTATTCACCCACTTTCCACGGCACACTCATTCCATGGCGAAAGAAATAAAATCGGATGAGCAGCTGCGGAAGGAATACCACACGTGGCTGCGTTTGGAACGCGGATATTCGTCCAATACCATTGAGGGCTACGAGATGGATTTGGACAAACTGCGTGCCTATGCCACCGAGCATGGAATAGATTACGTGCATCTAAGTTTTGACGAACTGCAAGACTGCATTTATGCGTTGTGCAAAGAACTTCGCTCGGAAGCCACACAGGCCCGGCTTTTAGCCGGTATTCATTCGTGGTACCGGTTTTTGCTGTACAAAGATTATATCGAGCAGGATCCCTCGGAACTGTTGGAGGGTCCCAAGAAATCCAAACATCTGCCGACCGTGCTGTCTTTGGACGAGATCAACCGGATGATGGCAGCGATCGACCTCTCCTCCAACGAGGGTCACCGTAACCGCGCAATGATGGAGATGCTGTACGGCAGCGGTCTGCGTGTAAGCGAATTAGTAGGTCTGCAACTGAGTAAGATCTACCTTGACGAACATTATATGCTGATTGAAGGCAAAGGCTCCAAACAGCGGTTGGTTCCTCTGTCGCCAGTAGCCGAAGAATGGTTTGGTTATTGGATGCAGGAGCGCAGTACGTGGCCGCTCAAGCCGGAGTCGAAAGACATCGCGTTCGTAAACCGTTACGGTCGTCCCATGACGCGGGCTATGGTGTTTACCATCGTGCGCCGGTTATGCGCAGAAGCAGGGATCACCAAAACCGTTTCGCCGCACACTTTGCGGCATTCATTCGCAACCCATCTGCTACAAAACGGAGCGGATCTGAGGATCATTCAGCAGTTATTAGGTCACGAGGACTTGGCTACGACCGAGATATACACCCATTTGGATGTGGCAGATCTGCGCAAGGCGGTATTGGAGTGCCATCCGGCAAATAAAGTTGAGAGTTGAGAGATAAACTTTACATATTATTCTTGGTGCTTTGGGCGTTGTGGATCGGTAGTTTTCGTTGCTATGCAGTGGAGACGATCATCGTGGGCGAAGTGGTGAACGAGACGACCGGAGAGGCGGTGCCGAATGTGAATATCCGTTTCCGAGGGACGAAGATCGGTACTACTTCGGACGAAAACGGCAACTATGTGCTACGGGTGGATATGCAAGCCAAAGAGCAGTTGATCTTCTCTGCGGTGGGTTATTACACGCAGCGTTTTGACATTGAGCCGGGCGCGATGGCGGGTCTGCAAGTAGCGCTGCGCGAACGGACAGCCACATTGAGCGAAGTAGTGGTTTCTCCGGCTGAAAACCCTGCAATAGGCATCTTGCGCCAAGTGCGGGCTCACCGGGAGGAGAACGACCGGACGCTTCACAAAGAGAGCAGCATAGTTGCACAACGCGAACAGACACTTTACATATCGCATATCAGCAAACGGCATCTTCAGCGTGCGCTATGGAAAAGTCTGCAAGCCGGCATGATTGCGCAAGAGGACTCGACTTATATTCTGCCGCTATACCGCGAGAAACAGTCTTTCCGGCTCTCGGGCACAGAGATGATTCCTGCAAACGACAAGATGAGTCAGACCCTCATCCTTACCGAAACGAGTTACGCTTCTCTTTTGGGCGGCGAAGGAAACCTCAATTTCTATGCGCCGTCGGTGTCGATCATGGGGCACGCTTTTCTATCTCCGATAGCTGCCGGCGGCAACCTCTATTATCGCTATTACATCGTGGAAGAGGACTCCCTTTCCGCGCCTATGGTACGCATTGCCTTTCGTACAAGAAACCCGTTCTACGCCACGTTCAATGGTGAGATGGTGATAGACACCAGCGCTTTTGCGCTCCGTTCGATTCAAGCGCACGTTCCGGCAGAAGTGGCGGTGAATTATGTCAATACGCTGCATGTCCACCAAACACTCGCGCCGGACGGTACGATCGCCGAAGAGAAGATCTCGGTGCTGCTTGATTTCTCTATCAAGACCGAGAAAGCCGGAACGGTCTTCCCCACCCTTCTGCTGACGACGAATCTAAACAACCCCACCCTACCTTCCCACAAGGGAGGAGCCCTAACTACATCCCCCTCCCTTGTGAGGAGGGACGGGGAGGGGTTTTCTTCAGCCGATTCGGCATTTGCTACTTTGGAGGATCTACCGATAATACGTACCGCGCAATGGTTCGCCACCATCGCAACTACCGGATATATTCCCACCGGCACGATGGTGGATATAGGTCACATCGAGGAGATCTTGCAGATCAACAAACATGAAGGTTTGCACTTGGGTCTGCCGTTCCGGACGAACGAGAAACTGTCGGACGTCGTTTCTTTGGAAGCGTCGGTGGGTTATGGATTCAAAGACCGTTCGGTCAAGGGGATGGGTCGTGTCTCTGTGAACCTGCCAACTACCCGCAAGAGCACGCTGCAAGTGGAGTACCAGGACCATTATGTCTGGTCGGAAGTGGATGATTTCGGACGTCTGTTGCGGGAGAACTCCATGGGCTGGGGTAACTTCGACTTTACGGCGTACGCTTTTGAGGCGCTGCATCGCGACACCTTATGCCGCAACACCGCCATGCACCAGCGGCAGATACAGGCTTATTGGTTTGCCGACTGGACTCCGAACTTCGAGACACGTGCTTATGTCCGCGCGGGCTGGCAACCGGCGGAACTACCTCTTTATACCGCGAACGCCACACAGCCAACATCAAACATCGCTTATCAATCGCTCTCGCTCATCGGGCGACTCAGTTGGGGCGAACGCAAATACGACGGCTATTTCATGCGAAGATATGCGTACTCATCGCGCTATCCGGTGCTGTATATCGGTTTTGAGACAGGTCATTGGGCAGGAACAGCCACACAGCCGTTTGAGAAAGGAGCGGGCTTGGGCTCCAATATCTACGCACACATTCGTCTTATGCTCAGCCAGCACGCCAACCTCGGTATGGGCGGAACACTCAGTTACGCGTTGCAAGGCGGCGCAATCTTCGGTCACGTACCGGCCACTATGCTCTGGCAAGCGAACGGAAACCAGGGTTTTGCGTACGACCCTTACCGCTATACTTTCCTGCACGGCGGAGAACTGACCGCGGACAAATATGTGGCTTTGCAAACCGAATGGAACGGCCAGGGTATTCTTTTCAATATGATTCCGGGTATTCGATGGCTGCATCTGCGCGAATTGGTAGAGGCGAAAGTGGCATACGGCTATAACAGCACCGCGGACAAACATAAAACCTATGCCGAAGTTGGCATAGGTTTGGGAAATATCCTGCGTGTGTGCGACCTCTATTCCGTGTGGGGCTTTACGCAGAATGACCGTTTGGTCAACGGAAAAAGATTCAGTCCCCAATGGGGAATGCGTTTCCGCATCCATCTGGGGCTATGATCACAGGCTCTTGATATACTTATCCGCTTCGATAGCTGCTTTTGCACCGCTTCCGGCAGCTACGATTGCCTGACGGTAGTGCGGGTCAGCGCAGTCTCCGGCAGCAAACACACCGGGCACGTTCGTGCGCGGGCTGTCTCCATCCACGATAATATAGCCCTCTGCATCGCGGTTCACGAAATCTTTGAAGAGGTCGGTGTTCGGGTGATGACCGATCGCTAAGAAGAATCCATCGATATCAATGTGCTTCACTGCCTCGTCCGGTTCGCCCTTGCGATAGACGAGATCCGCACCTTGCACTTTGCCCTCGCCGGTGAGGCAGAGTGTGTTATGCTCAAAGAGAACCTCGATTTTGGGGTTATTGAGCACGCGTTGCTGCATGATCTCCGAAGCGCGGAGGTAAGGCTTGCGCACGATCATATACACTTTTTCGCACAGCCCGGCAAGGTAGTTGGCCTCCTCACACGCCGTGTCGCCACCGCCTACTACGGCTACTGTTTTCTTACGGTAGAAGAAGCCATCGCAGGTAGCGCAGGCACTCACACCGCGTCCGCGATAGGTGCGTTCGGATTCGATACCGAGGTATTTGGCACTCGCGCCGGTAGCAATAATAACCGCATCGGCTTCGTATTCCTCGGTGTCTTCCACCCACACTTTCTTGGGGCTTGTCGAGAAATCCACTTTGGTCACGATGCCGGACACGTACTTCGTACCGAAACGTTCAGCTTGACGCTTCATGTCATCCATCATTTGGAAGGGTTCAACTCCATCCGGGTAGCCGGGGAAATTTTCCACTTCGGTAGTTGTTGTCAACTGACCGCCTAATTGCGGTCCTTCAATCAGCACCGGCTCCAAGTTCGCGCGGCTGGCATAGATAGCAGCCGTGTAACCCGCAGGTCCGGAGCCTATAATCAAACATTTAACTCTATTCATAATCTCATATCGTTGATATACGTATTCTTATCGGGTTCGATGATGTATTTCGGTTCTTCTTTGACAAAAGAAGGGTTATTCATCTTGAGGGTTGAACTCTTTTTGCCCTCTTTGATGTCCAAGGACAGCGGCAAGAGGTCGCTGTTGCGCACACGCAGGGTGAAACGGTCAATGCCGGCGCTTTTGTCCTTCGGGGTCAGAGTGATGATGGTCTGTTGTCCGTCCGCCGAGGTATGTTCCGTCACGTTGCAGAAATCCACAACGGTCTTGGCATACAGCAGCGGGTTGGTCTCCACCAGTTCCTGTTCGGTGGGGTTCGAGAGGGTCAGTTCGTCCATCTCCGGCGAGTACATATACAGCGTTTTGCCGTCGTACGCCGCCTCAATATTGAACATCTCCAACTTGAAGCACTGTCCGTGCATGGTCAGCGTGCCGGGGTAGTTCATCGGCGCATCCACTTCTTCAAGCACCGTGACGTTGAAGTCCGAATGCAGGGTCTTGTTCTCCAGATTCGACAGAAACGAGGACAGGATGGTCAGTATGGTCAGTAGCAGTTTCATAGGCATTCCTTATTTTTTATTTTGCTTCTTACCCAACTTGCTTTTCTAAATTTTGGTGCAAAGGTACAACTTTTTTTCGAATTATGCAAGAGCCTTTCGCATTTTTGTGGAATTTTACATTAGTGTCCACTAAAAAGTAATAAAACTAATTATATGCGTGATACTTTCCGAAATCTCATGTTTTCATACCACATTTCGGAACGTATCGGCATAAAAAGTGACTTTTTCGTCCGAAATCTTTACTTTTTCTTGCATATTTCGGAAATTATTTGTAACTTTGCAGCCGAAATTCAAAATCATCATAACTTATGTTCATCGGCAGAGAAAAACAACAACAAGAATTGCTCAATTTACTGCAAAGTGACGAGTCTCAATTTTGTGCCATCTACGGCAGACGTCGTATCGGAAAGACCTATTTAGTCAAGCAGACTTTTAATGGACAGTTCGCTTTTGTTCACTCCGGTCTTAATAAAGCCTCGAAAGAGGAACAGCTATGGGAGTTCCGTGAATCATTGCGAAATGCAGGCATGAAGCGATGTCGCCTTCCTAAAACATGGTTTGAAGCATTCCATCTATTGGAGCAGCATCTATCAACTCTTCCTCAAGCCAAAAAGATCGTATTTATCGACGAGCTGCCCTGGTTAGACACACCCAAAAGTCGCTTTGTTACTGCCTTGGAGCATTTCTGGAATAGTTGGGCGAATATGCGCGATGATATTATTCTCATTGTGTGCGGAAGTGCTACTTCGTGGATTATCAGTAATATCGTCCGCAACCATGGTGGTTTGCATAATCGGCTCACACAGCAAATATACTTAAAACCGTTCTCTTTAGCAGAATGCGAGCAATTTGTTCAGATGAGAAAGCTTCCTATGACCCGTAAGGACATTTTGGAGACCTATATGGTATTCGGTGGAGTGCCGTTCTACTGGAGTCTCTTGCGGGTCGATTATTCATGGGCACAAAACATTGACAATCTGTTCTTTTCCGAAAATAGCACTTTACACGACGAATTTTCCGCTTTGTATGCTTCGCTATTTAAATCTCCTCAAGTTTACATTGATATAGTTACTACGCTTGCTACAAAAAAAATTGGAATGACTTTTGATGAATTAGACGAAGCTTTAAATGCTAATTTAGGAGGAAAATTATCTACCAAATTGGAAGAATTAGAGCAATGTAATTTTATCCGCTCTTATACTGCTTTAGGCAAAAAGAAGAAAGATACTCGTTATCAATTGATTGACAACTACACGCTTTTCTACTTTCAATTTATCGCAAACCCTAAAATAGGAAACCGCACGAATTGGTTAACCATTATAGGAACCCCGACCTATCGCTCATGGAGCGGCTTGGCGTTCGAACGGATCTGCCTTTTGCACGAGAAACAATTACTGGCTGCGTTAGGTATATCCGGCATATCATGCGGCATATACTCGTGGACATACCGCCCCAAGGATGTAAATGAACAAGGCACTCAGATAGACCTGCTCATAGATCGTAGTGACAATGTCATTAACTTATGCGAAATCAAGTTTTCGGACGAGCCATATCGTGTCACAAAGGAATACGAAGCATCCCTGCGCAATAAAATAGGCACATTTAAATATGCGACCAACACACGTAAATCAGTCAGATTAGTGATGATTACATCCTATGGCTTGGTTGAAAATGCCTATGCCAATAGTATTCCCAACAAACTAACTATGGATGATCTATTCAGCGCATGATATTCCTAAAAAGCGTCTATACTTTCCGAAATCGCATGTTTTCATACCACATTTCGGAACATATCGGCACAAAAAGTGACTTTTTCGTCCGAAATCATATGTTTTCATACCACATTTCGGAACGTATCGATGCAAAAACGAGAAATATCTGCATTTTTTACATGCTTTATGTTTGCCCCAAATTACCTAAAATGTTCCAAAAAATCACTTGGGATCCCGAAAGACCCGCGAAAGACCCGCGAAAGAGGGACTAAGTTGAAAGGTATATGATAACTGAACTTTCCCACGTGGTCTTTGACATGTAAATAAAAGAAGATAAAAGCTTTGAGTGCTTTAGGAG
>OCVV011343680.1_pt1 | contig 18227 bp, 16 predicted proteins | sample 1539721 | NCBI WGS metagenome assembly OCVV01 (sample SAMN02144230, study PRJEB22623) | gut metagenome | biome: sheep rumen | host: Ovis aries | place: New Zealand | reverse complement strand
AAGTTGTAAACTACCATCTTGTTCACTATTAAAATATATCCTACCAGTTTTAATATTATTGGCACTACCTGTTCTTGTATAGTTAAAAAATGCATATGTTACTCCAACTACTCCAATTAACAAAATTGCAATTCCGACAATCGAAAAAATTATTTTCTTGTCTTTGATTTCATTCATCATTTTTATACCTTCCTTTTACATTATTATACTTTATTTTTTCCCCTGTGCCTCGTCTTGCGTTCGGCACTTTATTCGGACAAAAATTCTTACGAATTTTTTCCTCATGCGCATTTTTTTACAAAAATGCTTGATTCAAGATTCTAAGATTAGTTATCTGGCGCACTACTACCGTTTCCAGACTCGTAACATCCAAAGGCGCCAGACGGGCCCACGCTACAGTAGTCACTATCACCAACGCCAGCAAGGACAAGGCCACGAGAATAAGCGCTTGCAGAAAGAGAGCCGGAATTATCCAGTGATTCGCATTGTACATAATCATATCCATATCCTATTACTGAACATGAATTATTATAAAGATTTGCTCCTTGTAATAATGTTTGATTTGCTGTATATTTACTTCCATCACTTGTTCCTTCTATACAAAATGGAACACCATCTTTTACACCACATGCATAAGCATTTGTTACTTCATTATTATTATTTAATTTTACTCCTAAAAAATAACTTTTTCCTGTTGTTGCCATTAATTCTTCGTAATTATCATACAAACCACTTGTTATTTGCGTTGGTATTTGGCGAACATACTTGCTATTTGTATTATCCCATATTCCCTGATTCCATGTTGTCCATTTTACTGTTGTTACATCACTAGAATCTGCTACATAATACATAAATTTACAATCAGAACATGATGCTATACTTTTACTTGGCTTTTGTACCCATATTCCTTCGTTTGCTTCTACTTTAACTTGAAAACTTACTTCATTTTGTTGTAGACTATTCCATTCAGTTGTTGTTAGCACAGTTCTTCCACTTACCCATTCACTACTTGTACCATTTTCATAATTTTCATATATAAGTATATTAATATCTTCTAAATCATCTAATATTTCTTGACTTAAATAACCACCATCAATATATTCTTGAAGAGTAGCTCCATCTAAAGTTCCGTTTCCACTACAAAAAGTTTGATATGTTTCTCCTTCATCTACCGTTTCACCTACAATTTCTTCTCCATTCGTGCTTATCAAATATGTAACGCAATTTGATATGTCACTCGTATTTCTATTGGTATTATATTTGTATCCTATACTACTTCCTGGATATGTATCACTTATTGCTATTTTATTTTTATCAATATATGCTTTTATTACAATGTTTCCATCTACTCCATCTTGTCCACTTTTAATGTATCCTACTACTAATTGATCATTATTTTTAATTACATCACTTGCTAGTACTTTATAAATTGATGTTTGTGCACTTGTACCTCGATTAGTAAAATAGTCAGTGTCACTTGTTCCTAAGCTTGTTGATGGATTGTTTTCATTATTATCTTCTACACTTACTTGAATACTTATTGGTAATGATTTATTACCAACACTATTTTGTACATTTACTGCACTAACTAAGTATTCAATACCACCTGAGTATGTTGTATCACCAATTACATTAATTGTTACTGTCCCTACTTTTGTAGCATCATCCATTACTCCAGTTTCAGTTGGATCAACTGGAAAAAGATTAATTAAATTAATAGCTGTTCCTTGTTCACTATTAAAATATATTCTCCCTGTCTTAATAATATTTTGTGAACCTGTTCTTGTATAGTTGAAAAATGCATAGGTAACTCCAACTACTCCTATTACCAAGATAGCAATCCCGACAATTAAAAAAATTATTTTCTTGTCTTTGATTTCATTTATCATTTTTATACCTTCCTTTAACATAATTTAATTTTATCATTTTAGACATTTTTTAACAATAAATTTCACTATATTTTTGTATGATTTTTCAAAAAAAATAAATGGTGAAGAAAGTATAAAAGTTTTCTTCACCATGATACAAATATTTTTTTACCAACATCGACCAGTGCATGAACTAGATCCGTCTGATCTAGAATATCCTCCACCTCTATTAAATTGATCCATTGAGGAATATCGATAATCAGTATTCTCTTTCATACTATCTTTCAATGAGTCAATGGCGCTTTGAGAAGGACTTGCTTGACCACTTCCTCCACTACTACCTGATTGACCATTTTGGCTTTTACCACCTTCTTGACTAGACTGGTTAGAATTGCTCGATTGTCCATCAGAACCCTTTCCTTCCATTTCGTTAATTTGTTCACTAACTTCATCTTTAATTCCTTGGGCGATATTTTTTTGTTCAGAAATTGAACTACCTTGTCCAGATTGACCACTTTGACCTTCACTTCCACTTTGTCCAGATTGGCCACTTTGACCTTCACTTCCACTTTGTCCAGATTGGCCACTTTGACCTTCACTTCCACTTTGTCCGGATTGGCCACTTTGGCCTTCATTTCCACTTTGCCCAGATTGTCCACTTTGGCCTTCGCTTCCATTTTGACCGGATTGGCCACTTTGGCCTTCGCTTCCACTTTGTCCAGATTGTCCACTTTGACCTTCATTTCCACTTTGTCCAGATTGACCATTTTGACCTTCATTTCCATTTTGTCCAGATTGACCACTTTGGCCTTCGCTTCCACTTTGTCCGGATTGACCACTTTGGCCTTCATTTCCACTTTGACCGGATTGACCACTTTGGCCTTTGCTTCCACTTTGACCGGATTGGCCACTTTGACCTTCGCTTCCACTTTGTCCGGATTGGCCACTTTGGCCTTCATTTCCACTTTGACCAGATTGGCCACTTTGGCCTTCATTTCCATTTTGACCGGATTGGCCACCTTGACCTTCATTTCCTTCACCAGATCCGTTTCCATTATTAGATGGTGTAAAATTAATACAATCATTTAAATGTAGTCTTGCCTCTTTTAATAATTCTAATGATTTATCATTATTAGTTTCTTTTACCTCATCAGCTTGTTTAATTAAAGCTAATCCTATATTTATTTTTACACTGCAGTATCTTTCATCAGGTATGTCATATTTTAATGCTTCTAAATATTTCTGATAAGCATCATCATACTTCCCTTTTTGATAATAATAATTTCCATAGTTATAATGTACGACATATGGCTCATAGATATTTAACACTGAAAGAATTACTAAACGATATTCCTGATCACTATCAGGATAATTAGCAATAAAGCGATTATTAATAATTATTTTAGTGGATACCTTTATAATTACAAGAAAAGCAATAATAATTAAAATAATAATAACTTTTTTAACTATTTTTTTCATTGTTCATTTCTCCTATAATATAGTAATTCTATAAAGAGAAAAACCAATAAAGACAAAGAAAAATAATAATATAAATCTTTATTCGAATAGTCTGTATCTTCTTTATCCTTAGTAGCATTTTTTAAAATTCTTTCTAATTTATCATTAATATTTGAAGTATTAGTCATATGAATATAATCAAGTGATAAATTATTAGCTAACTCTTTTAAATTACTTTCATTAATTTTACTAATAGCCGGTTCATATGGTGTTCTAGTTTTATCAAGTAAAAAGCCATTTCTATCAGTTAGTGTCCTTTTAGCTAAGGCATCTTCTATAATTATTTTTCCCCCATTCACATCACCATACCCTAGTACAGCACCATCATCAATTAAATCTCTTAATTCATTAAACTTTGCTAAGTTAGTATTATTCTTTTCTTCATTAGTTAACTCACCATCACTTATATAGAATAAAACACTATAATGATCTTGTTTACTCTTTGATGATGTTAGAAGTGTTTTCATATCATCAAATGGTAAATCAAGAGTTGATCCTGTAGCAAAAGTTGGATCAGTTACTTTAATACTATCAATTATTTCAGCAATATCGCTAGAATCAGTCGAATATGGCATTCTAACTTGAGAAAAATTACCAAAAGTTATTACTCCAAAACTTGAACCTGCTAATTTATCAATAATATATTTGGTATCTTTACTAACGGCACGAAGTCGTGTACTATTATTAACATCAATAGCATTCATACTAGCTGTATTATCAATAACAAATAATAAATCAATATCTAAATTATATGTTAAACCCGCTTGATTCTTTAACATTGGCCTTTGACTTATAATTAATAAAAGTCCTAAAATAATTATTCGATTAATAATATGTTTTCGATTTATAATAACAATTACCAACATAATAATAGTAAATGTAAGCATAATTGGAAGTGAAACGATTGGTTTAAATATTAAATCATTCATATTCTAACCCTCCAATCTAAAACAAACAAAATACAAGTGGCAATTAACAAATAAGGAAAAATCACTTCTGGAAAATCTTTACTCATTACATATGTCTTTGATACAATAGCCGATTTATCTAAACTATTAATTCTCTTTGCAATCTCATCAGTTGATAAATCACTAAAATCAAAGTATATACCACCCGTATTATTAGCTGCTGCAACTAATTCTTGTTTATTATATGTGCTAATATTTTTGGTACCAATGGCATAAATCTTAATATTATTTTCTTTACAGTATGTAGATGCTTCTGGTACAGAAACAATTTGTGAACCATTTACTTCATTATCTGTTGTTAAAATAAGAATTTTTGTTCTTTCTTGATTATTTTTAAAAGATAATGCACATGATGTTAATCCATCACCTATTAAACTAGCTCCCTCTCCTTGTCTTGTTCCATTTGTCATAATTTGTCTTGCATTATATAAACTTTTGTATTCACTATTATAACTATAATATGACGGCATAGAGCTTGTTTCAAAAACAGACTTAACTTGATTAAGAACATTTACCGCATAATTATAATCATTAGTTAGTGGTACTAAGGATACTGCTGAATTATCAAAAATAGTTATACCAAAACGTTCATCTTTCAATGAGCTAACAATACTTTTTAAAGAATCTGCAACGCTACTATTTAAAGAAGCAACAGAACCAGATACATCCATACATAGGATAATATCTCGATTATTACGTTCTTCTGTAAACTTATCAGTATGAAAGATTCTTGCCGAAAGAACAGCACATAAGGTAATCAAAATAATACAACATACCTTAATAAGTAAATTATATATACGATATTTAATTAATAAAAGCTTATAGTACTTAGATTTTTTTATATAATTAGTATTAGCGACTAATATTCCTTTTTTATATTTTCTTTTTCGACGCCAAAAAAGAAGTAAAACAAACGATATAATAAAAGAATATACAATTATTTTAGGATACATTAACTCTAATTCCATTTTTGTATCACCTCAATTGTACGTTTTATGGATTCATTTATATCACCATTAATATTTTTAGCAAATTCTGGTGGATAATATTCTTCCATTAATAATGATAATTCTTTCATATTCATTTTCTTTATTTCTTCTTTTGAAAGACTTAAAACATTAATACCACTAGCATGTTTTATAAACTCTCTTATAATAACACTTAATTTCGTATACGCATCACGATTATTAATACGACCACTTTCAACTAAACTCATTAATTTTTCTAATTTTTTTATATATCTTGCCTTTAAACTGGGAAGCATTGCCTCACTAACAACACCAACTATTTTTTTATAAAAAAAAGGTTTAATAAGGATTAAAACATAGAAAAAAACCAAAATAATCATAACAATTATTATTATTAAGACTAAACTCCAAGAGTATGTAAATGGTTCTTCTAATTTATATGTTATATCCATATTTTACCTCTATTCTTATTTATAAATCATTTCATTATGTAATTTCAATAGTTCAATTATTTTAGGTACAACATCTTCTATTTTATCAATGTGAATTAAAGCAATACGGTACCTTCTTAATTTATTTAAATTATTTATATAAACAGTTTCTTTAATTTCTCTATCTATTTTTGCTAATTTTTTATTTTTAGAAAACATTGGTGCAAAATACTTACGATTATCAATATCATATGATTTATTATCAAAAAGCGTTGTATCACCAATTTCGATTGCCATAATATCATTACGATATGATAATAATTTAAGCACATCTTCATCAAGTTCATCAAAGCCAGCTAAATCACTAATAATAAAAATAATACTTTTTTTTCTTAAATAACTAGCTAAATATTTAATTGAATCATTTAATGAATTCTTATATTTTTTTATTTCTTTTATTTTTTGATTTTTTAAATCTTCTTCATAAAACGTTAAATAATTCTCTATATGAAAAAGCGTCTGCTTTAATGGAAAAAACTTAGGAGAATTATTCTTACTATAAATGGCTCCGGTATAATCACCATTTTTATAGGCTAAATACGCAATTGTTCCAGCAAGAGATATGGCAATATCGCGTTTTAAATCATTTTTATTGGCATTAGCATTCATATCAAAAGAACTATCTAATATAAAGAATATATTATGTTTTTTTTCGGCCACATGTTCTCTTACTAAAACATTCATACTTCTAGCCGAAGCACGCCAATCAATATCTTTAATATTATCGCCAATATTATATTCACGTAATTCTTCAAAGTTCAAACTTTTCCCTTTAAAGATTGATTTATAACTACCATCTAGAATATTTGTTGCCTTAAGATTACTACTAATTCCAACATTGCCTTTTATTTTACTTATATGATCTAATTTCATGGTGAAGGTACCTTTTTCATTATCTCTTCTATAATCGTTTCAACTTTAATATTATTAGCTGTAGCAGCAAAAGAAAGTGTTATTCGATGTCTTAATATTCGTACAGCTATTTCTTTAATATCATCAGGAGTTACATAATTTCTTCCATGTAGTAAGGCATTGGCTTTTCCACATTCCATAAAAGCAATAGATGCTCTTGTACTTGCTCCCATCGTAATATATTGAGCATATTCTTCACTAATAAATCTTTCAGGATGACGAGTTGTACTAACAATTAGGGCAATATATTTTTTTATATTTGTATCCATGTAAACTCTTCCTGTCAAATATTGTAAAAACAAAACGTCAATAAGTGTAAAAATTGGTTTGTTATCATCAAACACTTTTTTCTCTAAACGTGTAATTATTTCTACTTCTTCCTCAGTTGATGGATAATCAAGAACTTCTTTAATATAGAAACGATCCATTTGAGCTTCAGCTAAAGGATATGTTCCCTCTTGTTCCACAGGATTTTGTGTTGCAATGACAATAAAAACTTTCGGCATTTTATAAACAAATCCACCAATCGTTGTTTGACGTTCTTGCATAGCTTCTAGCATGGCACTTTGTGTTTTAGAACTTGATCTATTAATTTCATCTAATAAGACAAAGTTTGCAAAAACAGGACCTAATTTTGTTTCAAACGAACTAGTTGAATAATTAAAGATTTGACCTCCAATGATATCACTAGGAAGTAAGTCAGGAGTACATTGAATACGTGAAAAATCCCCTGATACAGCATTCGTAATTATTTTAGCAGCTGTGGTTTTAGCAAGACCAGGAACAGATTCAAGTAAGATATGTCCATTTGCCATTAAGGAAATTAAAAGAGATTGACCAAGTTCTTCTTGCCCAACAATTCTTCTTTTATAATAATCCATGATGCCATGAATAATACTTACTGCCTTATCAAGTTCATTTTGTTTAATATCACTTTGTCCCATCTTATTCTCCCACTATTCTTTTTATATCACATTTAGTTTAATTCAATAACATTTGGTTTTAAAAATAATAAAATATAAAGACCAATAATTATAATAATAACTAATATTATGATAATTACTACTTTAGTAATTACTTTTTTTGAACGATTTTTTGTAATCGCTTGCTTTTTTTCTATATCAGTTTTCTTTATATTTAAAGTATTATTATCATTTATTTCATTACTTTTAAAGAAATCATCAACAGAATAATTATTACCATAACCACTATTTGAGTAATAACTTTGTGCATCAAATTCTCTTTCATCATTTATATTATTATCCATATACCATCTATTTAATTATACCATTAAAAAACAACATAATCAATCGGTTATATTGCTTTTTTATCTTATTCCTTTTAGAGTAATTCTTTTTTAATTATTTCGTTTAATGTTGCTACTGTATCAACGTTTTTTTTAGTTGATACATCAAAATATTTAGTTTTTTCTCTTTTAACACGAATAATTTTTTGAGGATTATTTTTCATAATACTTTCTATTTCATTGGGATTATCATCAATAAAAATGCCATTAGCGTAATCAAGATTTAATTCCCCTTTATGCTTTAAAGTAACAATTAAATCATTATAGTAATAAAAGATTTTAGCCATTAGAATTTTTTCTCTTTGATATTCACTATTTCCTTTAGTTAGAATAGTAACCTGATAATTTTTCATTTTTAAATATTCTAAAAAAGGAAGTGTATCACTATATAAGTACTCCTTTGTTTTACTAATTAAAATATTTATTTCTTCATATAATTTTTTATCAAAAAGATAGTAATTAAGTACTTCTCTTAGTATATTATAAGGATTAAATCCTTCATTTTTACATTGATTCTGACATTCTCTAAAAATATTTTTAGGGATATGATATTTATCTATTAAAAGATAAAAATCTTCCAGAAACTTATCACAATCAAACAATGTTCTATCAAAATCAATATATATTTTCATCTACAACCTCACAATTTTTATTTCTTCTTTATCTTCTTTAATTATTCCTTTAATAGTACTCAATGGATAAAGCACCATATTAGGATAAATCATTGTACCAGGACATACAACACTATTACAACCTATTTGAACATTATCACCAATAAATGCTCCAATTTTTCTTAAATTAGTACTTTTCTTTTCAATTTGAATATTTGCTTTATCAAGTCTTAAATTAGCAAGGATAACTCCTGCCCCTAGATGAACTTTCTTTCCTAAAATAGAGTCTCCTACATAATTAAAGTGTGGAACTTCAACATGAGATATTAAAATACTATTTTTAATTTCACATGAGTTTCCAACTACTGAATTTGGGCCTATAATCACATTTTCTCTTAAATAAGCATTATGACGAATAACAGTATTTTCCATAATAATAGCTGGTCCAATAATTTCGGCACTATCACTTATTTCGACACTTTTATGAACCCAGACATTATCTTTTAATTTATAATAATCTTCTTTGTTTAATTTATTACCAAGCTCTAAAATATAATCATGAATATTAGGTAAGATTTCGTATGGATATAAATACTTCCCTATTAAATCTTTCATTTCATCATTAGCTACATCAAGAAATAAATCACTATTTTTTACCATTTTTATCACCATTAATATCATTTTTATAATTATGATTAAAAGTTAAAGAGAATATTAAATATCCAAGTTTAAAGTAATCATGTCGAAAAACATTATTTTCAATTATTACTAAGTCATCAATAAGGGCTTCTTTACATAGTTTTTTTATCTCATCTCTATCAAGAATAACCGGATCTTTTTGTTCTTCAGTTGCATATTTATCAGCTAAGGCACCAGATATTTTTTCACTATTAGCTATAACACACTCAACTTTTTTCTTTCCTAAATAAGTATTTAGGGTTTTAATATGATCAGATACTGTATATCCGTCTGTTTCCCCTGGTTGTGTAAATAAATTACATGAATATACTACTTTTGCTTTTGATTGAGTAATGGCATTTCTTATCTTTTTACTTAATAGTGTTGGTATAACACTAGTAAACAAACTTCCCATACTAAGAAGAATAATATCAGCATGCAATATTTCATCAATTAATTCATTACTAATTTTAGGTTCTTCTTCATAATAAACTCTTTTAATTTTTTTAGGGCATTCTGTAATATAATGCTCTCCTCTTACTATACTTCCATCTTCCATTTCTCCAACAAGCGTCACTTTATCTTCAGTAAAAGGCATTACTTTACCATTTAAATTAAGAACTTTACTAAGGATTCCAATACCTTGTTGAACACTACCAGTAATATTAGTAGCTGCCGCAAGTAAAATATTTCCAACCGTATGCTTATTAAGAGTTCCAGGTGATGAAAAACGATAATTTAATAAGTTTTCAAAATCACCCTCTTTTTTAGATAGCGCAATTAAGACTTTTCGAATATCACCTACAGCTAACATATTAAACTCATCTCTTAATATTCCTGTACTGCCACCATCATCACAAACAGAAACAACAGCTGTTATATCTAATGGATATTGTTTTAAGCCGCGAAGAAGATAACTCATTCCTGTTCCGCCGCCAAAAACTACTACTTTCTTATTCATTTTTATTTTTTCCTTTCTTCACTTAAACTTTTTTTCATTAAATTACCAATTTGTCTTTCAAGTTTTTTATTAGCTTCACTTAGTTCCATATTAGTAACCTTGAAAGGTTTTCCAATTCGATATACCAAATTTTTACTACGAAACTTATAGTCTCCCGTTACTGAGAATGGAACAATATAAGCATCCGTTTTTTTAGCCATTGAAACACAGCCATATTTAAATGGAAGTAGAAAAGCACTTGTTTTATTTCTTGTCCCTTCCGGAAATATTCCTAAAGCTTTATGATTTTCTAATACCTTAAGCGCTTTTTCTTTGGCCTCTTCATCATGAATACTACGATTTACAGAAATACATCCCATCATCTTAAAAAACCATGCAAAATGACCATCAAAGTATTCCTTTTTAGCCATATAATGTATTGGTCTTTTAGTAGCTAAAATAGGTCCACATTGATCCATTACATGCTTATGATTTCCTGCTACAATAATTGGACCATCACTTGGAATATTTTCTTTTCCAATGATTTTAGGATTATAGTAAAATCGGTATATTAAACCTAATATTGGCTTAAATAATTTATAACTTCTTTCTGGTAAATTGCTATTTTGTTTTGTCATTTTCTTTTCCTTTCATTAACATAATTACTTGATTCATTAATTTAATATTCTCTTTTGTTAAATCGCTTTTATCTTGAATATAATAAGGTTTTCCAAAGACAATTTTTAATCCTTTTTTAAATCTCTTATAATCACCTACTATTGCAAATGGTACAATAGTAGCATTTGATACACTAGCAATTTTCACAGCACCATATTTAAATGGCATAATAATATATTTACTTTTATTAAAAGTCCCCTCTGGAAAAATTCCAACAACTTCACCGTTTTTTAGCATATTAATAGCCACGTCCATTGCTTCTTTATTCTTAGTACTTCGATTAACAGGAATAATTCCCAAATGTTTAAATAACCATCCATATTTATCCATAAGTTCTTTTTTAGCTAAAAAGTGAATTGTCCTTTTAGTTGCACACATTAAACTTATAAAGTCATAATTATGCTTATGATTTCCTACAAAAAGAACTGGACCATCAGTAGGAATATTTTCTTTGTTTATTATTTTAATACGATAAATTAGTTTTAATAAAAAAACAACAATTGGTCGTAATATTCTATATAATCTGCACATACTTGTATCATCCTCTATATAAAGTATAACATAATTTTAATTAATATAACCAAATTATACATATTATTTCACAAAAATAAGAGTTTTCATCTTAACAGTAAAAGTACCACTTATTCATCTCCATCAAGATAATGAATAGTCTTATGAATTATTTCTTATAGTCTAAATATATAAAAAGTGGGGTGTTGTTCCCCACTAAATTTCAAAGAGTCCATCTAAAACTATGACTTTTTTTTAAAATATTTATGACTTTTTATTATACAATTTATAATATTATACTTTCCTTCCATAAAATATACATGGTACATAAAGTCATTTTGTCCAAAATAATCATAAGTATCATTTGATATTTGAATATTTTTTTATCTTATGATAATTCTCATAAGTATGCAACTGACCAAGTATAACTGGTATGTACACAAATTTCTCTATCTTATAGTCAAAAACTGATAAATTATCAACTTTTAACTTTGACATATTTATCAGTTTTTATATTAACATTTATATCCCTACTTAATACGAAATTTTAGACTTTAGAATCTCTATGGCGGGACGGACCCCGCCGTTAGTAATGCTCGAGCTGCCACTAGTGATGCGTCTGTCGCTCGCGAACGGATACCAAACGACATTCGTAGCGGACGCGCTAGGGGTCTCAAGCCATGGACCATAAATAGTTGTCGTTACTATATCTTTCGCATAATATGTCCTTTCAAATAAGAAGTTACAGGCACTTAGTCCTCCCGTTAACGCTAGTGAAGTCTGACCACTTAAAGTGGGGCATCCTGCTTTCCTTAGTTCTGGTACGGTTAGTAGTCTTCCGGCTAAAGCGGTTCCACTTGTTGTTCCGTCTGTTGTGTAACTAAAAGGATTAGTTATTGTTCCTCCAGTTGTAGTAAGACTTGGTGTCTCGCCACAGCTACCATTAGAACACGCATAAATTGTTCTTGACGTTGTTTTTAAGGTTATATTAGACCAGGTACTTGTGGTTGGTAGGTGTTTAATAGCGGTTACTGGTCCGTGCCAGTTATCATAAGTTGTTACCGAAGAATCCACTGCTTGTATGTCAGCAAGGCTTGCGTATGCTGCTCCACTATTACTTGGGGAACGATTATAAAAATTACGATAGTATATTAAGACAGCATAATTCGTGTCAAAATTATTAATATCTGTTCCTTGATTCCAATAATCACTGACATAATAAAATCTTTCAGTTGAGTATCCTTCGGAGTCCACATTAATTTTACCATCACCATTGACATCACAATCAAATGCATCACCAGTGGCAAGTGTTCCTTGGTTTCCAAACTGTCCATAAGTTATCGTACCATAGCGCATAGAACCACTTGTTGTATAGCCATCAGCATAACAATAATTTGATGTCTGATTACATTTTTCTTTATGGAGCCATTTAGCTCTTTGACAAATATAACCTGATGGCATCGAATAAGAGGGATTTTTATGAGTACACTCGTAATAAGCGCCATAGTCATCTCCTTTATCATAGCCTTGCTTACAACTACCTGCATTTACTGGTGTTACTGATGAAACTTTAGTCTTTAAGGCGTTAATAGCATCTTCTACACTTATTTCACTATTACCATTTCCTAACTCTGAATTAGTATTATCAAAAATAACATTACTTGCAGCAATAGAATAAGCTGCAACATAAAAAATTGATCCTATTACTAAACCTACTACTAATCCTAATAATAATTTTTTATTTTTTGGTGATACTATCTTTCTTAACATATTTTAACACCTTCCTCATTATTTTTTAATTCTCTTCTATTATTGTAAACATATTTACTTATTAAATTCCTAGAATTACCTTGACTTAAATGACTACTTATAACATTTTTATAACAGCTTATTTATTTTTTAATAAACCAAAATAGCAATATTCTTATTTTTATTTTTGCTATAATCGGAAACACAAGTTTTCAATACATTTCTACCCCATGTCGCATTCAAATAATATTTTATGATAATTTTAAAAAGTTTGCCACCCAGAGATTTGCACAGCAAGCTTGACCTCGTCAAACGCTTCGCTCACTCTTTCCTAGTTGTTCTTTTTTCTTATCTTTTCTTCGACCTTTTCCTTATCCCTACTTAATACGAGATTTTAGACTTTAGAATCTCAATGGCGGGACGGACCCCGCTGAGAGAACTGTACGTGAGGTTGTTATCGACTTTACGGGTGTGCGCGTACGCAACCCAAACGGCATTCGTATAGGAAAAGCTAGGTGTCTCAAGCCATGGACTTTTTGTGGTTGAAGTGTCTGCATAAGATGTCCTTTCAAATAAGAAGTTACAGGCACTTAGTCCACCCGTTATCCTTAGTGAAGTCTTTCCACTTAGAGTGGCGCATCCAGCTTTCTTTAGTTCTGGTAAGGTTAGTAGTCTTCCAGCTAAAGCGGTTCCACTTGTTGTTCCATCTGTTGTGTAATTAAAAGGATTTACTATTGTTCCTCCATTTGTAGTAAGCCTTAGTATATCACTACAGTCACCATCAGAACACGAATATATCGTTCTTGACGTTGTTTTTAAGGTTATATTAGACCAAGTATTTGTGGTTGGTAGGTGTTTAATAGCGGTTACTGGTCCGTGCCAGTTATCATAACTTGTTACGCTATATCCAGCTGCTTTGATGTCATCTTTGGTGGCGTATGCTGCTCCACTATCACTTGGCGAACCATTTAAGAAATTACGATAATATATTAAAACGGCATAATTGGTGTCAAAATCATTTATGTTAGTTCCTTGATTCCAATAATCACTGACATAATAAAATCTTTCAGTTGAGTATCCTTCGGAGTCGACATTTATTTTACCATCACCATTGACATCACAGTCAAATGCATCACCGGTAGCAAGTGTTCCTGTGGTTCCCAGTTGTCCATAAGTTACCATATATGTTCCTTTACTACCACTTTGAGTATAACCATCAGCAGAACAATATTCACTAGCTGATGTTAGATTACATTTTTCACGATGTACCCATCTTGCTCTTACACAGGTGTATCCGGCTGGAATAGTGTATTCTTTGCCTACCGTACAAGCATAATTTAAATTTTTGTCAAACTTATTACTACCACTAGGACAACCATAAGTATCAGCTATATCATATAATGAATCTAGGGCATCTTGAACACTTATTTCACTATTTCCATTTCCTAATTGAGCTGTGGTATTATTAAAACTTACATCACTTGATGCATAAAGAATTGTAGCTCCATATACTACTCCTACTCCCATTACTATACCTACTATTATTCCCAATATTAATCTTTTATTATTCGTAATAAACTTATTTATTTTCATATTTATACCATCCATTTCTTATAAAGACATCATTTAATATAATATCCCCGGGACATTAATTATTATTAATTATTTATATACTATGGGAAAGAAATTATTTATGATAATTCCTTTCCATAGTATCCTTTGTTATTTAAATTACTTATTATGATAACATTTCATTAATCTGATCAATAGCACATTGAGTATTAGCGTTAGGTCCAAGAGCTGAACAACCTAAAGCACCACTTCTTCCACCATAGTAACTAACTGCTTCAGCTGTTGGTGGTTCTTCCCATTGAGCTGTAAGAGTAGCATCTGCAAATGGCATTGCTGTAATATCTTGATATATCTCATTATCAACTGATGATTTCCATCCAAGGAAGGTAGCTGAACCTTTAGTTGGTACCAAATATGTACCACTTGATACAGAGTTTGTTTTAACTGTTCCGGTAATTATTGCATAATATCCATATCCTTGTCCTGCTCCACTACCATCAGATTTAAAACCAAAGGTTACTGAACTATCATTAATAGTAAATGTACTATGTCCCATACTAGTTAAACTATTACCATTTACGGTATAAGTTCCACTTTGACCTGCACCAAGTTTTGTTCCATTAGTTATTCCAGAATTATAATTACTTGCTGCCGTATAAGATGGATGACTTCCTGACCAAATACTTACCCAGTCATATGATGTGCTTTCACCGTTATAATAAACATCAACTGTTAATGTACTAGCTCCTGGTATCGTTATAACATGCGCTTCAGTACTTGAACTCGTTCTATCTGTTCCTCTTATATTAGCATTAGTCCAATTACTACCATAATTACTATTCTTTTTACCAGTATCATCAATATTTTCTGTATGTGAATACTTTGTTACTGTTTCACCATTTACTTGCTCTATATTAATAGTATTTGTTGATGCACTATTACTAAATGTTCCACCATTTGCATCAAATGTTAATATTCTTTCAAGAGATTCCCATTGAGCCGTAAGAGTGGCATCTGCAAATGGCATTGATGTAATGTCTTGATATATCTCATTATCAACTGATGATTTCCATCCAAGGAAAATGGCTTTAGGTTTAGTTGGTACTAGATAAGTACCACTAGTTATTTCATCTTGTTTTGCTGTACTAGACACTATGGCATAATATCCATATCCTTGTCCTACGCTACTACTATCAGATTTAAAACCAAAGGTTACAGAACTATCATTAATAGTAAAAGTACTATGTCCCATACTAGTTAAACTATTACCATTTACAGTATAAGTTCCACTTTGTGTTCCACCAAGTTTTGAACCTCCACTAATAGCTGAACCTGAATTACTTGCTGCCGTATAAGATGGATGACTTCCTGACCAAATACTTACCCAGTCATATGATGAGCCTTCACCGTTATAATAAACATCAACTGTTAATGTACTAGCTCCTGGTATCGTTATAACATGAGCATTAGTATTTGAACTTGTTCTATCTGTTCCTCTTATATTAGCATTAGTCCAATTATTACCATAATCACTATTCTTTTTACCAGTATCATCAATATTTTCTGTATGTGAATACTTTGTTACTGTATCACTCGCTTGATTATATTTAACAATATTTGAGGTTTCATTATTACTAAATGTTCCTCCAGCTGCATTAAAAGTTAAAGTTTTTATATCTAATGTCCATTGTGCTTCAAAACTTGCAGCACCAGTTGTTGTATAACTATCTCCTGCACTATATATAGTATTATTAGCTACTGACTTCCAACCGGTAAAAGTACGGTTAACTACTACAGGTGCACTTGCAAGATTCATAGTACAACTAGTTCCTTGTGTTACACCATTATATGTTGCTGGAATTGTACATGTTTCAATATTATCACCTAAAATACTAAGATTAGTATATGTGATAGGATAATCAACCGCTACTTTTTGACTTTGTGCATAGTATGATGTATTTGAGGTTACAGTTAAGCCAACATTTTCTGTCCATCTACGTTCATGATCTGTTGCACTTTGTGAATATCCAATGTGTGTTGGAGTATTTTCTGGTGCTACAAATGTTGGTGATGTAATTATACAGCCACTAGATCCGTTATAACGATAACAACTTTGACTAACACTTTCTTCTGTGCTTGCAGTTCCACCACTTACGGTTTGACTTACATTACCATTCAAATAGAATGTTACTGTGATTGGCGATACATTATTCTTAGTTATGGCATAATATGTGACATTACTAGTAATATCTTTTGCCGTATCAGAATCCCAAGTACTTGTTTGAGCACTACTACTTGTATTATATCCAATAACATCAAAATCCGTTACCCCAACAATTATTGGACTTGTTACAGAACAACCTGATGCTTGACTTTCACCATTATATGTAGGACTAATTGTACAACTTCTAGTTACAGTAGTACTACTTACAGCACTACCACTGCTATCTGTTTGCGTACTTGCACCATTTTTATTAAATGTTGCTGTTCTAGTTGTTGTAGATTTATAAGTTTGTGCATAATATGTTGTATTAGCCGTAATAGTCATTTCTGTATTATGTGTTATACATCCTGTTGATACTCCAGTCGATGTTTGAGTATATCCACAAATACTTGGTGTACTACTTGGAGCTGTAATTTTTGGTGTATTTATAGTACAAGTTGTTCCATTACCGCTTACTAAGCATGAACAGCTAACATTTCCTGTTGTTGTATCTCTTGTACAACCAGTTGGTATTGATAAAGAACTTTTTCCATTTCCATTAACATCAAATATTGCAGTTAATTTTCTTGGATTAACAACCATTGAATAAGTTTTAGCTAATTCTTGATTTTCCGTTTGAGTTAATGAATAATAATTTGACGTATCACTTGGGGTAAAATATATTGTTACAGTTACTGATGCATCAGTTGTTTCATTACTACTTAAAGCATTAACAGTTACTGTATTGTTTGTATTAGCTGCAACTATTCCGGTATTAGCAATCGTTGCTTCGGCATATGTTGTATCACTTGTCACAACTGTAAATACACCTTCAGTATTAGCTTGAACATCAAATGTTGCTGGGCTACCTACAGATGCTGAACCAGACGTTTGACTCATTGTTACTACTGGTATTGCTTTGGTAATATCAATTTCTTCAGTTGTCGTAATAGTATTATTAGCTATAGTATAATTATCTTTATCTTTTCCATCTAATATAGGTGATGAACATGTTACACTTTTTCCTGTTCCTACATTTCCATCAGCTACATTACAACTTCCATTTGCTATTACTGTATCACTTCCTACTGTTCCAGTAACAGATAAACGACATGATACATTAGTTGTTCCATCATACTCTCTATTTTCACAGTCTAATACATTAGCAGTTACTTCCTTTTTAGCAATTGTTATTACTCCACATGAAGTATAATCACTATCTGTTCCAGCTCCTTCGACAAAGATTTTTACACTA
>OCVV011347479.1_pt1 | contig 18228 bp, 17 predicted proteins | sample 1539721 | NCBI WGS metagenome assembly OCVV01 (sample SAMN02144230, study PRJEB22623) | gut metagenome | biome: sheep rumen | host: Ovis aries | place: New Zealand | reverse complement strand
CGGGTAAACACACATTCCAACGGGCCGTGCTTGATGTCGGTGGAACGCAACAGGGCAATCTCCATTGCGCACCCTATGCCGTCGTCTGCCCCCAGAGTGGTTCCGCGTGCCGTGAGCCATTCGCCGTCGACGTATGTCTGTATGGCATCGCGGTCGAAGTCAAATTCAACGTCATTGTTCTTCTCGCACACCATATCCATGTGGCTCTGCAAGACAATGACGGGACGGTCCTCCATCCCGGGTGTGGCAGGTTTGCGGATAACGACGTTGCCTATTGTGTCGGTAACGGTTTCTAGACCTAACTGACGACCTATGCCAACCAGATAGTCCATCATCCGGTCCTCGCGCTTGGAGGGGCGTGGAACCTGATTTATCTCACTGAATGCCTGGAATACGCAGGCAGGTTGCAACTGAACGCTCATATTCTGAAATAATGTTTAACTGATGAATCATTATATATAATTAACGAAAAGCCGATGTGATTTATTTGGCGGGAATGCAGAATTTTCGTACTTTTGCGCTTGCAAATATAGGAAAAAATGCTGAAACTGTTCCTTTTAACCATTGGATTTTGCAGTATTGGAATGTTACTTTTGTCAGTGGGCGTGCTCTTCAGGCGCGATGGTAAGTTCCGAAGCCTGCACATAGGACAAAGTCCTGCCATGAGAAAGCGCAAAATCCACTGTGTGCAGAGTATGGACCGTATGATGCGCAGGCAGAATCCAAACAAGGTAAGGGAAAGGGAGTGAAAAAATCAAGCAAACGAACATAAGAGAATGAAGAATTATTACATCATGGCATTGGCCGTAGCTGCCGTTTTGACATCGTGCGGTAAGAGCGAAGATGCTGCGGGGGATGCCACCGAGGACAAGGGTGGTAAGACCGAGGCACAGGCAATTCAGAAAATTGCGTATGTGGAACTGGATTCGATTATGAACCAGTACAAGTTGTATCAGGATTACGAGGTTGTACTGAAAGACAAGGGTACTGAGATACAAAATACTCTGGCGCAAAGGCAACGTAACCTGGAGCAGCATGCCTCAAACCTACAGAAGAAGTACGATAATGGCGGCTTTACTACAAAGGCTGAACTGGAGGCTGCACAGAACCAGATACAGAATGAACAGCTGCAACTGCAGCAAACGGCTGAGAAACTGAATGCCGAATTCAATCTGGAGCAGGAACGCATCAATCAGGAGGCGCGTGACAGCATACAGGCTTTTCTGAAGGATTATAACAAGACACGCAAGTATGACTTTGTAATGGTCAAGGCCGGTGACAATCTGCTGATTGCAAATCCCAAGTACGATATTACTGCAGATGTAGTTAAGGGATTGAACAAAAGGTACAAAAAATAATAAGAATTAGCTCAAAACATTTGCAGGTTTCGTAGAAAAGCAATATCTTTGCACCCGATTTATGCCGCAAGGGCCCGAACAAGTGAGTCTGATTATGATTCCGCCCTACGGTCAAACCCGTTAAATAACAAATCAAAATGTACGCAATCGTAGAGATTAACGGTCAGCAGTTCAAGGCCGAAGCAGGCAAGAAGCTGTTCGTACACCACATCGTGGGTGCCGAGGCAGGCCAAACTGTTGAGTTTGAGAATGTGTTGTTGACAGACAACAATGGCACAATCACTGTAGGTACTCCTACCGTCGAGGGTGCTAAGGTAACACTGGAAGTGATTTCTCCGCTGGTAAAGGGCGACAAGGTCCTGGTCTTCCACAAGAAGCGCCGCAAGGGATATCGCAAGCTGAACGGTCACCGTCAGCAGTTTACCGAAGTAACTGTCAAGGAAGTAATTTGCTAATCACTAAAAAACCACAGGAGGACAACAAATGGCACATAAAAAAGGTGTTGGTAGTTCAAAGAACGGCCGTGAGTCAGCAGCACAGCGACTCGGTATAAAGATTTTCGGTGGTGAAAAGTGCGTTGCAGGTAACATCATCGTGCGTCAGCGTGGCACTCGCCACTATCCTGGCAAGAATGTAGGTATTGGCAAGGACGACACTCTGTATGCCCTGGCTGACGGTATCGTAACATTCCGCAAGGGTCGTCTGGATCGCTCTACAGTCAGTGTGGAGCCTATCACAGAGGCATAACAAAACACAAGACACAAACTAAAAGAAAACAACAAGAAGCCCTGCTGGCCTTATGGTCGCAGGGCTTCGGTCTTTTAACCATTCAATACAATGAAAACATTAACCATTCACGAGGGTATTGCCGGTATCACCGGCAATGAAATGCTGGATGTCAGCACATTACAATTTGGCAAATGCCGCGGTTGCCTGGCTTGCCGTTTTGCCAAGAAATGCGTTTCGTACAACGATGATGCACAGAAGGCATTGGACATCATCAAGGATTATGACCACCTGGACATTCATCTGGCAGATGGGCAGGATATTTTCGAGCGACTCCTGTACCGTATGCTGTATGGATTGAAGTCAACAGGACGCACATACACACTGTACGGTGCATCATTGACGCATTCGGCATCCGAGGTTGCACGCCTGCTGAATTGGCTGGGTTACAAACAGGTCTGAGTATGATTAAGTTCATGTTGGGGATTCCCAGACGTTTTCCTGTGGAGACGGCACTGGGTATTGTATTTTATATAAATTCCATATATTGTCTGTATTCAGGCTCAAAGAATGGTGACATCCTGTTACTGTATCTTCCGCTTCAGGCATTGACGTTCTGGCTGAGGCGTGTCAATATGGCTGCATATCTGTCATCGTTCTTTCTGTTTGTCCCTCTGTTAGTATTTGATATTAAACCGTTTCTGTGGTCTTCGGGTTTCTTCTTCATGTATCTCCTGGCATGGATGTTGCTGCTTGTAGGAAACCGCAAACTGGATAACCATAGTTTTGTTGAGCATGCCGCGCATGTAATATCAAGGATGTTTGTGGCAATGTCTGTAATGGGAATATTGTCATTGGCCGTGGTGTTAATAATAAGTTCGTTCATATATATCTTTGAAATCAAGAATGACCTGGATGCATATAGGTATGTATTGCTTTTTATATGGATTGTACTGGCTCCCTTGACGGGCTTTGCCTTGATAAGCAAGGATAAGCCTCATGTAAGTGATGATAATTTGGTGACAAAAGTTGTGCTTAATTACATCCTGACTCCGGCTGTTATTGTCTATACTGCAATCCTGTATTTGTATTTCATCAAGATAGTGATAGAATGGGAACTGCCCAAGGGTGGTGTTGCATGGATGGTGATAGGATTCATTACATCTGCTATAGTCGGTAGTATGTCGCAGACGCTGCTGAACAGCAGGTACTATGACTGGTTTTATAATCGCTTTACGTTTATTGCCGTGCCTCCCCTGATATTGTACTGGGTCGGTCTTGTACACCGTATATGCATGTATAGCCTGACAGAGAGCAGATTTTATCTTATTGTTGTTGGTGTGCTAATGACATGCTTTGTACTGATGTTGCTAAGTGAGCGTACTCGTCACTACCAACTGATGACAATATGTACGGGTACCGCAATTATTCTCTTCACCTATATACCGGGTATATCAGCCAAGAGCATAGGACTTTATTGCCAGAAGCAGAGGTTGGAGAAATTGGTCATTGAGCTGGATTTGAAGAATGTGGAAAACGGTGATCTGAAGGATAATAAAAAAATAGAGGCTATCCGCCGGGATAGCCTGCTAAATAGAAAATACAAGGAGTATTGGAATGTAAAAAGGTATGTTGAACAGAACTAAGATATAACAGGTTATTGCCTGATTTCCTTCAGTATCTGTTCGGCATGAATCTTTGTCTTGATTTCCTTTGGCTGGAAGATGCGTCGGACTATTCCGTCCTCGTCAACCAGGTATGTGGTACGCAGGATACCTGTCGTACGACGTCCGCATGCCACCTTCTCGCCCCAGCAACCCAAGGTCTGCAGTAGCGTGGTATCGACGTCGGCAATCAGGGGAAATTCCAGCCCCTGGGCATCGGCGAATTTCTTCTGTAACTCTACGCGGTCCTTGCTGACACCGATTATGGCATAGCCCTCTGCTTCAAGTTCGGCCTTGTGTGCCTGCAACGAACAGGCTTCGGCCGTGCAGCCGCTGGTGTTTGCCTTGGGATAGCTGTACAGGACAATCTTGCGACCGGCATAGTCACTGGCTTTAATCTCCTTACCATTCTGGTCAATACCCAGAATCTGCGGAATCTTGTCTCCTACTTTCATAGCTTATATATTTAAATTTATCGATTTTGATCTGTTATTGTACCTGTTATTGCGTATTACGACATAGAGTACGTAGATACAGAACAGCAGGCAAAAGCCGTTACTGAGGTACATAGGTTCATTGTTCAGGAGTATGCCCGTCAGGAACCACATCCCGATACCCAGGGTCAGTATTGACTGCATAATGACCGATATACCGTCGGTCTTACCCGTTCGCCATATAAGTATCGCCTGTGGAACCTGACATATTGCCATGCAGGTTCCGGCTATCGTGGCTGATATAAATGCTGCATCCATTTCCATAAGTTGTATTATTTTACTATTTTCTTACCGTTGACGATTGCTATCCCCCGAAAATTATCCTGAACCCTGCGTCCCGTAAGGTCGTACATGTCTGTGTCGCCTTCGGTGGCTTCGTCGCATCCTTCAAGATTCGTAATTCCGGTAACGTCGGATGGGTACTGATATACCCGTACCCAGTCAAACAGTGTTTCGTATGTATGATTCTTGTCGGGAGAGGCTGCCCACGAACCAGTTCCTACGCTCTGGTTGAGAATCAGGTAGAAGGGATAGTCAAACGGCCATTGCAGCTGATCCAGGTCGCTCTGCTTGGTACTCTTGCTGTAGGACCACATCTTGTTTCCGTCCACGTACCAGGTAATCCTGCTGTCGGTCCATTCGACGCTGTAAACATGCCACATGGTGTAGTCGATGCCTGACATCTTGTTGGTGTTGCCTCCTTTGCCCAACGTGTACGTCCAATTGGTGTGCAAGCTGCCGTGTGCCTCTTGTGTCTGGTTTACACTCTCCCATATATCAATCTCGCCGCTGGCAGGCCATCCGCCGAATGTGTTATTCTGGGCCATCATCCAGAATGCAGGGAAATTGCCAGTGTACTGATTGGTTTTGATACGGGCCTCGGCACGTCCGTAGCGGAAGTAGAATTTACCCTTTGTCTCGATTCCTCCGCTCAGCATATCAACATTGTCGATAGTCTTGTTGTCATTAGGGATAACTTTGCAATGCAGTACTCCGTCCTGAACATAGGCAACACGGGGGTCATCGCTAAGGAAACGGTTCCATACTGCATTCTTGCGTGTGCAGTTTGTCCACCTGGAGGCATCCGGAGAGCCGTCTGTGTCAAAATCTTCGGCAAAGACGCAAACCATTCCGTCAGGTGTGCTTGGTTCTGTCGCAGGCTCGGAGTATGGATCTGCCTCGATAATCTGGAAGATGTAGCTGTCCTGCAGGGATTTGTCCGTCAACTGCACCTTTGGCGTCGTTTCGTCGGTAACGTCCCAGAATTTAGCTGCATCCCTCGTAACACTCTCTATGGCCCAACTGCCATTGCACTCGTACAATGCCATCGAGTTCCAGTCGCTGTAATAGACGTTCTTGTTCATACGTCCGGCTTCGTCCGAGAACTTGTTCTGATCCGACGCCAGTGCTATCTTCCAGCGACCGTATGTGGCGTCGGGGATAATAAGCCAGCGTTGCAGGGGCTTGTTGAGCGTTGTGTTGTACTTGGTCTTGAATGTCAGCTTGTCCAACGCTGTCCATGTGTTGGTAGCGGTCAGGTACCTGTCTGCCCCGTTGCTGTTCTTGGTAACGATAAAGTATGAATGTTTTTGGTCAAAGCGTGAGTGTTCGTGCTCTGCTTCTGCACCGACGGGAATAATCTCGAATATGGCATCGTGATAGCGCAGCGTGGGATTGTTGTTCTTGTCGGTGGAGGTGTATGTCGTCTGAATCATACGTGTCGGACTTGCGCCCAGGAACTTGCGACCTGCCTTGCTGGTTCCCTGGATGGCATACTTGCCGTTGACGCGATACATGTCATAGCTGTGCCATTCGGGGTTGTATGGATTGGATGTGGCAGATGCCCAGAATTCGCCCTTCTCGTTCAGATAGCGGCCGTCCTGCGTACTGACTATCTTGAAGCGGCCCGTCTGTGTATCCTGCTGGATTGTCCACTCGCACTTCTGCGGCTGTGCATCATCGATACCGTCTACCCAAACTGGATAGTCTCCCGTGCGCGTGCTGGAGGCATCCTTGTTGTACAGGTACTTGCCGTTGAACTTGATATAGTAGTTGCCGCTCTCTATTACTGACTGTGGGAAGTTTTCCCAGCCCTCGCTGTATCTTTTCTTGTACTCTATCACAAGTTCTATGAGCTGTTGTTTCAGGTATGGAGCAACCATGTTGTCGGCAACAACGGGGCGTGCGCTCTTGACGGTTCCCTCAAAGTTTCGGCTTATCAGCTCGTCTTCCATTGTCTGAATTGCCTGTATGTCCTTGTAATCCTGGATAAAGAGTGCTGTATTTCCATTGTCTATACAATCCCACATCTCTATCTCCTTCTGACCACGCTGACCCATGTATTTCATCTTTAGCAACCAAGGGGTTATCTCGGTAATCAGGCTTGGATTGTATGTATCCGCAAGCAGGGCATCGGCGCTGCTTACCATCAGGTCGTACTGCGCCTTGATGTCCTGGTGCGAGGCTGTGGTATTGAAATTGGGACTCTCCCCTTCCCTGCGCAAGCCGTGTACGGTCGAACCAAGATCCACGTTATGCTCGCAGAACACGCGGAAGGCTTCGGCATTGTACGGCATAAGGTATCTGATGGCGCGTTCCCAGCTGCTTTGTGCATCATAGGCTTTCATATTCCAACTATAATCAGCAACGCTGTACAGGGCGACCTTGCTGGCTTCGGCATATTCCATTGGATTGGCTGCAAAGGCAGACATTGTCTTGCCGAACATATTATCCCCGCAGTCATTCCCATAGAACTTGCCCATAAGCATGTGCCCTATGCAGTAGTCGTTTACGGGATAGTTGAGCCAGATGAAGGGATAGCGTCCCGTAGCAGTCTTGAAGAAATTGATGTCACTGGCATTTATCATATCTACAACACTGTTGCCTGTCCACATGATTTCGATACCTTCGCGCAACTTTTCTCCCAAGCCCTTCAGGTACGAGTCAGATGAATTCCACCCTGCATATGCTGCGTTGTATTTGGTGGGGCACATGCTCAGGCGGGTTACGTCGTCATGCTTCAACACAAAATTGTCCCATACATAATTGCACTCTGCCGACTGCAGTTCGGCATCGGCACTACCGAAATCGTCAAAGAAAATGGAAAAATTGCGTACACCCAGCGAATATACGTTTTCCAGCTTGTTGACGACTGCCTGAAAATCGCTTTCGCTGTTGGATATCGAGCCTCCGGTATGTATGGCCCAAACAAAGTCAACGTGATTACGCTTGGCCGATTCGGCAAGCCCCCGGATTACGGCACCCTCGGCAGCAGGATAGTTCTCGCGCCACCTGGTACGATGATAGGGGTCGTCCTTGGGACCATAGACATAGACATTCATCTTGTTCCTTCCGTAGAAATCAAACTGGCTCTTGCGATTGGCATCGCTCCAGGGATTACCGTAGAATCCCTCGATTACACCTCGCTGCGAGCATGCAGGAAAATCCTTGATTTCAACGGACATGACCTCGTCGGCACTCAGTATTTGCAGCAATGACTGAACACCGTAATAGGTACCTGCATCATCACGGCCGGCAACGACTATCCTGTCTGGCGTAATGCTCAGGTAATATCCCTCGGCACGAGTAGGAATCCTGGAGGCGAAATCATCCACTTGCTCCTCACCTGCCTTGCCAACTATGATGGCAACATTGCCCGTTGATACAGGCGAGAGCCTTTCCTCTATCAACTGCACTGCATAGGTGTCGGTTGTCTGTGCACTGGAAAGTGTGAAACTAACGTCAGCACGGTCAAAAGCCTTATCGCCCCAGGTAATGTTCTGAGGGATTGGAGACACCGTCACCTTCTGTGCCTTAACCGAAGTAATGCAACACATCACAAGCAGTAAAATATAAATAATCCTGGTCATATTCAGCATTCATTTTACATTTTTCGCATCCAAATATATAAATTTTTGATTCGGCGGCAAAATCATTCGCAATAATATTGTATTTTTGTTGTCTAATAAAAAACGATTCGCACGAATATGGAATATATGACTCAGGAATGCTACGACAAACTGGCTGCTGAATTGAGGTATCTGGAAACAGTCGAGTACCCCCGTATCAAGCAGGAGTTGGTTGAAGCAAGGGAAAAGGGTGACCTAAGTGAGAATTTCGAATATCATGCAGCTAAGCGCGAACAGGGTAAGCTGCTGGGCAAGATTCGTTTCAAGCAACGGGTTTTGGAATTTGCGCGCGTAATAGATACGTCTCAGCTGGAATGTAATGTTGTGGGGTTATTCCGCAAGGTTGGCATCACAAACCTGTCCACCAACATGAAGATGACATATACCATTGTCAATCCGCACGAGGCTAACCTGAGGGAAGGCAAGATTTCAATCAAGTCTCCCGTGGCAGAGGCTCTTTTGGGGAAGAAGGCCGGTGAAACGGTTGAGGCACATGTTCCGACTGGCGTCGTTAAATTAAGGATTGACAGCATCAGTCTTTGAACTAATAAAACAGGATACATAATGAAACGCATGAAACTTTACGAGGCTGACGACAAGATGATTGACCTGATCAGCGACAACTACAGCATGCTGCAGGGACTAAACGCGTTTGGCATACAACTGGGATTCGGTGACAAGACCGTGGACGAGGTGTGCAAACAGCAGAATGTTGACTGCCATACGTTCCTGACCGTTGTCAATTTCCTGATTAACGGATATACGCCCGAAACAATGGACAAACGAATTTCAGTCAGCACTCTTCTAGGGTATCTGAGTGCATCACATCGATATTTCCTTGATTTCCAGCTTCCCGCAATCAGAGCAAAACTGCAGGATTCTCTTGCCTCAGGCGACAAGCTGGCAACACTTATTCTGAGCCTGTATGACGAGTATGCGCATGATATTCACATGCACATGAAGTACGAAGAAAAGACCCTGTTCCCCTACGTCCAGGCACTTCTTCGCGGCGAACAGGCAACGAATTATAACGTAGAGACATTTGCCAAGCACCACAATGACATAACGGGCAAATTCCACGAACTGAAGAATATCATAATCAAATATCTGCCGCACAACAGTCTTGCCAATCATCAACTGACAAATACGTTGTATGACATTTACAACAACGAAGAATGGCTGTCCAACCACAGTCAGGTCGAGGATGTCCTGTTTGTCCCGGCTATACGTATCCTTGAGCAGAATGTCCACAGGGCTGATGTATCGTCCAAGATTACGGATATGATTAGCAATGCCGACGGACGCGAACAAATATCAGAGCGCGAGAAGGAAATTATCGTGTGCCTTGTCCAAGGAATGTCCAACAAGGAGGTAGCATCCAAACTGTTTATCTCCGTCAACACGGTCATAACCCACCGACGCAACATTTCACGCAAGCTGCAGATTCATTCACTTGCAGGTCTCACAATTTACGCAATTGCCAACAACCTTATCGACAAGCAGCTGTTTATTTGATGAACTACATCATCCGCCTACTGCATATCGCACACAGGAATGCCCTGATATCTGCACTGGTTACCGGTATCGTGGGATATGAGATATTCGCACACATACCATTCCTGTTCCCCATTGGCAAGACAGCAGGTCCGCTTCTGGCACAGTGGTTGCCCATAGGGTTGTTCCTGCTGCTGTACTTTACCTTCTGCAAAATACGTATTTCCGAGATGAAACCACGTACGTGGCATTTCGTAATACAGCTTATCCGTGCATCCATATCAGTACTTATGGTGTTGCTAATCAGTATTTTCGGGGGTAACGCTGAACTAAAACTTGTACTCGAGGGAATTTTCATCTGCTTTATCTGCCCTACGGCGGCCGGAGTTGTTGTCATAGTAGAAAAACTGGGAGGCGACATAGGCTCGCTGACGATATTTACCATCATTGCAAATATCGTCACGATGATAATCATTCCGCTTTTCTTCCCCATGGTGGAACGTGGTAGCGGTATCACCTACCTGACGGCAATGCTTATGCTGCTGCGCAATGTGACTGCCGTCCTGGTACTGCCTCTGGTCCTCGCCATGCTCTCGCGCAGATATATGCCCAATATCGTCAGTAAATTCAACAAACGCAAAAACATTGGATTCTATATCTGGTGTGTCAACCTTGCAATCGTAACCGGACTTACCGTCAAGAATATCGAAGAAAGCACCGTATCCGGCTGGGTACTATGGTCATTGCTGATTGCTCCCATGTTTGTCTGCCTTATCCAGTTTGCATTGGGTAAGCAGGTTGGCAAACACTGGAACGAGAGCATCAATGCAGGACAGGCATTGGGGCAGAAAAACACCGTAGTTGGCATCTGGCTTACCCTAACGTTCCTGAATCCACTGGCAGCCGTTGCGCCCGGAGCGTACATACTGTGGCAAAACCTGCTGAACGGGTGGCAACTGTGGTACAAGGAAAAATACGGATACCTGAAATGGTAAAACAATTTATTTCCAAATAAAGAGAAAATGATAAGACAGTGTCTCATAATATTCGGATGCCTGGCCTTTGGCGAACTTATGGTATGGCTCACTGGTATCACTGTTCCCAGTAGCATAATCGGAATGCTTTTGCTTACATTCCTGCTGCAGACAAAACTCATCAAGGAGGAATGGGTCAGTTCCGTCAGCGATTTCCTGATATCCAATCTCGGTTTTTTCTTCGTGCCACCAGGCGTTGCGCTTATGCTGTACTTCGATGTAATAAAGGCCGAACTGCTACCCATTACCATAGCTACGGTAGTAAGTACGGTCATTGTTCTTATTGTTACAGGATGGACACACCAGATATTCAAAAATAATGGAGATACTGCAGAATAACATCGTGCTTCTTGCACTGACCTTTGGCTTGTTCTATGCCTCGCGCCAATTCCAAAAATGGACAGGGTGGATAGTGCTAAATCCCATATTGGTTACAATTGCTATGCTTATCATGTTCCTGCAGTTCACGGGCATCAGTTACGAGAAATACCACGAGGCAGGACAATACATAGATTTCCTTCTGAAGCCTGCAATCGTTGCATTGGGAGTGCCACTGTACAAGAACCTCAAACGTATCCGCCAACAGCTTCTGCCTATATTCCTGTCACAACTGGTGGGATGCATTGCCGGTATCGTTAGCGTTGTCACTATTGCAAAGTTTATGGGAGCATCGTCAGCAGTCGTGATATCGCTCGCACCCAAATCAGTCACCACGCCAATAGCAATGGAAATATGCAAGGCAACTGGCGGAATCCCCTCGCTTACGGCAGCCATCGTTGTCTGCGTAGGTCTTTTCGGAGCCGTATTCGGATTCAAGGTATTGGAGGTATGGCATATCCACAACCCATATTCCCAGGGACTCAGCATTGGTGCAGCCTCTCATGCGGTAGGCACATCCCGTGCAATGGAGAAGAGCGAGACACACGGAGCATACGCCTCACTCGGCTTGATACTGAATGGCATACTTACCTCAGTTCTGACACCACTCATCCTGCATGTCTGAGAAACGCACATATATAGCTATCGACCTGAAATCCTTCTACGCATCAGTCGAATGCGTCGAACGGGGACTTGATCCGCTTACGACCAACCTGATAGTGGCAGACGAGTCACGTACGGACAAAACTATCTGCCTGGCTGTTACGCCAAGTCTTAAAGCCAGGGGCATCAGTGGTCGTGCCAGGTTGTTCGAGGTTCTGCAAAAAGTCCGCAGGAATCAGTTTATTATTGCGCCTCCACGGATGGCTTATTACATTGAATACAGTACGCGGATATACAATATCTACCTTAAATACATTGCCCCCGAAGACATTCACGTCTATTCGATAGACGAGGTCATCATGGACGTAACTTCGTACCTGGGGACATACAGGATGACCGCACACCAGCTGGCAATGACCATCATACACAAGGTACTGAAGGAAACCGGCATAACCGCCACGGCAGGCATCGGCACCAATATGTACTTGTGCAAGGTCGCCATGGACATAGTGGCAAAGCACATCCCTGCTGACAAAGACGGAGTTAGGATTGCCGAGCTGGACGAAATGTCCTACCGCCGCCTTCTGTGGAACCACAAGCCACTGACATCATTCTGGCGCGTAGGCCGCGGCATAGCCGAGAAACTGGCATGCTACGGCATAGACACCATGGGCAAGATAGCCCGCATGTCCGAAGATAACGAGGACTTCCTATACCAGTTGTTCGGTGTAAATGCCGAACTACTCATCGACCACGCATGGGGATGGGAACCCGTTACCATGGACTATGTCAAGGCATACCGTCCCGAGACCAACAGCATGTCCAGCGGCCAGGTACTGACTGAACCATACACATTCCAGATGGCACGCAATGTGGTTATGGAAATGGCTGATGCCATTGCACTGGAACTGGTAGATAAGAGACTGGTCGCAGATCAGCTTGTACTGACCGTCAGCTATGACCGCGAGTCTCTGACCAGGCCCGAAATAGCAAGCAAGTACAGCGGTGAGACAGTCACCGACTACTACGGACGCACAGTACCCAAACATGCACACGGGACATTCAACCTGCAACGCCACTCATCCTCGGGCAACGAAATCATACATGCTGTCACAACACTGTACGACAGGATTGTCAACCCCGACCTGCTAATCCGTCGCCTCAACATCAGCACAAACCACATTATCCCCGAGAAAGACAACGTCCCGGACAGGAAAGCATCCAATGCAGTGCAGCTGGATCTGTTCACGGATTACCAGGCACTGGCTCGTAAAGAGGAAGCCAAAAAGAAAGCACGCAAGAAGGAACGTAGCATGCAGGAAGCCCTGCTCAGCATCAAGCACCGTTTCGGCAAGAATGCAATCCTGAGAGGTACAAGCTATGCCAAAGGAGCAACTGCTAAGGAAAGAAACAATCAGATAGGAGGCCACAAGGCCTGATACCTTTGCTATGGAAAATTACGACGACATAATCAATCACCCGCACCATACATCCAGGAAACATCCCCCTATGTCCATGTACCAGCGTGCAGCCCAGTTTGCCCCATTTGCAGCATTAACCGGACACAGCGATGCCATCCGCGAAACTGCAATACAGAATGAGAAAAATTATGAATAATTATTCTACATGATTACACTTATTATATCATCACTGTTGGCTATACTGCCAATTGCCAAAACCGAAGCACCACCTTCCCTTGCTTCTGTCGCAACACAATACATGATTGCGCATGGGGTTCCTGATGATTCCATTTCCCTCAAAAAAGAACTGAGTCAGGGACCTGTTCATGTTTTCAGCAACAACACGCGACGGGGAGGTTTTGTTGTAATGGCCGACAGCACATATCATGACGTGCTACCGGAACTTGTCCTGGCTTACTCTTCTCGGGGTTATGGCGCAATGAGATATCAGCCAATACTGGACTACTACGCCAAATGCCTTGAGCATCTGCGCGCATCGGGTCAACCGGATATGCAAATGCTAGGACTTACCAGTGGATGGACGTCAGTTGCACCGCTTCTGAAAAGTATTGAATGGGCCCAAAACAAAATTCAAGCCAAGTTCGCAGACAAAGAGATTAATGTATGGGCCGGTTGCGTGTCTACCGCAGAGGCACAACTGCTCAGATACTGGAGATTTCCACAAAGGGCTCATGGAACAGTTTGGTTCGATTTGGGTCAACTGAACGAGCAAATGTTCATGTACAATTTGGGACACACCAAATTTGACTGGCAAATACTGTCACCACAATATCCAAGAACACAGGAAGAACGCGATGCCCGTGACCGTCTACAGGCAGTATGCGGTATGACATTGTTCCCCAAATATGGTGAAGACGAAACCCCAGCATATCTTCGACAAATCAAATACAGTCTGGTCAATCACTTCGGCTATGCCCCGACAATGCACTTTCTGCAAGTTTTTGATGATAGATTCAGCACACTCCAATTACTGCATGCTATATATGACGACCTACGGGCCAAACGCCCTGTCCCCGTCAGCATACCCAGACACGCTGTGGTTGTTGACGGATATGATGACGGCATGTTCCATATCAATTTTGGATGGGGTGGCTACTGCAACGGTTTCTACCGTCAATTCACCTTTGAGCCCCTGATACTCCAAGGCATCGTAGGAATACAACCAGACAATTCCTCTATAGAAGATACGGGCCGGGTAATAGAAATTAAGAAAGCCGGCACACTCGGCAAATTGCTACCAGAAGACGAAGCCATGCAATACCGATCAATTACCATAAAGGGCAAGCTGGACGGAAACGACATCAAACTGCTACGCCGCATGGCAGGCGCTGTGGATTATAACAATCCCACGTTGCCTACAGGAAGCCTGCAACACCTGGATCTCTCACAGGCAGAATTCAAGGCATCCAAGCATCCATACATGACACTGACAGGCCAGCAGGCACACATAAGCGGAAGAGTGACTAGGACTGAGACAATTACGAAAGGCGAACAGCAGGAGCAGAAACATTTTTTTGAGGATTATGATACGAGAAACCTGACACACAAGAAGTTCCGTGCATTGCAAGACTTTGATCTTGAAAACAAACACGGTTTCATTCTCCAGGAAGTAAAACCAGACAGCCTATACCTGGTTCATCTTATGCTTCCCGTAGACCGTCTCCCCAGACGAATATTCCAGGACTGCGACAATCTCAAGAGCATTGTGCTTGGTAAGAACATCACCGGCGTGGACAACTATGCATTTAATAACTGTGCATCACTTGACCAAATCACATTCCTGTCCAGGAACATAACGTTTGCCAATGGTGCATTCTTTGGGCTTACACGCCTCCGTCATCTATGTACCTACAGCCGGTTTACACTGGACAAAAAGATGTTTGCCAACAATTTCTATTCTACAATATCAATGACAGACCCCGAATGAAACGTAACATTGCACTCCTGACCGCGACCTTGCTGCCCGGCATGGCAATCGCACAGAAACCCAACGTAATAATGATTGTCGCAGACGACCTCGGCTACGGCGACATCTCCTGCTACGGAGCCACCAGGGTCAGCACGCCCAACGTTGACGACCTGGCCAGGCGCGGAGTAAGGTTCACCGATGCCCATTGCGTAGCATCCACCAGCACACCCTCGCGCTACGGTATGCTCACAGGCATGTACCCCTTCCGCAAGCCCGACACCAATATCGCAGCAGGTGACGCAGCAATGATTATCCGTCCCGATCAGTACACCATTGCCGACCTGTTCAGGGATAACGGCTATCACACCGCAGCCATAGGCAAATGGCATCTGGGGCTCGGCAGTACTGCGGGCGCACAGGATTGGAACGGCGTTATCGACCAGACACCCAACGACCTGGGATTTGACTACAGCTACCTGATGGCAGCAACGGCAGATCGCGTGCCATGCGTGTTTATCGAACAGGGGCGTGTTGCCAACTACGACCCCGCCTACCCTATCCGCGTCAGCTACCAAAAACCCCTGGAAGGCGAGATAACATACCCCATGACGCCACAGGGCGAACTGAAGCTGAAAAGCTCTCACGGACATAACAACGCAGTCGTTAACGGAATAGGTCGTATAGGCTATATGACAGGAGGCGGCAAAGCCCTGTGGAAAGACCAGGACATAGCAGACAGCATCACCGCCCACGCACTGCAATACATCGGACAGCACCGTGACAAGCCGTTCTTCCTGTACCTCGCAACCAACGACATACACGTACCCCGCTATCCCCACGACCGCTTCCGCGGCAATAACCCGATGGGATTCAGGGGCGACGCCATCTCACAGTTCGACTGGACAGTAGGACAAGTAACAGCTAAACTCGACGAACTGGGCCTAACCGACAATACCCTGATAATACTTACAAGCGACAACGGCCCTGTCCTGGACGATGGATACCAGGATCAGGCACCCGAACTGGCAGGCAGCCACCGCCCAGGTGGGCACATGCGTGGAGGCAAATACAGCTCCTTCGAGGCAGGCAGCACTATACCCTTCATCGTCACATGGCCAGGACAAACCCCACGAGGCAAAGTCAGCAACGCCCTGTTTTCCCAAATCGACATAATGGGCTCATTTGCCCAACTTCTGCAAGCCAAACTGCCATCAGGAGCCGGCATCGACACACGCCCCACACTCCGAGCAATGATGGGCAAGAGCTGTAAAGGCGCAAAATACAACATATCCATGTCAGCCAACCGTTCCCTCACCCTGCGTACCCCACGCTGGAAGTACATCCAACCCAGCAACGGCGTACCCCTGATGAAGTCCGTCAACATAGAAACAGGATACTCCCTGCAGGAACAACTCTACGACATAACTAACGACCCCGGCGAGACAACAAATGTAGCTTCACGCTGTCCCAAAGTCGTAGCAAAACTGAAGGAAATACTTCTAAAAAACAAGAAGTAATACCATTTCATGCACTTTATACCGTACCCTTAGATATACCATTCCCATACATGAGAAAGGTATGCCTAAACTAAGCGTAGGCAACGGGGAAGTTCATCACAAAAGGCAATCCTATGAGATAGAATTGCCTTTTGTCCTGTTTATTGCGTCAATAATAATCATCCATTATTGTCGTTCTTCCTACCCAGTGAATAGTAGCTGGTATTGTCACTTAGGTCAAGTGTAATATCGCTAAGTGTTCCCTTAAGCAGGTTGACATCTTCAGTAACAACAGGTGTGCGTTTACTGATATATGTAAGTGTCGTCTGACTGGCTGCTGATTGGTTGACAAGGACGACTGCCATACGGGATGGAATGTCACGTCCACTGTTGTCGGTCGCGGTCAGCTGGGCACGTCCGTTCTGCGCCTCCACGATATAGTAAGCTGTGGTGTTGAATTGTATCTGGTATAAATAACGAGAAATAACGGCTGGTCCTGAAACCAGCCGTTGTGTCCTATTGTCAGTTGTCCCAAACGGGTGTCTGGGGCTTGTTTTCTCTCGAGAAGCCGATATCCTCGCTGTCCTCGACCTTTTCTTCAGAGCCACCTACTATATTGATTGACGGGGTAAGCAAGGCACTTTCCTCGACTACATTGTAAACACGTGCCTGTGGTTTTTGAAAATTCTTTTTCATAGCCATATTTTTTATTTGATTATCTTCTTTCCGTTAACGATATAAATACCGCGCTTGAGTGTATCTACGCGGCGGCCGCTGAGATCATATACTGTGCCGTTGACATTGTCCGCGGTACCCTGTTCGATAGAAATGATACCTGTCGGATCGTTATAGTCGAAGACGAAGCCGCGGGCTTCCGAAGCAGTTGCCGAGGTGTTCAGATATGCTTTGTTGGCTCCAAGAGTAATAGATGTCGAAGCATCTTTCTCGAACTTGTAGAAACCAATCTTGTTGTCCTTCTTGCCAAGTGCATAATTGTCGGTCGCATCGCCGAGGTCAAGCTGCATGGCAACTAATGTACCCTTAAGCAGATTTGCATCCTGGTCAATAACAGGGGCAAGTCCAGTGGTCATATTCAGCAATGTGCTTGCATCTGCATCCTCGTTGACGAGAACAACTGCTGTGTTGGCAGGAATCTCGGTACCTTCGTTGCCGGTTTCCGTCAACTGGGCAGCACCGCTTTCGGCTGTCTGGATGTAGAATGCCTTGGTCGAACCCGAGGTTGTTACATCGTACGGCAGATAGAGCGTAGCATATGACTTGTTGCCGACAACATTGAGGGTAACAGGATAGGTAGCTGCCAAACCAGTGTACTGATTATTCGTAATCTCGTCAAGAGTCAGAGGAACGTAGCACAAGTAGTAACCTACTCCAGCCTCAGACATGGAAATTGGAGTTTCCTCCATAAAGAAACCGATACGGCCGTCTGCCTGCATATTGAAGGAAGAGTATGCCGAAGTGTGTGGGGTTATTTGATAAGCTGAACTCCAGTTCTGAGCAATGGTGGTTGAAGTATATGTCTCGTTAGGATCAATTTCCTTGTAGAAGAGCGAAACATTGGAACGACCGCTACCTGTAGGTACGCTCTGCATTGCAAGAGATACTACCTCGCCTGTTGACTTCTTAATGGCAGAAACAACGCGAATATCACCGTTGGTACTGTTA
>OCVV012829064.1_pt1 | contig 18230 bp, 17 predicted proteins | sample 1539721 | NCBI WGS metagenome assembly OCVV01 (sample SAMN02144230, study PRJEB22623) | gut metagenome | biome: sheep rumen | host: Ovis aries | place: New Zealand | reverse complement strand
AGAGAGTCACGTGACTCTGTGGAGTAGAGTCACAAGAGATAACGACGAAGCCCCTATGAAAAGTAACCTTAAAACCGAACTGACGGTAAAGCAAGTGAATATCTGTGAAACCACCAAACTTTTCCCGAACTTTTTGAAGATGAGTGTGAAAAAAAGCAACAAAAAAGGCACAAAGCCGTGGGTGGCTTTGTGCCTGAAGATGAGCCTTACCGAGTCTGTCTGGATAGTCCTGATGGGACGACAAACGATGGAGAAGGCTGATGAGTGTCCTGAGGTTACAGGAATCGTGTTACATGCGTTCGGGCATCTCGATGCCCAACAAGCCCATGCCGAGACTGATGACTTTGGCCACGGCCTTGGCGAGGGAGAGACGGAAATACTTGAGGTCTTCGTTGGGTTCGCCGAGGATGCTGTAGTCGTGGTAGAACTGGTTGAACGACTTGGTCAGTTCGTAGCAGTAGTTGCAGATGCCGGAGGGGCTGTAGTCGGTGCCTGCCTGACGCACAACGGCGGGGAACTGGCTGAGTTTCTGAATGAGTTCGGTTTCCTTAGTGGCCAGCCCACGCACTGGGCGATTTTCCACTTTCTCATCTGACACATCGATGCCCTGCTCTTTGGCGCGCCTCAGGATGGAGGCGATGCGGGCATAAGTGTACTGGATGAAGGGGCCTGTGTTGCCGTTGAAGTCGATGGACTCTTCGGGATTGAAGAGCATGTTCTTACGGGCATCGACCTTGAGGATGAAGTACTTGAGGGCACCGAGTCCCACCTTGCGGGCCACCTCGCGGGCTTCGTCCTCATCCATGTCGGTCTGCTTGGTGCGTTCCTTGCTGGCCTCGTAGGCATCGTCTATCATGGCAGCCATCAGGTCATCGGCATCCACCACGGTGCCTTCGCGGCTCTTCATCTTGCCGTTGGGCAGTTCCACCATGCCATAGGAGAAATGGACAAGGTCTTTGCCCCATTTGAAACCGAGTTTGTCCAAGAGGATGGAAAGCACCTGGAAGTGGTAGTTCTGCTCGTTGCCCACCACATAAATCATCTTGTCGATGGGGAAATCCTGAAAACGGAGTTTGGCGGTGCCGATGTCTTGGGTCATATAGACGGAGGTGCCGTCGGAGCGGAGGAGGAGTTTCTCGTCCAGTCCCTCGGCGGTGAGGTCGGCCCACACGGAGCCGTCGTCGCGACGATAGAAAAAGCCTTTCTCCAAGCCTTCCATCACCTTCTCCTTGCCTTCGAGGTAAGTGTCTGACTCATAATAGATTTTGTCGAAACTCACTCCCATCATCTTGTAGGTCTCGTCGAATCCGGCATAGACCCACTCGTTCATCTTCTTCCAGAGCGCGCGCACCTCAGCATCGCCTTGTTCCCACTTGACGAGCATCTCGTGGGCTTCCTTGATGAGGGGTGCCTCCTGCTTGGCCGTCTCCTCGTCCATGCCTTGTGCCACCAGTGCCCTCACCTCCTCGCGGTAGTGCTTGTCGAAGGCCACGTAGTAGTCGCCAATGAGGTGGTCGCCCTTCTTGCCCGACGATTCGGGTGTCTCGCCATTGCCCCACTTGAGCCATGCAAGCATGCTCTTACAGATGTGGATGCCACGGTCGTTCACAATGTTGGTCTTCACCACCTTGTTGCCGTTGGCCTCGACGATACGTGCCAGGGCCGAGCCGAGGAGGTTGTTTCTCACGTGGCCGAGGTGGAGGGGCTTGTTGGTGTTGGGCGATGAGTACTCAATCATCACCAGCGGACTCTCCTCGGTGACAGGCTGGAAGCCATACTTGGGGTCGGCGTTGATTTGTGCCAGCAGTTCCACCCACTGGGCATCGCTGATGACGAGGTTGAGGAACCCTTTGACCACGTTGAACCGGGCGACCACATCGCTTGCATGCTCCACGAGGTACTGCCCAATCTCGTTGCCCACCATCTCGGGACTCTTGCGAGCGGCTTTCACAAAGGAGAACACCACCACGGTGAGGTGTCCTTCAAATTCTTCGCGCGTCTTTTGCAACTGCACCTGCTCGGGCGTTGCCTCCATGCCGTAGAGTGCCTTCACAGCAGACTGCACACCGGCTATCAGTTTTTCTTCTATTGTCATAACGTTTTGATTTTGGGATGCAAAGGTAGGAATTTTCGCTGAATCGTGAAGAGTGAAGAGTGAAAAAGGACTGCTTTTCTCACGAAAAACAGTCCTAAACACCTAAAATTGAGTGTCAAATATATAGTAGAAAGAGAGTCTTTTCATGTACCATGTACCATTTGCATTGTGTCATTGAAACAACTCGCCGCATGGCTAATTGTACATGGTACATGGTAAATTGTACATTTCATTACCTGCGGCTGCCACGGCGAGCACCGCCCACATTGCCTGCACCACGAGAACCTTCACCGCCACCCATGCGGCTGGGGCTGCTCATGCGAGTGCCACCGTTCATGTTGCCGCTGCTCATGCGGGCACTGCTGCGTCCCATGTCGGTTCTGACACTGCTGGTGCGCGAGGGAGTTGTCATGGAGGCATTGGTGAGAGAAGGCGTGGATGATGTGCGTGGGATGAACTGACGAGAAGAACTGTTGGCATTGCTGTTGGTGCGTGGAGCAGGTGTGCTGTTGCCACCGCCACGGTTCATGTCGGGAGCAGGCGTGTTGTTGCCGCCACGGTTCATGTCGCCATTTCCGTTGAAGTGCGAGCCACGGTCGTTGTAGTTGCCACCGCCCTGATGAGAGCGTGGAGCGGGTGCGCTGTGGCTGCCGCCACGATGCACATGAGGGGCATGGTAGTCTCTGCGAGGCACCACCACGTGTGCCGGAGCGCCGCGTCTGTAGCCTCGGGGTGCCATGGGGCGGAAGAAGTGTCCGCCAGCATAGCCACGGGCAATGGGGCGAGGAGCGTGGTAGTAGTAGCGGTTCATGCCATAGCGGTCGTAGTCGTAGATGGAGAAGTGCCAGCCACGGTTGACGAACACGATGGGACGGTGGAAGTAAGTGTAGCCGATAAGGCGGTTCCAGACGGTGTAGCCCAACAGGTTGCGCAGGGCGGCATCGCGGGCGGCGCACACGGCCAGGTAGTCGTCGTAGTAGTAGCCCAGAGCCACATCGTCGAGGTAGTCGTTCACGCCCCAGATGTAGTCGTAGTTGATGCGATAGATTTCATCAATCAGGAAGGGGTCGCTGATGCCCAGCGTATATGCCATGCGGTCGGTCAAGAACCGTGCATTGCTCTGCATGGCAGCAATGCTCATGCGCTGTGCGTTCATCGTCAGTGCTCCTGCCAGGAGTACGATTGCGGTGAGGAGAGTTCTTAAAGCCTTCATAGTCGTATCTTTTTTAGTGGTTAATGATGGATGTTTTTTTGTTGTTAAAGATAGATGTTTCTGTCACCTCTTCCAGTACCAAAACTGGCTCTTCTTTTGGTTGACGATGCAAAGTTAAGACAAAAGAAAACCCCTCGCAAATTACTTTTTCCTATTTGCGAGGGGTTTTTCCCTATTCTGTGAGGGGGAAGAGCCGCCTTGGTCTGTCTTTCTTGAAAAAGAAAAGTCGCCCAGCGCATGGGCTGGCTAATTGGCAAAGGGAAGTTCGAGTTGTGCCGACCCCAGCAGGTTGAAAGTCATGCGGTGATAGGGCGTGGTGCCGTGATTCAGAATGCCTTGGCGGTGTTCCTTGGTGGGATAGCCGGCATTGTGGTCCCATCCGTAGAAGGGGAACTCCTTGTGCAGTTCTTTCATGTAGTCGTCGCGATAGGTCTTGGCCAGGATGGAGGCTGCAGCGATGGAGAGGTATTTGCCATCGCCCTTCACGATGGTGGTGTGAGGAATCAGCCCCCCTCTTATCCCCCCAAGGGGGGAAGAACCATCCGGACGGTTTCCCTCCCCCTTGGGGGCTGAGGAACCATACGGCATAAACCTGTTGCCATCGATGATGAGGTACTCTGGTCGCACCTTCAGCCCATCAATCGCACGGTGCATGGCCGTGATGCTGGCACGGAGGATGTTCATCTCGTCAATCTCTTGTGGCGTGACGATGCCCAACGCCCAGGCCACAGCATCACGTTCAATCTCCTCTCTGAGCCTGTACCGCTGTCTGGCCGTGAGTTGCTTCGAGTCGTTCAGCAGGTCGTTGTGATAGTCCGCCGGCAGTATCACCGCCGCCGCATACACGCTCCCAGCCAGGCATCCTCGGCCCGCCTCGTCGCATCCTGCCTCTATCACTCCTTCTTTATAATATGGTAACAGCATACATATATATAATGTTTAGTCGATGAACCAAAAAAAACAGTTTATATCTTTTTTCCATCTTTGTTGAAGAGACTTACCCATTGAAGTCACTCTTCCACCTTGACGGCATCTTGAATGACCAGCCCTGCGAGCATGAAGCCGAAGGAGGCGGTGACGTGGACGATGGAGCCGCACGGGGCATCGTGGTGGCGAGGCTGGGGCTGCTCGTCGCTATACACGCACCGAAACTTCTTGGAGGGGACGTGGCGGTCTCGCTTGAAGCGGTTGCGCAGGGCACGGGCGAGGGGGTCGCCCTGCACCTTCCAAAATTCGGCCACCCGGATGTGCGTGGGGTCGAGTTTCAGCGCGGCCCCCATCGAGGAGAAGAAGCGGGCTTTCGTGTGGCTGGCCATCAGGATGAGCAGTGCCTTGTCCTTCAGCGAGTCGATGGCATCGATGATGTAGTCGTAGGTGTCCAGATGGAAGGTCTCAGATGTCTCTTCCGTGAAGACCTCCTGCACTGCGGTGATTTCTGCCGAGGGGTTGATGGTGAGCAGCCGCCGGCGGAGGGCCTCCACCTTTGCCTGTCCCACGGTCTGGGTGGTGGCCATGAGTTGGCGGTTGATGTTGGTGGCGCACACGCAGTCGCTGTCAACGAGTGTCAGTTGGCTGATGCCGCTGCGCACGAGGCTTTCGGCACACCAGGAGCCGACTCCTCCCACACCGAGGATGATGACTCGCTGGCGGCGGATGCGTTCCATGGCTTCATGGCCTAAGAGCAGTTCTGAACGCTGAAATATCGTCTGTTCCATTTCCATTGCCTGTTCTTTTTTGAGTGCAAAGGTACGGATAAATATTCAGTGGACGTGCTGTCGAAGGGAGATTTTTCTTTCCCTTTTGGAGGTTCCATCAAATTGGTCAAAAAGTACGCGCCCGTAGCCTCAAAACAGGAGTGAGTCACACCTGTGGGGGTGGTGTGACTCACACCTATGGAGGGGGTGTGACTCACACCTGTCTGGGGGCTGTTGGGGCTGGTCATTTTGTACGATTGGGGGATGGGAAGGGTTAGAAGCGAAAAGTGGGTGAACGAATGCTTTCGATTGCGGTTGGGAGGGGCCGCAAGTTCTTCTCTTTTTCGTTTGTCGGCACAGCACTTTCCCCTTTTCCGCCGTGTAATGTTTGCCGAATATGGGGATTTTAACATTTTCACACACTGGATGTGGTGAATGTGTGAAAAAAAAGATTTACCTTTGTACGAAAATTGTTTGCTAAAAGAACTAATCCACTAAAACTAAGGGAAGATGAAGATTCTGATTCTGAACGGGCCTAACCTGAACTTGTTGGGCAAACGGGAGCCGGGCATCTATGGGAGCCGGGGGTTTGAGGACTATCTGGAGGAACTGAGGAGCAGGTTCCCGGAGGTGGAACTGGCCTATTTCCAGTCGAACGTGGAGGGTGTGCTGATTGACAAGATTCATGAGGTGGGCTTCACGTGGGACGGCATCGTGCTGAATGCCGGTGCCTACACGCACACGAGCATCGCCCTTCAGGATGCCATCCGTGGGGTGAAGACGCCCGTGGTGGAGGTGCACATCTCGAATGTGCATCAGCGCGAGGAGTTCCGCCACAAGTCGATGATTAGCAGTGCGTGTGTGGGTGTGATATGCGGATTCGGGCTGGACAGTTACCGACTGGCTGTGGAGGCACTAAGGACCCTCTCCCCAACCCTCCCCCGTAATGGGGAGGGAGACCATGCGGTGAGGAATCAATAAGTCTTTATACTATATCAATTAAATGACTAACAAACCGAATGGCCTTCCCATTATGGGGGAGATGTCCGAAGGACAGAGAGGGTCTATAGATGACTACATCCTTGCCCATATAGACAAGGAGAGTGACTACCTGCACCGGCTGTGGAGGGCCACGCAGTTGCATCTGCTCTATGGGCGGATGGCGAGTGGCCACCTGCAGGGGCGGCTGCTGAAGATGCTGGTGGGGATGGTCAGGCCGAGGCTGGTGCTGGAGATTGGCACCTATAGCGGCTATTCGGGCTTGTGCATAGCGGAGGGACTGCCGGAAGGTGGCCATCTGCACACGGTGGAGATTAACGATGAGCAGGAGGATTTCACGTTGCCCTGGCTGAAGAACTCGCCGTGGGGAGACAGAATCACGATGCACATTGGCGATGCGCTGGAGGTGGTGCCGAGGTTGGGCTTGAGGTTTGACATGGCTTTCATCGATGGCGACAAGCGGCGGTATGTCGATTACTACGAGATGGTGATGGCGCATCTGAACGAGGGTGGCTACATCCTGGCCGACAACACACTGTGGGACGGCCATGTGGTGGAGGCGGAGACGCATGACGCGCAGACGGAGGGCATCCGTGCCTTCAACGACTTGGTGGCCGCCGATGAACGAGTGGAGAAAGTCATCTTGCCGCTGAGGGATGGGCTGAGCATCATCAGGAAAGTGAAAAACTAAAAGTGAAAAGTATGGGTATCCTCCATTCGGATTGTTCTTGATTAGCAAAGTAACTTAAACTTTTAGTTCTTAGTTTTTAACTTCTAATTTTCAAAGATATGGAAACAACGAGACAGAATAAGATTGCGCGTCTGATTCAGAAGGACTTGAGTAACATCTTCCAGGCGCAGACCAGGCAGACGAGAAACCTGCTGGTGAGTGTGAGTGTGGTGAGGGTGAGCCCCGACCTGAGTGTGGCAAAGGCTTACCTGAGCATCTTCCCTTCGGAGAAGGCGCAGGAGGTGTTGCAGAACATCAACGACCACGCTTCGGAGGTGCGCTACGAACTGGGCAAACTGGAACGGCACCAGTTGCGCATCATTCCGGAACTGAAGTTCTTCCTGGACGACTCGCTGGACTATGTGGACCACATTGACAAACTGCTGAAAGAGTGATGAATTTCCCTTTCTACATAGCCAAGCGTTATCTGCTGTCGAAGAAGTCGCACAGTGCCATCAACATCATCTCAGGGGTGTCGGTGGCGGGTGTGGCCATTGCCACGGCAGCGCTGGTGTGCATCCTGTCGGTGTTCAACGGCTTTCAAGACATGGTGGCCGGCCTCTTCACGGCGATGGACCCGGAACTGAAGGTGGTGCCGGCCACGGGCAAGTTCATGATGGCCGATGCCGAGGGGCTGGAGGCGCTGAGGCACGACCCCGACGTGGCGGTGCTGACCGAGACGCTGGAAGACCAAGCCTTGCTGATGATTAACAACCGGCAGGTGATGGCTACGGTGAAGGGGGTGGAGGACAGTTTTGAGGAACTGACAGAGATTGACCGCATACTGGTGGGCGACGGGGTGTTCGAACTGCATGCCGACGTGATTGACTACGGCATCTTGGGGGCGAACCTGCTCATGCAGTTGGGCTTGCCGGCCGACTTCGCACAGCCCATCCAGGTGTATGCCCCACGGAAGGGGGAGCGCATCGACCTGAACGACCCGCGCGAGAGCCTGAACGAGGATGAACTGTACTCGCCCCGGGTGGGTTTCATGGTGAAGCAGAACAAGTATGACTCGCACTACGTGATAACGAACATCGGCTTCGCCCGCAGGCTCTTCGAGCGGCAGGGCGAGGTGTCGGCAGTGGAGATGAAGTTGCGTCCGGGAGCCGATGTGGCGGCAGTGAAGGCGAGGATGAGGGCGGCACTGGGCGAGCGGTATGAAGTGCTGGACCGCTATGAGCAGCAGGAGGACACGTTCAAGATTATGCAGATAGAGAAACTCATCTCATACATCTTCCTCACGTTCATCCTGATGATTGCCTGCTTCAACATCATCGGCTCGCTCTCCATGCTCATCATCGACAAGAAGGAGGATGCAGCCACACTGCGGAATCTGGGTGCCAACGAGCATCAGGTCAGGGGCATCTTCATGATGGAGGGGAGGATGATTTGCCTGCTGGGCGCGGTGATAGGCATCGTGCTGGGACTGGCGATGTGCCTGCTGCAGCAGCAGTTTGGGCTGGTGCGCTTCGGCAGCAGCGAGGGAAGTTACATCATCAATGCCTACCCGGTGAGTGTGCATGCGATGGACATCGTGCTCATCTTCCTCACGGTGGTGGTCATCGGCTTCCTGTCGGTGTGGTATCCTGTGCATCATCTGAGCAAGAAATATACAAGAAATTGAGAACTATAAAAACTGAACGGATATGAAAAAGATTTGTTGGTTGTCGGCAGCCGGTGCAATGGTGCTGCTGGCAAGTTGCGGAAAGCAAAAAGCGTTTGTGTCAGACAATTTTGCGGTGTCACCCACACCGCTGGAGTATGTGGCAGGCGAGGTGCCAGCCACCATCAGCGTGAATGTGCCAGCCAAATGGATGAACAAGAAGACGGTGATAGAGTGTACACCCGTGCTGAAATGGGACGGTGGAGCGACAGCCGGCGACCCCCTCACCCTGCAAGGCGAGAAGGTGGAGGCCAACCACACCATCATCTCCTACAAGAATGGCGGTCATGCCACACTGCGCTTCTCGGTGCCCTTCGCCGAAGGCATGGAGAAGAGCGACCTGATGATGCAGTTCAATGCCCGCATGGGGAAGAAGATGGTGAAGATGCCCACGGTGAAGATTGGCCATGGCACACAGTGTACGGCAGCCCTCATCACCAAGACGGCCAAGACGGCCAACTTCGGTGTGGCACCTGACAACTTCCAGCGGGTCATCAACCAGAAGCAGGAAGCAGCCGTCAAGTTCCTCATCGGGCAGGCTAACCTGCGAGGCAGCGAACTGAACAGCCAGACCATACAGGACTTCATCACTACGCTGAAGAACATCAAGACCAATGAGCAGAGCCTGGTGCTCAACAACATCGAGGTGAGTGCCTACGCCTCGCCCGACGGAGCATACGCCATCAACGAACGTCTGGCCGCCAAGCGCGGCGAAGTGTCGGAAGGCTATGTGAACCAGCAACTCAAGCAGAACCAGTTGGCCACCCATGTCGATACGAAATACACAGCCGAAGACTGGGAAGGCTTCCAGGCACTGGTGTCGCAGTCCAACCTGCCCGACAAAGACATCATCCTGCGCGTCCTCTCCATGTATGAAGACCCCGAACAGCGCGAACAGGAAATCCGCAACGTGGCACTCGTCTATAAAGAACTGGCCGATGCCGTGCTGCCCGAATTGCGCCGAGCCCGCATGGTCATCAACTACGATGTCATAGGCCGCAGCGACGAAGCCATCATGCAACTGGCCACCGAAGAACCCGCCCAGTTGAGCCTGGAAGAACTGATTTATGCCGCCAACACTCTGGCCACCGACACCCAGAAAGAGGCCATACTGAAGAAAGTGGAGAAACTCTTCCCCAACGACTACCGGGCCTACAACAACTTGGGCCAACTGGCCATGCGCCGTGGCGACAACGAGACAGCCCAGTCCTATCTGCGCCGCGCCCTCAGCATCAACCCCTCAGCCCCCGAACCCAACGTGAACCTCGGCATGCTCGCCATTCAGAACGGACAGTTCCGCGATGCCGAGATGTACATCTCCAAGGGAGTGGGAGCCAACAACTTCGACGAAGCCTTGGGCCACCTCTATGTGGCACAAGGAAAATACAACCAAGCATCTGTCAAGTTCCAGAAGTCGGCCAACAACAGCGCCGCCCTCTCCAACATCCTCTCGCAAGACTACTCCGATGCTCTCAAAGTGCTGGAGAACATCAAGAACCCCGATGCCATGACCCACTATCTGCATGCCATCCTTGCCGTGCGCATGGACGACTCCGCAGCCGTGAAAGACCATCTCGCTAAAGCCATCGCCCTCGACCCCACCCTCGCCAAGCGAGCAGCCAACGACACCGAATTCTCCGACCACAACCAATAACGAGTTTTGAGGAGTGAGATAAAGTTAAAAGTTAAAAACTAAAAGTTAAAGAGTAAAAAGTGAAAAACTAAAAACTAAAAGTTAAAGAGTTAAAAGTGAAAAAACTAAAAGTGAAAGCATCCTCTCTGCGGATGAAAGGTAACTTAAACTTTTAACTTTTAGTTTCTAACTTTTAGTTTTTAGTTTTTAGTTTTTAACTTTATCTCACTCCTTTCACTCCCAAAAATGAATAAATAAATGTGAAATCATGACCAAGCATCGCGCACACACATTATCCATAATCCTCCTGTTCCTTCTCCCCCTCCTCCTCCCCTCCTGCGGACCCGGGGGCGACACCTTCCGCATCAAAGGACACTTCCGCGACATGCAGGCAGGTCAACTATATATATATAATGAGTCAGACGACCATGCGCGCCTCGACACCCTCAACATCCAAGAAGGCCGCTTCCTCTACAAAGGGCAAACCTCCGAAGTCACACCCTACATCCTCGTCTTCCCCAATGGCATGGAGCAAGTCATCTTTGCTGGACCCAACCAAGACCTCCAGTACGAAGCCACAGCCAACGACATGAAGAACTACGTGGTGAACGGCAGCGAAGAAAACAAACTCATGAACCAGTTCCGGCAAGAGACCTACACCATGAACCCCACCGCCACCCGAGGAGTAGCCCGCACCTACATCACCGACCACCCCACCTCCCCCGTGGCCATCTACCTCCTCCACCACTACTTCGTCCAAGACCCCGATGCCAGCCCCGACGAACTCACCGCTCTGCTCAAAACACTCAAGCCCCATCACCCCCACAACCACTACCTGCTCGACATCGAGAAAAAAAACACTGCCGCCCAAAGCCGCCAGCCCCACCAGACAATCCCCAACCTCACCCTCATCACGCGCAACCTCACCCCCACACGGCTGTGGGCCCAAGAGAGCGACTACACCCTACTCGCCTTCTGGGCTCTCTGGCATCCCCAAGGCTACGACACCCTGTGGCGACTGCGCCATCTGTCCGACAAACACCGCACCAGCGGCCAACTGCGCATCCTCGCCATCTCCCTCGACCTCGAACGCCACCGCTGGGAAGATGCCACTCTCCAAGACAGCCTCTCCACCCACATCCACCACTACTGCGACGGACGAGGCTTCGAATCCCCCCTCGTCAAAACCCTCGGCATCGACCAACTCCCCCTCTACATCCTCGCCGACCGCAACCACCAAGTCATCGACACCGGCACCGACATCAACAACCTCGACGACATGCTGAAAAAACACCTCCCCACACCCACACCCTAACCTTAACCCCTCAACCCTAAATCCTCAACTCTCAACCCTCACCCCTAAATCCTCAACTCTCACCTCTCAACCCTCAACCTCATTCCCCAATAACCATGTTAGCAAAAATACACAGTGCAGCCCTCCAAGGACTCGAAGCCCACCCCATCCTCGTCGAAGTAGATAACTACGACGACGGCAAACAAACCAAATTCACCATCGTCGGCCTGCCCGACAACGCCGTGAAAGAAAGCCAAGAGCGAGTGCAGTCAGCCCTGCGAGTCAACGGCTACAAAGCCCCCTTCCGTTCCGTAGTGGTCAACCTCGCCCCCGCCGCCATGCGCAAAGAAGGCACAGGCTTCGACCTCCCCGTAGCCATCGGTGTGCTCGTGTCCTACGAATTTCTGAAGATAGACCACCCCGAACGCTACATGTTCGTAGGCGAACTCGGACTCAAAGGCGACATCCTGCCCGTCAAAGGCATCCTGCCCATCTCCATCAAAGCCCGCCAACTCGGCTACGAAGCCCTCTTCGTGCCAGAAGAAAACGCCCGCGAAGCCGCCGTAGTCAACCGCCTGAAAGTCTATGGCATAAAACATCTCACCGACATCGTTTCCTTCTTCAGCGGCATCCAAGACCTCCAGCCCACCCTCGTCAACACCCGCGAAGAGTTCTATTCACGGCTCTTCACTTTCCCCTTCGACTTCGACGAAGTGAAAGGCCAGGAGAACGTCAAGCGCGCCTTCGAAGTGGCTGCAGCCGGAGGCCACAACATCATCCTCGTCGGCTCCCCCGGCTGCGGCAAGTCCATGATGGCCAAACGCCTCCCCTCCATCCTTCCCCCCCTCACCCTCAGCGAAAGCCTCGAAACCACCCAGATACACTCCATAGCCGGCAAACTGCAGAAAGAAGACACCCTCATCAGCCAGCGGCCCTTCCGCGCCCCCCACCACACCGTCAGCGACGTAGCCCTCGTGGGAGGCGGCAACGTCTTCATGCCCGGCGAAATCTGCCTCGCCCACAACGGAGTGCTCTTCCTCGATGAACTGCCCGAATTCTCCCGCTCCGTGCTCGAAACCCTCCGCCAGCCCCTCGAAGACCGCATCATCACCATCTCCCGAGCCCGCTACACCTTCACCCTTCCCTGCTCCTTCATGCTCGTAGCCTCCATGAACCCCTGCCCCTGCGGCTACCACCACCATCCCACCCGCAAGTGCGTCTGCACCCCAGCCCAAATCCAACGCTACATGAACAAAATCAGCGGCCCCCTCATGGACCGCATCGACATCCAGGTGGAAGTGGAAAGCGTCCCCTTCGAAGACATAGCCAAAGCCCCCAAGGGCGAACCATCCGCCAGCATCCGCCAGCGAGTGCTCAACGCGCGACAGATACAGGTGGAACGCTACAAGAACGAAAAAGGAGTCCACTGCAACGCCCAGATGACCACCTCCCTACTCCAGAAATACGTGCAGCCCGACCCTCCAGCCCTCAGCCTGCTCCGCACAGCCATGAAGAAGTTCAACCTCTCAGCCCGTGCCTACGACCGCATCCTCAAAGTCAGCCGCACCATTGCCGACCTCGAAGGGGCAGAGCAGGTGCAGAGCCAGCACATAGCCGAAGCCATCGGCTATCGCAACCTCGACCGCGAGGGGTGGGCAGAGTAAGGAGTTGACAATTAACAAACGTATCGGAAATGAATAAGCAGAATCGAGAGGGAAGGTACTTATGTGCAATTCGAGGGTGAGCAAAACCCCAAACGAACTCACAGGGTAAAAGGGAGTCAACATGAATTAAAATTAAGTTTAACCCGGGTCAACCCTTATCGTGAGTAACGTGAGTTCGATGTAAGAAAAGTGTTCATGTATCGATTGCCAGCACTTTCCATCGGTCGGTGCAGGCTGAGTAGCCCATTTTTTTGCTGAATCTTTTGGCAGTGTGGTGGGAATGCCGTACCTTTGTGCGTGATTAAGATTATGATTGTCAAAAAAGAAGATAACCAGAAAGGGAAAAGCCTGATGTTCTGCAGGTTTATTTTGATTGTGGCATGGCTGTTGTGGAGTGGTGTCAGCGGCTTGGTTCATGCCCAAGTGCCCGACTCCCTGGGGCGCATTCGCTACAAGTACGACTTCATCGTGCCCACCAACGGCTCCTTCGTCGATGCCATCCATGCTGCCAACCGCCGTCCCGACAAGAAGAAGCGCTTCCGCATCTTCATCAAGTCGAGCATGTACCGCATCAAGGGCGAAGGCAACCCCATCAAGATTACGGAAAACGGCAAGGAACTGACCATTCCCAGCCCCATGACCATCCTGACAGCCCCCAACACCAGCATCTGCGGCGAGGGCATGCAGGGCACACAGATAGAGTCCATGCCCATGCACGAAGGCATCTCCATCACCTCCACCCTCTTCCTCAACGGGGCTGACAGCACCTACATCCAAGACCTCGAACTCTGGTCCAACTATCGCGACGACATGACAGCCTTTGCCAACAGGGCCGTGGCACTGAACGAGAAGAACTGCAAGGGCAACGTCTTCAAGCGCGTCTCACTCATGAGCAATCAAGACACCTACTACACCAACGATGGCGGCACCACCTATCTGGAGGACTGCGCCATCCGAGGCACGGTCGATTTCATCTGCGGAGGCGGCACCATCTATTTCAACCACTGCGACATCGAACTGCGCACCCGTGGCGGCAAGCGCGACATCATCTGCGCACCTGCCACTGAGGCACACCGCGAGTATGGCTACGTGTTCAACGGCTGCCGCATCTTCGGAGCCAAAGAGCAGGACGGGAAATACATGCTGGGACGCCCCTGGAAGAATGCCCCCCGTGCCGTCTTCCTGAGCACCCTCATGGAACTGCTGCCCGACTCGCTCGGATGGACAGAGATGCACGGCACCCTGCCACGCCTCTTCACCGAATATGAGAGCATGGACAGCCGCTACGAACTGGTCGCCACAGACAAGCGTCGCACCCAGTTCAAGGACAAGAACGACATCACCACCACGATGCGCTATCCCACCACCCTGTCTGACCAGGAGGCCGACCGCTACGACCTCGGCCATGTCTTCCCCCATTGGTGCCCCGAACAACAGGCCGCACAGGTCAATCCCCCCATCCTCCACATCCGCAACCGGGGCGACATCTTCTGGCAAGACGTGCCCGAAGCCTGCCTCTATGCCGTGTGCAAGAACCGCGACGTGGTGGCCTTCACCACCGAACCCCACTACACCGTGCCTAAGGGCACCGCCGAGGGAGCCTGCTTCTCAGTGCGTTGCGCCAACTTCTACGGCGGACTGGGCGAGCGGAGCAACGAAGTGGTCTATCCCAACCGATAATCCCCATACCCTCTCCTCAACCCTCCCTACGTACAACGCCGTTGCACATGTAAATTGACTGCCGTTCCATTTATAAATGCAACGGCGTTTCTATTGTATTTTGTACGGCACTTCACATTCCACACCTTCCTCACTTCAAAAAATGTCTTTGTGCCAATTCGCAAAAAAAAAAAATCACTTTTTTGTTGCATCTTGTATTTTTTTGTGCTACCTTTGCAACTCTCTTAACGTGATTCAAAAAAAAAGAAAAGATTACTAACCCTAAAAACTCTAACATTTTATGGCTAAAAAATGGGTGTGCCCCGTGTGTGGGTACGTGTATGAGGGCGAGAACCCTCCAGAGAAATGTCCGCAGTGCAAGGTTCCTGGCTCCAAGTTCAAACTGAAGGAAGAAACTGAAGGCGGACTGAAATTTGCTTGTGAACATGAATTAGGTGTGGCAAAGGCTATCCCCGAAGGTGAGGAAGGTGCTTTCGTGCTTCAGGGCTTGAAGGATCACTTCATGGGTGAATGTACCGAAGTGGGTATGTATCTGGCGATGGCTCGTCAAGCAGATCGCGAAGGTTATCCAGAGGTTTCTGAGGCTTTCCGTCGCTATGCTTACGAGGAGGCTGACCATGCTTCTCGTTTTGCTGAATTGCTCGGCGAGGTGGTTTGGGACACGAAGACGAACCTCAAAAAGCGCATGGAGGCAGAGGAAGGTGCTTGTGCCGGTAAACTGGAGATTGCGAAGGTGGCAAAGAAGTTGAACCTCGACGCTATTCACGACACCGTTCACGAGATGGCCAAGGACGAAGCACGTCATGGTGCAGGTTTCCAAGGCTTGTATAACAGATATTTTAAGTAACCAGCCCACGCGCTGAGCGTTTTTTCACAACTAAATTTCGCAACAACTATGGCAAAGTACGTATGTGACACTTGCGGCTGGGAGTATGACCCAGAAGTAGGCTATCCAGAAGGCGGCATCGCCCCCGGCACAGCATTTGAAGACCTCCCCGAAGACTTTGAATGCCCACTCTGTGGAGTAGGAAAAGACCAATTCTCGGAGGCATAAAGATTAAATAATCAAGTGAAAATCAGAGACATCAACCTTGGTAATGAGCCTGTTCTGTTGGCGCCCATGGAGGACGTGACAGACCAGGCTTTTCGCCTTTTGTGCAAAGAGTTCGGAGCCAGCATGGTCTATTCCGAATTTGTCAGCGCTGATGCCCTCATCCGCAACGTGAACCGCTCACTGGCCAAGATTCGCGTCGATGACCGCGAACGGCCCGTGGCCATCCAAATCTATGGCCGCGACGTGGAGAGCATGGTCGAAGCCGCCCGCATAGTGGAGAGCGAGGCCCACCCCGACCTGCTCGACATCAACTTCGGCTGCCCCGTCAAGAAGGTGGCAGGCAAAGGAGCCGGCGCCGGCATGCTGCGCACCCCAGAGTTGATGCTTGACATTGCCCGCGAGGTGGTCAAAGCCGTCAAGATTCCCGTCACCGTGAAGACTCGTCTCGGCTGGGACGTGCCTTCACTCTACGACATGCCAGCCGAATGGCTTCCTGTGCAGGAAGGTAAGCCTTTTATCCTCGAACTTGCCGAACGGCTTCAAGACTGCGGCATCGAGGCACTCACCATCCACGGACGCACACGCTCCCAGATGTATCAGGGCGAGGCCGACTGGACCCTCATCGGCGAGGTGAAGCACAACCCACGCATCCACATCCCCATCATCGGCAACGGCGACATCTGCACCGCCGAAGAAGCGAGACAAGCCTTCGACCGCTACGGAGTCGATGCCGTCATGATAGGCCGTGCCACCTTCGGCCAGCCCTGGCTCTTCAAAGACGTGCGCACTTATCTCGACACAGGCCACCACGACGACACCATGAACCTCGACTGGAAGTTCGCCGTGCTGAAACGGCAGGTGCAGCAGAGTGTGGCCTACTCGCTCAATGCCGACAACGCCCTGAAGGAACGCAAGCGCACCGAACTCGGCGGCATCATCCACGTGCGCCGCCATCTGGCCAACAGCCCCCTCTTCAAGGGCATCCCCGACTTCCGACAGACCCGCATCCGCATCCTCCAAGCCACCACCCAAGAGGAACTCTTTGCCCTGCTCGACGAGGCAAAGGAGAAGATTGAAAGAAACAATTAACAATTCATTGTCCTCCGAATCATGGAGATTGTTAATTGTTAATTGAAACTGCTTTGTCTGAACTGCTGAGGCGACAGGCCCACATAACGATGGAAGTAGGTGCCGAAGTGCGACTGATTGGCAAAGTTGAGCCGAGCGGCAATCTGCTTGATGCCGAGACGGTTGTCGCGTAGCAGAAGTTTTCCCCTCTTCGACAGGATTTTTTCAGTCATTTCACACTAAAAACTGAAGTTTTTTGAGCAAAGAGGCTTGCAACTCAAGGTTTTTATGTAAATTTGCAAGACAAATGAGCCTACGCCCCCAACGTCTCTACAGGCTCATCTGACAACCTCAAAAAACTGATCAACCCAAATACTAATCAACTAAACAACTAAAATCATTATGGCTGATTTATCTATGTTTTCTCTCGAAGGTAAGAACGCCTGGATTACAGGTGCTTCTTACGGCATCGGCTTCAACATTGCCAAGGCTTTTGTGAAGGCTGGTGTGAAGAACATCGTGTTCAACGACATCAACGAGGCTGCCCTGCAGCGCGGTCTCGACAACTACAAGGAGGCTGGCATCACCAACGTGAAGGGCTACGTGCGCGACGTGACCGACGAGAAGGGTGTGAAGGCTCTCGTTGAGACCATCCATAAGGAAGTGGGCCAGATTGACATCCTGGTGAACAACGCCGGCATCATCAAGCGCATCCCCATGCACGAGATGGCTCGTGCCGAGTTCCAGCAGGTCATCGACATCGACCTCGTGGCTCCTTTCATCTGCGCCAGTGCCGTGCTGCCCGAGATGATGGAGCGCAAGGAGGGCAAGATTATCAACATCTGCTCGATGATGAGCGAGTTGGGCCGTGAGACTGTGTCGGCATACGCTGCCGCCAAGGGCGGTCTGAAGATGCTCACCCGCAACATCTGCTCAGAGTATGGCGAGTACAACATCCAGTGCAACGGCATCGGCCCCGGCTACATCGCCACTCCTCAGACGGCTCCGCTGCGCGAGCGTCAGCCCGACGGCTCTCGCCATCCGTTCGACTCTTTCATCTGCGCCAAGACTCCTGCCGGACGCTGGCTCGACCCATCCGAACTCGGCGGCCCTGCTGTCTTCCTCGCCTCTCACGCCTCCGATGCCGTGAACGGCCATATCCTCTATGTGGATGGCGGCATCCTGGCCTACATTGGCAAGCAGCCGAAATAAGGTCTTTGTATCAACAAAAAACGGGAAAATCCGAAGTGCTACTTCAGATTTCCCCGTTTTTTTTGAAGTAGCACTTCAGATTTTCTTACTTTTTCTGTTATATCGAACTCCCATTTTTGAAGATTGTGATTATTCTTAAACCCGAATCGGTCATTAGGCCACTTCGTGGCTCTGTCGTAAAACAAATTTGAATAATTATCATAATTTCACCCACTAATTTCTATAATT
>OCVV011351226.1_pt1 | contig 18233 bp, 17 predicted proteins | sample 1539721 | NCBI WGS metagenome assembly OCVV01 (sample SAMN02144230, study PRJEB22623) | gut metagenome | biome: sheep rumen | host: Ovis aries | place: New Zealand | reverse complement strand
CACAGGGCCTGGTCCACGACGAGCCGCGAATAGCTGTCGTGGTTTCCGGCGATGACGACCGTCGCCATCGCGGGGCACGCTTCCTGCACATCCAGAAGCCGCTCGGTGAAGCGCTTCGCCACGTCGTTGCCCGGCGCCCCCGTGTGGAAGACGTCGCCGCTCACGACGAGGGCGTCGGGCCGTTCCCGTTCCACGACGCCGGCCAGCTGGCGGAGGAAACGCTCCTCCTCGTCGGTTCGGTCGTAGTTGTAGAGCCTGTGCCCCAGATGCCAGTCGCTGGTATGGATGATTTTCATGGTTTTCCTGCAAACGCCGTTTCGTCGTCCCGCGGAATCAGGCCGGCGGCGTCGGCCAGGCGAGATTCGGCGCTTTGGGTTTTTCCGGCATGACGCGCGCCTCCCGGCGCGATTGCGTCAAATGCCGGAAAGGACGGCGAGGAAGACGAGCGTCATGTCGTCGGGCGCGTCGTCGCCGGAAAGCGTCGCGGCGGCGGTGCCGCTCGCGTAGTGGCCGCGGTAGAGCCGGCCGTCCTTCCAGATGCCGGCGGCCGTGCCCGAGGCGTAGTGCCCGGCGTAGACGCGGCCGTCCTTGATCGTGTATGCGGCTGCGCCGCTCGCGTAGTGGCCGCGGTAAAGCCGACCGTCCTTCCAGGTGAAAATCGCGGCGCCGGAAGCATAGTGTCCTGCATAGACACGGCCTTCTTTTATCGTGTAGGCGGCGGTTCCGCTTGCGTAGTGGCCGCGATAGACGCGTCCATCCTTGATCGTCCAGACGGCGGTGCCATTGGGGTAGTGGCCGGAGTAGACGCGGGTCGTTGCGAACGCCGCGGTGGCAGTCAGCGCCAGCGCGGCGACGGCGGCTTGGAGGATGGAACGTCTCATGTCAAAACGCAATGTACCCGGTTTTCGCGCGTTGTCAAGCCCCGTGCCGCTCCCGGAAGCGCCCGGACGGGCGTCTCGCCGCAAAATGTCTCGCGATGAAGAAATGGAGTCCGTCCCTCGCCCTTCCTTCGACGCCTCAAAGCCGATCCGGAAGACGCCCTTGAGGAAACGGAAGAAGGAATGCGCGACCGCCGCGACGGCGCCGAGTCCGAAGACGACGAGCAGGATTGCGCCAGCAACCACGCCGAGGATGGTCAACATGGTGTTCATTCGCCTCCATCCTCACTTTTGCGAAAGGTCTTTCGCAACGTTGCCATGATTCAGCCTTCATTTCACCATGGAAGATTTTTCTTGTTTTTGCCCAATGCGGCAAAAACAGGAAAAACATATTGAAAAATCGTAGGGGATTCATTATAATTATTCCCACATTTGCCCAACACGGCATTTTGAGGAAATCTATGGACATTCAACGCCCCCGCTATCTGCAACAACTCATCGACGCCCAATGGGATGGCCAAGTCAAGGTCATCACGGGTTTGAGGCGATGCGGGAAATCGTATCTGCTCCGCAAACTCTTTTTCGACCACCTCCTTGCGACCGGCGCAACACCAGAAGACATTCTTGTCATCGATCTCGACCGCGACGACATGGCGGACTTGCGCCATCCGCTTCGCCTTGGATCCCATGTCCGCGAGTGGATGGGGAAAACGACTGCGCGGCGGTATCTGTTCGTTGACGAAATCCAGCGGTGCGAATCCGTGCCGAATCCGGCCATTCCCGAAGGAGCGCCGATCACGTTCTACGATACGCTGAACGGGCTTCGCTCCATCGAAAATCTCGACATCTACGTGACAGGTTCCAATTCTCGAATGCTCTCCACCGACATTCTGACCGAATTTCGCGGTCGCAGCACCGAGATCAGGCTTCATCCCCTGTCGTTCGCGGAAATGCTTTCCGCCGTCGGGGGTGATCGCCGGGACGCACTTGAAACCTACATGCGAACGGGAGGAATGCCTGCCTTGCCCGGGCTCAAATCCGACGCGGCGAGGGAGACCTACCTCCAGAGACTCTTTTCGGAAACGTATTTGCGCGACATTGTGGAACGCCGCCGCATCGACCGCATGGACGTTCTGGAAGGGACGCTCGACATGCTTTGCTCCTCTGTTGGCTCTCTCACAAATCCGACGAACATCGCGAGGGCCATGTCGGCAGCCGGAACTTCGACATCCGCCCACACCGTGCGAACCTACATCGGGCATTTGACGGACGCCTTTCTGTTCAACAAATGCCGCCGCTACGACATCAAGGGGAAGGCTTACTTCGATACGCCGGACAAATACTATTGCGAGGACATCGGTCTCCGAAACGCGCGGCTCGGCTGGCGGCAGCAGGAGCCGACGCACATCATGGAAAACATCGTCTGCAATGAACTGCTCGCAAGGGGACTGTCCGTGGATGTCGGCGTTGTTCCCGGGCGCGAGACCGACGTCAAAGGCAATTCCATCCACGTCAACCGAGAAATCGATTTTGTCGTGAACAAGCCCGGAACACGCGTGTACATCCAGTCCGCATGGGCGATGCCCGACGATGACAAGCGGGAGCGCGAACTTGCTCCGTTTTCCAAGACCGGCGACTCCTTCCGCAAGATTGTCGTTCGGGGCGATGTCGGACGTGGCTGGCAGGATGACCGAGGAATCCTCCATGTGGGCCTGGCGGAGTTTCTGCTCGACGAAACGCTTGTCTGATTCGTGGACATCACGCTCTGCAGCGGAAGAGTTCCGCCACGCCCCTTGTGCAGAATATCGTGGTTTCGCAAAGCCTCTCTCTTCGCTTGACGAGAACCGTGTCAAGCATCCACGCCTGGTTCACCCAGACCAGCGCGTCGCCGATGAGATCCTGCGCGAAATAGGCCAGATGGGCGCGGTTCATGTCCAGTCAATCTAGTTGCCGGCGAGGAACCTGTGGAAGTTCCCGGACATCACTTTTTCCGAATAGCCGTACTTCCGCGCGCCTTCGAGGTCGTTGACGTAGAGTTCGTCGATAGTTCCTTCGTAAAATCCAGCCTGAAGCGGAAGGTCTGTTCCGAACATGACGCGGTCCTCGACGCCCGCCGCGACGAGTTCCGGATCGTTTTCCGGAGACATGAATGCCGTGTCCGTGAAAAGGAACCGGACGAAAAATAGCACGAAAATTCCAAATGGAATTTTCGTGCCAAGGTTCTCTCCTTCTGATTTCGCCTTCTTCCTGGCTCGACCGCCGTGCGGGCCGCCCACCATGTCATCTGACGATCGCCGGGATGGCGAGGAAGAGAAGGAACAGAAGCAGGACGATGACGAGGCCCAGACACCCCCGCATGACTGCGGACCCGAACTTGAACATGCCCTTGAGGCAGTCGAACGCGAAGCGCGCAATGGCCGCGACTGCGCCCAGTCCGAACACGTCGAGCAGGATTGCGCCGACAAACATGCCGAGAATGGTTAGTGGCTAGGGGGTCTCTCTGTATTTTGCCAGTTGCGGCTGTTTCTCGACAAGTTTGTCCCATTCCTTGTCGGAAAACTCCTCCCAGCAATGGCACTTGTCGGCGAGCTGCGGCTGGGTCTCCAAAAGCCGCGCCCAGTTCCAGCTGGAGTATTTGGAGAACTTGTCCCAGCAGTGGCACTTGTCGGCGAACTCAGGCCGCGCCGACAGAAGCAAAGGCCAGTCACCTCCTTCGAGTTTGCCCCAGTTGCATTGGTTGGCGAATTGCGGGCTGTGGCGAAGCAGGGTCGCCCAATCCCAGCCCGTCATGCGCTCCGGGAACGGCTTCATTCCGTCCCGCGTCAGCAGCAGGTAGGTGCGGTCCTTCTCGCAATCGGCCTCCCAGTCCGAATCGAAATCCTCGCGGTCGAAGCCCTCGTAGCGGATGTCGGCATCATCGACGACGGCCGCCGGCTCCGCGCCGTAGTCGAGTGGCACCCGGAAATACGGAATCGTGAGTTTGCCCGCCACGAAGCGGAAATCGTCCGGCACCTCCTTGACGCATCGCGCCCAGACCAAAAGTCGCCAGCGCGCCGCGCCGACAAGCCATTCGTCCTTGCCACCGTCGAAGTCGAACTTCAGCGGGGATTTTCCCTCTTCAAAACGAACGCCATGAAAGTCTTCCGGAGATACGGTCTCCTCCAGAATCACCTTGCCGTCGAGCCGGACCGTCAGCTCGACACCATTCCACCTCCATTTCCCCGCTTCGTCCGACTCGCCGAGAACCATGTAGTAGGCCGAGCTTCCGAACTCGATGTCGATCGGGACGCCTTCGATCCTTCCGTAATCTTCGATCTCGTCCTGTAGATTCCCGAAATTCCTCCGGTATTGCGTCAATTCCATGAATCCGATTTCCGCCGGGCGAACGGTCGGCTCGACGGAAATGTAGAGGATTCTGCCGTTGACGCCCTTCTTCTCCTTGGCCAGCGCGGTGAGTCCCGGCTGGGCGACGAGCAGCTTCGAGACGTTTTCAAGCGACAATTTCGCCCAATTGCACCGATCCGCGAATTGCGGTTGCACCGCGAGGAGCAACGCCCAATCGTGACCATCCAGTTTCGAGAAGTCGCATTTGTCTGCGAACTGCGGCATTTTGGACAGAAAAACCGCCACGGCGTATCCACTCCATTTCGAGAAGTCGCATTTGTCGGCGAACTGAGGTTGCGCCGCCAGCAGATCGATCCAGTCACGATACCACAATTCGCCCATCGCCTCCCAGTCGCACTTGTCTGCGAACTGCGGCTGTGCGGCGAGAAGCCGCGCCCAGTCGTCGTATTCCATCGCCTCCCAGTCGCATTTGTCGGCGAACTGCGGCTGCGCGGCGAGAAGCCGCGCCCAGTCGCCGCCATCCAGCTTCGTCCAGCGGCAATGCTCGGCGAACTGCGGCTGCGCGGCGAGAAGCGCCGTCCAGTTGTCGCCATCCAGCGTCGTCCAGCGGCAATGCTCGGCGAACTGCGGCTGGTTGGACAACAGCAGCGTCCAGTTGTGGCCGTTCAGGTCCTTGCGCATCTGCTTCCAGTCGCACTTGTTGGCGTGTTCGGGATGTGCGACCAGAATCCTGACGCGCTCCCAAGCCGGAAGCGTGTTGAAATCGGGCTGTTCGCCCGTGAGGTCTGAGTTGTCCATGTTTGGTTGTTCCGTTCGTGTTTGATGTGGTGTGAAAATGCGTTAGCGACGAATGGATGGCATCCCTGCCTTTCCGCCGGGCGGGCCGTTGCCGGCACGGCACGACTTTTCATCAGAAAACCTTTTTCATCGTCGGCAGGGCGAGGAAGAGAAGGAACAGCAGTAGGACGATGGCGAGGCCCAGACACCCCCGCGTGACCGCGGAACCGAACTTGAACATTCCCTTGAGGCAGTCGAACGCGAAACGCGCGATGGCCGCGACTGCGCCCAGTCCGAACACGATCAAATCCTGCGCGAAATAGGCGAAATGAGAACAACTCCTGACCGCTGTTCCTCAAACGCGCCACTGTTCCGTTGAGGAATGGGGACTGCCACCGAGTCTTTTATCTTTCGTGCCTCTTCGTAGGCGAATAGGGGCAACCGGAGCCAGAGGAGGTTGAGCCACACCAAATGCACTTGCCGCCGCCATGGCAGTATCTGGCTTCCCACCTCGGCTCGGGCCGTCAGCCGATGCGCTTCAAAAACGGATCGCGGTCACTTGTACTCGATCTTGACTTCGTAGCCGGTGACCTCCGCAAGGTTTTCTTCCGAAACCACGCCAAGGTCGAGGCGAAACGGCTTCGTGACTTCTTTCAGACGGCCTGCCTGAGGCGTGGCAAACCCGTCCTTATGGAAACTGGCAGCAACGCCAGGAATCGGACCGATGAACAGGCCCTCAAATCCGTTGATCTTCTGCATCATTCCCGAAACCGGAATGGTCGGATAGTCATTGTCACGCAAATCCCCTGTCCCAATGCGGCCAGGTTGGTTTTTGTAGCTCAGCCGTTCCACAAAATCGTAAAGGTAATCTCTATCGGTTAACTGTTTGGCGGAACAGACGATTTTCCCGTCGGCATCCTTCAGCGCGATTTCAAGGTTGGCATTTTTCGGGAAGGTTTTTGCAAGCGTTTCGCCAAGAGCCTTGAAGATGAAATCGTCGAGCCAGTAAACCGTCACGGGCCACGTGGCGCGTTCGGGCTTCTTCGGAGTGGCGATGACAACCGGAGAGCCTTCACTCCCATTGACGGGCATTTCCGCAACCAATCGGTCATCGTCGACTGGGGGCTTTTTGGCGAATGCCATGGAGTCATCCCGGTGTGCCGAAGAGATTGCATCCAGCAGTTCCTTCAATTGGCGTGTCCATTCCGCATAGTTTTCCATGTTGACCCGGATGCCGACATCGGCATACAGGTGGCCGTCCTCTGCGAGATCCTCGCGCCAATAGATTCCTTCCCGGTTCTCCGGGGTGAATCCAATCGCAGGCGTTCCGTCATCATTCGTCAGCATGACAGCTTCCATGACGTTTTGCGGGAAATCCTTGAACCGCTCGGCGAAGAACTTCTCGGCGTTGGCGACGCGCTCCTTGCCGGAGAAGAGCTCGGCAGCGAGGCTGTCGCCCTTGACGGCGCCCGTCGCAATGCCGACGGCCTTGAGCTCCTGGTTGAGCCGGCCCTTCTTCACGACGGCCGTGACGGGGACCTCGAAGAGGCCGTCGCCCACGGACTTCGCCTTGCCGTAGTCCGCCTTCTCGATCATGGCGTTGCTCAAGGTGAGGATCTTGTCCTCCACCAGCTCGTCGTTCTCGACGAGCGTCTTGGCGTCGACGAGCTCGCCGACGGCCGTCTTGATGGCGTTGCGGATGGCGTCCTTCTTGGCCGCCTCCACGGTTTCGCCCTGGCCCTTCGCCTGGACCGTGACGAGTTCGGCGGATTCTGCGGCCTTCGGCTTGCCGAAGGAGAGCGCGCCGGAGGACTGGGCGAAGGAATGAGCGGAGGCTAGGAGCAGCGCGGCGAGCGCTGCGGGGAGGAGGGAGCGGGAGGGTTTCATGGTTGGATTGTCCTGATGGTTCGGATGGGCGAAAGCGCGCTAATCCTCGTCCGCCTGTGGCTTGGCGTATTCGACCTTGACCTGGAAGCCGGTGACCGCCTCCAGATCGTCTTCAGACACTTCGCCGAGGTCGATGCGGAACTTCGCGGTGAGATCCTTGTGGCGCATGAAATCCCGAGTGGAATCAAAATACCCGAGGTCCAATGCGGGGGCCATGAATACGTGATTATTCGCATCTCCGTTGCGATAGTATGCCATGACGGGAATGGAAGCAAACTTATACCCCAAACCATCATAGCCATGCGGTTGGCCAATGCAGAATGTCGCATATTGTCGATCCATGTCAGGGTCTGCGTCCTTTTGGGTCGTAAGACCGGCTGTCGTCGAACAAACCGGTTCGCCGTCCTCGTCCTCCAGGATGACCTCAAGGACGCCTTTTTCCGGAATCTGGGCTGCCATCTGCTTCGCGAACGCCTTCGCCATTTGTGCGTCGAGATAGTAGACCGTGGCCGGCCATGTGCTCCGGCGGACCTTTTCGGCGGTGGGCGTCGCCATGACCACGACCATTGCCGATTTCAAAACATTATGGAGGTTGGCGACTTTTGATCCCACGAATTTCCGGAGGTAGGTATCAGCCCACTGTATGTCTCCGAACTTCAGGTTCGTCTGCTCCTGCTCCAGACAGACCGCGCCGAGGACTTCCTGAAGTTGCTTGGTCCATTCGGCGTAGTTCGCCATGTTGACGCGGAGGCCGACGTTGGCGTAGACGTGGCCCTTTTCAGTATCGATCTCGATGTCCGGCGTGCCGTTGTCCTTGGCCAGCATGACGGCCTCGACGACGTTACCGGGGAAGTCTTTGAGACGCTCGGCGAAGAACTTCTCGGCGTTGGCGACGCGCTCCCTGCCGGAGAAGAGGGAAGCGGCAAGACTGCTTCCCGAGACGGTGCCGGTCGCGATGCCGATTTTCTCCAGCTCCTTGTTGAGCCGCCCCTTCTTCACGACAGCCGTGACGGGGACCTCGAAGAGCCCGTCGCCGATGTTCATGGCCTTGCCGTAGTCCGCCTTCTCGATCATGGCGTTGCTCAAGGTGAGGATCCTGTCCTCCACCAGCTCGTCGTTCTCCACGAGCGTCCTGGCGTCGACGAGCTCGCCGACCGCCTTCTTGATGGCGTTGCGGGCGGCGTCCTTCTTGGCCGCCTCCACGGTTTCGCCCTGTCCCTTCGCCTGGACGGTGACGAGTTCGGTGGATTCCGCGGCCTTCGGCTTGCCGAAGGATAGCGCACCGGAGGACTGGGCGAAGGAAGCGGAGGGAGCGGCAAGGAGGAATGCGGCGAGCGCCGCGAGGAGGAAGGGTTTCATGGTTCGGATGGTCTGGATGGTTCCTCCGCCTAGCGCTTGGTGAACTCGACCTTAAGCTCGTAGCCCGTGACGGCGCCGAGATCGTCCTCGGAGACCTCGCCGAGGTCGACATGCCGCCTGACAATCCCTTCCTTGTGGCGGTAGACCCGGTCAAGGCCGTTATCAGAGAAGCCGAGAATCCACGGGGCAATGTACAGGCGTCGGCGCCACCCTTTGGTACCCCCGGCGATGGGGATGGCGGCTATGAAACTGTCGTTCCCGCTCATGATAGCACTTGAATTCCAGCAACCGTCCCGAAACAGCACACTCGTAATCGCGCCGACAACCGTTTCCGCATTCGCTCGTCCCGAGCAGATGGGGGAATTGTCTTTATCTTTTAGGATAACTTCAATGAACCCATGATGAGGGGCAGTTGCCTCGAGCGCCTTTCCTAGCGCATCCCAAATCGATTCGTCCAGGCGGTAGACGGAAACCGGCCATGTAGTCCGCTCCGGTTTTTTCGGCTTGGCGATGACAATGGCATCATCCTTGACTCCTTCAGCCTCAAGAATACCATGGATGTTGTTTTTGAACGACAAATTGTATTCGTCTGTTTGAGATGCAATGGCCTGAAGAAGTTCCATGAGCGCTTGAGTCCACTTCGCGTAGTTCTCCTGGTTGACCCGAAAGGCAACATTGGCAAAGATGTGCCCTGAGTCTGTGTCAACCTCGATGTCTGGCGAACCATCAGCCTTCGTGAGCATTACGCCCTCCATGACGTTCTGCGGAAATTCCTTGAAGCGTTCGACGAAGAACTTCTTGGCGTTGGCGACGCGTTCCTTGCCGGAGAAGAGGGAGGCGGCGAGACTGCTTCCGGAGACGGCGCCCGTCGCGATGCCGATCTTCTCCAGCTCCTTGTTGAGCCGCCCCTTCTTCACGACGGCCGTGACGGGGACTTCGAAGAGACCGTCGCCGACGGACTTGGCGTCGCCGTAGTCCGCCTTCTCGACCATGGCGTTGCTGAGCGTGAGGATCTTGTCCTCGACCAGCTCGTCGTTCTCGACGAGCGTCTTGGCGTCGACAAGCTCGCCGACCGCCTTCTTGATGGCGTTGCGCGCGGCGTCGGCCTTGGCCGCATCGACGGATTCGCCCTGGCCCTTGGCCTGGACGGTGACGAGATCGGCCGGCGCCGCGGCCTTGGGCTTGCCGAAGGAGAACGAGCCGGAGGCCTGCGCGAAGGAAGCGGAGGGATCGGCGAGGAGGAATGCGGCGAGCGCCGCGAGGAGTGGCGTGGTTTTCATGTGTTAGGTGGTTGGGTGGATGGGGGGTCAGGTGGTTCGGTGGTTCGGGGCGATGGGGCGGGCGGCTGTTTGGAACGGGACGCTTCGGGACATCAGAACGCGGCGTCCGGATTCTCGGCCGGCGCCGGGGCGGCATCGTCCTTCCGGATGGCCTTCGTCACGACGCCGTTTTCGCGGACGATCTTCGCGCGCCAAGTCGTGCCTTCGGACGTCGTGGCGGAATACACCGACATTTCGGTCGAAACGACATTCGTTCCGACCGACGACAAGCCGGCCGAGACCTGCTTCGAATGCGGACCGTTTCCAGAGTCCGCATCGAACGCAGCCTCGATCTCCGCGGCCTTCGCTTCGAGCGCCGGATCGCGCTCGGCGGTCGCGCCGGCCGCTTCCGCGCGCTCACGCAGTGCGGTCACCCTGGTTTCCGTTTCGGCTTTCTTTTTCTCGATTGTAGCCTTGAGGACGGAATCGTTCTTCGGTTCGCCGCATCCGGCGCAGAGGAGGAGCGCGGCGAGCGCCGCGAGGAATGGCGCGGGTTTCATGGCTGGGTGGTTCGGTGGATGGGGGAGACAGGGGAGATGGTTACGCCTGAGTCGGAGCCGCGGGCCTGGGCGAGCGGAACTGGTCGCGCAGAACCGCCAGTCCGATCAGGCACGCCGGGATGAGTACGAGAAGCTTGCCGCTCCAGCGATGCCAGAAGGAAAGGCGCGGTTTCAATGGAAGGTTCGTGCCGAGATCCGCGTTGATGGCCTCGATCGCGTCGGATCCAACCTTCACATAGCTGGCTCCGCCGAACCAGCCCTTCCGGTAGACGACATATTCCTCGTCGCCCCAGTTCAGGAAGGGAATGCCGAGGATGGAGAACTGCTTGTGGTAGATGCCAAGATCGACGTGACGCTGTTTCCCGTCGATGGGCAAGGTGTAGTCGTCCCCTTTCGGCAGCTTGTGGGCACGGGCGATGTGCTCGCCGATGTTGGCGACGGGAATGCCGAAAAAGGTGAATCCCATGGCATCGGCCGCCTGGGGAAGGGCGGCGAGAAGCAGGATGGCGGCGAGAACGGGAAGGGTTCGTTTTTTCATGGACGCGGGATGGTTGGGGTTGGAGGTTGGAGGGTGTTTGGTTGGGTGGTTGGGGATTAAGGAATCGCCTCGACGACGACGACGGCCATCTTGCGGCCGGAGATCGGATGGACGGCCTCGGTGGAAAGGACGGTCAGGAAGGTCCTCGGTTTCGGATCGACCGCTTCGTCGTATTCTTGGGAGAAATCAAGGGATTCTTCGTCTCCTACCATCGTCGAGACCAGCTTCCGGCTGGCCTTGATGGCGGTCGGGAATGAGAAGGCGGCGAACTTCCGGGCCATCGCCTCCGCGCGAGCCGTCGCGCCGGGCGTTTCCGCATCCGCCGCTCCGATGCCCAGCATCCGCAAGTTGCCGTCCGGGTCGGAGAACGCCGCCGGTCCGACGAGTGACGCCAGATTCTTTCGATCGAGCCATTCCTGCACCGCCTCGGAGGACAGGAACGCTCCCGATTCCGCCAGAAGGCGCTTCATGACGGCTTCGTGCCATTTCTCGCTCCAGCCAACGGCAACGGCGACTTCGTAGACGCCTCCTTCTTCCGGCGTCCAGGATTCCGCCATGGCGAGCATCCGGAGCCCCGTCACCGTTTCATTGACGGAGACGACCGTCGTATTCGTCTTGTTCGGCGTCCCGGCCGGTTCTTTGGACGAATCCTCCGTCGATTCGACATTCGCGCAAATCAATTCCAGGATGTCGAACTTGGCTGCATGGAGCGCCTTTTCCAAGCCATGGTCGCGAACAGCCGCGAACGAACTGGCGGCCGGATTGGCGATTTCGTGGCTGATGAATTGTCCAATGGAGACCAATCGGCCGGATGATGCATCGTAGCCCGGTTCGAGGCCATTCGCCTCCAGTTGCGCGCGGACGATATCATAAGCGCTCGGTTCGGACGGGCCGCCCTCTTCGAACGCCTCCGGGAGGGCGTCTTCGTCGTCGATGCCGATTTCAAGATTGCCGGGATCGGGGGCATCCTTTCGGCCGCCGCAACCGGCGACGAGAAGGGCGAGAAGGGCCGCGGGGAGGAATATGTGGGGTAGGTGTTTCATGTCCGGGTGGTGGGGCGTCACTTCAAAGGTTTGATCTGTGGTAAGTCATTCGGTTCGACGCCGGCGAGACAGACGTAAATCCGCCGATCCGTGATGGGATGATGCGTCGTGGTTTCGTACACCGGAACGGCACAGTTCGGCAGGAACATCGACCGGCATTCCTGCGAAAGACGGCGAACGGACGAACGGAACGTATCCGTTTCGCTTTCTTCTCCGGGCCGGGATTCTGTCCGCATGGTTTGGATCGCCAGCGTCCTTGCCTCCGCATCGGAATGGATGGCATAGAGCAAATTCTGCTTGGCCTTCGTGAAGGCGATCGTCCGGGCGTCCTTCAACGCCTTGCCCGTCTTTCCGTCCACGTCGGCGAAACCGATGCCGACGTATCGGCGGATCCCGTTCGAATCCTCAAACGAACGGGAAACAACCATTGCCGACAGGTCCTGGTTCTGCGCCCAGTTTTCCCACTCCGGGGACGGTTCTTCCGGCGATTCATCAGCCGGTCTGCCGGAATCGCTCGACAACGCTGCGCGGGCGGCCTTTTCCGACTTCTCGCTCCATCCAACGGCAACGGCGGTCTGGAACACGCCGTTCTCGTAGGATTCTGCGGTGCAGATCGTCTGGAAGCCGTGTAGCACGAGATGGGAAAGAATGTCCACGACGGACGATGTCTCCGTCACAGTCACGCCATCGGAAACGAAAAGAGTGGCGACGGATCTGGCCGACACGTCCCGGACAAGCAGCTTCAGAATCTCCGCCTTCGCCTTGAGCATGCCGAGCTTGGACTCCTCTTCCCGGAGCTTCATGAGGGTCTTCGCATCCGAAATGTCCGGGACGATCCGCTGGGACTTCCCGATGAAAACGAAGGTCTTCGCGTCCTCGTCGTAGCCGAGGCTCAATCTTGACCGAGCCACAATCTGCTCGGCCAGATCCTTCGCGTCGGCAAACGCCGACGGTGCGGACAGTCCGATGGTCAATGCAACGGTGAGGAAGGGTAGCGTGATTCTCATGGATCAGTTTTTTCGGCAGGTTTCAGAAGAACGGCCTCCGCCGTCCGGACCGTCCATTCGCTTTTTGCCAGGCCCCGGGCCACCAATGCCGCCCCGATGGCTCTTTCGTCCCGCCCGAGTCGGGACCATGCCGTGGACAGGTTCGCCCAGACGAATTCGTTCGCGATATCGAGACGGAGGGCGTTGAGCAGAGATATGACGGCCCCTTCGGCGTCCCCTCCTTCGAGAAGAGTCCGCCCGTAGAGATTCCATAGAGCGGCGTCGCCCGGATTCTCGCAAAGCGCATCGTGGAGACGCGCTGCCTTGTCTTCGGACGTCGTCGAAGAAGAGTAGAAGGCCTTCGCGGCCGACTTCCCGAAAGAAGTCTGGAGCGAGGGTTCGTTTCCACAAAGACCCGCGGAAAGGAACAGCATCTGGAATCGCGGTTCGCCGCGCCATTCGCATTCCCGCATGATGACTGTGGACTCCAAGGTGGTTTCAACCGTCATCGTGACATTCGTCCGGATGGAATAGGCAGCCATGCCGCGAATACTTCCCGACACCGAAGCCGAAGTCGGCATTCCGGCGGGACAGGAGCCCGACACGGTCTGCATCGTCGGGTCGATGGTTTCCGGCGGAATCGCATTTGTCGAGACCGTGACAACCATATTCGTAGTGCAACGCACGGGATGCACGACAATCGTCCGGTTCGTTTCGCAGAGCGGAGCCAGAACTGCGAGCGCCTCGGCGCGAACGGCGTCAGCGGTCTTTAGAAGTCGGGCCTTGAGAACGGCTTTTTCCGTTGCGTCGACCGAAAGGGCTCTTTCCAGGAAAGCGTCCAGACTGGTGGCGAACGATTCGTCGTCCCATGCGGGAAAGCCCTGCGTGGGGACGGCCGTCGCCAGGAGGGCATCCATCGCGCCGATCGATCGAAGAAAGTCGATGTCCGGAGATTCCGACAAACGAGGACGGATGATCGTGGCGAGGCCCGTTTTCCAATCGAGGTCGCCGAGCGGCTCCGAAAACGATTGCGGGATGGAGGCGATGACGGCGTTTCGATCGAACGCCTGCCCGAGGACAACGGCGCCACGCGCCTGTGAGTCAACGAATTCGCGCATTTCGGTCTGGATCCGCCAAGACGGAATACGCGAGGAGGATAGGCGGGATTCCACGAGTTCGCCGGCTTTCCGGACGCCCGGTGGAATCCCGCCGACCTTTGCCGCGCGATCGGGCGCCATGCGTTCGAAGGCCCATTTCGCGAGGACGTCATGGGCGAGGGCCGAAGCCTCGAGTTCCTTCTCCTCCGGGTCATCGCCCCGGGCCAGCGGGAGTCTCACCGTGACGAACAGCGTGCTGCCGCATTCGTGAACCCCCGGCGGGCGCAGGCGGATGTCCTTCTGCCAGAGAGTCAAGACCGGGTCGTCGGCAAATGCCGAAGACCCGGCCGTGGAAAGAACCGCCCAGGCGGCCGAAACAAGGATGTTTTTCCAGCTGGACATGGATGGTCCTTTTTACGACGTTTGGCAGACTACAGGCCGAAGTTCTTCCGGGAAGACTTCGTGTCGCCGCTGAAGGAACCACCTTGCGGAGCGGCCTTCTCCTCCTTGGCGGCACCGGATCCCGAGGACTTGTTGGAGATCCCCTGGACAGCGGCGGAAGCCGGCGGCTTCTTGGCGAGCTCGTCGTCAACGGCCTTCTTGCCGGCTGCCTTGCCTTGGTTGAACGCAGTCGGATCCTTCTTCGCGTTTTCGTAGGACTGCTCCATTCCGGCATGGAGGCCGGCCTTATACTTGTTGGCGCGATCGATTGCAGCAGCGGCGGCGTAGCTCTGCTTCATGAGCTCCGCCGCGTTCTTCGCGAGTCCGGGGTCGAGGAACATCACGTTCACGATCATGCGCTTGCCGGAGATGGTGTTCCTGACCGTCTTCGTTCCGAGCGAGTTGCATCCGCTCAGATTTGCCTTGATCTTCTGCGTAGTCGTCTGGGCGAGATTGCGAGTCGCGGCGGATGTTCCACCTTCGTATTCGCGGTAGTTCTGATGCACTTCCCGGTATGTTTCCATGTCGCCGAGCAGGGACATCGCAATGCTGTGGATAGCCTCCGTTTCGGCAAACGCCTCCGCGGCCTCGATGTCACTCGGGTCTTCCGGCTCTTCGGCCGTTCCGACACCGATGTAGAGGATGCGACCGCGGTCGTCCACGATGCGGCGGGCGCCGATCATGGCGGAAAGATCCTGCGCCTTAAACCATTCCTTAGCGGTCTGATCACCCTTCGTTCCGGCATCGAACGACCCTGTCGTCATCGTCTTCTCGGCCTGTTCCTGGAGTTTGGGACTCCAGATGCATCCCAGCGCGACCTGATAGGCGCCCGAGGAGGGATCCCATGACTCGCTCTGGCAGTAGATCGAGGCACCGACGAGCGGCATTTTGGCGAGCATCTTGATGTCGCTTTCGGTTTCGTTTTTCGGAAACTTGGGCAGTTTTTCAGCCTCTTCCCGGAGCGCGTTGAACTCGGCTTCAAGAGCGTTGCACTGCGCCTTGAAGGCCTCGTAGTCGGCCTTCTTCTCGGCGGCGATCTCGCCGGCGTCATAGGAGGCGTCAACCTTCTTGATCAGGCCGTCAAGTAACTTGCCGAACTGATCCTTGACCGTCACGCCCTCTAGGGCGGCGGCCTCCTTGGCGTCGAGAATGGCGAGCTGCTTGGCCAACTTCTCCCGCTTTGTTTCCAGTTCGGCCTTCTTGGCGGCCCAGGCGGCCTCTTCTGGAGACGCAGGGCGCTGGGTTGTCAGCGATGCACGGTCGAAGGCCTCGAATTTCAGATCAATCGCCTTGATGATATTCGCTTTCGCGTTTAGGTAGGCGCGAAGATACATCATGTCGCGAATCGTGGAGAAATCATCCCGCGAGGAGGGATCAGTCAGCTTCGTCTGAACCGCCCCGACAACAGCGATCAGGCTTTTCTCGCCGTCCGTTTCAATGCCGTCCTCGTCCAGAATTCCTTGGACGACATCTCGCGCGGACTTGAATCCTTCCGTCTTCGGATCCGGCGCGGGCACGGCGGAAGGTTGCTCCTCCTGTGCTTTGACCATGGTCTCCAGTCCGGCGTCGTTGTCATATTCGGCAACGGGACTCGTGGCGGGCGGTTCTTCCTCGAGTTCTTCGTCCTCGGCGTCCTGCGCCCAGACGGGGGCGGCGAGGAGCGCCGATGCCGCGAGGGTGGTTGCGATGTATTTGTTCATTTGTGTTGTTCTCCTGTTGGAGGGGTGTTGTGGTGATTTTCTCCCGCGTCGGCACCCGCCGGGCGGGAAAGGGATCAGCGTTCGGATTCCGTCTGTTTCCCGAATTTGATTCGATCGGAAGGCAAGGTTGCCATTGAATTACTCATGGTCGTCGGTCTTTTGTCGCGGGGGTGCGGGGGAGGGGGCGCAGAATGCCGCTTCCTTCGCGGTTTCCCCTGAGGCCCTGGAAAAGCCCGATCAAGAAGCGCGAAGGAAGGGCGTGCTTGCACACGCACCCTGCCGACTAGCCGTCTTGATCTTTTGAACTTTCCAGGTTTCAGGGGATCGACGGTTTGCAGCGGAGCAAATCTGTTGGCGCGAAGTCTAGCAAACTCCGCGCGCGGATGCAACTCCGCTGTCGCGCTTCTTGACCGGGGCATGGGTTCGTTTATTCGTTTGATCGGTTGGTCGGTGGTGGGGTAATCAAAGAGCATATAGTCCGGAATTGCCCGAATCTTACGGTTTCGCGATTTCGAGTGGCTTGGTCGATCGTCGAGAATGATTGGCTTGGTCGATCGTCGAAAAATCGACCAAGTCGACCAAGCCAATCGGGCCGTGTCGGTGGCGCCATCGCCATTTCTAGCCTCTGGAATATACCGTTATTTAAAAATTCAACTTGCCAAAAACGGCACATTGTGGAAGAATTGCCTCTGTTCACGAACCACAATGAACTTCCATGATTGAACGTCATCTTGCGAGCATTCTCCGACAATCGGCGGAGGAGTATCCGGCCGTCACGCTGTTCGGACCGCGCCAGTCGGGGAAAACGACGCTTGTGAAAGCATGTTTTCCCGATTACGGCTACGCCAACCTCGAACATCAGGGGACGAGGGAACTGGCGGCCACCGATCCGGATGGTTTTTTCCAGCGCTTTCCACCTCCGGTGATTCTCGACGAAATCCAGCGTGTTCCGTCCATCGTTTCGCAGGTCCAGGTCCTGATCGACGAGCATCGATCCGAAACGGGGCGCTTCATCCTGACTGGAAGCCACCAGACGAAACTTTCCGAGGCCGTGTCCCAGTCGCTCGCCGGGCGGACGGCGATCCACGTCCTCTATCCGCCGTCGCTGGCCGAACTCGGCGACGCCGCCGCGGCAACTTCGACGGACGAACTGCTCTTCCGGGGTTTCATGCCCGAACTCCATGCTCGGAAGACGCGGCCCTCGCCATGGTACGGGAACTACGTCCAGACCTATTTGGAACGGGACGTGCGGCAGATTGTCAACGTGAAGGATCTCGACTCGTTCGAGCGTTTTCTCGTCCTGCTCGCCGGCCGCGTCGGCTCGCTTGTCAACGCCTCCGCCCTGGCGGGCGAAGTTGGCGTGTCCGCGCCGACGATTTCCGGATGGATATCCGCGCTGGAGGCGTCGTTCCTCGTGTTCCGGCTTCGTCCTTGGCACGGCAAAATCGCGAAACGGATGGTAAAAACTCCAAAAATCTACTTCACGGAACCTGGTCTGGTCGCATCCCTGCTTGGAATCGAAACACCGGAACAGATGCTGCGCGACCCACTGCGCGGCAACTTGTTCGAAAACCTTGTCGTGGTCGAAGCGCTCAAGCAGCGCGCCAACGCCGGGCTCCCGCCCAATCTTTGGTTCCTGCGGACGGCAGATGGATTCGAGATCGACCTTCTTCGCTCTTCGGCCCGCCAATTGCGCCCGGTCGAAATCAAATCGGCCGTCACGTGGCGCGATACGCTCGCGAGCAACATCCGGGCGTTTGTCAAAGAGACCCAGACCGCTTTCGACCCGACTGTCGTCTATGATGGCGACGACCTCAATCTTTCCTCCGGCATTTTCGTCCGCAACATCCGCTCGTTCCGGGTGTAGCCATCCGCCCCGGATCGAACGCAAGCCGCATGGCAGCCTTCGATTGGCTTGGTCGGTTGTCGAAAATGATTGGCTTGGTCGGTCGTCGAAAAATCGACCAAATCGACTAAATCGACCAAATCGACCAAGCCAATCGGGCCGCGCCGGTGGCGCGGTGGCTACTTGGCGCGGGCGCGGCAGGCGTCGAGGAGCGCGGAGAGGGCGGAAACGCCGTATTCTCCGGACCCGGAGGAGGCGAAGTCGCCATCGTCGGCATTCTGCGCGAGGAAGGGTTCCAGCATCGCCACTGCGCGGGCCGTGGCGGAAGTGGCGAGGGCGGCGTCGCCGGTCTTGCGGGCCATGGTGCCGATGGACGCTTCGAGGACGGCGCGCTGGGCGTACCGGCACGGATCGAAATCGTCGGGGAAGCGACCGATGGCGAAGCCGGGGTGTTTTTCCCAGAGCGCGGCGGATTCCCGCAGGTCGGCGAGCGCTTCGGCGAAGCGGCCGGCCGCGC
>OCVV011318591.1_pt1 | contig 18234 bp, 18 predicted proteins | sample 1539721 | NCBI WGS metagenome assembly OCVV01 (sample SAMN02144230, study PRJEB22623) | gut metagenome | biome: sheep rumen | host: Ovis aries | place: New Zealand | reverse complement strand
GGGGCAAACTGGCGGGACCACGCCATCCTCTACCGGATGAACGCCCAGTCTAGCCAGTTGGAATTTGCCTTTAAACGCAGCGGCATCCCCTATCGCATCGTAGGGGGCACCCGTTTCTTCGACCGGGCTGAGGTCAAGGATGTGCTGTCCTACCTGAACGTTATCGCAAGCCCGGCAGATGATCTGCGCCTGCAGCGCATCGTGAACAGTCCCCCGCGGGGCATCGGCGAGCGCAGCATGGAAGTGGCAGGCGAACTTGCCCGCCAGGAAAACTGCAGTCTCTACGAGATCCTCTCCCGGGCCGATCGCTACCCTGAGCTCAAACGGGCCGCTCTGAAGATGAAGCAGTTCATCTTTCTCATGGAAGAGCTGCGTGCCTTCTCTCAGGTGAATCCCCCGGACGCGCTCTATGACGAGCTGCTGGAAAAGACCGGCTACCTCCGGATGCTGGAGACTTCTGAGGAGGACAAGGACCAAACCCGGGCTGAGAACGTGAAGGAGCTCAAGACCAGCATCCTGGGCTATATGAAGGAATCCGGCGACCTGACTCTGGACGGATATCTGGCAAACGTGGCCCTCTACACCGACCTGGATTCCTATGACCGGGATGCGGACAGCGTGGTGATGATGACCATGCACAGCGCAAAAGGTCTGGAGTTTCCCACGGTCTACATCGTTGGCATGGAAGAGACCATTTTCCCCGGCATGCGCGCCATCGGCGAACCGGAGGAAATGGAGGAGGAACGCCGCCTCTGCTATGTGGCCATCACCCGGGCCAAGAAGAAACTGCACCTGCTCTGCGCCCGGCAGCGCATGATTTTCGGCCGCACCAGTGCCAACCGCTGCTCTCGTTTTGTGGACGAGATCCCGGAGGAGGACATCCGCAAGCAGCTGCCCCGAGGCTACGGCTACTCGGAAAAGCGCCAGGAGCCCTCCTATGGCTGGCGGGAGAGACGGGATGAGCCCAGCTTCTCCTACCGTCCGCCGGAGGCGCGTCAACGCAGCGTTGTCCCAGGACCGCGAAAGCCTTCTGCTCCTCCGCCCAGTGCCAATTACGCTTTGGGAGACCGGGTGCGGCACAAGGCCTTCGGAGAGGGTACCATCGCGAAGCTGACTCCCATGGGCAACGACTTTCTGGTAGAGATCAGCTTTGACAAGATCGGCAGCAAAAAACTGATGCTCCGCGCTGCCGCGCTGCACATGGATAAAATCGAATAAAATGGACGCGCTGCAAAATGCGCTGTCATTGCGAGACCAGTTCGCAAACTGGTCGCGGCAATCCGTTTTCCTTATAAAAAGCGGATTTCCACACCAGTGACATCAGTCACTGGTTCGGAATGACAGGATCACGCATTTTGCAGCGCGCCATTTTTTTATCCAAGCAGACCCGAGATCCAGGCTGCGATGGGAAAATAGGCGATGGGCAGGAAGATGGCCGGCAGCATGTTTGCCACCTTGATGCGCTCCTTGCCCAGGCCAAGCATGTTCACCGCCATGCCGATGAGAATGGTGCCGCCCACGGCACTCATCTCCCGCACCACGTCCTGGCTGAGCGCGGGTCCGACGAGCCCTGCCAGCAAAGTCAAGCCCCCCTGGAAAACCAGGATGAAGATAGCCGAGCAGGGTACTCCAAAGCCCATGGCCGCCGCAAAGGCCATGGAGGACACAAAGTCCAGGGCGCTCTTGGCGTAGATAATGCTGTAGTTCTGGTTGATGCCCGCCTCCAGGGAACCCACGATGGTCATAGAGCCGATGCAGAACAGAATGCAGGCGGAGACGAAGCCCTCGGTAAAGCGGCTGCTGCCGCCTCCGTGAAAGAGCTTTTCCTTGATGGCGTCCCCCGCGTGCTCAATGCCGTCGTCGATGTGCAGCAGCTCTCCGATGACGGTGCCCAGCACCATGGAGAGGATCACACAGAGCAGGGCCTGGGTCTCCACAGCGCTGGAAATGCCGATAACCACCGTGCAGAGGGCCAGGGCTTTCATCAGTGCATTCTGGAAGCTCTCCTTCAGCCGGTTCCGAAACAGAATGCCGAGGAAGCTTCCCACCAGCACCGTGGCCATATTCACAAATACTGCGATCATGCTTTCCCCTCTCTTTCTCTCAGATAGGCCGCAAGAAACAGCATGGCCTGGCGGTAGCTCTCAAAGCCCAGGCCCTTTACGGTTTTCAGGCAGGCGGCGCGCACAAAGGAGATCCTGCGAAATTCCTCCCGGGTGTCCGGGTCGGAGAGGTGCACCTCCACCGTGGGGATGCCCACTCCCTTCACCGCGTCCAGCAGGGCAACACTGGTGTGGGTATAAGCCGCCGGATTCATGATGATGCCGTCAAAGACACCGTAAGCCGCCTGGATCTTGTCTACCAGGTCTCCCTCGTGGTTGGACTGGAAGATCTCTATTTCCGCGCCGATCTCCCCGGCGCAGTCCCGGAGGAAGCGCTCCAGGTCCGCATAACTGCGTTTGCCGTAAATGTCCGGCTCCCGCAGGCCCAGCAGATTGAGATTGGGCCCGTTCAGTACCAGAAGCTTCATGCCAGCACCTCCAGGATCTTCTCCACCGCCTCCGCGACAGTGTCCGTCTCATCAATGATATGATCCGCAAAGCGCTCGTACAGGGGCTCCCGCTCGGCATAGAGTTCATGCAGATCCCGGCTCAGAGAGATGGGTCTACCCTTTTTGCTGAGCAGGGAAATGTCCCGCTTGCGCCAGATGATGATCCCGCTCTGGTGCAGGAGCGGATAATTCTCTTCTCTGGTGATACAGCCGCCTCCGGTGGACAGAATGACGCCGGAGCGCTTCCCGAGCTCGGAGAGGACCCGGGTCTCCCGTTTCCGGAAGCCCTCCTCCCCTTCCAGGCGGAAGATTTCGGGAATGGACATGCCCGCTTCCCGCTCGATCTCCTCATCCGCCTCCAGGACAGGCCTGCCCAGCTTTTCACCGAGAGCCTTCGCGATCCTGGTCTTGCCGCAGCCGGGCATGCCGATGAGGACGATGTTTTCCATCTCCTTCTGCAGCCCGCGGTGGATCTCCTCGATGCGCGCATCCGGGATGGAAGCCCCGGTAAAGATCTCGCTGCTGCGCTTAGCCTGAGCCACCAGCATACCAAGCCCCCCCGCGTGGGGAATGCCCAGTTCCTCAGCCTGGAGCAGCAGTGCGGTACGGGCGGGGTTATACACCACATCCACAACGCCGACGCATTTGGGAAACTGTCGCAGATCCAGCGGCGCCTCTCCGTTGCGGGGATACATCCCCACGGGAGTGGTGTTCACAATGAGCTCGGCATCCGCATGCCGTTCCAGGTTTCCGTAGTGATTCTCGCCGCTTCGGGAGATGACCAGCACCTCTCCGGCCTCCATCCGGCGCAGCACCCAGCAGGCCATGACAGAGGCGCCGCCGCTGCCCAGCACCAGGACCTTCTTCCCCTTGGGGTCGATGCCGTTTTTCCGCAGAAGCCACGCAAAGCCGTAGGCGTCGGTATTGTCGCCGTAAATACTGCCGTCCGGGCGGCGCAGAAGCGTGTTTACGCTGCCGATCTCCCGTGCGGTGTCGGACAGGGCATCACAGAAGGGCAGCACGCTCTTCTTATAGGGGATGGTCACATTCAGGCCTTGCCATTCCCCTTCCCGCAGGAAGTCCGCCAGTTCCTCCGGCTCCCGCTCGAAAAGGCTGTAGGAATAGGCGCCAAGCTGCTCATGGATTTGAGGCGAATAACTGTGGCCCAGCTTTCTTCCCAAAAGGCCACAGCAAAGCTCCGGCGAACGGCGCTGCTGAAACTCCCTGCTCAGATCAAAGAGCTTTCGGTAAAGCTCCCGCAGTTCGCCCTGCAGGGCGGGCGGACAGTCCTGTTCCAGAGCCTCCAGTTTTTGTTCTTCACGGGAAGCATCCAGGATGGGGAGTCCCTGCTCCCGCTTATAATCCCCGATCTGACCTGCCAGCTCCATGCGCCGCAGAAAAAGCTGCACCAGTTCACGATCCACAGAGTCTATCTGTTCCCGATAATCCTTCAATTCCATACTTCCAGCTCCTTTCTGCGGCTGAGCAGCGCGTCATACACGGCAATGGCAGCCACGGCTTCCACAACCGGCACCGCCCGGGGCACCACGCAGGGGTCATGGCGGCCGGGGACCCGCAGTTCCGTCTCCTCCATGCGCTCAAGATCCACGCTGCGCTGAGGCAGCGTGATGGAGGGCGTGGGCTTGAAGGCCGTGTGGAACACCAGGGGCATCCCCGTTGTAATCCCACCCAGGATCCCGCCTGCGTGATTGCTTTCCGTGACGACCCGATCCCCCTCCAGGCGGAATGGATCGTTATTCTCGCTGCCGCGAAGGCGGGCCGCGTCAAAGCCGGCGCCAAAATCCACACCCTTCACGGCTGGGATGGCAAATAGCAAGTTGGCAATACGGCTCTCCATGCCTTCAAAGAGTGGTCCTCCCAGGCCCACAGGCAGGCCCAGGACCTGGCATTCCACCACGCCGCCAAGGGAGTCGCCCTCTGCCTTTGTTGCCATGATCTGTTTGATCATGGCATTTCCGCTGGCTTCGTTCACCACTGGGAACGCATTATTGGCAGTTGTCGACGTGAGTTCCCCCACATCGTGAATCTTACCAATTTCCGAGATTCTGGAGATGATCGAGATCCCCTCCCGCTCCAGCAGCTGCAGACAGATGCTCCCGGCGATGCAGATCGGAGCTGTCATTCTGCCGGAAAATGCCCCGCCGCCGGCACCGTTCCAGGCCGCGCCATATTTGACGCTGGCGGGGTAATCCGCATGGCCTGGCCGGGGTGTGTGGGCAAGAACGCTGTAATCCTTGCTGCGCCGGTCAGTATTATGGATCTGAGCGGTGATGGGTCCGCCATCTGTGCGATCATTGCGCAAGCCGCTGACAAATTCCGGGGTGTCCGGCTCCTTCCGGGGCGTGGACCAGGGCGTTCTTCCCGGAGCCCGCCGGTCCAGAAAGCGCTGGAGGCTGGCAAGGTCGATCCGCTCCCCGGCGGGGATGCCCTCCAGAGTCATCCCGATGGTCTCACTGTGGGAGGCGCCGAATACATGAAGCGCCAAATTGTCTCCTCTCCAGTTCATGCATGTCCCCCCTCCAATCGATCCCAATCCTCCCAGAAACGGGGATAGGATTTTGCCACGCATTCCGCTCCGCTGAGTTCAACGGGCTCCCTGCAGAGACAGGCCGCCACGGCAGCGGACATGGCGATCCGGTGGTCGCCAAAGCTCTCGGCCTCACCCCCAAGAAGGCTGCCCGAGCCGTGGATCACCAAGCCGTCCGGAAGCTCTTCTACGCTGCCGCCAAGGTTTCGCAGCAGGCTTGCGGTGGTTTTCAGCCGGTCCGACTCTTTGAGGCGTAACCGGCCGGCGTTTTTGATCCGGGTATCGCCCTGCGCCCCGGCGGCCAAAACGCTCAGCACCGGGATCAGATCCGGGATCGGTGCAGCGTCGATCTCGATCCCGCGAAGAGAGCCTTTTTTGGCAAAAATCCCGCTCTCTCCAATCTGCAGCTGGGCTCCAAAGCGGGAGAGCAGCTCCAGCACTGCCCGGTCTCCCTGGGGAGAAGCCGGATCCAAGCCTTGCAGCAGTACCCCCTTTTCGCTGAGGGCACCCACGCAGAGGAAAAAGGCCGCGTTGGACCAGTCCCCTTCCACCTGGAGCTCCCCGCGAAGGGCGGGCCGTTGACCGCCCGCAATGCAGTAAATGTTCTCTTCTTTTGTATAAGAAATCCCCGAAAGCTTCAGGGCGTTTTCTGTCATTTGGATATAAGCCGCGGACTCGATGCTTCCCTCCACCGCGAGGACGCTCTCCCCTCCCAGCAAGGGCAGGGCCAGCAGCAGGCCGGAGATATACTGGGAGGACACGTTGCCCGGCAATCGGTAGGCGCCGGGGCAGAGCTTTCCCTGCACATGGAGGGCGCTCCCCTCTTGCCGCAGATGCATGCCGTGGGCGTTCAGTTCCCGGTCCAGCGGAGCCAGGGGTCTCTCCGGCAGTCTGCCCTCCCGCAGGAAGCACCCCCGGATCCCCAGGGCTCCCACGACCGGGAGCAGAAAGCGCAGGGTGGATCCGCTCTCGCCGCAGGGAAGCTGAACCTCAGTCGCGGGGGTGTCACGGATCGGATGGACGCAAAGGATGTCTCCTTCCTCCCGGATCTCGGCTCCCATGGCTCGCAGGCATGCTACTGTCGCCAGGATGTCTTTGGAAAGCCCGTCGCAGTGGATCCGGGTCTCCTCTTTCGAGAGGGCAGCGCAGATCAGCAGCCGATGGGCCTGGGATTTGGACGCCGGGATGTGAACTTCCCCGGATCGCTCTCCGGGTAACAGCAGACGCTTCATTTCGCGCCTCCAAGCCGTAGCCAGTCTCCCAGCTCTTCCACGGGTACCTTCTCTACCCGACATCTGCCGATAGTTTCAGGTACAATCAAATTCATGGTATCTCCGCTGCGCTTTTTGTCCCGCAGCAAGGCCTCCAGAAGCGCTTTTCCGGGGATCTCCGTCTCCGTGGGAAGGGAAAGCGCACGGAGACCCACGCGGATCTTTTCCGCGGTCTCCGGAGAACAGATCCCCTTTTCCGCCGCAGCCCGGGCGATCATGGCCATGCCGATGGCAACGGCCTGACCGTGGAGGATCTCATAGCCGCTGCAGGCCTCCACCGCGTGGCCGAAGCTGTGGCCCAGGTTCAAAAGCCGCCGGCTACCCCGGTCAAATTCATCCTCTTCCACCAGATCCCGCTTGATCTCCACGCAGCGGCGGATCACATCCTCGGAAGCTGCCAGGGCGGCGTCTTTGGAAAGTGCGTCAAAGAGGCCTTCATCCCGCAGCACCGCACATTTCAGTTCTTCCGCGCTGCCGCAGCGCAACTCCTCCATGGGCAGGGTCTCCAGCAGCGCCGGGTCACAGAGTACCATGAGCGGCTGCCAGAAGGAGCCAACCAGGTTCTTGCCCTCCGGCAGATTCACAGCGGTCTTGCCGCCCACAGAGGAATCCACCATAGCAAGAAGGCTCGTTGGGATCTGTACAAAATCCACGCCCCGCTGGAAGGTAGCCGCGGCAAAGCCGGTGAGATCACCGGTGACGCCGCCGCCCAGAGAAACGAGCAGGTCGCTCCTGGTCATCCCGGAGCGGGCCAGCAAGCCCATGAGCTCTCCGTAGGTCTCCAGATTTTTGTGCTGCTCCCCGCTCTGATGTACGAAACGCAGCACCTGAAAGCCTGCCCGCTCCAGGGAGCGCTGCAGCCGATCTCCGTAGAGCTTGACCACATGCTCACCCGTGACGAGGCAGGCGCGCTTCGCCCCGGTTCGCTCCCGGATGAACTCCCCCGCCTGATCCAGCTGGCCCTTTTCGATCCAAACCGGATAGCGGCGGGAGGCCTTGATCTCAACCGGTGCTCTCATTGGTCCACCTCTTCCTTGCGGCGTTTGCCCTCTTCCAGAAGGCGTTCCAGCGTCTCAGCATCCCGACGTTCCAAGGCGTCCCGATATGCGCCAAGATTCTCGATAAGCAGATCCAGCTCCCGCAGGAGATTGTCCCGATTGTCCAGGAAAAGCTCCGTCCACATGGGGGCATTGAGCCAGGCCACACGGGTCATGTCCCGGTAGCTTCCGGCGGAAAAACCGTGATGCTCCAGAGCTGTGGGACTCTTCACATAGGCGTTGGACACCAGATGCGCCAGCTGGGAGGTAAAGGCGATGCTGGCGTCGTGCTTTTCGGCAGTGGTCACGGGAAAGCGGCCAAAGCCCGCCGGGGACAGCAGCTCCTTGGCGCGGCTCAGCAGCTCGATATCGTCAAAGGTGGGCGGCACCAGCACCATGGGCGCACCGTGAAACAGATCCGCCCGGGCGTGGGAATAGCCGGAAAAATGGGAACCCGCCATGGGATGGCCGCCCAGATATGTGATGCCGTATTGCTCCGCCAGGGGGAAGCAAGCCTCGCAGACCACCTGCTTGGTGCCGCAGCAATCGATCACCATAGGATGGGTCCCGATATGAGGCGCCATCTCCCGCAGCCAGGCGATGGCCGCCTCCGGGTAAACGCAGAGCAGGATCAGGTCGCAGTCTTTGGCGCTGCTTTCATCCAGCATGCCGTCCGCCTCTCCGCTGAGCATGGTGTATTCCAGCATGGAGGAATTCCGGTTCCAGGTCAGGACCCGGTGTCCCGCCTCATGATAGGCCTTAACAAAGGAGCCTCCGATGAGGCCCAGGCCAACGACGCCGACGGTCATAGGGTCACAACCTTTCGGATCTGGCGCACCTTCTCCGCAAGCGCCGTGTATTCTTCCGGCCGCAGGGACTGGGCCCCGTCACAGAGGGCGTGGATGGGATCGTTGTGCACCTCGATCATGAGACCGTCCGCTCCTGCGGCAACACCGGCCAGGGCCATGGAGGGCACCAGGCGGGATAGACCGGTGGCATGGCTGGGATCCACGATCACCGGCAGATGGCTCAGCTCGTGGAGCACCGGCACCGCGGAGAGATCCAGCGTATTGCGGGTGTAATCAGCAAAAGTGCGGATGCCCCGCTCACAGAGAATGACCTGCTCGTTGCCTCCTGCCATGATGTATTCCGCGCTCATCAGAAGCTCCCGCAGGGTATTGGCAAGGCCACGCTTCAAAAGAATGGGCTTATCGCTGTGCCCCAGTTCCCGCAGCAGGTCAAAATTCTGCATGTTCCGTGCGCCCACCTGGATCACATCCACATCGGCAAACAGGTCCAGATCCCGCACGTCCATCAGTTCCGTCACGATGGGAAGGCCGGTCTCCGCCCGGGCGATGCGCAGAAGCTCCAGACCTCTGGCCTTCAGGCCGGAGAAGTCATAGGGAGAGGTACGCGGCTTGAAGGCGCCGCCCCGCAGGAGATTGGCCCCCGCGGCCTTCACCGCCTTGGCGACAGTGAGGATCTGCTCCTCCGTCTCAACCGAGCAGGGGCCGGCGATCATGGCAAAGTGGCCGCCGCCCACCGGCACGCCGCCGGCAGACACCACCAGGTCATCGGGATGGAACTTCCGGTTGCAGCACTTGAAGGGCTCCGTCACCCGGCTAACCTTGTCCACGATCTCCAGGCTCTCCACCAGGTCCAGGTCCAGATGGGAGGCGTCCCCGATGATGCCGAGCACCGTCTGGAACTCCCCGTCCGAAATGTGGACCCGCATTCCCTGATGCTCCAGCCACTGGATCAGCTTTTCTTTCTTTTCCGCACCGGTACCCGGTTTCAATACTACGATCATAGTTTCAGCGCCCTCTCTTTCGCAAAGAAAAAACCGCCCAGGAATACTCCTGTGCGGATCAACACCTTATGCTGACGGACATTTCTGCGCCACAAATCAGCCAACCCGCACAGGTGCTGCAGGGTAGGCATAATAGAAGCTTGCAGAAAAGGTCATGATTCCGTCTCCTTATGGTTTTACTGCTCTAAATATAGACGGAAAGACACGTAAAGTCAAGCCAGTTTTTTGACAAAAATCCCTCCTTTTGGGGCAAAAAAATGGTGCTTATTCCAAACGGCTGCGCAGCTCCTCCATGGCCCGACGCTCGATCCTGGAGATCTGCACCTGACTTACCCCCAAAACCTTGGCGCAGCTCTGCTGGGTCAGCCCATGATAGTACCGCAGGGCGATGATCTTCCGTTCCCGTTCGGGCAGCTGCTCCACCAGCGCGCGAAGGCTCACCTGCTCCAGCATACGCTCCTCCGCCTCATAGTCTCCCAGCACCAGCTCCAGGCAGAAGCCGTCCTCCCCGCTGCTGCGCTGGATGCTCTCGGCGGGGCCTGTGGCTGCCTGGGCGAAGGCGATCTCCTCCACATCGAAGCCCGTCGCCTCCGCAAGCTCCGAGATGCTGGGCTCTCTTCCCTCCCGCTGCTCCAGGATCTGGCGTGCGCTGTGGATCTTTGCGGCCTGCTCTTTCACGCTTCGGCTGACTTTGACGATCCCATCGTCCCGCAGAAAACGGCGGATCTCCCCGGCGATCTTGGGCACAGCATAGGTGGAAAAGCATGTACCGTAATTCATGTCGAAGCCCTCGATGGCCTTGAGAAAGCCCACGCAGCCAAGCTGGTACAAATCCTCCGCCTCCACGCCACGGCCGAAATACCGCCGCGCCACGCTCCAGATGAGGCCGCCGTTTTCCTCGATCAGGCGCCCGGCGGCCTCCCGGTCTCCCCGTTGGGCAGCGCCGAGATCCTCCAGAAGCGTCTCGCTCATGAACGCCGCATCCGGGAGCGGATCGTGCGCAGCATGGTGACCGTGGTCCCCCGTCCCGGGCGGGAGCGGACACGGAGCTTGTCCATGAAGCTCTCCATGATGGTAAAGCCCATGCCGCTGCGCTCTTCTCCCCCGGTGGTGTAGAGAGGCTCTCTGGCCCTGTCCACGTCCTCAATGCCCTTGCCCCAATCCTGGATGGAGATCTCCAGCTGATCGCCCTCCAGAATCCGCATACGCAGGCGGATCCGCCCAACGCTGTCCGGATAGGCATGCACGATGCAGTTGGTCACCGCCTCGGACACCGCGGTTTTGATATCCCCCAATTCCTCCAGGGTAGGGTCCAGCTGGGCAGCGAAGGCTGCCGCCGCCATGCGGGCAAAGCCCTCGTTGCTGCTTTTGCTGGGAAACTCCAGCTTTATGTAATTCAGCGCGTTCATTTGTGCTCCTTTCTCACAGGCTCCCGGCAGCCACCGGGATCAGCCGGTCGATTCCGGCGGCATCCATCACCCGCTTGGGCTGCTGGGCCGGATTTTCGATCCACATGCGCCCGCCCATGGCTTTCATCCGCCGACTGAGCCGGATCATCAGCGCGATGCCGGAGGAATCCATAAAACGCAGAGCGCTGAGATCCAGCACCAGGTCCCGGGGGAGATTGGCGTCCAGCAGCTCGTCCAGGCTTTGCATGGCGCTGCGGGCCTCGTGCTGGTCCAACTCCCCGCTGAGGTAGGCGGTCAGGCGGCCGCCGCTGAATGCAGAATGAATGTTCATACTCCCGCCTCCTTCTTTTGTTCAAAAAAAATAACGCCGCATCCTTCGATGCGGCGTTATTGTATCATGATTTGCCTGTATTTTTTGTCAGTTTCGGGCTTCCCTCAGCCAGATCACGGTGCCTTCGGCCAGCGTCAAACCGAGCTTTCGCTGCAGGGTCAGGGAAACCTGATTGTCCGTAAATACCTGGCAATAAGGAATATTTCCCTGCTTCAGTTCCCGGGCGATCAGGAAACGCTCCAGGCTCACCCCCACACCCTGTCTTCGAAAGGCGGGCAGGACCTCAAGCAGACCCATGGCGCCCTCGGCATGCTTGCCGATAATGCCGACAAGTTCTCCGGCGCGGAAGGCGCCGAACACGGCCTGGCGCTCCAACAGCCACAAAAGATACTCGCTGTCCTCATGGCGATAGTTTGCCTGCAGAAAGTCATGATGCTCTGCATTTAGCGGGCGGATCTCCTGCTCTGTCGGCTCAGGGACCGTCTTACCGAGGTACACCGCCTGACGGCAGCGCATCCAGGTTTCCATGGAAAGCTCCCGGCAAAGCCCCATCTCCAGCTCCGCCTGATGGATGGCAAGGAGCGGAAAGTGCTTTCCGTCCAGGAGTCTCCGGGCTGTTTCCAGATTGGCGCAGGAAAGCATCCCGCAGTATCCCTCGTCTACCGAGAGCAGCACGCCTCGATCCGTCGCTGCCGCGACTTCTCCCAGTCCGCGGCGAAGGGCCTCGGTCATATCCGTGTGCAGAAGCGGATCCCGGGAGAGCCAGGCACGGGTGAGCTCTTCCCGTTCCATTTACTTTCCCAGATTCTCCAGGCTCAGCTTCAGGTTATCGATCAGCGCCTCCAGCTTGGTCTTCTTTTCCCGCTCGGCGTTCACAACGGCCTCCGGCGCGCGGGTGACAAAGTTCTGGTTGGAAAGCTTGCCGATCTGGGCCTGCAGCATCTTCTCAGCATTCTGCAGTTCCTTCTCGATGCGGGCCTTTTCCTTCTCCAGATCCACCAGTTCCGCCATGGGTATGAACATGCGGGCGTTGTCGGTGACCACGGAGACCATACCGGCGGTGCTTTCGGGGGCGGCATCCACCACAGAGACCGCGCTGGCATAGGCCAGCTTGCAGATGTAGCTGACACCGGCCTCAAAGGCGGCCTTCTTGTCGGTGGCGATGATCAGGTGGGCCTTGCGGGAGGGGGGCACGTTCATGTCGCTGCGGCGGGCACGGACGGCCTTGATGGCGGTCATCACCATCTCAAAGCTCTGCTCATCCTCCGGGAAGGAGAGCTCGGGCTTGAATTCGGGGTAGCGCTCCACCATCAGCGCCTCACCCTCGTGGGGCAGAGCCTGCCAGATCTCCTCGGAGATGAAGGGCATGAAGGGATGCACCAGCTTCAGGATCTCGGTGAGCACGTAGAGCAGCACCTTCTGGGCGGAAAGCTTGCTTTCCTCATCCTCACCGTTCAGGCGGGGCTTGGTCAGCTCGATATACCAGTCGCAGAAGCTATCCCAGATAAAGTCATAGATCTTGCCCGCGGCCACGCCCAGCTCGAAGCTGTCCATGTTCTCGCAGACCTCTTTCACGGTATCGTTGAGCTTGGAGAGGATCCACTTGTCCTCGATCTCCAGCTTCTCGGGCAGCTCGTTTTTGTCGATGGTGAGGTACATCATGACAAAGCGGCTGGCATTCCAGAGCTTGTTGCAGAAGTTGCGCATGGCTTCGCACTTTTCCACGTAGAAGCGCATGTCGTTTCCGGGGGAGTTTCCGGTGATGAGGTTATAGCGCAGGGCGTCGGCGCCGTACTTGTCCACGATCTCCAGCGGGTCGATGCCGTTGCCGAGAGACTTGGACATCTTGCGGCCCAGGCTGTCGCGGACCAGGCCGTGGATGAACACGGTCTTGAAAGGTTCCTTATCCATCTGCTCCATGCCGGAAAAGATCATGCGGGCCACCCAGAAGAAGATGATGTCATAGCCTGTGACCATGACGGTGGTGGGGTACCAATAGTCCAGCTCCTTGGTCTGATCCGGCCAGCCCATGGTGGAGAAGGGCCAGAGGGCGCTGGAGAACCAGGTGTCCAGCACGTCCTCTTCCCGGTGGATGTTTTTGCTGCCGCATTTTTCACACTGGCAGGCATCCTCCCGGGAGACGGTGATGTGACCGCAGTCGTCACAGTACCAAGCGGGGATCTGGTGGCCCCACCAGAGCTGACGGGAGATGCACCAGTCGTGGACATTCTCCATCCAGTTCAGGTAGGTCTTGGAGAAGCGCTCGGGCACGAACTTGATGCGTCCATCCTTTACCACCTCGATGGCCTTCTTGGCAAGAGGCGCCATCTTCACGAACCACTGGGGGCTGGTAAGAGGCTCCACCACGGTGCCGCAGCGGTAGCAGGTGCCCACGTTATGGCTGTAGGGCTCCACCTTCACGAGATATCCCTGCTCCTCCAGATCGGCCACGATGGCCTTGCGGGCCTCGTAGCGGTCCATGCCGTCATACTTGTAGCCGCCGCAGATCTTCGCGTCCTCGTCAATAACCTGGATCTGCTCCAGGTTGTGGCGCAGGCCCACCTCATAGTCGTTGGGGTCGTGGCAGGGCGTCATCTTCACGGCGCCGGTCCCGAAGCCCAGTTCCACATAGTCGTCCGCCACGATGGGAAGCTTCCGTCCCACCAGAGGCAGGATGGCGTTCTTGCCCACCAGATGGGTGTAGCGCTCGTCCGCCGGGTTCACAGCCACGCCGGAGTCGCCCAGCATGGTCTCCGGCCGGGTAGTGGCGATAATGAACTCCTCGTCGGAGTCCTCGATGGGATAGCGGATGTGCCAGAAGTGGCCGGGCATATCCTTGTACTCCACCTCCGCGTCAGAGAGCGCGGTGCGGCAGTGGGGGCACCAGTTGATGATGCGGCTGCCCTTGTAAATGAGGCCCTTTTCATACAGGTCGCAGAAGTTTTCCCGCACGGCCTTGGCGCAGGTCTCGTCCATGGTGAAGCGGCTGCGGTCCCAGTCGCAGGAGACGCCCATGCTCTTCTGCTGCTCCACGATGCGGTCGCCGTACTGCTGCTTCCACTGCCAGACCCGCTCCAGGAACTTCTCCCGGCCCAGGTCATAGCGGGTCAGGCCCTCTTCCTTGCGCAGCACCTCTTCCACCTTGATCTGGGTGGCGATACCTGCGTGGTCCACACCGGGAAGCCACATGGCGGCGTAGCCCTGCATGCGCTTATAGCGGGTCAGGATGTCCTGCAGGGTGGAGTCCATGGCATGGCCCATGTGCAGCTGCCCCGTCACATTGGGGGGCGGCATCACGATGGAAAAGGGCTTTTTCGACCGGTCGATCACGCCCTTGAACCAGCCGCCCTGCATCCAGAAGTCGTAGATCTTCTTTTCCACCTTCTGGGGTTCATACACTTTCGGTAATTCTTTCATGTTGTCCTCCGTCTATTCTCAGTTGATTTCTTTTACGGTCAGTCCCGTCTTTTCGGCCATAAAGGAGCCGAAGGCGGCGGGGTCGCCCTGGGTAAAGCAGCGCTCCGGTACGATCTGCGCCTTTCGCTTGTCGATGTAGAGATAATAGGTGTCCCGGTAGTGGACGAGATCACAGTAGGCATCGTATCCGAAATCCGTGGAAAGCGTTGCGGTACGCGCGTGGATGCCGCTCTCGTCCGTCGTCAGCGTGATCGTTCCCTGGGCATTCACGGATTTGAGGGAAGCGTTTTGCCGGAGCGCCCTCATGCCGATCAGCAGCACCAGTAAAACCGCCACCAGCAGCCAGTAGAAGCCGATCTCCCGGCTCCAGGCCCCCAATGCAAAGGCCAGTACCCCACTGGTCAAAACCGCGATACAGCCCAGGATCAGCAGCAGATTGCTCAGCGCATACCAGAGCCCGTAACGAAGCTTCTGATGTACCTTGTCAAACTGCTTCATGTCCTGCCTTGTGTAGCACAATTCCGCGCGAAAAAGCATTTCGTTCACCTCACCCGATCTCTGTTACTTCCAGGCCGGTCTTTTCTTTCAGAAACGGCCCAAAGGCCCCCGGTTCGCCCCGTGAAAAGCAGCGCTCGGGGAAAATGAAGGAAAAGCGCTGGCTCCCCAGTTCCCTGTCCTCATGCTCCAGGAACAGATAATAGGCCATATTGGCGTCGCTGTGCAGCACCTCGCTGATCTCGCCATAGCCGTAGCGCTCTGTCTCCTCCCCGGAGATAAAGGAGATCTCATTCATCTCAAAGGCGACCATCCCGTTCTCAAAGTGCCTTCCGGTTCTTCGATGCATGAAGAAAGCGAGGCCGAAATCCACCAGCAGCGGGACCACAGCCAGGATCGCCAGCATCCAGAAGAAAAAGCCATAAACATTCCGGTAGGCCGGTGCAAAGCGCTTCAGGATCACATACAGGATCAGATACAGGGGGAAAGCGATCCTGGCCACAAGATAGACCATGTAAACCACCGGCGCCATCCGCCTGCGAAAGCTGCTGAAATAATTGAGAAAATCATTGATCTGATAGTTTAAGCTCAGGGTAAACAAGACGGATCTCCTATCATAAGAAAAACGCCCTGAGACTTTCGTCTCAGGGCGATCAGTAACCGCGGTACCACCTGAATTTCGCTCCCCGTCATCCTGAGGAGCAAAGCGAGTCGAAGGATCTCGTAAGCTCGTCAGAACAGAGGCAGCGCTCATCGACCCTTAACGCGGGCCACACGCCGGGACTACACAGTTGCCCTTCCCCCCGGGCGCTCGGGATCGACCTTCCGGCTGCCGTCACAGGGACTTGCACCATCCGTCCCCTCTCTGCGATCCGGCCCGCACCGTACTCCTATCCGTCACAGCGCACAAATATCAACTGCTGAGATTATACAATGTGCCCAGAACTTTGTCAACCGATCCGCGCAAAAAACGTGCGTTCTTCTTCGAGAAAAGAATTACAATGACGCCAGATAGTCCACCGCCGAAAGAGCGGCCACGTTGCCTTCCCCAGCGGCCTTTGCCAGCTGGAAAGGCTTGCCGGTGCAGTCACCCGCAGCAAAGACGCCGGGGACGCTGGTAGCCATTTTCCGGTCCACCACAATAGCGCCGTTTTCATACACAAGGCCGGGCACCAGCCGGGTCACGGAGACGGTGTCCTTGATGATAAAGATTCCGTCTACCTTGTGCTCCTCGCCGGCAAAAACCAGGGTATCGGCCTTCATACCGCCGCGGATCTCATACTTGCCGTTCTGCTCGAAGCGCAGCACCTTGCAGCCGATGCTCTCCAGAAAGTCCCCGTCATGCCGGGCCTCTTCACCGCCGCCCACCACGGCCACGGTCTTGCCCCGATAGAGCATTCCGTCACAGGTGGCGCAGTAGCTGACGCCCCGACCCAGGAACTCCCCTTCTCCGGGGTAGAGCTTTTCTCTGGTGATGCCGGCCGCAATGATGAGCGCAGAGCACATATAGAAATCACTGCCCACAGCCACGCCGAAGGTGTTGCCCATGGGCATCACGGAAAGGGCACGTCCGGTGATGATCTCCGCCTTGCTTTCCTCCAGCTGACGGCGGAAGAGCTGGGTCATCTCCGCCCCGGTCATGGGAGGAAGGCCGGGGTAATTGGTGACCTTCTCCGCCTTATAGAGGCTGCTGGTCTCTGCCTTGTTGCACACAACGCCCACGGTCTTGCCGCGGTTGAGCAACGTCAAAGCCGCGGAGGTAGCGGCGGCGCCCCCGCCGATCACGATCACATCATAGGTATCTGCCATGGTTCTATCCTCTCTCTTTTGGTTTTGTTCAATTTTATTTTATCATGTTCTTGCAGCATTTGCCAGTCCCCTTTTGAAAAAAACCGGAAATACCTTCGTATCTCCGGTTTTTTATGTTGAAAGAACAAATCTGCTTATTTCTTGATCTCGAAGTGGGACAGGTAGCGCTCCACACTGCCGTCCATGACCTTCAGGATGCGCTCCACGGTGATCTCTTTGGGAAGCTGCATGCCCAGATCCATCCACTGGGAAATAAGGCCGATGGCGCACTTGGAATAGAATTTTACCACAAACTCAAAATCCTGCCGGTCGATATTCTGCCCCTCGGAGACGATCTCGGCAAAGCTGCGGATGCAGCCCTCCATCTTCTCCTCCAGATAGCGCAGCATGTAGAGCCTGCTGTTGGAATTATAAACGTTCAGTGCAAAGGTGCTGTTCTCCTGGAGATAATCCAGGTAGATCATGATGTCCTCCCGCCAGTGCTCATAGACTACCTTCTGCGGCAGAAAGCGGTTGGCATCCTCCTCGAAGACCCATTCCAGAAGATCATAAACGTCATCAAAGTGGTAATAAAAGGTCTGCCGGTTCACCCCGCAGATCTCCACCAGATCTTTCACCGTGATCTTACCGATGGGCTTCACATTCATCATCTGTTTGAGCGCAGCCGCCAGTGATTCTTTTGTAGAACTAGACACGGTCTCATCCCTCCAATCATTACCACAAATGATTATAACATCGTTACCGGGCAAATGCAAAGGCATTTTTTCAATTTTGTCAAAAAACGAAACCTTTGGTCTTCTTCGCATTCCCTGCGTCCTTGCACACCTCCATTCACCGCCCGTCCTGAGAACTTTTCGAAAAAAATGCGGCAGCAAATGCAAAATAAGTCTTGAATTGGAGGAACGCTTGTGTTATATTATTATGGCTGACTCAAGTAGTATATATCGTCGAAAGGATTGAAATACATGTCTATCTTCTTTACGATTCTGCAGGTCCTGGCGGGTCTCGCCGTCACCGTCATCGTGCTGGCTCAGAGCGGCAAGAGCGCCGGCCTCTCCGGCAGCATTTCCGGCGGTGCCGAAACCTTCATGTCCAAGGGCAAGGCCAAGTCTCTGGACGCCAAGCTCGCCAAGTTGACCAAGTGGTTCGCTCTGGCTTTCGTGGTGCTCACCCTGGTGCTGAACCTGATGGCCCGCTCCGGCGTTGGTCAGGAGACCGCTGTGGCTGAAGAGCCCGCCGCTGTCACCGAGACTGTCGAGACCGAGCTTGACGAGGCTGAGCCTGCTGCGTAAACGATCCCTTCCCAGATCGAGAGTCAAGAAAAGACCGGATGCATAACGCATCCGGTCTTTTCTTATTTCAGAAAAACGCCGCTTCCGGAGAAGCGGCGTTTTTTGCTTGAATCGTTTTTCGCGCCTCAGGCGAAAGCCACCGGCAGCTTTACGCCGGCAAGATTGGCAAGCATCCGGGTAAAGCCGTTATTGTAGCGGTCGAGAAAGCGCTGGACCTGGGTATTGTAGTCACTGGCGCCGATCTGCGCTTTTGCCGTGTGGATC
>OCVV011300996.1_pt1 | contig 18237 bp, 17 predicted proteins | sample 1539721 | NCBI WGS metagenome assembly OCVV01 (sample SAMN02144230, study PRJEB22623) | gut metagenome | biome: sheep rumen | host: Ovis aries | place: New Zealand | reverse complement strand
TACTACTTTTTACCGAATGCGCCAAGAACTTTTTGCTTTTTGGCGCTTCTTTCTTTATCTCTTGTGTTGCATTTTCTATTTGAACTTAAGCACAAACCCCACAAACCCCATTAACCCCATTAACCCCATAAAACCCATCAACCCCACAAACCCCATTAACCCCATTAACCCCACAAACCCCATTAACCCCATAAAACCCATAAACCCCATAAACCCCACAAACCCCACAAACCCCATTAACCCCATTAACCCCATAAAACCCATTAACCCCACAAACCCCACAAACCCCATCACCCCCAATTTTCAATTATCAATTCTCAATTTTCAATTCCCTCCCCTCCCCGTACACTTGGCTTAACTACTTAACTACTGCCTACTGTCTACCAAACTCTTAACTCTTAACTCCTAACTCTTAACTAAAAAAAATCCCCCCCTCCCGCAAGTTCCACCCCCAACCCCATACTTAATAATATTTAACAAGTATGACTACCCTCATCACTAAGCCTCGGAGAGGCTTAATCCCAATAACCCCAGACTGCGAAAATCTCCGATTTTCGCAGTCTGGGGCCAACTACCACCCCCTCACCTCTGCGTCTCAAAGAGACGCCACTTCACCTACAGATAACCATTTTCTAACAAACATATAACAACACAACAATGAAAGCAACCACCCTCCTGAAGGCCACCGCACTGCTGGCAACCCTCATACTCTCCGCATCCGTATGCGACGCCCAACCCGGCGGCCCCGGCGGCGGCCCAGGCGGTCGCCCTCCCATGGGTGAACGACCCTCCGGACAGCGCCCTCGCCCCGGACAGGACTGGCGCCAGATGCAGGACAGCCAGCAGGCCGCTCAGGTCAAGAAGAAAAAGAAAGTCAAGGAGGGCGACACCTTCAAGGTCGTCGGCGAACTCCGCGACTCCACGTCCGGCGAGTTCCTCGCCTTCGTCAACGTCGCCGTCCTCGAAGCCGCCGACAGCAGCTTCCTTAAAGGCGCAGCCACCAACCTCGACGGCTACTTCGAAATCTCCGACATCCCCGCCGGCGACTACCTCCTCCGCGTCTCCGCCATCGGCTACCGCAACCGCCTCGTGCCCTTCCGCGTCGACAACAACACCGCCCTCGGCACCATCCGCGTCCTCCCAGGCGCCACCACCCTCGACGCCGTCGAAATCACAGCCGAGAAACCCCTCTACGCCATGGACGGCGAGAAGATGGTCTACAACGTCAGCGAAGACCCCTCCATCCAGACCGGCACCACCGAGGACGCCCTCCAGAACGCACCCGGCGTCGAAGTCGACGTCGAAGGCAACGTCACCCTCCGCGGCGTATCCAGCGTCGCCATCTGGATCAACGACAAACCCTCCAAACTCACCGAGGAGAACCTCAAGACCTACCTCCAGACACTCCCTGCCAACGCACTCGCCCGCATCGAGACCATCACCAACCCCTCCGCCAAGTACGCCACCGACGCCGAGGCCGTCATCAACATCGTCACCTCCGCACACATCAAGAGCAACCAGTTCGTCTCCTTCGGCGTCAACGGCAGCATCCAGCCCTTCGTCTCCCCCTGGGTCAGCTACATGTGGGCCAAGGAGAAGTGGAGCGTCAACCTCTTCGCCAGCGGTCGCTTCTCCCTCCGCGAAAACACCTCCGACGACTCCATCTGGCGCCGCCGCGACGGCTCTCTCCCCGACACCTACGACACCACCATGTTCCAGCATAACATCGACTCCAGCATCAACTCCTCACTCAGCGCCAACCTCTTCCTCAACGTCAACTACGAAATCGACTCCATGAGCGACATCTCCTTCGACATGGGCGGCATGTTCAACCGCAGCAGCAACTACTCCAACCGCCTCGTCGACCAGGTCTTCTACCGCTCCCCCGCCGACAGCGTCCTCGACTACTCCATCGCCGACACCACCCGCTCCCCCAGAGGCTTCGGCCACGCCGGCGTCGACTACACCAAGAAATTCGACCTCGATGGCCACAACCTCCGCCTCGGCGCCAACACTCGCTTCTCCCGCAACAGCAGCAGCGAATGGTACGACCGCGCCTACACCACCTACACCGACCTCGACGAGCACCGCTACCTCCTCGAAAGCAGCTCCTCCGTCAGTGCCGACTTCGACGGCCGCTACAACCGCCCCTACTCCAAGGACGGCGAGATGAGCTACGGCCTCCGTCTCGAATACGAGTCCTCCGACGCCTCCTTCGACCGCTGGAACGACCGCAGCCAGGCCTCCGTCGACAGCCTCCGCACCTACCGCTTCCTCAACTCCACCGTCGCCGCCACCGCCGACGTCAACTGGACCCACCGCTGGGGCGGATTCACCCTCTCCTCCGGCCTCGGCGCCACCGTCGACAACGAATCCATCGACTACCAGACCTCCATGCCCTTCGCCGACAAAGGCTCCAAGCCCGGCTTCTCCCTCCGCCCCTCGGTCCACCTCAGCTACCGCACCGAGGACATGCACAACCTCAAACTCAACTACTCCATGCGCATGCAGAACCCCTCGCTCTCTCAGGAAAGCCACTTCCGACGCTACGGCGAAGACAGCTACTCCATCGGCAACGTCAACGGGCTCCGCGACGCCTTCACCCACAGCATGGAGGCCGGCTGGCAGAAGTTCTTCGAGAGCTTCGGCAACGTCGGCGTCGAAGCCTACGGCCGCCTCTCCACCAACGAGGTCAGCTCCCTCACCGACTCCAAGTTCGACGAATACCTCGACCGCATCGTCAACTACTCCGTCCCCTACAACATGGGCACCTCCTGGCGCTACGGCGCAAGCCTCAACCTCACCTACCGCCCCACCGGCTTCCTCAACGTACGCCTCTACGCCAACGTCTACGACTACGGCTACCGCATGTCCTACGAACGCACCGACGACAACGGCGTGACCTCCGTCAAGACCGACCAGCGCGACATGCTCTCCTGGAGCGTCCGACTCAACGCATGGGCCAAGGTCTTCAACCAGTACCAAGTCCACATCTCCGCCAACTACAACTCCCCCACCCTCAGCCTCATGAGCGAGCGCAAGGCTCGCTACAGCCTCAACATGGGCGTCCGCAGCGACTTCTTCAAACGTCGCCTCTCCGTCTTCGTCAACGTGCAGGACATCTTCAACTGGGGCGGACGCTACGGCTCCGGCTCCGAAAACACCAACCCCTACTACCTCACCAACTCGACCAACAAGATGCTCAACAGCCGCTACATCTCGGCCGGCATAACCCTCCGCTTCGGCAAACTGGAACTCGAAAAAGATGCCAAATCGGGTGCCGGCGAAGAGGGCGACAGTCTCTGAAGTGGAACTCCGGAAGTGGAAAGCTGAAAGTTTTTTCACATCGCAACAGATTGTACCACAGCTTTCCACTTCCGCCCTCCACCCCTCCCCCGAAAAAAAAATTTGGTCAGTTCCGAAAATGTTAGTACTTTTGCACCCGCTTTCGAGAGCCACGAAAGCCTGAAAAAAGAGATTGAATTATCAATTGTCAATTCTCAATTTTCAACTTCCTTGTCCTATGGTGTAACGGTAGCACATCTGACTCTGGATCAGCTTGTCTTGGTTCGAATCCAGGTAGGACAACAAAAAGAAAGGCGTCAACAACGTTGACGCCTTTTTCTGTTTCTCTCCCGATCCGCTCAGTCTGCATTCAGCAGACGCCTGTAGAGCTCGAAATACTGCTCCACCACGGCGTCGTCCACGTCAAGCGGGTTGCTCCCGCCTATGACGACAATCTTTTTCTCCGGGATGTCGAGCTCCAGCAGCTCGCGGCGCACCTTCTCGCTCACCGCCACTATCGCATCGGCTGCGCCGAACGAGTAGCGTATGCGGAGACGCCACGCGAGGATGTCCATGACCGACGTGTGGTGGTGCGTGTCACGACCATAGCAGGTGATGACGGTCTTTATATCGCGCGAGATGTGGTACGGCAGCTCCTCGTTGAGCCCGTGGAAGAGCCTCACCTTCTCCTCTTTCAGCCACGGGTTGAGCCTGTATCTCATCCACGCCGACGGCAGCAGCTTGGCGCCGCCCGCGGGCAGGTAGGTGCTCACGTTGGCATTGCCGCTGAAGTAGCCGCGATAGTCTTCCTTGATGCGAGTCGAAAAAAGAAGTGCCCTGTAGTCTTTGCTGTGTCGTTTGGCCAGTCCGGAGACAAGTTCGCGGCCGTATTCGCCCAACTCGTGCCCGTTGCGCAACACATTGTTTGCCTCGTATCCTATTAGCATAGTTCTTGTTGTGTTGTTGATAAAATGTAGCAATACAAATGCAAAGATACAGAAAAAAATATTACCTTTGCAAAAAAAATATTCACATACCACAATCAAGGAACCCGCTATGCCAGAACGCCTACCAAACCAACCCGGTCTGTTCGACTCCCTCACCCCCGCGCAGAAACAGGCTCTGTACGACCAAGCCTCGGCCATGATCAGCGACGAGCGGCGCACCCTCTTCGACCGCCTCGCCCCTCTCCGCACTCGCCACATCAGCGTGGTGCTCGAAGACATCTACCAAAGCCACAACGCGGCCGCGGTCCTCCGCTCCTGCGACTGCTTCGGCGTCCAGGACGTCCACGTCATCGAGAAGAACAACCACTTCAACCCCGCCGGCGACGTCGCCGTGGGCAGCTCCAAGTGGGTCGACTACTACCGCTACGCCGACACCGCAACCGCCTATGCCGAACTACGCCGGCGCGGCTACCGCATCGTGGCCACACTCCCGCACGAAAAGGACCAGATGATCGGCGAGCTGGACATCAGCCGCCCCACTGCCCTCGTCTTCGGCACCGAGCTGACAGGCCTCTCCCAAGAGGCCATCGATGGGGCCGACGCCTACGTCAAGATTCCCATGTACGGATTCACCGAGAGCTTCAACATCTCCGTCTGCGCCGCACTCTCACTCTTCAGCCTCACCGAGCGCATGCGCCACTCCGACAGCCTCTCGTGGCAGCTTGACCCCGACGCCATCCTCGACCTCAAACTCCACTGGACCACCCAGACCATACGCGACGGCGAAGCCGTGATGAAGAGCCTCATCGAAAAACTGACCTGACCCTCCACCCCTTCCGCCACCTCCAATCAAAAAATAATACACACATCAAAAAAAGTGTGTATATTTGCACCTTGGACAAATAAAACGGAATAACAACACAAAGCATTATATATGAAAAAGATACTTGCACTTACGACAGCGGTACTGCTCACCAGCGGAATGCTGATTGCACAAAACGAGCAGAAAGTACCCGAAAAAGACGTGAAGGTCAACTACGTTAAAGACTTTCAAAAGCAGGTCAAGGAACCGAGCGATGTCCAGTGGTGGAAAATCGACGAGCAGAGCTTCAAGGTCACCTTCCTCGACGCCGAGAAGTCCAGACAGGGCATGGTGTTCAGCAACAAAGGCACCGAGACCCACTACTACATCGAAAAGCAGTACTACCCCGCCGCCGTCCGCGACACCGTCAGCCACCTCTTCAAAGGCTACTCCGTCACCGACGTCTGGGTGCGCAAAGTACGCGGCAAGATGACCTACCAGGCCCGCATCGCCAAGAAGAGCGGCTTCCTCTGGTGGAAGAAAGAAAAAGACGCCAAAATCATCAACTGGGAAGTCGACGGCAAATACATCGGCGAATAACCCTCCTGATTGGGTTGAAACCCAGATAAAATGCCGCCGAGCGGGGTGGAACTCCGCTCGGCGACATCTGTTTTGTGCTGAAAAGATGATACAAAGGAGACAACCTAGATCAGAAAACATCCTTGACGTGAAGTTTTCAATATGTTTTGTATATGCTTTCTATATGCTATGGTATATGTTTTGAATATGCTAGGTATATGCTTTCTATATGCTAACTATATGCTAAGTCTATGCCAGGGCTATGGTTTGTGTTTTTTGTGTGGCTTGCTGTGGTTTGCAGATTTAGGTTGTCACTTTTCTTAATGATTTTCCAAACCAGTTCTTTCCATACGTTATGTAAAATATGATTTCCTCGTTTGGAATAACCTATCTTTCCCGTTTCTGCCCTGAACAAGTCAGCGATACTTCTATCTACCCACATCCCCGTCCCCATGCCCATATGGAAAAAAGTTTCGTCGCTCTTAAAGGTAAAGTCTTTGTGGTTTGGAAAGACAACCTGTATTCTGTCCTCCGAAATTCCGTCAAGATAGAACCATTCGCCGTAGTCGTCTATCACCTCGTAATCAGGCATACTACCGTAAAGAGATGCAAAAGCCATCATCCTGCGAGGGACATAATCATTATAGTTCTCGTTGGTCAAGGTGATGCGCTGATGACCTACCAACAACTCATATAAATAGCGAGGATTCCATACAATCTTCCCATTAACTCTTTTTAGGTATCCATCCTTGATGGAATTGTGAATATAGCGTTTATTTGATACTGTGAAATCGGGTCTGACCAACCTGCTTTCAATCATAAGCCAGTCATCATTGTCGAAAGCGCTCTCCAACGAAGCACCTGCAGGGGCGTTTACAATTTCACTTATCGGTGGTGGATTGTCATAATCCAATTGGAACACACGCACCGCCTTGTCATACAATTTGCGGAACGAAACATCTACCGCCACAATGTCGAAAGGGGTATAGTGCTGGTAGTTATTAATATTCAATAAGATGTAGTCCATGCTTATGTTATTTCAGCATTCCGTAATGATAACTAACGTGATACTCCCGAAAACTCGATTGTGCAATCCTTGAAGTTTATCTCCATAAGTTCCCGCCGTTCCACATAATCACCTGTCTTGTATTCTTTGCTTCTCTCACAATATTCAGAAGTAGGGATTTTTTAGGCGTTTTTGTTCCATAGAATTCATATACACTACCCACCATATCGCCTATAATAGCTCCTATTGTTATCCCTAATACGTGTTGGGAGCAACTTTTATCTTGTTTTGTTTTCATTTAGAGAGCCTTCAACATTATCTTATTCTATGTTTTTTTCCTCCCAATAAAGGTCTGGTTCCAAAACAACCATGTCCTTGTCCGGCGTGCATTCATCTGTACTGTTCATTTTAGAATCTACTATTGTATTGGGATATATGATGCAATCCTGTAATACGATTTTTTCACCATCTTGCTCAGAATCACCTTAAAATCAACCGGCAGCCGTTTCCACATCTCATCCACAATCCATTGGGGTATGTCCTTGTAATATGCCTCTGCGATACCAGCGGAGATACAGGTCAGCGTGTCGCAATCACCTCCGAGCGAGACCGCCAGCCGCAAACAATTCTCGAAGTCAGTGCTCTCCAGAAACGCGATGATGGCCGGAGGCACAGTTCCCTGGCAAGATACATCAAAAGAATAGTCTGGACGAATTTGGTCGCACGTCTTCGACAGGTCGTATCCGTACTTGGTTTCGATATATTGTTTTATATCCCCTTTTGATTTCCCGGTTCTTGCCATAAAGATGGCGGCAGAAGTTGCTCGAGCCCCCTTGATACCCTCCGGATGATTATGTGTGAGCGAAGCCTGTATCTCTGCCACACGTTCTGTTTCCTCCAACGTGTCGAACATCCATCCAATGGCGCTTGTTCTCATGGCAGAACCATTACCCCAACTATTGTATGGCTTTCTAATCTCCTTGATGACATGCTTGACAGAGCCATCTTCTCGTACTTCGTTCACACATTCTGTTTTGGGATGAATCAACCAGCGGACAAAACCACCACCATATCCACCCATCGGACATGGGTATTTGTTTGCAAACCACACGAATGTCTCTGTCAAAATTTCATTTGAGTGCTCTTTGTCATTCAACAGCCAATCTGCGACAGCGAAAGTCATCACGCTGTCGTCCGTGTAGTTGTTGTCAGGTGTGATTAGTTCAAATTCGGTGGTTTTGATGTTGTGAAATTCATAAACACTGCCCACCATATCGCCTATAACAGCTCCTATCATATTGTAATCCCTAATTCGTGTCGGGCGCAACTGTTAATTGGTTATTACGCTTCAAATCTTGAGTGATCTGTAAATCTCAAATAAACACTCCCCACGCTGCCGAAATTGTTTTTACCTATATTGATGTATGCTCGGTCTTTCGTGTCTCCCGCATCGTCTTCCCTTATACCGTAGTATTCTGGACGATAAATGAACATGACAATCGACGAGTATGTCACCGTATAAAACTCTTTCCGCAAGTCTCCCATCATGGGAAGGCACTCAATTCGATCTTCGACATTTCTGGTAAGACCTGCAGTAAGGAGTATTGCGACTTGGAGCCTTTCTGCCGCCTGAGCCAATCTCATCATTGCCATCTCGTCATCCTCATAGTTCGCACCGGAGGTAATCCAATCCAACCCATCTATGATTATCACAGAAACATTATTTTCCTGTTTCTGTCGCTCTATTCGACTGATCACCTCATCCATCGACATTATTAGATTGCTTTCAACCCATACGGGAGCTTCTTTCATCAGTTGCGAATACTTTTCTCTATTGTGCTCGGTGGGTTTAAAACCAGTCTTTTGCAGCCTTGAAATCTTTGCTGTGTCATTTGTGCTTAAAACCTCAGAATAAGTATCGTTTCCCCATCCGAATTCCGCCGCCACAAGGCGGTCGGCAATACCACTCTCTGAGTTTTCCATCGAAAGGAATGCCGTCGGAATTTTATTCTTTATTCCAACATTGTTCAACACCGTCACTGCGAAGGATGTTTTCCCCATTGCAGGACGGGCAGCAATCGTGCATATATGCCCGATATGCAAACCTCCAATTATCTCGTCAAGACGGCTGATGCCCGTGGGGATGACTAAGGAATTGTCGTCTGTCGTTTGTGAAATGATTTCGTTGAGTTTCATAATTATCTATTTTTGATATACATGATTAGAAGCGGTAATCCCACCGTAACGGCGGCAACACCAACGTACATAAAGAACTTCTCGCCACCCATTCTGTTGGCGGCTATCAGCACGCTTACGGCGACAAAGATACCTACTGCTATTTTTTCTTTTTTTGACATCGTTATATCCTGTTTTCGGATGCAAAAATAATTATTATTTCCTTTGACAATAAAGTCTTGCAAGGCTTGCATCTGTAATTCATTATTTTTTCGTATCTTTGCATCCTAAAAAAATGAAATATGGCCTGGTATTATATTGTACTTATTGTCATTGGATTGCTTGCCCTGCTTGTCTTATATGCCTATGTGCGTGATAGAATGCAGGAAAAGAAATATGAACGTGAGCGGAAAGAAGAAGCCGCACTTCTTGCAAGATACCATTACCCCCGACTACATGCCATCCGTGTAAGAAAAGAGGTGTTGTCTCGTTTCACCGTAAACCCGGCACCGCCGAACTCCATTCCTATGGGGCACAACTTGTATCAAACCGAAGACGGTCGTGTTGTGGACTGCCCCACGCCAGTACAAGTCATTTATTATGAAGGTACTTATTCGGCGCAAGTGAACAACTATATCGCCAGACATTATGAAGAAATATCCGGCAAACTCAAAGAGGAGAATATTACCTTTGTCTATATGCCGAAGATGCTTGCCCATCTGCAAGATTCCGTCGCATATAGCCACCCCGATTCTTCCAACATATCATTAGGCGCATACCATGCAGAAGATTTTTACAAGGAACTCGCTGCTGGTATAGCGAAGAATCCAACAGAAGAACCATTGTTAATCGTGCCGGACTTCTTCAAGAATTGTGGCTATCCTCCCGAAGAACTGGAAGGGATCCACGTCGGATGCCATGCCTTTATCCTAAACTATATCGACGAAGAACAGTTTGATTTTGTATTCCAGAGACACCTAAATACCATTATACGGGATAATGTTGTCCGATATTGTACCGCTAATGCCCCCAGTGAGGAAGACACTGCCGACTATGCGTCAATCAGCGAAATAGCAAAGGAAATTCAAGACCGTATCAATCTACTTTATGCAAAGGGAGTCAGCGAATATGTCATCAGTAAGATTGTCTCGCTCCCTGAGCCGAAACTCAGCACTCTCCTCATCACCGAGGACTTCCGTATCATTCTGCCCGATTATAATAACATGGAGATAAAGATGCCGACGTTGTCAAAGGCGTTGTACTTCTTCTATCTCCGACATCCGGAGGGCGTGTTGTTCAAAGACCTGCGCGACCACATAGCGGAGTTGTCCGAAATCTATCGCACCATCTCGCCACGTGAGGATATGGACAAGATAGAGAAAAGCATCGACGACATTGTCGACAGCACCAAGAACTCCGTCAACGAGAAATGCAGCCGCATCAAAGCCGCTTTTGTGTCACAATTCAATGACAAACTCGCTAGGAATTACTATATCACCGGCGGCGCAGGAAAGCCGAAAGAAATAATCCTCAACAGAACTTTGATTGTTGACAAGAGTGATCAAATAAAGCTATTCAAAATCAATCTTTAGGTAATCGGACAGAATTGTTTTTCTCATTTTCTCTGATGTTTTCTCGTTTGTCTTGAGAATAGAATAGATGTTGTTGGAATCTAAAGAAACTAATTTCTCACCTACATATAAATGCTTGTCTTCCGGCTGATCAAATAGTTTATTATATCTACAAATAGTGGAGTAGTCAATAACTTTTTCATCTTTAAAGACGTATAAACCCCAGCAAATTGCAGCAAGTTTTTTGTTTTTTTCTACGATTCGCTCTTTCCCCCGCGTGGTTTTTATTTGCGTTCTTAATTTAGTATTGACTAACGATCCAATATGTTCAAACCTGTTATATGTAGTCCTTGCTTTGTTTCGGATTTCATCTTCAATTTTTATTGCGTCCTCTTCCCAAGTGTTGGGATTTGGATATTGCGGATTAATCCAATCTTCCTCCGGATTTCTATCATCAGTATGTCTTAAATGTATGTCAAGATCAGGAAAAATAACTTTTTCAAGATAAGGATCATGCACAGAATGACAATCGTAATACGACGATAATTTGTTATGGTGAAGATACTCTAAATCGAAATATTCGTCTGTCACATACTCGCCATTATGATCATGACATACCCCAATACTAGATGATCTCGTAAAAACTCTCACTGAATTAAGAGCCTCCTCAAGATTATAGTTATCAACTATTTCTGTCGCCCATTTTATTATATTTGAAAGAAAGGTATCGTCTAAATCCGTGTTTGGAATGCTATCTGCGAAAAGAGAGTTTAGCAAAAGATGCGACTCAAAAGAAGGCAACATCCTTTTGAACTTTGATTTTTCATAAGATTTCGCCCCATCCAAAATGACAAAAGACCTGGCTCCATAAGAAAACCCACTGAATCTATTGTCCAAACAAATACATTTTTGAGGGAGACTCGCTTTGTCAATACTGTCTTGGCCTTCCCATGGATACACTCTAATACTATCTAAATATTTGTAATTATCAAGCGTATCTACATACTCCACTTCGCCATCCTTAATATAATCAAACACAATGAAATCCCCAACTTTAAGTCTTGGATTTGACAAATAGAAATACATTAATCTGCCAAATCCCACATGAATAAGGAATATGTGATTGGTTTCAGCAATTCTAACAATCTGACCAATATTAAACTTGTCACAATACCTACGGATCTCCAATCCATTCATTTTATATTCTTCCATTTAATATGTGCATTATATATTTGTAAAGTGTAAAAGTAAAAAATGAGAAGTAAGAGATGGGAAACAATCCCGCCCTAAATCGTCATTTCATTATTTTACAAAATCATTTAATCCATTCCAGTTCATGCAATCCATCTATCCCAATCCTCTTGGAAATTTGTTTGTAATCGTATTTCCCAATAGGAAGTTGCATATAGGCTTTAGCTTTATACAGAACCCTCCATTCTGCACCGCAGAAGCTAAGATTATTCTTAACCGTTTGGGGAGTAAGCACCACATTGAATCCCAATTTGCCATCAACCTGGGTAGAAGGATATATTATTCCCGGTTCAGTAGACAACGAATTGTGAGCAAAAAAAGCAGAAATCATGTACTGCGCATTATCTCCCTCTTGTATGCGTTTTGCAAATTGACTAGACACAAATTCCGCCAAAATATCAAACTCCCTTATAACATTAACATTTTTGTCGTATTCAGGTAGCTTTCGCTGGTAGTTAAATTGCATAGCGTTCAATGTGCTTCCTGATATTGCACCGGAGAAAACTCTATTATGACAAATAAGGGCCATATCTATATCTTTGGTAACCAACCAATGTGATACTGCTATCTGTTCACGACCTTTCTCAATATTATTTCTATGAAGTTTTGAAGTCTCCAATAACGCAATCATATCTCCATCTTCAACACCATTATCTCCAACAGAACCATAGAAAACACTTTCATGAGGAATAGATGCTCTTTGAAAATCTTTTACATCTTTTGCTTTTTTGCACCCAAATGATTCCTGCTTGAGATTGGGTGCATCTCTGCGACAGCGAGTGATAACCGTTCCTGCCTTCAATGGGTGGTGCAGCCATTTCAATGGAAATATTGAATCGACAAGATGTTGCACCTGCTCCTTACGACCAGGAACATCATTATCGTTAAGATACTTTAACTTGTCTATTACTTCAAAATAATGCATCATTGCTTTCATTTCATGTATATGCTGCTAATCCTCAAAGGCACCATCAGGTTCTTCCTTATAGTTGCCCTATCCTTCTCCCTATCCATCTTCATATCCTGACCGATAGCCATCCTCATACATTGTTTCATAGTAGTTGTAATAACTATTCGAAGCATCGTATCCCCATTCAAAACGCTTTCCTTTATTTCCATCTTCCAGTCCTTGCTCATAACCACGAGCTCTGCCCTCTTCATATGCATCATCTGGCGTGAAAGAACCATAATTATCCTCACCCTCCTCATAAAAAGCAGTCGCATTGGTATTATTGTATCCTGATGGAATCAATGACGGTTGAGAGAATTGATATTGGGAGTAATTATACATTCTTTGTTTTTTAGCTCGTATTGCCTTTTCTGGTTATTAAAATTCCTCATGTATGGAGCAGATGACAGTTGTTTGGCATTCGAATTTCCGTCATTTCCATCTATCGCTGCAATAATCAATCCTATTGCCATTGGAAAGCAAATAAACACATATAATAAGACCTTAACTACTTTTTCGATTTTTTCCATTTAAAATACCATATTTGCTTTTCGGTCTACCTTATTGATTTATATGTGCAAATATAGCAATTATTCTTTTTCGGTATAAAGGATTGCAAGGCTTGCAAGAATTCACATCCTATTCACATTCCCTTATTTTTTGCACAATATATCTTGATTTCATCAAATGAAAAGTGTTGTTGTCTAATGGGCCACCTACCAACATACCCACAATTACATTTTCCTGCAATACAGGGCCTCCACTATAGCCCCCAATAACTGCTTCTCCTTCGTGTACCAACTTTCCATAAAAACATTTGTCTTGAGTAATGTGGTGCACATTCATGCATGTATGTGAAAGAGATAATTCTAATTCTCTACTTAAAAGCCTAATATTGTCATCATTGTAATAATGAAATCCATATAGTACTACATGTAATCCTTCCAAGTTATCTTCTTCACATATTGAGAAGCAATTGTTTTGTTCAGGTAGTTTGTATATGGCTAAATCTTCATCTATGAACCCAAATACTCTTTCGTCTCCATATTCTTTTTTTGCATAAATATTGTCCTTATAATCCAGAACATATGACTTTCCATTACTACAATATATAATCTTACCATACTCGCGTTTAATACGTGCAGTTTTTACATATTTACCATTTTTGGCCTCATCGACTTTCTCGTACTCTCGGATTACATGTGCAGCAGTAATTAAATACGACCTGTAAATAAAACCTGTCCCCATAAAAACCCCATCACAATAGATTGGAACAATTGCATCTGCAAATTGTGATTCTTGTATCATATTGTTTTCTTATTAGAGACTACTGCAGTACTCTGTTTCGTCTTATAATTCGATATCTTTACATTTTTCCCAGCAAATCCTTCGCCGTCATTTCCATCTTGTTGAAAGAAAACCACTTCTTGCCGAGGTCTTTCAATGAGGCTCCGATATGGTAGACGGTGTTGTCGATGCATAGAAGAACGACATATATAAGATTCTCTATGTCATGTTGTTTGATGTGCATGTTTTGCACATCAAACGATTGGGGGGCCGCGTGTTGCGAATTCATTTTCTTTGTTTTCGCTTTTGATAATGGTATTTGTCCTCTTTGTCTCTTTCTTCTTTGCCATATCAGCGTTTATTTGAGGTCACAATTTGAAACCTTGAACCTGTTTCTACGCTGCAAAGATACAAATCTTTTCTGATTTGGCAAAATGTTTTTTAGTGGTCAGTGGTTAGTGGTAACCTTTATTTCGCAATTATTCTTCCGGGCAATTCTCCCAGCGCTGGCGGGCGGGAGGGGATGGGGCGTGGATCACCACATGGCGGCCTGATGTGGTGTTACTGCACCTGGCGGTGCGGGTCATGCCTCCGGCATGGTGGAAGGGATGGGATGGTGCGCGTGGGTCACCACATGATGGCTTGACGGCCTGATGTGGTGTTACTGCACCTGACGGTGCGGGCCATGCCTCCGGCATAGATGAGGAGGGGATGATACACATGTCACCACATGGCGGCCTGATGTGGTGTTACTGCACCTGCGGTGCGGAGCATGCCTCTGGCATGGGGGACGGCGGATTGCTCAGCGCCATTTAGTGCAGTCGCGCTGACGGCGGGTTACTCTGCCACGTCGCGGCCGTGGCAGTTCTTGTACTTCTTGCCGCTACCGCAGGGGCACGGGTCGTTGCGGCCCACCTTCTTATCCACATGCACCGGCATAACCTTCTGCGGCTGCTGCCGACTACTGTCGATGGCCTGCTGCTGTTGCTGAGCCGAGCGGTCGAAGTCGTTCTGCCGCCCGGCACGCAGTCCGCGTTGCGGCGCCTGCGGCCGCTGGGCCTCGCGCACCTGACTCTCGTCGGGCATCGGCAGGGTCGCGCGGCTAAGGAACGACGTAATCTCGCGGTTGATGCTGAGTAGCATCTGCTCGAAAAGTTTGAAGCTTTCGAACTTGTATATCAGTAACGGGTCCTTCTGCTCGTAGGCGGCGTTCTGCACACTCTGACGCAGGTCGTCGAGCTGACGCAGGTGTTCCTTCCACTGGTCGTCGATGATGGCGAGCGTGATGCCCTTCTCGATGCTCAGCTGCAGCTCGCGGCCGCGCGTCTCGTAGGCTTTCTTCACCGGCACCACAACGTTGAGGGTCTTCTTACCGTCGGTGATGGGGAAGGCCACATTGATGTAGCGCGTGTTCTCGGCTATGTTCTTGATGAAGGGCCAAGCCGTCTCGCACAGGCGTTGCATTCTGTCCTTATAAGCGCTGAAACACTGGTCGTAGAGCAGCTGTATGGCGTCTTTGCGGTGGAGCGAGAGGAATTCGCGCTCCGTCATCGGCACCTCGTGGGCGAAGACCTTGATGACCTCCAGCTTGAAGTCGTCCCAGTCCGAACCCTCGGTGTAGAGCAACTCGCAGGTGTCGTAGAACATATTGCTGATGTCTATCGACAGACGGTCGCCGTAGAGGGCATTGCGACGCTTGTTGTAGATGACGGTGCGCTGGTTGTTCATCACGTCGTCGTACTCCAGCAGGCGTTTGCGCATGCCGAAGTTGTTCTCTTCCACCTTCTTCTGAGCACGCTCTATCTGCTTCGTAATCATGGAGTGCTGTATAACTTCGCCCTCCTGCAGGCCCATACGGTCCATCACCTGTGCTATACGCTCCGAGCCAAACAGACGCATGAGGTCGTCTTCGAGGCTGACGAAGAAGAGGCTCGAACCCGGGTCGCCCTGACGGCCTGCACGGCCGCGCAGCTGGCGGTCCACACGGCGGCTCTCGTGGCGCTCGGTGCCGATGATGGCAAGGCCACCCTTCTCTCGCACATCGCCTTTAAGCTTGATATCTGTACCGCGGCCAGCCATGTTGGTGGCTATGGTGACACGGCCCGGCTCGCCAGCCTGGGCCACAATGTCGGCCTCCTTCTGGTGCAGCTTGGCGTTGAGCACATTGTGCGGTATATGCTTCATCTTAAGCATCTTCGACAGCAGCTCGGAGGTCTCCACGCTCGTGGTGCCCACCAGCACAGGACGCCCTTCGCCGATGAGGCGCTCCACCTCGTCGATGACAGCCTTGAACTTCTCGCGCTTGGTCTTGTAGATCTTGTCGTCCATGTCCTTTCGGGCGATGGGCTTGTTGGTGGGAATCTCCACCACGTCGAGTTTGTAGATGTTCCAGAACTCGCCGGCCTCGGTCGAGGCGGTACCCGTCATGCCGGCCAGCTTCTTGTACATGCGGAAGTAGTTCTGCAGCGTGATGGTGGCGTAAGTCTGCGTCGCGGCTTCGACCTTGGCGTTCTCCTTGGCCTCGACAGCCTGGTGCAGGCCGTCGCTCCACCGACGTCCTTCCATGATACGCCCCGTCTGCTCGTCGACAATCTTCACCTGGTTGTCCTCGGTGAGGATGTAGTCCACGTCGCGCACGAAGAGGGTGTAGGCCTTCAGCAACTGGTCCACCGTGTGGACGCGCTCGCTCTGCACTGCAAAGTCGCTGTATATCTTATCCTTCGCCTCGGCCTTCTGCTCGGCGGTGAGGCTTTCGTTCTGCTCCACCTCGGCTATGGCACTGCCAATGTCGGGCAGCTGGTAGAAGTTGGGGTCCTCGCCCAGCGAGGTGAGATACTCCATGCCCTTGTCCGTCAGCTCCACCTGGCGGTTCTTCTCGTCGATGACGAAGTACAGCTCATCGTCTATGATGTGCATGTATTTGTTCTGCTCCTGCATGTAGAAGTTCTCGGTCTTCAGCAGGATGCTCTTGACTCCGCTCTCGCTGAGGTATTTGATAAGGGCGTTGTTCTTGGGCAGGCCGCGGTAGGCGCGCAGCAGCTGTTTGGCGCACTCGTCCTCGGGTTTGGGGTCCGGCTTCTCGGCTATACCCTTGCGCGCGTCGGCCAGACACTGTGTCACCAGCAGACGCTGTGCATTGACCAGCTTCTCGATGGTCGGCTTGAAGCGGTAGAACTCCTGCTCGTCGTCGCCCTTGCCCGTGGGTCCGCTGATGATGAGTGGCGTACGGGCGTCGTCGATGAGAACGGAGTCCACCTCGTCGACAATCGCGTAGTTATGGCCGCGCTGCACCAGCTCCTCCGGATTGCGGCTCATGTTGTCGCGCAGGTAGTCGAAGCCGAACTCGTTGTTGGTACCGTAGGTGATATCGCAGTTGTAGGCCCGCTTGCGCTCGGCGCTGTGGGGCTCGTGCTTGTCGATGCAGTCCACCGTCAGTCCGTGGAACTCGAAGAGCATTCCCATCCACTCCGAGTCACGCTTGGCCAGATAGTCGTTCACCGTGACCACATGCACACCCTTGCCGGGCAGCGCATTCAGGTACACCGGCAGAGTGGCCACGAGCGTCTTACCCTCGCCGGTGGCCATCTCGGCAATCTTGCCGCTGTGCAGAACCACACCGCCTATCAGCTGCACGTCGTAGTGGACCATGTCCCACGTTATCTCATTGCCGCCGGCCATCCAGTGGTTCTTGTAGCTTGCCTTGTCTCCGTCTATCGTGATGGAGGGGTGCGTGGCAGCCAGGTCGCGGTCGTGGTCCGTGGCGGTCACCACCACGGTCTCGTTGGTCGCAAAACGGTGGGCCGTCTCCTTCACCACCGCGAAGGCCTCCGGCAGTATCTCGTCGAGCACCTTCTGCGTCTTCTCGTAGCTCTGCTTCTCGAGCTCGTCGATGCGCTTATAGAGGCTCTCCTTCTCCTCCACGGGCATGTCGTACTCGGCGTCTATGCGTCCACGCATTGCAGCCAACTCGCTCTCTTCGTGCTCTATAGTCTTGGCTATACGCTCCTTAAATTCAATGGTCTTGGCCCTCAGCGCGTCGTTGTCGAGGGCGGCGATGGCGGGGTATACGGCCAGCGTCGCATCCAGGAACGGCTTGACGGCCTTGATGTCGCGTTGGCTCTTGTCGCCAAACAGTTTGGTCAAAAAATTTGCCATTATTATATTATATTATTTCTTCTTTTAGTCTTTTTCATCGCTGTATGACAAACCCTTACAGCAAAAAGCATGCCACACGGCAAAAGGCAAAGATACAAAACTCCACCGACATGGCAAAATATTTTTTACCACTCCCTCAGCCTTAGGTTCAACATGTGAATGCAACACGTCAATGCAAATATACAAAAAATTTATTTTTAGGGGCATCGAAGTTCAATTTTTCACGAGGA
>OCVV011350874.1_pt1 | contig 18239 bp, 16 predicted proteins | sample 1539721 | NCBI WGS metagenome assembly OCVV01 (sample SAMN02144230, study PRJEB22623) | gut metagenome | biome: sheep rumen | host: Ovis aries | place: New Zealand | reverse complement strand
CACCGTGAGCGTGCCGCCTTCGACGCGGAATCTGATCTCCCTGCCCGCGAAGCCCAGGCCGTAGACGCGCTCCGGGTCGTTCTGATAGCGTGGGCGAGGGTCGTTGGCCAGCAGGCCGCGCAGCGCCGCGCGCTTCCCCTCCGGGATCTGCTCCTCCGTGCCGGCGGAGAAAACGACGGCAAGCGTCGCGCCGGGGTCGGGGGCAAAGCCCGCGCGGGCCTCCGGATAGCTGTCGGCATAGGGCAGATAGGGCTTGATGTCGAAGATCGGGGTGCCGTCCATGAGGTCGGCGCCGCCGACGCGCAGCACGCTCCCCAGCTCTGCGTCCTCCTCGATGCCGAGGAGCCTCACGCAGCTCAGTCCCAGGGAGTTGGGGCGGAAGGGCGAGCGCGTGGCGAAGACGCCCATGCGCGTGTTCCCGCCGAGACGCGGCGGGCGCACCGTGGGCGACCAGGTATCGCGCACGGCCTCGGAAAACTGCCAGATGAGCCAGATGCGCTCGAAGCCTGTGAGCCCGCGCAGCGCCTCGCGCACGCGGTATTCCGGCTCGAAGACGATCAGGCCCTCCAGCTCCTCCACAACGCCCGCCTGGCGCGGGAGGCCGAATTTTTCCTTCAGATCACAGCGGATGCGCGCGATCGGGCGGATCTCGACCGGCTCCATCACAGCATCCCCTGCGCGCGCAGCATCTCTTCCATCTCCTGCAGCACCATCATGGCGTTGAGGGCGTTGAAGTTGATGACGGCATGCAGCGCCATGCTCGCCCAGATCGTGTTGCAGCGCTCGTAAACGCGCGCGAGCAGGATGCCGGGCGCGATATACTGCAGCAAATAGACCCAATAGCGCGGATCAACGGCGACGTACTGCCAGACATGCAGCAGGCCGAAGAGCAGCACGCTCACCACATAGGCGGCCACGCGGCTGCGATGCCGCATGACGCCGAACACGCCCGCGCGGAAGAGCAGCTCCTCGGCGATCGGCGCGAGCAGCACGATTGCGGCACGCATCTTGGGGTAGTTCTGCTCGGTGACGGTCATGGCGATGGCCGCGTTGTTGGGGTTGCTCGTCTCGGGCAGGAGGAAATAGAGCAGCACGCCCGCGATGAGGTTGCAGCCCATGAGGATCAGATAGCTGAGCACCACCTCGCCCAGCACGCGGCCGGGGCGGTCGCAGAGGGGGTCGAAGTCCCGCCGCAGGAAGCGCCGGGAGACCAGGGCGAGAAAGAGCACGCTGATGGCGAAGTAGAGCAGGTTGATGCTTCCCGTGTCGAGCCCGGGGGCGAGCGCCTGCAGCAGCATCGGCAGCAGCCAGATATGCATCGGCAGCCACAGCAGCACGAGCAGCGCCTCATTTCTCTCCAGGCCGCTCGTAAAGGGGATCTTCTCCTTCATCTCATGCCCTCGCTTTCCGCTGCAGCTCAAAGAGCAGGTTCATGGCCTCGAGCGGGGTCAGGCTGTTGAGATCGACCTTGCGCAGGCTCTCGCGGATCTCCTGCGCGCCGATATCGGCGAGGCTGATCTGGTCGTCCTCCTCCGCCGCAGCGGCCGGCGGGGCGATCCCCTCCGTCTCCAGCTCGCGGAGATAGCCCTTGGCCTTCTGGATGATGCCGTCGGGCAGGCCGGCGAGCTTGGCGACCTCGATGCCATAGCTGTCGTCCGCCGCGCCGGGGACGATCTTGCGCAGGAAGACGAGCTCGCCCTTCTGCTTCTTGGCGGTGATGTTGTAATTGCGCACGCCGCCCACCTGCCCCTCGAGGGCGGAGAGCTCGTGATAGTGCGTGGCGAACATGGTTTTGGCGCCGAGGCGGCGCTTGTCCGCGCAGTATTCGAGCACCGCGCGGGCGATGGCCATGCCGTCGAAGGTGGAGGTGCCGCGGCCGATCTCGTCGAGAATGAGCAGGGAGGAGGCCGTGGCGTGGCGGAGGATGTTCGCCATCTCGTTCATCTCCACCATGAAGGTGGACTGGCCGGAGGCCAGGTCGTCCGAGGCGCCGATGCGGGTGAAGACCCGGTCGACGACGCCGATCGTGGCCGAGCGCGCGGGCACGAAGGAGCCCATCTGCGCCATGAGGACGATGAGCGCCGTCTGGCGCATGTAGGTGGATTTACCGGCCATGTTCGGCCCGGTCACGATGGCGACGCGATCCTCGCTGTCGTTGAGATAGCTGTCGTTCGGGACGAAGAGCACGTCCTTGAGGGTCTGCTCCACGACGGGGTGCCGCCCTTCGAGGATGCGGATCTCCTTCGAGGCGTCCACCTCGGGGCAGGTATAGTTGTTGCGCACGGCGACCTCGGCGAGGGAGCAGAGCGCGTCGAGACGCGCCACAGCGTCCGCCGCGGCCTGAATGCGGCCGACCTGGGAGGCCACGGCCTCGCGGAGACGGCTGAAGTACTCGTATTCGAGGTCGTTGATGCGGTCCTTGGCGGACAGGAGAGTGTTCTCCAGCTCCTTGAGCTCGGGCGTAAAATAGCGCTCGTTGGAGACGAGGGTCTGCTTGCGGATGTAGTTCTCCGGGACGGTCTCGACGCCTGCGGAGCGCGGGATGTCGATATAATAGCCGAAGACTTTGTTGTAGCCCACCTTGAGCTTCTTGATGCCGGTTTTCTCGCGCTCGCGCGCCTCCAGCTCGGTGACCATCTGCGCGCCGTGGTCGCGGATGTTGCGCAGACGATCGACCTCCTCGGAGCAGCCCTCGCGCAGCAGCCCGCCCTCGCGCACGGAGAAGGGAGGATCGTCACAGAGCACGCGGTCGATCTCCGCGGCGACGTCCTCCAGCGCGTCCATCCGCGCGATCTCCTGCAGCTCGCGGCAGCGGAAGGGCGCAAGCTGTTCCCTGAGCCGCGGGAGCGCCTGGCAGCAGCTGCACAGGGCGCGCAGATCGCGCCCGCCCGCCGTGCCGTAGACGGCGCGGCCCACGAGGCGCTGCATATCGGTGATCTGGCGTAGCGTGAGGATCAGCTCGCCGCGCGTCACATGATCGTGCGCGAGCTCGTCCACCGCGGCGAGGCGGCGCTTGATGGCGATCACGCTCAGCAGCGGCCGCTCCACCCAGGCGCGCAGCATGCGCCCGCCCATGGGAGTCTTCGTCTTGTCGAGCACCCAGAGAAGGCTGCCTCGCTTTTCCCCGCTGCGGAGCGATTCCGTGAGCTCCAGGCTGCGGCGCGTGGTCCAGTCGAGCTCCATGTAGCGCCCGCCGTAGAACACGTCGAGGCGGTTGATGTGGCTGAGGTCAAATTTCTGCGTCTCGTCCAGGTACTGCAGCAGCGCGCCGGCGGCGGCGATGGCTGCGGGATTTTCGCCGAGGCCGGCCTGGCCGATCTCGGAAAAGCCGAACTGCGCGCATACACGCGCGCAGGCGGGCATGAATGCAAAGCGATCGCGCGCGGGCTCAAGCAGCGCGCCGAGCTTGCGCGTGAGGAATTCGCCGATGGGCTGCTCCTCCGCCGCCGGGATGCTGAGCACCGCCTCGCGGGGCGAAAAGCGCCCCAGCTCATTGAGGATGTGGTTGACACTGTCGTTCTCGTATGCCGCGCAGCAGAACTCGCCCGTGCTGAGATCGCAGAAGGCGGCGCCGCCGCGCTCGCCCTGCAGGTCGATAGCGCAGATATAGTTGCTGCGCGCCTCCTCGAGCATGGAGCTGTCGGTGACAGTGCCGGGGGTAATGATGCGGATAACGTCCCGCTCCACGAGGCCCTTGGCCAGAGCCGGGTCCTCCATCTGCTCGCAGATGGCCACCTTGTAGCCCTTGGCGATGAGCCGGGCGATGTAGGCGTCCGCGCTGTGATAGGGCACGCCGCACATCGGCGTGCGCTGCTCGGGGTCCTCGATGTTGCGGTCGCGCGTGGTCAGCGCGAGGTCGAGCTCGCGGGAGGCGAGCCTGGCGTCCTCGTCGAACATCTCGTAAAAATCGCCCAGGCGGAAGAACAGCAGGCAGTCGGGGTATTTCTGTTTGATCTCCTGATACTGTTTTTTCATGGGCGTGAGTTCAGCCATGGTGATCTCTCTTTCTCCGTAAAATGATGTGGTGAAGCGCCTACACGAGCTCGCCGTAGAGCGCCCAGGTGTTGCTGGAGGCGATTTTCACGTCGCAAAATTCGCCGATCAGCGCAGGATCTCCGCGGAGATGGACGAGTCTGCCGCCGTCCGTGCGGCTGGAGAGGTTGTATTCTTCCTTCCCGGTCTCCCCGTCGATGAGCACGCGCAGGGTCTTCCCCTCGTATTCCCGGTGCTTCTCGCCGGAGATGCGGTTGGCCAGCTCCGTGAGGGCGTCGAAATGCTTTTGCTTGTCTTCGCGCGTATAGGGGTCGGGCATGGAGGCCGCGGGCGTGCCGACGCGCTTGGAGTAGATAAAGGTGAACATCGCGTCATAGCGCACCTGCTCCACAAGGGAGAGGGTCTCGGCAAATTCCTCCTCCGTCTCGCCGGGGAAGCCCACGATGATATCCGTAGTGAGCACGAGATCGGGCATGTACTGCCGCGCGAGCGCGACCTGCGCGAGGTATTTTTCGCGGGTGTAGCTGCGGTTCATGGCCTTGAGCACCCGGTCGCTGCCGGACTGCACGGGCAGATGCAGCTGGTGCGTGCAGTGGGCGCATTCGGCCATCGTGCGAAACAGCTTTTCGGTGGCGTCCTTGGGGTGGCTCGTCATGAAGCGGATGCGGTAGTCGCCCGGGATCGCGTCCACCAGGCGGATCAGGTCTGCGAAGTCCACGCCGCAGCCGAGATCTTTTCCGTAGGAGTTCACATTCTGGCCGAGGAGGGTGATGTCCTTATATCCGGCGGCAATGAGCTCGCGCGCCTCGGCCACGATGTCCTCCGGCCGGCGCGAGCGCTCGCGTCCGCGCACGTAGGGCACCACGCAGTAGGTGCAGAAATTGTTGCAGCCGTACATGATAGACAGCCAGGCCTTCACGTCTCCGTCGCGGCGGCGGGGGATGCCCTCGGCCACGACGCCGTCGTTCTTCTCGGCGGCGAATACGCGCTTGTGCGAGAGCATGACCCTCTCCAGCAGCTCCGGGAAGCGCCAGAGCTCATGCGGCCCGAAGACGAGATCCACCACCGGGTAGGAGCGCTTGATCTTCTGCGCCATGTGCTCCTGCTGCACCATGCAGCCGCAGACCGCGACGATCTGCCCCGGGCGGGCCTTTTTGCTGTGGTTGAGCGCGCCGACGTTGCCGAGCACGCGCATCTCGGCGTGCTCGCGCACGGCGCAGGTATTCACCACGATCACGTCCGCCTCGAACTCGTCCGCCGTAAAGCCGTAGCCCATCTCCTGCAGATAGCCGCGCAGCTTTTCGCTGTCGGCCTCGTTCTGCTGGCAGCCGTAGGTGTCCACCATGGCAAGCGGCGCGGCGCCGTCGGCGGCAACGCGGCCGCGGATGCGCAAGCAGATCGCCTCCTGGCGGCGGATCTCCTCCGCGGGGATCTCTTTTCTCTGATAGCTCATAGCGCTCTGTTTTCCCTTTCTCTTCATGGGATTTTTATTCACGGTATTCTACCACAAAAGGTATGGAACTTTCAACCGAAATCCTGTATAATATAGTTCCACCGAGCGGAGCGCGCAACATCACGGCGCGCGCTGCGAGTCCGGCGTGAACCCTGTTTTCATCATTCCTCACTCGTAAGGATGTGTTTTGCTATGTCCGTTATCAACCTGCTCTCCCCGCATGTGGCCGATCTCATCGCCGCCGGCGAGGTCGTGGAGCGCCCGGCCTCCGTGGTCAAGGAGCTCATTGAAAACGCCTTCGACGCCGGCGCGCACACCGTCACCGTGGAGATCCGCGGCGGCGGGGCGACCTATATCCGCGTCACGGACGACGGCTGCGGCATGGCGCCCGAGGACGCGGGCGTGGCCTTCCTGCGGCACGCCACCTCCAAGCTCTCGGACGAGCGCGGGCTCGAAGCCATCAGCACGATGGGCTTCCGCGGCGAGGCGCTGGCGGCGATCTCGGCCGTGAGCCACGTGGAGCTGCGCACCCGCCTGCGCGGCGCCGACGAGGGCACCTTCGTCTCGCTCGACGCGGGCGAGATCCAGGAGATGGGTCCCATCGGCTGCCCCGAGGGCACGACCATGATCGTGCGCGACCTGTTCTACAACACGCCCGCGCGCCTCAAGTTCCTCAAATCCGACCGCAGCGAGGCCTCGGCCTGTGTGCAGGCGGCGCTGCGCTGCGCGCTCGGCCGCCCTGAGATCTCCCTGCGTCTGATCCGCGACGGGAAGGAGGAGTTCTTCTCCGCGGGCGACGGGCGGCAGGATTCCTGCGTCTATACGCTGCTCGGGCGCGAGCTCGCCTCGACGCTGCTCGCCTGCTCGGGCGAGGACGAGGGGCTGAAGGTCTCGGGCTTCGTCTCCTCCCCCTCCGCCGGGCGCGGCAACCGCGGCTCGCAGTATTTCTTCTGCAACGGCCGCACGATCAAATCCGCCCTGCTGCAGGCGGCGCTCGAGCAGGCCTATAAAAACAGCCTGCTCAGCGGGCGCTTCCCGGCATGCGTGCTGTATCTCGATATGAGCTTTGCCAGCGTGGACGTGAACGTCCACCCGGCGAAGACCGAGGTGAAATTCTCGCAGGAGCGGCGGATCTTCGACCTGGTCTACCACGCTGTGCTCTCGGCTCTGCAGCGCGAGGATCGCACCGCCGAGGTGCAGCTCTCCGCAGGGACGCGGAAGCTCGCCGAGCCGAAGGCGGATTTCTTCCGCTCCATGAGCGCGGAGAGCTACCGCCGGCAGCAGGCCGCGCCGCAGAGCACGCGCGCCGAGGCGCCGGTCTTCCCGGAGCCGCGCGGCACGCAGATCTCCTTCGGCGGCATGCGCCTCGCCGAGCCGCAGACCGGCTGCCAGACTTCGCTCGACCTTAACCCCCGCAAGCCGAGCTTTTCCGAGCCGATCCGACGCGATCCGACGCCGGAAAAGCCGGAGGGAAAGTCCGCGCTTGTTGATAAACCTGTTCAAAATGTTGATACTCCGCCCATCCCCGACCACAAGATTCTGGGGGAAGCCATGAAAACCTATATCCTCGTGGAAGTTGGCGACACGCTGCTGCTCATCGACAAGCACGCCGCCCACGAGCGCATGAATTTCGACCGGCTGAAGGCGCAGGAGCGCGCGGTCATGTCCCAGACGCTGCTCGCCCCCGCCCCGCTCACCCTCGGCGGCGAGGACACGGAGCTGCTGGAGCGCTTCGGGGAGCTGCTGGGCGAGCTCGGCTTCGAGATCGAGCCGCTCGGCGGCGGGAACTTCGTGATCCGCGCCGTCCCGGCGGACATCCTGCCCTCCGACGCCGTCCCGGCGATCGAGGAGATCCTGGAAAAGCTCAGGAAGGGCAAGACGCCCGATCCGCAGAGCGCGCGCGACGAGATCCTGCACACCGTGGCCTGCAAGGCGGCCATCAAGGCCGGCTGGGACACCTCCGCCGCCGAGCGCGAGCGCATCGTGGTCGAGGTGCTCTCCGGGCACGTCAAATACTGCCCGCACGGCCGCCCCGTCTCGGCGGTGCTCACGCGCCGGGATCTCGACAAGATGTTCAAGCGCATCGTATAAGCCATGGAGAAACAAGTGATCGTCGTCTGCGGCCCCACGGCCACAGGCAAAACGGCGCTCTCCATCGCCCTGGCGCAGCGCCTCGGCGGGGAGATCGTCTCGGCGGACTCGATGCAGATTTACCGCCGCATGGATATCGGCACCGCCAAGGCCACGCCCGCCGAGCGCGCCGCCGCGCCGCACCATATGCTCGACGTCTGCGAGCCGGGCGAGGACTTTTCCGTCTCCCGCTATGTGCAGGAGGCCTCCGCCGTGTGCGACAGGCTGCTTGCCGCGGGCAGGACGCCCATCCTCACCGGCGGCACCGGACTCTATATCGACTCGCTCCTCTCCGGGCGGGATTTTGCCGCGACCGAGGAGGGGGACGAGAGGCTGCGCGACGCGCTGAACGCGGAATATGAGCGTCTCGGCGGGGAGCGGATGCTGGAGACGCTGCGCGGCTTCGACCCCGAGCGCGCGGCGAAGCTCCACCCGGCCGACAAGCGGCGGATCGTGCGCGCCATCGAGATCTACCGCCTCAGCGGCAAGACCATCAGCGAGCACGACGCCGAGACCCGCGCCCGTCCGCCGCGCTACAGCGCGCTGAAGCTCGCGCTGAGCTTTCGCGAGCGGAGCGCGCTCTATGCGCGCATCGACCGCCGGGTGGATCAGATGGTGGCCGAGGGGCTTTTCGAGGAGGTGGAAAGCCTGCTCGCGGAGGGGCTTTCGCCCGGCTGCACCGCCATGCAGGCCATCGGCTACAAGGAGGCGGCACAGGCGCTGCGCGGGGAATGCTCCCGCGCCGAGGCCGCGGCGCTCATCAAGCTCAATTCCCGCCGCTACGCCAAGCGCCAGCTCACCTGGTTTCGCCGGGACGGGGATACGCGCTGGATCCTCTGGGAGCAGGGGATCGACATTCCCGCCGCCCTGCGGGAGATCGAGCCGCTGCTGTAAGCCGCGATCTCCTTGCCGCGCGCCTCCCCGCGCGAGCCAACTTTTTCGCCGTTTCCCGGTTTCGACCGGCTTCGACCCCCGCTCCGATCTATGATAGGGTATCCGCAGCTGCGGAGAACTACATAAAAAGGAGCAACAGAAACATGCAAAAACAGCCAAATCTCCAGGACGCTTTTCTCAACCAGGCGCGCAGAGAGCGCCTCACCGTCACGATGTTCCTCATGAACGGCTTCCAGCTGCACGGCGTGGTGCGCGGCTTCGACGGCTTCACCGTCGTGCTCGATTCGGAGGGCAAGCAGCAGCTCATCTACAAGCACGCCATCTCCACCATCGTGCCGCCGCGGCCTTTAAGCCTTGAAGGCGAGGACTGAGCGCCCCTTTCGGGCGCTGACGGCCGCGCTGCTTTTTCTGGCGCTCTGCGCCTGGGCGGGGGCGGCGCTCTACCGCTGTCTGCGTCCCGTGCGGCGCAGCGCCGTTGCCGCCCGCGCCGTGTATACCGAGCGTGCGGCGCTCGAGGGCATCGCCCTGCGGGAGGAACGGCTGCTCACTGCCCGGGAGACGCTCCGGCCGGCCGTTGCGGACGGCTGCCGCGTCGCCGCGGGCGACGCCGTTGCCTTCGCGGGGGACAAGCCGCTGCTCACGAGCGCGTCGGGGCGCTTCTGCTCAGATTGGGACGGCTACGAGACGCTCTCCCCTGCGCTCTGCCCCACGCTCGACGCCTCCGGACTGCGCGCGCTGCTCGCCTCCGAACCGGCGGATACGGAGAACGCCTTCGGCCGCCTGGTCTACGGCTTTTCCTGGTATTTCGCGGCGCTCTGCGAGGAGGCCGCCCTGCTCTCTCCCGGCGCATACCGCGTCGAATTCGAGGGGCGGGAAGAACGTCTGCCCGCGCGTCTCGTGCGCGCGGAGAACGGGCTCGTGATCCTGCGGCTGGCGGACGCGGAGGGCTTCTCTTCGCTGCGCCGCTGCCGCGCCGCGCTGATCCTGCACGAGGAGGAGGCGATTGCCGTCCCCCTCTCCGCGCTGCGCACGCTCCCGGACGGCGGATACGCTGTCGAGGTGCTCGGCGCCTCCGGCGCGCAGAGCCGCCCCGTGACCGTGCTCGGCATTGAGGGCGTGTCCGTGCTGCTGCGTCCGGCCGAGGGCGAGCAGCTCTTCCGGCCCGGCTGCACCGTGCTGCTGGGCTGAGCGCCGCGGATAGGAAAAGCGCAGGAATATTATTCCGCCGATACAGAAAGAAGGTTGGATATGAGCATTGCGGAAAATGTCGCGCTGGTGCGCGAGAACATCCGGCAGGCGGCGCTGGCCGCCGGCCGCGATCCGAAGGACGTGCTGCTGCTCGCCGCTACGAAGATGAACGACGAGAACCGCGTCCGCCAGGCGATCGCCGCGGGCGTGGATGCCTGCGGGGAAAACCGCGTACAGGAAATGCTCGAAAAAGCCGAAAAAGGCGCATATGACGGCGCTCCGCTGCACTTTATCGGGCATTTGCAAAGAAACAAGGTCAAGTACGTCGTGGGTCTCGCGGAGCTGATCCATGGGGTGGACAGCGCGGAGCTGCTGCGGGAGATCGACCGCGTCGCCGGGAAGAAGGGGCTTGTGCAGGACCTGCTGCTGGAGGTCAACATCGGCGGCGAGGCCTCCAAATCCGGTTTCGCCCCGAAGGAGATCCCCGCGGCGCTGGAAGCCGCTTCCGCTTTTCCCAATATTCGGGTGCGGGGGCTCATGACGATCCCGCCCGTCTGTGAGCGTCCTGAACAGAACCGCGCTTTTTTTCTCCGCATGAAGCAGCTTTTTGTTGACAATAAAGAAAAAAAATACGATAATGTATCCATGGATTTTCTTTCAATGGGAATGTCCGGCGATTACACCGAGGCTGTTGCCTGCGGCGCGAACCTGGTTCGCGTAGGGACAGCTATCTTCGGTGCGCGTATTTATACCTGACGGAGAACGAACCATGGGTTTTTTTGACGAAATAAAAAAGCTGACCGCTCCCCTCGACCCCGACGATTCCGGGGACGATTTCTTCGAGGGGGCCGAGGAGGCCCCTGCGGAAAAGCCTAAGATCAGCAGCGCGCAGGCCACCCTGGAGAGCACCTTTGCCGCCGAGCCCGGCGGAAGGCCCGAGCCCGCGGAGCCCAAAACACCAAAGGACACGCAGCCCTCCGGCGGGCTGTTTTCCTCCCGGCGCACGGCCAAGGTCAAGCCGCAGCGCGAGCGCACGGTGGAATTCGGCGGGAACGAGACCAAAGTGATCCTCTTCTCTCCCCGCAGCTTCCAGGAAGCCGGCGAGCTCGTAGAGCATCTGCAGCAGAACCGCTCCGTCGTGATGACGCTCGACAGCGTCCAGAACGACACCGCCCGCCGCCTGCTGGACTTCATGTCCGGCATCACCTTCGCCCTCGGCGGCAAGATCACCCCCGTCTCCGCCAAGGCGTATTTCATCGCGCCCGCGAACGTAGACATCCTGCCCGCCCAGGCGGCGCAGGCCGCCCAGCCGGAGACCGGCGGGCAGGAGTTCTGAGGCGCCGTCATCCCGTAATCCCAGCAGCCTGATTTGAGATAGAAAAACATTGGAAAGGTGGATACAGATATGATCACTGCACAGGATATTCGCGAAAAGACCTTTGAGAAGTCCCGCATCAACGGCTATGATATGGCCTCCGTGGACGATTTTCTCGAACAGCTCGCCGACGAGCTGGCTGCCGCTCAGCGCGACAACGCCGTCCTCAAGCAGAAGATGAAGGTTCTGGTCGACAAGATCGAGGAGTACCGCTCCAACGAGGAAGCCCTGAACCTGGCCATCCTCTCCGCGCAGAAGCTCGCCGTCCAGATCGAGAAGGACGCCCGCCAGCGCGCCGATGAGATGCTTGCCGACGCCGAGGCGCAGGTCAAGGCCAAGGTCGGCTCCATCGAGGAGGAGACCGAGATCCAGAAGCAGCGTCTGGCCGACGCGAAGGCCGCCACCGCCAAGTACTTCGAGGCCGCCCGCGCGCTGTGCAACGCCCAGCTGCAGAACCTGGACGATCTGAGCGCCCAGCTGCCTGCCGACGCTGCCGAAGAGCCCGTCGCCGAGGCAGAGGAAGCGGTCGAGGCCGCTGAGGAAGCCGAGGAAGAGGAAGAGGCCCCCGCGGATCTCTTCAGCTTCGCCGACAGCGTTCAGGACTAAACACAATTCTTCCGCCTGCGCCCGACACCGTCTCCGGCCGGCTCGGTTTAACCGACTTCAGGCGCGCGCTTAGGCGCGCGCCTTGAGCCTGTCGCAGAGGCGCGTCATTTCCGAGTTTTTTCCGGGCTCCCCTCCGGAGCCCGTATTTTTTTCCCAATCACAGGAGAGAGTAATACCATGTCACAGGACTTCAAAGCCACCATGAACCTGCCGAAGACCGACTTCCCCATGCGCGCCGGTCTGCCCGCGCGCGAGCCGGAGATGCTCCGGCACTGGGAGGAGCTCGATCTCTACCATGAGATGCTGAAAAAGAACGAAGGCCATCCGCGCTTCTCGCTGCACGACGGCCCTCCCTTCTCCAACGGCAATATCCACATGGGCCACGCGCTCAACAAGACCATCAAGGACTTCATCGTCCGCTCCTACGCGATGCGCGGGTACTACACGCCCTACATCCCCGGCTGGGACAACCACGGCATGCCCATCGAGAGCGCCATCATCAAGGAGCAGAAGCTCAACCACAAGGCCATGTCCGTGGCCGATTTCCGCTCCGCCTGCCACGCCTACGCCGAAAAGTACGTTGACCGGCAGCGCGAGGGCTTCAAGCGTCTCGGCGTGATCGCCGACTGGGAGCACCCCTACCTGACCATGAACAAGGGCTTCGAGGCGGAGGAAGTGCGCGTGTTCGGCAAGATGTACCAAAACGGGCACATCTACAAGGGGCTCAAGCCTGTCTACTGGTGCCCCAAGGACGAGACCGCGCTGGCCGAGGCCGAGATCGAGTATCAGGACGACCCCGTCACCACCGTGTACGTGAAGTTCCCGATGGCGGACGATCTGGGCAAGCTCTCCCATCTCGACCGCTCCAGGCTCTTCTTCCTGATCTGGACCACCACGATCTGGACGCTGCCCGGCAACCTCGGCATCACGCTGAGCCCCGGCGACAGCTACGCCATCGTGAGGATCCCCTCGGGCGAGATGCTCATCATGGCCGAAGCCCTGGTCGAGACCGTCATGAAGGCCGGCAAGATCGACAGCTGGGAGATCGTGGAGACCCATGAGGGGCTCTTCTTCGAGCGCATGCTCGCGCAGCATCCCTTCCTGCCCAAGACCAGCCTGCTGATGACGGCCGACTACGTCACCATGGATTCCGGCACCGGCTGCGTGCACACCGCGCCCGGCTTCGGCGCCGACGACTACCAGACCTGCCTGCGCTACGGCACCGAGATGGTCGTCCCCGTGGACGATCAGGGCCGCCACACGGAATACGCCGGCAAGTACGCCGGCCTCTCCACAGAGGAATCCAACCCCGTCATCCTCGAGGACATGAAGCAGAGCGGCGCTCTCTTCGCCTCGGAGGACATTGTCCACAGCTACCCGCACTGCTGGCGCTGCAAGCACCCCATCATCTTCCGCGCCACCCCGCAGTGGTTCTGCTCGGTCGACTCCTTCAAGGAGGATGCCATCCGCGCCTGCGAGGACGTCCGCTGGCTCCCCGCCTGGGGCAAGGAGCGCATGGCCGCCATGATCCGTGAGCGCAGCGACTGGTGCATCTCCCGTCAGCGCCGCTGGGGTCTGCCGATCCCCGTCTTCTACTGTGACGACTGCGGCAAGCCCGTCTGCACCGAGGAGAGCATCGAGGCCGTGGCCACGCTCTTCGAGGCCGAGGGCAGCAACGCCTGGTTCGAGAAGTCTGCGGAGGAGATCCTGCCGCAGGGCTTCCGCTGCCCGCACTGCGGCGGCACGCACTTCAGCAAGGAGACGGACACGCTGGACGGCTGGTTTGACTCCGGCTCCACCCACTACGCCGCCATGAAGCGCGACCAGGGCTTCTGGCCCTCCGACATGTACATGGAGGGCGGCGACCAGTACCGCGGCTGGTTCCAGTCCTCGCTGCTGACCGCCGTGGGCGCGCTCGGCCAGGGCGCCCCCTACCGCGAATGCCTCACCCACGGCTGGACCGTGGACGGCGAGGGCAAGGCCATGCACAAGTCCCTCGGCAACGGCGTCGATCCGGCCGACATCATCAAGGAATTCGGCGGCGACATGATCCGCCTCTGGGCCGGCTCTGCCGACTATCATGTGGACGTGCGCTGCTCGAAGGAGATCTTCAAGCAGCTCAGCCAGAGCTACCTCAAGTTCCGCAACACCGCGCGCTACTGCCTCGGCAACCTCGACGGCTTTGATCCGAACGAGCTGGTCTCCCCCGCGGATATGCTCCCGCTTGACCGCTGGGCCGTCACCAAGCTCAACGAGCTGATCGGGAAGGTCGCCGCGGCCTACGACAACTACGAGTTCCACGTGGTATCCCACGCGATCAACGACTTCTGCGTGGTGGAGCTGTCGAGCTTCTATCTCGACATCATCAAGGACCGGCTCTACTGCGAGGAGCGCAGCAGCCTCGCGCGCCGAAGCGCCCAGACCGCGCTCTTCCTGATCCTCGACAGCATGACCAAGATGTTCGCGCCCATCCTCGCCTTCACCTGCGACGAGATCTGGCTCGCCATGCCGCACCGCCGCGAGGACGACGCGCGCAACGTCGTGCTCAACACGATGAACAAGCCTTTTGCCGACTATGCCCTCTCCGAGAGCGAGATGAAGCGCTGGGACGAGCTCATCGCCCTGCGCAGCGACGTCAACGGCGTGCTGGAGACCGCGCGTGCCTCCAAGCGCATCGGCAAGCCCCTCGAGGCGGCCGTCACGCTCCACGCCCGCACCGCCGAGGCCCGCGAGCTCGTCGAGCACGTGTCCGACATGGGGCTGGAGGATCTGCTGATCGTCTCCCAGTGCCTCATCCGCGAGGACGGGGACAGCGGCACGGACGCCGCCGCCACCGGCGCAGGCGTCGCGGTTCCGGGGCTGGATATCACCGTGCGCGAGGCGCCGGGCGTGAAGTGCCCGCGCTGCTGGCGGCACTCCACCTTCGCCCAGGAGGGCACGGGACTTTGCCCGCGCTGTGCGGAAGTTGTTGCAAAACTCGGATAAATAGGGTATAGTAGATTAGAGTTATCGCAAACTCCCTTTGCAAAGAGATTCACTGCGCCGTGCCGCGGGCACGGCAGATAGGAGAGAGATATGCTGTACGCGATTATCGGTATTCTGGTCATCATTGCCGACCAGTGGGTCAAATGGTGGGTGAGCGCCGGCGGCACCGGCGAGACCGGCTTTTCGCTGATCCCGGGCGTGCTGAGCATGGTCAATGTCCACAATGACGGCGCCGCTTTCAGTTTCCTGGCCGGCAGCAACGCCAGGATCTACTTCATCGCCCTGACCGGCATCTTCACGCTGCTCGTGATCATCGCCCTGGCCACGAAGTTCATCTCCGGGCCCGTCTCGCGCTGGAGCATCGTGCTGGTCACGGCCGGCGGCCTCTCCAACTGCATCGACCGCATCATCAACGGCTACGTGCAGGACATGTTCAAGTTTGACTTTCCCGCGCTCGACTGGTTCCCCGTCTTCAACGTGGCGGACGTGTTCATCACCGTCTTTGCCCTCCTCTTCATCCTGGCCGTCATCTTCGGCAAGACCAAGAAGGACGAGGACGACTACGATCTCGAGGACGAGTTTGAGGACGTCGAGGAAGAAGAGCCTGTTCGTCCCAGCGCCAGAGAGCGCCGCGCCGAGCGCAAGGCTGAACGCAAGACCGAGCGCCGCCGCGAGAAATACGAGGAAGAGGCAGCGGTCATTGAGGAGCCCAAGCCCGCCCGCCGCCGCGTGCCCCCCGTGCCGCCCCAGAGCGAGACGAAGCGCAGCGAGGCCGACCCCTTTGCCGAGTGGGACCGCGCCGTTGCCGAGACGAAGAAGCCCGCGCGCACGCAGCCTGAGCCGGCCGCGCCCGCGCCGCAGCCCAAGCCCGCTGCCAGGCCCGCCGCAAAGCCGGCCGCCGCGCCCGTGCAGCCGAGCGCGCCTGCCGCTCCGAAGCCGGAGAGCAAGCCCGTCAGCGAGAGCTTCGACCTGGACGACATCCTGGCCGAGTTCAAGTAAATATGGACGAAGAGTATCTTCAAATTCAAGCAGAGGAGAGCGGCGAGCGGATCGACGCTCTCCTCGCGCGCTCCGTCCCTTCCCTCTCGCGCAGCGCCGCCCAGCGGCTGCTTGAGCAGGGACGCGTGACCCTCTCCGGCGCGCCGGTTCGGAAAAACTACCGCTGCGCGGCTGGAGACGCCTTTGACGTCCTGCTCCCGGCGGCGGAGGACGTGCCGCTCGTGCCGCAGGCGCTGCCGCTCGTCATCGCCTATGAGGACGAGGACGTGGTGGTGGTCGACAAGGCGCGCGGCATGGTCGTGCACCCCGCGCCCGGGCATCCGGACGGGACGCTCGTCAACGCCCTGCTCTGGCACTGCGGCGATTCCCTTTCCGGCATCGGCGGGGAGAAGCGCCCCGGCATCGTCCACCGCATCGACAAGGACACCTCCGGGCTGCTGATCGCGGCGAAAAACGATTTTGCGCACCAGGCGCTCTCCGCGCAGCTGGCCGACCGCAGCCTCTCGCGCATCTACGAGGCCGTGGCCCGCGGAGGCTTCCGCGAGGACAGCGGCACGGTGGACCGACCCATCGGCCGCCACCCGACTGACCGCAAGCGCATGGCCGTGACGGAGAAAAACGCCCGCCCCGCGGTGACGCACTGGGAGGTGCTCACGCGCTATGCCGGCTATACCCACATCCGCTGCCGGCTCGAGACCGGGCGCACGCATCAGATCCGCGTGCATCTGGCGAGCATCGGCCACCCCCTCCTCGGCGACGGCGTGTACGGCGCGCCCTGCCCGGAGAAGGGGCTGGAGGGGCAGTGCCTGCACGCGCGCACGCTCAAGTTCATCCATCCCCGCAGCGGGGAGCAGATCGTCGTCGAAAGCCCGCTGCCGGACTATTTCCGGGACGTTCTGGCCCGTCTGGGCCCGCCCATCTGAGAAAGGAGCCTGCTCATGAACAAAAAGACCGTCTATGCCATTCTCGCCGCGCTGGTGATCGTGCTCATCGTGTTCCTGCTGTTCCGGCTCGTCACCGGGCTCCTCTCCGGGGCAGGCAGCCTGATCCTCGGCGTCGCCGTTGTCGCCGCGCTGGTGATCATTGTCGTGTGGATGTTCGCCTACGCGGGAATCCACCGCAAAAAGTGAACGGAAGAGGAGGCTGATCCTGTGACGACCAAGGACATTTCCCGCATGGTCGTTTGGCTGGCCGTGCTGATCTCCGGGATCGTGCTGGTGATGAAGCTCCTGGGCGGCGCCGTGCATCTGCTCGGCGGCGTGTTTGATCTGATCCTCGGGGTAGTGATCGTCTGCGCACTGGTGATCCTCGTGATCTGGATGCTTCACTACGCTAAGACGATGCGAAAATAATAATCGTAATCAAACAGCCGCGCGCGGTTCGACGGGAACCGCGCGCGGCTGTTTTTATATCCGTTTGTGTTTATGCAAAGCGCAGCCAGAAGGCCGGGCGCACGCCCATGGTGTCCACCGTGACGGGGACGCCCGCGTCCAGCTCGCTGCCCAGCGGGCCGATCGCCGCCGCGCTGCCGCTCACGCTTCCGCGCGTGCGGAGCCACCAGGTAAAGGTGCTCTTCTCGTGCCAGTATGCGCCGAGCTGCCGTTTCGCGGCGGCGCAGGCGCCGGCCGCAGATTTGCACGGAAAAACTCCTGTGGAAACGCTTGACATAACACGTCAAACAAGATAGAATAAATCGGATAATATTTAAGGGAGCCTGGGGAAGCTCCCGGATAAATATTTCTTTACCACTTCGACGGAGACCGCTGTGCTTCCGTCTTGCTTTAGATCGCGTTCCGTCCGGCGGCGCTTGTGCGGGGCTTTTGCGGCCGTTTTCAGCCGCCCCCTCCGGTACAGCCGAAGCATGCGCACGCCCGCGCGGCCGCGATCAAGGTGACCACCGCAAAATTCTCAAAGAATGGAGGTGTGTTGCTGCCTATGACTCTTGTTTATATCCTGATCGGTCTTGTCGTCGGCGCCGCCGCGGCTGCCGCGTTCTTTATCGTGCGTGAGAAAAACGCCGAACGCAGCATTGCGGACGCTGAGGAGCAGGCCAAACAGATCGTAAATGATGCTATCAAAAGCGCCGAGAGCAAGAAAAGAGAAGCTCTCGTAGAGGCAAAGGAAGAAATACACAAACGCCGCTCCGAATATGAGCGGGAAGAAAAGCTGCGCCGCAGCGAGGTGCAGAAGCAGGAGCGCCGCCTTCAGCAGAAGGAGGAGGCTCTCGACCGCAAGACCGACGCTCTTGACAAAAAGAGCGAGGCTCTTGCCAAGAAGATCGCGGACGCCGACGCCCACCAGGCCGAGATCGCCCAGATCAAGAAGAGCCAGCTCGAAATGCTCGAGCGCATCTCCGGCTTCACCGTGGAAGAAGCCAAGGCCTATATCATCGCCAATCTCCGCGACGATGTGACCCACGAGATGGCCATGAAGGTCAAGGAGATCGAGGCCCAGTACAAGGAAGAGGCCGACGAGCGCGCCCGCGAGATCATCGCGACCGCCATCCAGCGCTGCGCCGCCGACCACACCAGCGAGATCACCGTCTCCGTCGTCCCCCTCCCCAACGACGAGATGAAGGGCCGCATCATCGGCCGCGAAGGCCGCAACATCCGCAGC
>OCVV011355218.1_pt1 | contig 18247 bp, 16 predicted proteins | sample 1539721 | NCBI WGS metagenome assembly OCVV01 (sample SAMN02144230, study PRJEB22623) | gut metagenome | biome: sheep rumen | host: Ovis aries | place: New Zealand | reverse complement strand
TAAGGATAGGCCCTATGATAATGATAGCACTTTTTTTCTTGTTCTCCGTAACAAAGGCCCCACTTCTATCTATTATTTTCTATGTGCTCGCTTTAGGTGTGTTTTGCTTATATAACCCTGTTAGGTACGGAGCGTTGCAGAACAGCATTGTATCTAAATACAGAGTAACAGTTATTTCATTTAAGTCAGTAGCGTGTGCCGGACTATCCATGATATCGCATCCACTGATGGGATGCTTTTCTGACGCACTGGGTATGCAAGTTGGAATGCAAATTCTAATAGGGATTTCTTTTTTTCTACTAATACTAATTAATTGCCTTTTTGGGGATTTGAACTTTAACAACACGCAGCCCTAAACTCGTTTGGGGTTGTTAGTTGAATATAAAGGAAAGGAGAAAAGCAATGGAAGCACTGAATGAGAATGTTGTGTGCGATGCTGCAACTGTTGCCTCGGCCGAGGATGTTTGTGCATATTGCCTTAAAGGTGAAGGTAACTAAGTAGTCGCAAAGGGCCGCCGGTTTTCTATCTTTGAATCGGCGGCTTCATTTTGTTGTTTTAACGACATCGACTCTGGCCATGGAGACGTCAAACAGATAGCTATAGTTTTTAGGACAAGCAGGGTAAGAAAAATATAATTGTTTGACTATTCTCCGAAAAACCCATCTCAGGCAAACATTGTCTGTAAAATGAGTGATAAGTCTCGAGCGCTATCTTGCTGCGCTTGACGACGGGAAGTGTTATATCAAAACATTTATTCTGTTGTCCATATTTGTGAAATGATTATAAAGAAAGAAAAAAGCATAGGAAACTGAGCTTTCCTATGTTGAGTCAATAAGAAATGGAAGATTATGACCGGTGCTCTCGCTGGATCCCATGCCCTGTTTGCAGGAGCAGGACACGGACTAAGGTTTATGCTGATACCGTTCTTGTGAGATTCCCGCTGTTCTGTCCCAAATGTAAAAAAACAACACAGATTGACGTGGTACAATTGAAAATGGTATTGAGCGAAGAGCCAGACGTATAACGCAGAGCCAGCTCCCCGATGATGGCGGAGCTGGCTCATTTTATTTGATCTCCGTTCCGCCTTTTGAGCGGATTGCACAAAGCACAGATTGAAGCACAGGAATCAATGCAGAGGCTTCTTCCTCGCTGCAATCATCCACTAATAGACGTAGCCTTCGTAGCGCCGGGGATTCCTGCTGCATGTTGGGATAAAAGACTTCCCGTGGATCTATATTGAGGGCACGAACTAGAGGGTATAAGACCTCCAGCTTGGGATTGCCTTTGTAGTTTTCAATGTTCAGCACCGTGCGAACATCTTTATTCATTTTATCGGCAACTTCCCGCTGGGTGAGTCCTGATGCGCCGCGGGCACGTTTTACCGCATCTCCTAAAAAGCGAGAGTATTCTTTCATTACGATTCACCTCTCGCATATTCTACATTACCTGTCCTCTCAACATAATTCGCGGCATTTCACCTTTTTGGTGAACTCTAATACATATTTCCCGTGAATGAGGTGTCAGACATGCCCAGGCAGATGCATTTTGGCGTGGCGCATGGGCAGATTTCACCTACAGAGATGTATCGCAATACACCATAACCCTTCGCGTAACAACTAAACACGCAAAGCTTGCCTGCCGCTCTCCGCCTTCCGATCTGGATTTTTCAAAAAATTCAGATCGGAGGTAAAAGAAAATGGATGGCAAGCATCCAAATCAATATGATAAGCGCCCCAAGAGGCGCAAAGATAAAGACAATCCCTATGAACTGTTTTCAGTTGGCATTGATACTCCGACGGCTCGTTATTACATCCGCTTTAAGGATGGACAGGGTGTGGAGCATTGTCTGGAGATCAAAAAGTCGCTATTTGATACGCTGGATGCTTTTGAGCTGGAGGATCTATCACACTTGAATGAGGTGGACAACCATTTTGAACGCTCCGAATTGACAGAGGCCGCTTTGCATGAGCGCGCGTTTGCAGTATCCCCGCCCATTGAAGCGATTGTCAGTCACAAGATTGAGCGCGAAGAATTACATAAGGCAATCCAATCTCTGCCAGTTCTCCAACGGCGCAGACTGATCCTCTACTACTTCGGTGAGATGACGTATGAGCAAATCGCGGATATTGAGAAGTGCAGCTATCCCGCCGCGCGGCGGTCAGTATTGTCGGCAATTGACAATCTGAAAAAAATCCTGAAATAAGGGGGTACATTTTCCCTGATTAGTTAGGAAACAGGTGAGAGGCAACGGAAAGCCTTTCACCTGTTTTCCGTTTTACGGTGAATGGGTTTGAACTTTGACAACAGAATCCCCATTCATCAAGCACATTCCCATAGCTATTGCGAGAGCATGAGCCAGAATAGCGGCTGCGCCATGATCTGCGGCGGATGTAGGCAGCGAAAAGTCACTTTACCTTGTTTTCGGCTTGCACATCCTCCACACGGAGCGAGAACAGTTTGCTATGAGTGTCGGATGGTTACCGGCGCGGCCACGACAGGCTATGGGGTCAAAGATACTCCTGCTCAGTCACAGTCCGAGCGTGCAGCGCGTTTCCGTGCGTGAGGCGTCACAGGCAATGAGGGCAGCCGACAGCGATCCTGCCGGGGGTTAAATTCCCGTGGAGCTGGTACACCGCCAGCCGTTTGATGATTTCCCAATGGCAAGCCCGGGCGTCGAGGGCAAATAGGCTTGCTTTCACATAATATGCCGGACAATGGCCAGCTAACAGCGGGCAGAGTTTGTCTACATTGCGCCATTTCTTTTGCTGCCCTGCGTCCGGCCTTTACATAGGCGGACAAGCCACTAATTATCTACAGAGGAGGTCGAGCTATGAGCGGGCAACAATTCTCGCGGGGCGAGATTTATTATATAGACTTCGGCGACGGTGTGGGATCGGAGCAGAGAGGCTACCGCCCTGCAGTCATTATTTCCAACAATATAGGGAACAAAAACAGCACCACAGTCATCGTCGCAGCCATTACCACGTTACGGCCAGAAAAAGCCAAACTGCCTACGCATATATATGTCGGGACAGAAACAGGCTTGGATAATCCCTCCGTTATCTTGCTGGAGCAGATCAGAACAATCAGCAAGGACAGGGTGAGTGATTATGTTGGAACGCTCTCTGAAGGACAGATAAAAGCTCTTTGGCGCGCCCTGGCAATCAGTATAGGCGAGACGGGTGGAGGTGATAACAACATCGTCATGTGTCTCTGTAAACGCTGCGCGGACAATTTTCGTTCTGTTGGCAAGTACAAGCTCCTCCGAGTCACCAAAAGCCAAAAGAGAGATACCTGTACCTACTGTAATTACCGCAAAGGGTATGATTATGAGCTTATACTAAAGGAGTGAAAAATGGGCTTTAGTGATATTTACCGTTCTATTCTGAAAGAGTACCCGGACATTCTGACCGTTGAGGAAATGAGTAGAGCGTTGGGAGTCAGCACCAAGACAGGATATAAGCTGATTCGGGAGAATAAAATCGAATGCATAAAAGTGGGCCGTTCCTATCGGATACCAAAAGCCCACCTTCTTTCTTATATACGTGTTTTCATAAAAGCACCGACCCCATAATCGCACATTGGACTTCTGCGCGGCTCCCGATTACAATGGAGACAGCCAACAGCAGAAGTCCAATTGTTCTAAAAAAAGGAGGATTCACATGGTAGCAGGACATCTGCAAGAAAAGAACGGAAACTATTATATGGTGGTGAACTACCACGATGCCGCTGGTAAGCGAAAAACAAAGTGGTTTCCTACCGGGCTGCCCGTGAAGGGCAACAAGAAAAAAGCGGAAAAGATGCTCATGGAGCTACGAAAAGAATTTGTACCCGATGAGAAGCCGTTGGAGCAAGACATCCTGTTTTCAGATTTCATGCTCCAATGGCTAGAGATCGTAAAACCTACAATTGCGATTACTACCTATTCGTCCTATTCCAGTATGGTTAAGGGTGTAATCGTCCCTTATTTCAAGGCGAAAAAGATCTCTCTCGGAGATCTGAAAGCAACTGACATCCAAGCGTTCTATATGGATCAGCTAAAACGGGTTTCAGCAAGCTCGGTCATTCATTACCACGCCAATATCCATAAAGCTCTGAAATATGCCGTAAAGATTGACCTGATTCCAACGAATCCTGCGGACAAGGTGGAGCGCCCCAAAAAGAATCGGTTTATTGGCAGCTTTTATGACAGCGACGAGGTGCAAAAACTCTTTACCTCCGCAAAAGGTACTCGCCTTGAGATCCCGATTTTTCTTGGTGCATTCTACGGCCTGCGGAGAAGTGAAGCCCTGGGGCTGAAATGGAGCGCGATTGACTTTCAGAACAACACCATCACCATCCGCCATACTGTCACATCCTGCAACCTTAATGGCAAGCACGTTCAGATCGCCCAGGATACCACGAAAACAAAATCCAGCATGCGGACGCTGCCCCTTGTCCCAGCCTTTAAGGAAAAGCTGTTAGCGCACAAAAAGCAGCAGGAGGAATACCGGCGCGTATGCGGCAGAAGCTATGACAAGCGGTATCTGGACTACATCTGCGTGGACGAGATGGGAACTCTGATTTCTCCGCACTATCTCACTTCAGCATTTTCGAAGCTGCTTGCTAAGAACAACCTGCGCCATATTCGTTTCCACGATCTCCGGCATAGTTGCGCGTCTCTTTTACTCTCCAACGGCGTCCCGATGAAACAGATCCAGGAGTGGCTCGGTCACAGCGACTTCTCGACCACAGCCAATGTATATGCCCATCTGGACTACAACTCCAAATTGTCCTCGGCAGACGCGATGGTGAATGGCCTGAAAGGTGCGCTGACCGCGATCCAATAAGCAAAAAACGCCAGCTTCCAAGCGACAAAACCGCATGAAAACTGGCGTTTGGCGGAGCGGGTGGGATTCGAACCCACGTGAGGTTGCCCTCAAACTGATTTCGAATCAGCCCCGTTATGACCACTTCGATACCGCTCCGTATTTGATTGGCAAAGGCAGTGTGCTCCGAAGCACCTTGGAAAAAGGAGAGAAAAGCAGGAGAGAAAAGCCTTAAAATCGCTTCCATATGATACCGTGAAAGCCTTGAAAAATCAAGACATTTTCGAAAGAGGCTTCCAAAATGGCCATTCGGTTTCGAGTCAGGGCCGTTATGACCACTTCGATACCTGTCCATATTGATTTAACGCTGGGGCAATCGGGACGCGGTTCAAAGCAGGGCCGTTATGCCCTGTTGCGGTGCCCGAAATTCCCTGCTTGCTCTCGCTCGCGGAATTTCGACCGCTGCCACTCGCTCGCCTCGCTTCTTCCGCCACAGGCGGCGCTTCGGCTCGCTCCCCACTTCGATACCTGTCCATATTGATTTGGTGCCGGGGAAGTCTGGATTCGATTCAAAGCAGGGCCGTTATGCCCTGTTGCGGTGCCCGAAATTCCCTGCTCGCTCTCGCTCGCGGAATTTCGACCGCTGCCACTCGCTCGCCTCGCTTCTTCCGCCACCGGCGGCGCTTCGGCTCGCTCCCCACTTCGATACCTGTCCATATAAAGACAGTCCCGGTGCTCAGCTTTGTTATTATACCCGATGGCGTGAGAAATTGCAAGAGAAGATTCTCTCGTTTGTTCACATATAATTTGCATATTCTTTTATATAATTCTATTGACAAGTTTTCTTCTCTGCGCTATACTGCTATTAGAAAATGAACCCAGGTCGGCGGGCGCTGCGCCGCTCTGCGCCGCGCGGCCCGGGCAGAAAAGCGAAAGGTGTGATCCAAGCGTGAAAAAGACATTATACAGCCTCATGCTCAACGACGATGTGGTGCGGGAGGTCGACCTGCTGGCGCACCGCATGGGCACCAACCGCTCCAGCCTCATCAACCAGATCCTCGCCGAGTACGTGGGCTACACCACCCCCGAGCGGCGCATCAACGACGTGCTCTCCGCCGTCGAGCAGCTGCTCTCCCCGAGCCGCGAGCTCGTCCCCTTCTTCGCGCCGAACAGCATGTCCATGTCCCTCAAGAGCTCGCTGGAGTACAAGTACCGCCCGACGGTCAAATACGAGGTGGCGCTCTACCGCGGCGACGAGGAGCATATCGGCTCGCTCTCGGTGATCTTCCGCACGCAGTCCGCCGCGCTGATCGAGGCCATGACCGGCTTCTTCCGCCTCTGGCGGAGCATCGAGCAGGCGCATCTGCCCGCCTTCGGCGGCATTGACTACGCGCTCTACGACGGCAAGTTCACCCGCGACCTCGCCCGTCCCGACCGTGACTGCACGGCGGAGGAGCTGGCGCAGGCCATCTCCGCCTATGTGCAGCTCTTTGACCGGCTCATGAAGGACTACCTCGCCGGGCGCGCGGACGCGCACGAGGTGGAGGCCGCCTATTATTCCTGGCTGATCCACAGCCCGATCCATATCTGAAAAGAGGCGTAAACCATGAACGCAGAACGCTATACCAAGAAGAGCCTGGAGGCCATCCAGACCGCCCAGGCCATGGCGCAGGAAAACCGCAACAACTATATCACCCCGGAGCATCTGCTCTACGCGCTGGTCGATCAGGACGGCGGGCTGATCCCCTCCCTCTTCGGCAAGATGGGCGTGAACGCCAACGCCGTGCTCGCCGAGCTCGACAGCGCCATCCGCCAGCTGCCGAAGGTCGGGCAGGTCGGCGAGGTCTATCTCTCACCCGAGACCAACACTGCCCTCAACGCCGCCGAACGCGCCGCCAAATCCATGGGCGACGAGTACACCTCCGTTGAGCACCTGATGATCGGCATTTTCGCCGCGGCCACCCCGGCGATCAAGCGCATCTTCTCCGAGCACGGCATCACGAAATCCGCCTTCACGGCGGCGCTCAGCAAGGTGAAGTCCTCCCCCGTCACCGGGGACGACCCAGAGAGCACCTACGACGCGCTCGCCAAATACGGCACCGACCTCGTGCAGCGCGCCCGCGACAACGAGCTTGACCCCGTGATCGGGCGCGACAACGAGATCCGCAACGTCATCCGCATCCTCTCGCGCAAGACCAAGAACAACCCCGTGCTGATCGGCGAGCCGGGCGTCGGCAAGACGGCCATCGCCGAGGGGCTCGCCCAGCGCATCGTGCGCGGGGACGTGCCGCAGGGACTCAAGGACAAGACCATCTTCTCGCTCGACATGGGCGCGCTTATCGCCGGCGCGAAGTACCGCGGCGAATTTGAGGAGCGGCTCAAGGCCGTGCTGGAGGAGATCCGCAAGTCCGAAGGCAGGATCATCCTCTTCATCGACGAGCTGCACACCATCGTCGGCGCGGGCAAGACGGAGGGCAGCATGGACGCCGGCAACCTCCTCAAGCCCATGCTCGCGCGCGGCGAGCTGCACTGCATCGGCGCCACGACGCTCGACGAGTACCGCAAGTACATCGAGAAGGACGCCGCCCTGGAGCGCCGCTTCCAGCCCGTACAGGTGGACGAGCCCAGCGTGGAGGACACCATCTCCATCCTGCGCGGCCTCAAGGAGCGCTACGAGGTCTACCACGGCGTGCGCATCCACGACAGCGCCCTCGTCGCCGCCGCGACGCTCTCCAACCGCTATATCACCGACCGCTTCCTCCCCGACAAGGCTATCGACCTCGTGGATGAGGCCTGCGCCATGATCCGCACGGAGATCGACTCCATGCCCTCCGAGCTGGACGACATCCGCCGCAAGATCATGCAGCTGGAGATCGAGGAGATGGCGCTCAAGAAGGAGGAGGACGAGTTCAGCCGCGACCGTCTGGCGAAGCTCCGCGAGGAGCTTGGCGAGCTCAAGGACAAGTTCAACGAGATGAAGGCGCGCTGGGAGAACGAGAAGAACAGCGTGGACGAAGTCAAAGCCCTCAAGAGCGAGCTGGAAAAGCTGCACGCCGACATTGAAAACGCCCAACTGCGCTACGAATACGAGAAGGCCGCGAAGCTGCAGTACTCCGACCTCCCCGCCCTCGAGCAGCGGCTGCGCGAGGCCGAAGCCCGCTCCGAGGAGCGCAAGCAGAACAGCCTCGTGCACGACACCGTGACCGAGGAGGAGATCTCCAGCATCGTAGCCAGGTGGACGGGCATCCCCGTCTCCCGGCTCATGGAGAGCGAGCGCGAGAAGATCCTGCATCTGGACGAGTACCTGCACCGGCGCGTCGTCGGGCAGGACGAGGCCGTGCAGAAGGTCACCGAGGCGATCCTCCGCTCCCGCGCCGGGATCGCGGACCCGAACCGCCCCATCGGCTCCTTCCTCTTCCTCGGCCCCACGGGCGTGGGCAAGACGGAGCTGGCCAAGTCCCTCGCCGAGTGCCTCTTTGACGACGAGCACAACATCGTGCGCATCGACATGACCGAGTACATGGAGAAGTTCTCCGTCTCGCGTCTGATCGGCGCGCCCCCGGGATACGTCGGCTACGACGAGGGCGGCCAGCTCACCGAGGCCGTGCGCCGCAAGCCCTACTCCGTCGTGCTCTTCGACGAGATCGAGAAGGCGCACCCGGACGTGTTCAACATCCTCCTGCAGATCCTGGACGACGGCCGCATCACCGACTCCCAGGGCCGCACGGTGGACTTCAAGAACACCATCATCATCCTGACCTCCAACCTGGGCAGCCAGTACCTGCTCGAGGGCATCGAGCCCGACGGCAGCATCTCCGAGGCCGCGCAGGCGGCCGTCATGGCGGAGCTCCACCGCAGCTTCCGCCCGGAGTTCCTCAACCGCCTGGACGAGACCATCCTCTTCCGCCCGCTCACACGCGAGAACCTCACCGGCATCATCGACATCATGGTCGAGGGGCTGCGCGCGCGTCTCGAGGAGCAGAAGCTCCACCTCACGCTCACGGACGCCGCCAAGGCGCTCATCATCGACCGCGGCTACGACCCGCTCTACGGCGCGCGCCCGCTGCGGCGTTACCTGCAGGCGAGCGTGGAGACGCTCATCGCCCGCACGATCCTGCGCGGCGACCTCCGCAGCGGCGATACCATCACCGTGGACGTGGAGAACGGGGAGCTCGTGTGCCGCTGAGCTAGCCTGATGGCGCAGCTCTCCCTCCAGGGGTCCGAGAGCTGCGCTGTCCTGCCAAAAATCTCTGTTTCCTGTCCATTCCGTGCTTGACAGAGACCGCAGCGCGATTTATAATACAGTTGATTTATTACGATCATCGGAGCGGTTTTCCCGGGATCTGCCGGCTCCGGCTTTGATCGAGTGCTTGGAGGACATCACATGAAAACCGCATATACTACGCCCGCTTGCGATTTTGTCAATTTCTGTGCCAGCGATATCGTCTGCAGTTCCTTTTGCAGGTGCGACGGATATGACTGCGGCACCGATACCGGCTTTATCATCTGAGACCGCTTTTTTCTGAAGCTGAATAAGGTATCCATGGAGAGGAGCGTGCTCCTCTCCATTCCATATTGGGAGGTGTTTGCACGATGCAGCGAATCGTATGGGGAGAGGGCTCTCTCTTTTCCTCTGTTCTCGGCAGGCAGAAGTACAGCGGCGCGCCGCTGCGGTGGAGCCGCTTTGTGCTGTTCGAGCCGGTCGAGGGCGGCACGCTGCTCTTTAACGCGCTGACGCGCGTCCTGGTCTTTACGGACGCGGCGCTCGACGTGCGCACGGACCCCGCCTCCCTCCCGGATGCCGCGCTCTGGCAGGAGCGCTGGTTCCTGATCCCGCAGGACGCGAACGAGCTGCAGACCGCGGATCAGCTGGGGCGCGTGACGGAGATGGTTTACCGCGCCTCGCTGGAGGCGGAAGAGAAAAGCTCCTTCACCGTCTATACGACGACCGCCTGCAACGCCCGCTGTCCCTACTGCTTTGAGAAGGGATATGCGCCGGTGACGATGCGGGAGGAGGACGCCGACCGTGCGGCCGCCTTCATCCGCAGCCACGCGGCGGGAAGGAACGTCTCGCTCCGCTGGTTCGGCGGAGAACCGCTGCTGAACACCGCGGCGATCGAGCGGATCTGCGCCGATCTCCGGCGGGACGGCGTCAGCTTCCGCAGCAGCATCATCACCAACGGCTACCTCTGGACGGAGGAGAGCGTCGCCTCCGCAAAGGAGGACTGGAAGCTCGATTGGGCACAGATCACGCTGGACGGCACGGAAGAGAGCTACAACGCCTGCAAACAATACGTCTGCTCCGATCCGAGTCCCTACCGCCGCGTTCTGCGCAACATCGGGATGCTGCTCGAGGCGGGGATCGCCGTGGGCGTTCGGCTGAATCTCACGCTGGAGAATGCGGAGGAGCTGCTCAGGCTGATCGACGAGCTGCAGGAGCGCTTCGGCGGCAGCAAGGATTTCGGCTTCTCACTGCATGAGCTGTTCGAGTATGACTTTCTCTCGGCGGATCCCGCCTGGCAGGACGGAGGGCGCATTTTGGACGCCTACCGCAGACTGCTTCTCCGGCTGGAGGACTACGGTCACAGTTTGGATCTGGCGCAGTACAACCGCCCGAGGAAGCACTGCATGGCGGATTCCGCCCGCAGCTTCGCCATCTATCCCACGGGAGAGCTCCTGAAATGCGACCACTTCCGGGCGGAGGAGGTCGTCGGCGATGTGGTGAACGGCGTGACGGATCCGGCTCTCGTGAAAAGCTGGAGGGAGCGCTCGGCGAAGACCGCGCTCTGCCGGGACTGTCCGCTCTATCCAGCCTGCGTCCGGCTGAAAAAATGCCCGGACGAGCCTGCGGACTGCTCTCCGATGATGCGCGAGATCCGCCTGTTCAACTGCCGCCGCGGCATGCGTACGGAATGGCAGCGGGTCTGCAAAAGCGGACAGGAGAAGGCGTAGAACGCCGCCCCTCGCCGAAATGGCGGAGGGTCTGTAAAATGCCGCTGCCCGGTCACGTAACCAACGCAACGGGCGGCTGCCAGCCGCCCCTGCGACGAGACGGGCACATCCGTACCCGCAAGGGACGGCGTCCTCGACGTCCCGCTGTCGGACACCCGCGCAGGGTGCATCAAACGCGGAACCATCATGTCCCGCCGTAGGGGCCGACGTCCTCGGCGGCCCGGCGGTATCAGCAGATGATTCCCGGACAATTTGGGCGACCTCGTACAAGGGTGCGGGGTCGTCCGTTTTTTTGGGAGGGGCAAGCCCCTCCCCTACGGGCGCGATCGTACCGGGATGCGCGTCTGACAACGGGACGTCGAGGACGCCGTCCCCTACGGGTGTATCCGGACAAGGTGCGCGATCCGCAGGGGCGGATAGCATCCGCCCGCGCGGCATCCGAAAACAATCGCAAAAACAATCAGGGCGAATCCGCGCAGATGCTGCGAATTCGCCGAACATTTTTTTGCGCGTATACTGTTGCGCCGCCGGGCGGGGCAGAGCCGCCGCCCCTACGAACGCAGGTGCGCATTTACGCACTCATCCTTATTTTACAACAGACCCTTCGTGCCGTTTGCCCCGCCCGGGCATTTTTTCTGCCCCGTCCGGTTTTTTTCCTTTTCCCTGTAACCTCCGCCCGGCAAATGTTGACTATATGGGTGAGAACGTTCTTGAACACAAGGAGAGCATATGGAAGACAGAAAGATTGTGGATCTGTTCTGGCAGCGCGACCAGCAGGCCATTGCGGAGACAGACAGAAAATACGGGCGGCGATGCTTCGGCGTCTCATACAGCCTCCTCTCGGACGCGCAGACGGCGGAGGAGGTCGTCAACGACAGCTATCTCGCCCTCTGGAACAGCGTGCCGCCCCAGCGGCCGCTGCACTTTTCCGCCTACCTCCTCCGCATCGTGCGCAGCATCAGCTTCAACCGCGTCAAGGAGCGCTATGCGCGCAAGCGCGGCGCGGGCGAGAGCGCGCTGCTGTACGACGAGCTGGACGAGTGCCTCGCCTCCGACTTCTCCGTGGAGCGCGAATACGAGGCAAAGGAGCTCAAGGAGCACATCAACCGTTTTCTCTTCACGCTCTCCAGGGACGACAGAATCATATTTGCCTATCGTTACTGGCTGCTGCTCCCGGTCGCGGAAATCGCCGGACGGCTCGGCTTCAGCGAAGCAAAGGTCAAAACCTCGCTGCACCGAAGCCGAAAGCGCCTGCACGACTATCTGAGCAAGGAGGGACTGATATGAAGGTTCTCAGCTTTCTGGAAGCAATGGACCAGCTGGACGACAGGATCATACTGGAGGTTGCTTCAACAATGAATTCCACACATAACAACAAGAGACGGAGCTTCGGCAGGAAGCTCACGGCCACGCTGCTGGTCGCGGCGGCGCTGCTGGCGCTCAGCGCGGCGGCATACGCGACGGGCTTCTTCGGCCTGCGCGCGCTTGAAAAGGGCGAGAGCTACAGCGCGGATACGGTGAACGGGGAAAAGGAGTTTGTCGGGATCTCCATCACCCAGCCGCAGGACGTGCCCGACGAGGCGGACGAGGCGATCCGCGAGAAGGTCGAAAACTCCGAAAAGGCCTGGGCGGAATGGCTCGCCTGGTGTGAGGCGAACACGCCCGCCGAACCCGCGGTCTTCACGCCGCCCGACGAGTTCTGCTATATGGATATGCAGGAAAACGGGGACGGCAGCTGCACCGTCAGCTTCTATCGGAACGTAGACGACGAGGGCAATTATCTGACGGCCGAGGAGCTCTGGGCCAATCCGCCCATCGAGCAGCGGCAGGCGAGCGCCGAGGAGCTGGCCGCGCTGAGCGCCGCCGCGGAGTACCAGCGCAGCCAGTACCCGGGCTACGATTTCAACTATCACGTCCACGACGCGGCCGGGGCGGCCGCCCTGGAGGAGATCGCCGCGCGCTACGGCCTCGAGCTGCGCCGCGAGATGGAGCGCTTCCTGGACGCGGATATGCAGGCCGTCCCGGACGATCTGGAGGGCGCGATGCCCCGCGCGGAGCTGACCGCCTGGATCAACGAGAACTTCGGCAGCGGCTGTCTCTTCGCCGCCGATCCCTACGGCTACGACAAGTTCTATTACTACGACGACGGCACCTTCGCCGTGAGCTGGTACCCCGAGCCGCTGGAGATGCGTCCCCTCGGCGACAGCTGGATCGAGGTCTGCCCGACCTGGTGCTATCTCTACAATTCCCCCTACGGCACCCTCTCCAGCGGTGATGAGATCGGCGTGGCCGTCACGCGCGACGCGCTGGAGAGCGCGCAGTGCCGCGAATACAGCGCCGCGGACGGCACGCTGCTCAATGTCGTGCAGCTGGGCGGGGACGGCATCGGCGGGATGAGCCAGACCTTTGCCTATGTGTATCTGGACGATTCCTTCGTCGTCCTGCAGATCACGAGCGAGCGGCAGCTCACGGACGCCGAGGTGGACGCCATCCTGGATACCGTGAACTTCGGCAACATCGGCTGAGCGGGCAGCCCGCACCAGCAGGGGACGGCCGCCTCGGCGGCACGGCGGTATCAGCAGATGATTCCCGGACAATTTGGGCGACCTCGTGCAAGGGTGCGGGGTCGTCCGTTTTTTCGGGAGGGGCAAGCCCCTCCCCTACGGGCGCGATCGTACCGGGATGCGCGTCTGACAGCGGGCCGTCGGGGACGCCGTCCCCTACGGGTGCAAGACCGTTCGTTTCCGTCGTAGGGGCGGCCGCCTCGGCCGCCCGGCGGTATCAGCAGATGATTCCCGGACAATTTGGGCGACCTCGTACAAGGGTCCGGGGTCGTCCGTTTTTTCGGGAGGGGCAAGCCCCTCCCCTACGGGGGGCGGGTATGCCTGGGTGCGGAACGTACAACGGGATGTCGAGGACGCCATCCCCTACGGGGTGGGTGCAAAAAACGGGCGTGATGCGGAAACTGCGGGAGGGGCAAGCCCCTCCCCTACGGGCGCGATCGTACCGGGATGCGCGTCTGACAACGGGACATCGAGGACGCCGTCCCCTACGGGTGTATACGGACAAGGTGCGCGATCCGTAGGGGCGGATAGCATCCGCCCGCGCGGCATCCGAAAACAATCGCAAAAACAATCAGGGCGAATCCGCACAGATGCTGCGGATTCGCCCATTTTTTAATGGTATTTGCCTTTCCCGCGCGGGAGATCAGAATTCCGGGTAGAGCGGGAAGCGGCGGCAGAGCTCGATGACCTGCTCCTTCACCGCCGGCACGGCTGCCTCGCCCTCGTCGATGAGGCGGGCGATCATCGCGCCGATCTGGCGCATCTCCTCCTCCCTGAGCCCGCGCGTGGTGACCGCCGGGCTGCCGAAGCGCATGCCGCTGGTCTGGCGCATGGAGAGCGTGTCAAAGGGGATGGTGTTCTTGTTGGCGGTGATATTGGCGCGATCCAGCAGCTCCTGTACCTCCGCCCCGGTCTTGCCGCGGCAGTAGACGTCCGCGAGCATGAGGTGGTTGTCCGTGCCGCCGGAGACGAGGCGGACGCCGCGGCTCTGCAGCGCATCCGCGAGCGCGGCGGCGTTGCGGACGATCTGCTGCTGGTAGGCCTTGAATTCCGGCTGCAGCGCCTCACCGAAGCAGACAGCCTTGGCCGCGATGATGTGCATGAGCGGGCCGCCCTGCGTGCCGGGGAAGACGGCGCTGTTAATCTTCTTTTTCAGATCCTCTTTGCAGAGGATGATCGCGCCGCGCGGGCCGCGCAGGGTCTTGTGCGTCGTGGTGGTGACGACGTCGGCATAGGGCACGGGGTTCGGGTGCAGCCCCGCCGCCACGAGACCCGCGATGTGCGCCATGTCCACCATCAGATACGCGCCCACGGAATCGGCGATCTCGCGCATGCGCTTGAAGTCGATCACGCGGGGATAGGCGCTGGCGCCGGCGATGAGGATCTTCGGCCGGACCTCCTCGGCCACCTGCTGCGCCTTGTCATAGTCAATCTGCTCGGTCTCGGGATCGACGCCGTAGAAGGTCGCGTGGAAATATTTCCCGGAGAGAGAAGCGCGCGAGCCGTGGGTCAGATGACCGCCGTGGCTGAGATCCATGCCGAGGATCGTGTCGCCCGGCTGGAGCAGCGCCACATACACCGCGAGGTTGGCCGAGGAGCCGGAGTGCGGCTGGACGTTCGCGTGCTCAGCGCCGAAGAGCTGCTTTGCGCGCTCGACGGCGAGATCCTCCAGCTCGTCAACATACTGGCAGCCGCCGTAGTAGCGCGCGCGGGGGTAGCCCTCGGCGTATTTGTTGGTCAGATGGCTGCCCATGGCCTCCATCACGGCCGGAGACACGAAGTTCTCCGAGGCGATGAGCTCCAGATGGTCGCGCTGCCGCTGGAGCTCGCGCTCCATGGAGGCAAAGACCTCCGGATCCTGCTTGCGGATCGAATCGTACATTTCTCTCTCTCCGTTCCTGTTGTTTTACTGGCACATTATAGTCTCACGGCCGGGTACTGTCAATCAAAAAAGCAGACGCCGGGGCGGGAGAGCGGCGCATCCGGCAGATCATAACAAGTCCCTCCCTATGCGTTCTCTTTCAGCATATGCCGCCCGCAGGCTGTCAGGGAACGGGCGGAATAAACCTACCAAAACAGTATGATTACAAGGGGCATTGTACCGCCTGCACCGTCATCTGTCAAGCACATTTTTCACTTGAAATCCTATCAACGAACTATTATAATAGGATTATAAAACAGGCAGACAGGAGGCGGATACTATGCTGGTTTCCACTCGCGGCCGCTACGCGCTGCGCGTGCTCACGGATATGGCGGAGCACCCCTCGGAGGGCTACACGCCGCTCAAGGAGATCGCCGAGCGGCAGGGCATTTCGGAGAAATATCTGGAGAGCATCGTCAAGACGCTCGTGCAGGAGGGGCTGCTGCTCGGCCTGCGCGGCAAGTGCGGCGGATACCGCCTCGCGAAGACGCCGGAGGAGATCCCCGTGGGCGAGGTGCTGCGCAGCATGGAGGGCTCGCTCGCGCCGGTGTCCTGCCTGGAGGAGGGGCAGCCCGCCTGCCCGCGGGAGGCGGACTGCCGCACGCTGCCCATGTGGACGGGGCTGGACAGGGTCATACGCGACTATCTCAACGGCTACACCGTCGCCGATCTCGTCTCCGCAGGCGGGATCTGAGCAGGAAATGAGGAAACCCCGCGCGGTCTGCCTGCAGACCGCGCGGGGTTTTTGCGCCCTGTTCCCTCAGAGGTCGAGCCGCTCGAAGCGGCGGACGGACGCGCTGTGGCTGAGGAACGTGCCGAGCGCGAAAACGAGCAGCCCCAGACCGAAGACGGCGAGCTGCGGCGCATCGACGCGGTCGGGCGCGTTCAGTCCCTCAAGGCCGGGGAGGTGGTGCAGGACTTCCGCGGCGGCGACGAGCAGGATGCCGGCCGCGGTGTAGATCAGGAAGGGCACGCCGAACTTGTAGGCGGTTTTGAAGAAGCCGCCGAGAAAGATGAGGTTGAAGAGCGCGAAATTCAGCAGGATGAAGCCGAGATAGCAGAGGTTGGCGTTGAGCATGGGGTTCTGCGCGTAGACGGCGGCCTGCCCCAGCAGCCTCATGCGCAAAGCGGTGAAGACGGCGCAGAGCAGGAAGGCCGCCAGCTCGATCTCCAGTACGAAGCGGTATTTCGCCGTCACCACGTCGCGCTTGCGCACGGGCAGCAGCACCGAATAGGTGACGTCTCCGCACTCGCGAGCCTGCTGGAAGCTGTAAAATATCCCGAGGCAGACGAAGAAGCTGCCCACGAGGATCGGGTAGCCGGGCAGAAAAGTCATCAGCGAGAAGGCGAGGAAGAAGTAGCTCAGGGGGCTCGCGGCGAGCCGCCGCTCCTTGTACAGCAGGTTTTTCACAGCGTCAGCGCCTCCTTTTCCAGATGGACCATGATCTCCTCGAAGCTGGGCCGGTGACCGATCTCGGCGGCAAAGCGCTCGATAAAGGCCTCGCGGCTCTCGGAGGCCACGAGCTCGCCGCCCTTGATATAGGTGATCGCGTCGGCGCATTTCTCCAGATCCGAGGTGATGTGCGTCGAGAAGAGGATCGACACGCCCTTGGCGGCCAGCTGGCGGAAGATGTCGCAGAGCTCGTCGCGCGAGACGGGGTCGAGCCCGCTCGTCGGCTCGTCGAGGATCAGCAGCTCCGCGCGGTGCGAGAGCGCCATCGTCAGCGCGAATTTGACTTTCATCCCCTCGGAGAGCTCACGCAGGCGCTTGCCCTCGTCGAGCCGGAAGACCTCGAGATAGTGCCGGCAGGCGGCCTCGTCCCAGCTGTCGTAGAAGCGGCGCGTGACGGCGAGGATCTCGCCCACCGTCCGGCGCGGGTAATAGCTCATGCCGCCGACGGCGTAGCCGATGCGGCGCTTGATCTCGTCCTCGTGCCCGCCGAATTCCAGTCCGAAGACCTTGACCGTGCCCGCGTCGGGGTGCACGAGGTTGAGCATGGCCTTGAGCGTGGTGGTCTTACCCGCGCCGTTGCGGCCGACGAAGCCCATGATCTGCCCCTTTTCGACGGAAAAGCTGACGTCCTTGAGCGCAAAGGCGGGGTAGCGCTTGCAGAGGCCGCGGATGTCCAGGATCTTGTCCATGTCAGGCCTCCCCCCCGTCGTCCGGCTCGGAGAAGACGGCCTCCATAATGTGCGTGAACATGCCCTTGGGCGGGATGGCGATGCCGCGTTTCTCGTCGCCGAGGAGCAGCAGCGTGTCGCCCGGGCGGATGTCGAAGAGCTCGCGTGCCTGCTTGGGGATCACGATCTGGCCCTTTTCGCCCACCGTGGCCGTCCAGGCATGGTGTCCTTTGGGTGCTTTCAAGCGGATCACTCCTTTGATTTGTGGGTTTTGTTATACAAATCATACCACCGCCGTACACATTTGTCAAGCGCGAGCCGCGCAGCCATCCCCCTGCAGGAGAACGCAAAACGCCGGGCGGCCGACAGCCGCCCCGGCGGGGTGGTGCAAAATATCAGGCGCGGTGCGGAAACCGCGGGAGGGGCAAGCCCCTCCCCTACGGAGACGGGTGTTCCTGGGTGCGGGACGTACAGCGGGTTGTCGAGGACGCCGTCCCCTACGGGTGCGAGACCGGTCGTTCCGTCGTAGGGGCGGCCGCCCTCGGCCGCCCGCGGACATGGATGAAGGTTGGAGAAACGGGACGTCGAAGACGCCGTCCCCTACGGGATGGTACGGAATATCGGACTCGGTGCGAATCTGCGGGACATCGAGGACGCCGTCCCCTACGGGATGGTGCGAAAAGTCAGGCGCGGTGCGGAAACGGCGGGAGGGGCAAGCCCCTCCCCTACGGAGACGGGCGTACCCGGGTGCGGGACGTACAGCGGGACGTCGAGTACGCCGTCCCCTACGGGGTGGTGCGAAATATCAGGCGCGGTGCGGAAACCGCGGGAGGGGCAAGCCCCTCCCCTACGGAGACGGGTGTTCCCGGGGGGCGGGACG
>OCVV012848229.1_pt1 | contig 18250 bp, 13 predicted proteins | sample 1539721 | NCBI WGS metagenome assembly OCVV01 (sample SAMN02144230, study PRJEB22623) | gut metagenome | biome: sheep rumen | host: Ovis aries | place: New Zealand | reverse complement strand
GCACCTGCAAATACAACCTACGGAGAGAATACAGGAGTTTTAACACTTTCGAAGGTTTATGATCCGCGTGTTATAAGACTTGCGGCCGGCTTTGCAATGGTATTTTCATTCTGCCCGAAGTTTGCAGCATGCATCACGGCTATGCCGGTTCCTGTACTTGGCGGAATTTCACTCGTACTTTATGGTATGATCTCAGCTATCGGTGTAAGAAATGTAGTTGAGAACCACGTAGACTTTACGAAATCCAGAAATGTTATCATTGCAGCACTTATCCTGGTTCTTTCAATCGGTATCACATACAGTACAGCTCAGTCGATTTCATTTGAGATAGGAGAAGTAACAATCTCACTTTCAGGACTTGCAGTAGGTTCTATCGTTGGAATCCTTATGAATGCGATACTGAAGGGGAAGGATTATAAATTCGAGAATTAAAGCGGATACTTAATCTCTCGATAATATAAGTTTTTTTATTTATTGCGTAAACTGAAGCGCTATGTTAAAATAATTTCTAGTTTTTATCAATATTACAGGAGATTTTGAACTATGGAAGCATATAAGCAGGAATTTGTAGATTTTATGTTAGAGAGTAAGGTCCTGAAGTTTGGTGATTTTACGCTCAAGAGCGGACGTAAGTCACCATTTTTCATGAATGCAGGACTTTATATAACCGGTACACAGCTTATGAAGCTGGGAGAGTATTATGCAAAGGCTATTCATAATACTTATGGCGATGATTTTGATGTTATCTTTGGACCAGCTTACAAGGGTATCCCTATAAGCGTTGCAACAACCATCGCTTACAGCAGACTTTACGGCAAGGAAGTAAGATACTGCTCAAATCGTAAGGAAGAAAAAGATCACGGAGATGCAGGAATCCTTCTCGGAAGCCCTATCAAGGACGGCGACCGTATCGTGGTTGTTGAGGACGTTACAACCTCAGGAAAGTCAATGGAAGAGACAATTCCTATCGTTAAGGCTCAGGGCGATGTTACTATCGTTGGCCTTATGGTTTCACTTAACAGATGTGAGAGAGGCAAGGGCAGCAAGTCTGCACTTGAAGAGGTTAAGGAGCTTTACGGCTTTAAGACTGCAGCTATCGTTTCTATGGATGAGATCATTGATTACCTTATCGAGAAGAAGGTTATCGATGATGAGCTTAAGGCGCGTCTTGATGCATATTACGCAGAATACGGCGTAAAATAATCAGTTTACAAGCATAAGATTAAGATGATCATAATGACTTGATCGCAGATTATATTTTTATATTATCAGATCAGGGAGAGTAAGGAGATTAGAGGGAAATGGAAAGAGTTTATAAGGTTTTAAAGAGCTCAGGTTCAAGAAATATTGTTACAGGAATACTTCTGATAGTTGCCGGCATTGTATTTGGCGTGTTAAATATCGTTACAGGAGCGAAGCTTCTTCATAACAGAAGGAACATCCTTTTCTAGAACGGAGCGCTAAATAATGTCTGGTTTTATCTACAATTTATCAGGAAGTCGCTTTAGTAAGATCGTTATAAAGGCAGCAAAGTCGCTTGAATGCTACTTTGCTGTACTTTTTGTATATTTTGAGGTTATGTTCCATCTGACGATAACCCGCGGACTCGGACAGAATATCCTGCTGAAGGCTGCATTTGGTATATTCTTCGGAGTATTCTTCGGTTATCTTGTCAGTCTTATCGGAGGACTTCCGGGCAAGATCACAGGTCTTGTTCTGACTATAATCATCAGCATATTTTATATTGCGCATATCATTTATTACGGTGTATTTGCGACTCACCTTTCGCTTACAGGTTCGATCGGTGACGTAAATCAGGCTATGGATTTTACAGATGTTATCGCCAAGGAGGTCAGAAATGACTGGTGGAGAGTTCTTCTGTTCCTTATACCGATATTTGTATACATCTTCGTTGTCTGGAAGAAGGCAGAATTCGTAAGACATAAGCTTGTTGCATATCTTATCGGGGTTCCTTCGGTTATCATTTTTTATCTTATGATCTTCCTTCTTGTGAAGTTAAATGATAACGAAATGTACAGCCCTTACAAGCTGATGAAGAGCTACCAGTCGGTTGATATGTCCGTACGTAAGCTGGGTGTTATCGAAACTCTTGCGATTGAGATAACTCACAAGAATGCATCCGGAAAGGTTGAATTCAGTACGGAAATGAGTCTCGCTGTGGAAGAACCTGCCACAGAAGCAACAACGGTTGAACTTACAACGGCTGATTCTACAGAGGTTACGACTGAAGCAACGACTGAAGAGGTCAAGGTTGTTGATACTTCACCAAACATACTCGATATTGATTTTGATAAGCTCATTGCAGAGGAGAGCGACTCAGATATAATTGCGCTTCATGAGTATATTAAGAATATTACTCCTACAAAGAAAAATGAATACACAGGCATGTTTGAGGGCTACAATCTGATATTTGTCGTAGCAGAGGGCTTTGACGGCTATCTTATTGATAAGGACAGAACGCCGACTCTCTATAAGATGTCGCATCAGGGATTTTATTTCACGAATTTCTATACACCTCTCTGGTATGGTTCTACACTTGGAGGAGAATTTGCGGATCTTACAGGACTTATGCCGAACAATGGTCTCTATCTCAGCATGGGCAGATGCGGTGCAAGGGAAAATGATATGCTCTTCACACTTCCGCAGCAGCTCCTGAAGCAGGGCTATTACTGTACAGGTTATCATAATAATGATTATACATATTATGACAGAGATGTATCTCATACAAATATGGGCCTTACATGGTACGGTGTCGGAAACGGCTGGGAGCCTGAGAGATATGAGAACGGAACGCAGCTCTGGCCGCAATCCGATCTCAGAATGATACAGACTACATTTGATGAATATAAGGACTGTGAGCCTTTCCATACATATTACCTTACGGTAAGCGGTCATGTTATGTATAATTTTGGCGGAAATGCTATGGCTGAGAGGCATTATGATATCTCTGAAAATCTTCCTTATTCGGAGACTACGAGAGCATATATTTCCTGCCAGTACGAGCTTGAGCTTGCTATGGCTGAGCTTGAGAGAAAGCTGAATCAGGCTGGAATCGCTGACAGAACGCTTATAGTACTTGTCGCAGACCATGTTCCTTATGATAACAAGGAAGTCGTTGACGAGCTTGCAGGAAGAGAGCTGGGAAATACCTTTGAGTGGTACAAGAATGCACTCATTATATATTCAGCTTCTATGGAGAAGCCGGTAGTAGTAGATAAGTACTGTTCAACTCTTGACATACTTCCTACAGTTTCGAATCTTATGGGACTTCCATATGATTCGCGTATGATGGTTGGTCAGGATATTATGTCTGACAGCCCGGCAATCATTTATTTCAATGACAGAAGCTTTATCACTGATAAGTGCTTCTACGATGCAAATTATGATTCGGTAACTCCAATCGGAAATGCGATAGTTACTGATGATTATATCGAAAATGTTCAGTATATCGTAAAAAATAAATTCAATATGGCACAGTCTATCGTTGATTATAATTATTACAGAGTTATCGACGAAGCGGTTTACGGAAATGGAGTGAACGAACACAACGTTCCGAAGGAGGAAGCCGGAAAAAAGAGCGATAATAAGGACGATACTGACGGTGGCAAGAGTGATTTGAAAGAGGATGGAAGCCACAGCGGTGCAGGTGATTCCGATAGTGATGGGACCGGCAGAGATGACCGCAGCAGCGACAATGACAGTTCAGATGCATCTCAGGATATTGGAACAGGCGGAGACGCCAGATAATATGATCAGTATATTTTGCAATGTCATATTTATGTATTAATTTAGTTATATTAGCAGCATGTTGTTTTAGTTGGAAATGGCAGGTGATCAAATGGATAATATGGATATAAGGATACTGAAGTGTCTTAAGGAGAATGCGAGACTTACAGCTTCTTCTATCAGCGAGGATATCGGGCTTTCGGTATCAGCAGTTATTGAACGTATCAGAAAGATGGAGAACACAGGCATCATCAAGGGCTATACTATAGAGATAGACCAGAATCTTATGGGAAATACTATGGTAGCGCTTATGGATGTAAGCCTCAGACACCCGGATTATTATGATGGCTTTGTAAAGCTTGTCAGAGAAACGAAGAATATTGAAGCCTGCTATTATCAGACCGGTGAGTTTGACTTCGTGCTGAGGATCGTTACAGACAGTACAGAAGGACTTGACAGTGTTTACAAGGTTATCAAGAGCTATGAAGGCGTCGCTTCAACAGAGACACATATAGTTCTTAGAACTATCAAGGAAGAAACTGCAATCTAATCTGCTCTTAAAGTAAAGAAATCAGAGCTGTTAAAGGCAATTTAATTTATTTAGTAATCTGAGTGGGTTGTAAAAAGTAATAAGTATTAAAGTGAAGGTGACGGAATATGACATTTAGGGATGATTCCAAAGAAAAGCTTGGCCTTGTTCTTGAAGGCGGCGGAATGAGAGGAATATATACGGCAGGAGTACTTGATGAGTTTCTTCTGAATGATATTTATGTGGACGGACTTGTAGGAGTTTCCGCCGGAATACTCCATGGCGTAACTTACGTTTCCGAACAGCTTGGAAGAAATATCAGATATACCCTTAAATACCGCAAAAATCCACGTTTTATGAGTCTTAAGTCTTTAGTTAAGACGAAGAATATCTGTGAGACAGACTTCTGTTACCATGAGATACCGGAGAAGCTTTATCCGTTTGATTATGAGAAATTCCGTGAAAATGCCGCAAAGATACCGGTTTACGCCGGCTGCAGCAATGTTGAAAATGGTAAAGCAGAGTATATAAGAATTTATGATCTTGCAACGGATGATATTGACGCTGTCAGAGCGTCCGCATCACTTCCTCTGGTTTCAGAGATAGTTGAATACCGCGGGCTTAAGCTTCAGGATGGCGGAAATGCAGACAGCATACCGCTTGGATTCATGCTTTCACAGGGCTTTAAGAAGAATATCGTGGTTCTTACAAGACCTGAAGGCTATGTGAAGAAAAAATCCAGCTCAACCAAGCTTATGAAGCTTGTCTACAGGGGCTATGATGAATACATTGAAACGGCTGAAAATAGAAGCGATGTTTATAATAAATCGCTTCGTCTTGTAGAAGAGGAAGAGGCTGCCGGAAATGCATTTGTCATTCGTCCAAGCCGTGATCTTAAGGTTGGCCGTACAGAGAAGGATACCGACAAGATCAAGAAGATGTATAAGCTCGGAAGATATGACGCACAGAATCTTATGGAGGAGCTGAAGAAGTTCCTTGCAAGAGAAGATGAGGCGGAAGAATAAAACTGAATAATTTGATGCTTATTAAAGTATCATTTGACATTTGTATAAAGCACCTGTTCGTAATTGAGTAAGGATTTAATCCTTATTGCTCGTGTGACTCTTTTTTCTTATGCGTAGGCTATGTGGAGCATTCACCGAGCAGCAGGTGTTTTTTTAGGAGAATCAAAAAATGCTGAAGGATGATATCATAAGAGAATTAGAAGAAAACCGTGGCGTACCTGTATCGGGACAGTACCTTGCGGATAAATATAATGTTTCAAGAAATGCAGTCTGGAAGACTATAAATAACCTTAAGAAGGCCGGCTATCAGGTGGTTTCTGCAACCAATAGCGGTTATTTTCTTGCGGAGGAAACTGACGTTATCTCTGCACAGGGCATTAAGACATTTCTTTCTGATGAAAATAAGAATATCAGGATCGAGGTCCATGAGAAGATCGATTCGACGAATAATGAAGCCAAAAGACTTATAATCTCTGAAACTGTAGATAAAATGCTTATAGTTGCAAATGAACAGACCGGCGGCCGCGGCAGACTCGGAAGAAAGTTTTATTCGCCGGCTGACAGCGGAATTTATATGTCGCTTATCTATCATGTTCCGGGAGGTGTTAAGAATCCGATGCTCATAACGATGGCGGCTGCGGTTGCTGTTTCAAGAACCATCGAGAAACTGACGGATGTTCACACGGGCATCAAGTGGGTAAATGATATTTTTGTCGGAGAACGTAAGGTCTGCGGTATCCTGACGGAAGCTGTGTCTGATCTTGAGACCGGCAGATTAGAAAATGTAGTTGTTGGAATCGGAATAAATGTTAAGGCAGAAAATTTTCCGGAAGAGCTGCGAAATATTGCTGATACACTGAATGTAGAAAAAGTTACGAGAAATCAGATAATCGCAGGCGTACTTACAGAGCTTCTGAAGCTTTATGACAGCTTCGACATTAGTGATTTCATGCCTGAATATATTGAACATAATATTGTTGTCGGCAGAAGAGTCAGATATGAAAGACCGAATCCTGCCGGATATACAGATTCTGATAATAAAGATAATTTTGTTATCGGAACTGTTGAAGAGGTATGTATGGACGGATCTCTTAGAGTTAAGTCGGATGACGGAATCGAGTCATGCATTTTTACAGGCGAGATAATTTTTGAAAGATAAATACAGCAAAAAATTGTACGAAAATAAGTACAAAAATATTGTAAAAAAATTATATTTTTTGTTGACATAGGGGAATCGTTGTGATAATATACAACATGTTGCAGGTCATGAATGACCGAAAACAAAATGCGCGAGTGGCTCAGCGGTGGAGCACCTCCTTGCCAAGGAGGGGGTCGCGGGTTCGATTCCCGTCTCGCGCTTTTTTTGTGCTTTTAATCAGGATTGATTGGAGAAGTTATATGAGTTACGAAAAAGGATATAAAAAGGTTTCAGATTCACAGTCTGAATGGATGAAATGTATTCAGTACGAGGACATAAACGGAAGCGGAAGACTTTTCGGCGGAAGACTTATGGAGTGGATGGATGAGGTTGCCGGTATTGCGGCATTAAGACATTCCGGAAAGCTCGTTACGACAGTTGCTGTTGATAATCTGAAATTCAAAAGCGGCGCATATATAAATGATGTTGTTGTTATCATTTCCAGGATAACATATGTTGGAAATACATCGATGGAAGTTCGTGTTGATGTGTATTTTGAAGACAGAGAGACCGGAACAAGACGTATGATCAACAGAGCGTATTTCACAGAGGTCTGTATCGATGAGGAAGGCCACCCGGTACCGGTTCCTTATGGAATTGAACCGGAGACCGAGAGTGAGAAAGCTGAATACGAAGGAGCTCTTAAGCGTATCGAGATGCGTAAGCTCCGCAGATCTGAGGGGTTCTAATCCTTGATATAACCCTTGATAACTGAAAAACAATTCTTATAGCTGCTGAGGGACGTTGCCTTTAGCAGCTCTTTTATTACCTTTGAAGGAAGATCCAGACCTTTGGCAAGGTAAACCCAGAGCTCCTTCATTTTCTTGACTACCTGATCTTCATAGTTCATTTCAATCAGATAATTCTCTATAAGCTCTTCATGGAAGGCGAGGAAACGCTTTTTGAAGCTATCTATTTTCTGACCGTTCCTTATCTCATAGCAGAGAGCCGGGTTTGCGATTACTCCGCGACCAATCATAATATTGCTGAGACGGATGTTTTTATCTGAAGCATCTGAACCATTAAATCCTTCAGTTGAAGAGATGGTCTTACTTATATTATCTGTCAATTCAGTTGAAGAGATGATCTTACTTATATTATCTGTCATTTCAGTTGAAGAAATGGTCTTTCTTATATTATCCAAGACTTCAGGAGAAGTGATATCTCCGTTATAAGTAAATATAGTATTTGGCATTTTTGGAGCGAGCCTTTTTACCATATCGGCATAAATGTCCGTGTGAGCATGACCTTTATAAAGCTCTTTACCGACTCTTGGATGGATTATTATCTCTTTAGCGGGATATTTTACATAGATTTCGGCTATGTCCTCCCATTCTGAGATGAATTCCATGCCTATCCTTGTCTTGATGGATATATCGATCGGAGATTTGTCAAAAATCTGCTCAAGAAATCTGTCCAGCTCATCGGTCTTATCGAGGAAACCAGCACCGCGGCCTTTTGCAGTCACTGTGCCGGAAGGGCAGCCGAGGTTTAAATTCACTTCATTATAGCCTAGAGCCTGAAGCTGCTTTTCAATAGTGAGAAAAAGCTCGGCATCATTTACAAGTACCTGAGGGATAAGAATATTAACATCATTATTTGCAGGATCAACATCACGCTTCTCGCGGCCCTTGATGTTGCTGGCTGTAAGAAACGGAGTATAGTATTTATCAACGCCTCCGAAATGCCTGTTTAAAGCATTTCTGTAGACGTAGGTTGTAATTCCTTCCATAGGAGCAAGGCTTATCATTTTATTTCTCCCTGTTTTTACTAATAAAATATTTTACAAACGTTGGACTTAGTATATAATTACTTAAGTGCAGCAGATTACTTTAATCAATATAACAGTTAAGGCATGATATGTAAAATACTTATTAATAAGAAGGAGACCGAAAGATGGAGAACAAGCTTCCTAAGAGATCAGAGGTTCCGGTTGAAATGACCTGGCGTCTCACAGATATATATGAAACAGAAGAATTATGGAATGAAGATTATAAGACTGCAGGGCTTCTTGCAGATGAGATCAGAGAGTATGAGGGCAGAGTCTGCGAGTCGGCAGATACGATGCTTAAGGTGTTTGATCTCTACGAGGCGTGCCTGATGAAGGTTTACAGACTTTATGGCTATGCACATATGATGCATGATCAGGATACTGCAGATCAGAAGAATCAGGGACTTCATTCAAAGGCTATGAGCCTTGATGTTATGGTTGGTGAGAAGCTGGCTTTCCTTGAGCCGGAGGTACTGAGTCTTGATAAAGAGAAGGTTGATGCCTTTTACGAAGAAAATGAGGCGCTTAAGAAGTATAAATGTCTTATCACAGAAATGATGAGGACGAGAGAGCATACTCTTGATAAAAATCTTGAGGCTCTTCTTGCTTCTGCCGGAGATATGGCTGAAACTGCGCAGAAAGCATTTTCAAGCCTTGCTTATGCGGATCTTAAATTCCCGGAGACTAAGAATGAAAAGGGCGAGCAGGTTGCGCTTTCTAACGGAAGATTCGTACCGCTTCAGATGTCTGCCGACAGAGAAGTGCGTAAGGAAGCATTTTTCAAATTCTATGAGAGATATAAGGAATTTGCCAATACCTGGGCTGTATTATACGACGGTCAGGTTAAGAAGCAGATCTTTTATGCAAAAGCCAGAAAATATAACAGTACTTATGAGGCGGCTGTTGACAGAAATAACGTTTCTCCGTCAGTATGCGAGAATCTTATAAGCTGCGTTAATAAGAACCTCGATAAAATGCATCGTTATGTGAGACTTCGTAAGAAGCTTCTCGGCTATGACGAGCTTCATATGTATGATGTATATGCGTCGATGGTCAGCGAGTTTGAGTGGAAGGTAAGCTTTGAGGAGGCTAAGAAGATGTCTCTTGAGGCGCTCCGCCCGCTGGGAGAGGACTATCTGAAGATACTCGAAGAGGCCTATGAAAACAGATGGATCGATGTGATCGAAAATGAAGGAAAGCGCGGAGGTGCGTATTCATCAGGAGTATACGGCGTTCATCCTTATGTTCTTCTTAACTGGAGCGGCACTCTTGATGATGTATTTACGCTCGTTCATGAGATGGGCCATTCTCTTCATACATATTATTCTAATAAGAAGCAATCCTTCTTCGATGCGGATTATAAGATATTTGTAGCTGAGGTTGCGTCTACTACAAATGAGATACTTCTTCTTAAATATCTTCTTGGAAGAGCCAAAGAGGTTAAGGAGAAAATGTACCTTATCAATCATTTCCTTGAGAGCTTCAAGGGAACTCTCTACAGACAGACTATGTTTGCAGAGTTTGAGAAGGAGAGCAACCGACTTTCAGAGGAAGGAACACCACTTACAGCAGATGTTCTTTCTGAGCTTTATCTCTCTCTTAATAAGAAGTATTTCGGTGAAGAAATGATATCTGACCCTCTTATCGCATATGAGTGGTGCAGGATTCCTCATTTCTACTATAATTTCTATGTTTATCAGTATGCGACAAGCTTTTCGGCTTCTGTTGCTATAGCAGACAGAATACTTACAGGCGGCAAAGATGAGGTCGCAAGGTATCTGGACTTCCTTTCATCAGGCTGTACAGCTGATCCTGTAAGCCTGCTTAAGAAGGCCGGAGTTGACCTTTCAACCGAGGAACCGGTGCAGAAGGCGCTTGATATATTTGACGGGCTTATAACTGAAATGGATGAGATTAATTAATTTGTTGAAAAATCAATTTTTTTTGCTATAATGTCTATTACGTAAAAGAGGAATGGTCATGAATAGTAATAAAAAAGAAAATAATATAATTAATAAACTTCTTGATGCGGTTGATGAATCCGAGGAGGATAAGGACAAGGAACCTGAGTTTACGGGTGTATTAACAACAGAGGATAGCAAGGAGAAAGCTGCAGAAGCTGAAACAACTTCAGCATCCCCGACAGAAACTCTGAAGGCTGAGTCATCTGAGGCAGATGAAGATGCTCCGGATGACAAGCCTCGCAAAAAGAAGAAAAAGAAAGAGAAGGAGTCGAAACTCAAATCCAAGATACATAGGCTTTATGAAGCTAAAAACTGGAAATGGATTTTCGGCTGCTTTATTGCGGCGTTTTTTGAGGATATTCTGCTTGAGATCATGGGAAGAAGGTCGGTTACCGGAGCCTTCTCATTCATGGTACACTCATCGCTTATTTTCCTTATAAATATACTTATAATATTTGCGACAATGCTTCTTGGACTTTTGTTCAGAAAGAGGCTTTTCTTCGTCTTTTTGGGCGGACTATTGTGGCTCGTGATGGGCTTTATAAACTTTATGGTCCTCGGATACAGGATCACTCCATTTTCAGCGATAGATTTCCTTATGGCAGTCGACGTCATAAGTATGATGGATGTTTATTTCAATAAATTCCAGCAGCTGCTGATATTTGTAGGAATAGGAGTGGGTATATTCCTGGTAATCCTGCTTTTCCTTTGGACGCCAAAGATGAAGGGCAAGATCAATAGACTCCTGAATCTTGCTGTATGTGCCGGAGTATTTATACTTTCGTATGTTCTTATTAATATAGCAACAGATACGGGCGTTATCTCGGACGATTTTTCGAACCTTGGAAATGCCTACAGAGATTATGGTTTTGTTTACTGTTTCTCAAACAGTATCATTGATATCGGTATCAGCAAGCCGGACGGCTATTCGGACGACGAGGTAAGAGACGTAATATATGATACGGATGTTGATTATAATGAATACCTTGAGAAGCGCGGGGAGAAGAAGACTCCGAATATTATAATAGTACAGCTTGAATCATTTATGGATATCGACAGAATGGAAGGAGTCCATACAGATATTGATTCTGTGCCGAACTTCAATAAGTTCATGGAAGAGTATCCTTCAGGATATCTTACTGTGCCTCAGATCGGTGCAGGTACTGCAAATGTAGAATGCGAAGTGATAACCGGTATGAAGACCGGACTTTTCGGTGCGGGAGAATATCCTTACAAGACGGTTCTGTCGTCAACTCCTTGCGAAAGCCTCGCTCAGATCCTTAAGAGAGAGGGTTATACAACATTTGCAATGCATAACAACAAGGCTATGTTCTACAGCAGAAATGAAGTGTATAACAACCTTGGCTTTGACTATTTTGATTCGCAGGAATACATGAATAAGCTTACATATACAAGCGCAGGCTGGGCAAAGGACAGCTGCCTTGTTTCCGAGATCAAGAAATGTCTTGATTTCACAGAAACAGATGATGATTTCATTCACTGTATATCTGTTCAGGGGCATGGAAAATACCCTGAGGACGGAGTAAATACGGAAGAGCATGTTAAGGTCACAAGAGATGACGAAGATCCTGCTCTGACAAATCAGTACGGATATTATGTCAACCAATGTTATGAAATGGATGCATTTCTTGCAGATCTGAAAGAGATGATGGACAAACGCGGTGAGGATTACATTATCATTGCTTACGGCGACCACCTTCCAAGCATACCATTTGACGTAAAGAGCATAGTAAAGGGAAATGAATTCCAGACCGAGTATGTTATCATAAATAATATCGGCCTTGATCTTCCTAAGCAGGATATCGCGACCTATGAGGTGTCGGATTACCTCCTTACAGCGCTTAATCTTGATAAGGGTATCTATCAGAGGATACATACAACCTACTGTAACAGAGATATGCAGGCGTATACAGATGCACTTCATTTGGTACAGTATGATATGCTGTACGGCGATAAATACATTTACAGCTATATACCTGAATATTATTCTGCAGGTATGTCAATGGGTCTTTATCCGGTATCAATAAATGAGGTAAGTCTCAGCAGTAATCAGATACTTATACACGGTGAGAATTTTACAGAATTCTCGACTGTACTTTTAAATGACGAGAAGCTTGTGACTACATTTGTAAATGACAGGACTATCATTGTTCCGAAGGGGCAGTTTGAGCCGCTCAAGAAGGGCGATGTGATAAAGATACAGCAGATAGACGCAGATAAGCATATGCTCAGCGAATCTGTAAATGAATATATCTACGATCCGGGATATTAGATCAAAAGCATCAGATTCGGAATAATTGATCTGGGGAACTAAATACGAAATACCGGATACTTCGGACAAAGAATAATAAATAAGCAGTTAGAATAGTATACTAATGTAAAGGAATATAAAAAAATGAAAAGAGAAGACATCAGAAACATTGCAATCATTGCACACGTAGACCACGGAAAAACTACTCTTGTGGACGAGCTCCTTAAGCAGAGCGGCGTTTTCAGAGACAACCAGGAGGTTGCCGAGAGAGTAATGGACTCAAATGATATCGAGCGTGAGAGAGGTATCACAATCCTTTCCAAGAATACAGCCGTAACATATAACGGCATCAAGATCAATATCATTGATACTCCGGGACATGCAGATTTCGGAGGAGAGGTAGAGCGTGTACTTAAAATGGTAGACGGCGTTATCCTTGTTGTAGACGCATTTGAGGGACCTATGCCTCAGACACGTTTCGTTCTTCAGAAGGCACTTGCTCTCAATCTTTCTGTAATCGTATGTGTAAATAAGATTGACAGACCTGATGCAAGACCTGATTCCGTTGAGGAAGAGGTTCTTGAGCTTCTTATGGATCTTGATGCAACAGAAGAGCAGCTTGACTGCCCATTTGTATATGCTTCTGCAAGAGAAGGCATCGCTTCATATTCTGCAACTGAGAAGGGTACAGACATGAAGCCTCTTTTCGAGACTATCATCAAGCATATACCTGCTCCTGAAGGTGATCCTGATGCAGGACTTCAGATCCTTATCAGTACTATAGATTATAATGAATATGTTGGACGTATCGGCGTTGGTAAGATCGACAACGGTACTATCAAGCTTAACCAGGATGCAATACTTGTTAACCATCATGAGCCTGATAAGCAGGTTAAGGTTAAGATCGGTAAGCTTTATGAATATGACGGACTTGCAAGAGTTGATGTAGACTCAGCAACAGTTGGTTCTATCGTAGCAATCTCAGGTATCGCTGAGCTTAAGATCGGAGATACTATCTGTTCAGTTGACCAGCCTAAGGCAATTCCTTTCCAGAAGATCACAGAGCCAACCATTTCCATGGATTTCATGGTAAATGATTCTCCGCTTGCAGGTAAGGAAGGTAAGTTCGTAACCTCGAGACAGATCAGAGAAAGACTCTTCAGAGAGTTAAATACAGATGTCAGCCTTCGTGTAGAGGAGACAGAGTCAACAGACTGCTTCAAGGTTTCAGGACGTGGTGAGCTCCATCTTTCGGTTCTTGTAGAGAATATGAGAAGAGAGGGATACGAATTTGCAGTAAGTAAGGCTGAGGTTATTTATAAATATGACGAGTGCAATAAGAAGCTTGAGCCGTTTGAAATAGCTGTTATTGATGTTCCTGATGAGTTCTCAGGAACTATCATCAACATGCTCAGCTTTCGTAAGGGAGAACTTATCGGCATGGCTCCTGGCGATAACGGCATCACAAGACTTGAGTTCAGAATTCCTTCAAGAGGACTTATCGGATTCAGAGGCGATTTCCTTACTGCTACAAAGGGAAATGGCGTTATAAATACAGTATTTGACGGATATGATACATATAAGGGTGATATGAGCTACCGTTCAAACGGTTCACTTATCGCATTTGAGGCCGGTACATCTATCACTTACGGACTCTTCAACGCACAGGAGAGAGGAACGCTCTTCATTGGTGCAGGTGTTGAGGTTTATGCCGGAATGGTTGTCGGTGAAACAGGAAGAGCCGAGGATATCGAGGTTAACGTATGTAAGACAAAGCATCTTTCAAATACAAGAGCTTCAGGTTCAGATGATGCATTAAAGCTTGTTCCGCCAAGAGTACTTTCTCTTGAGCAGGCGCTTGACTTTATCGATACAGACGAGCTTCTTGAGATCACACCAAAGTCACTTCGTATCAGAAAGAAGATACTTGATTCAAGACTCAGAATGAGAGCTTCCAGAAACGGATCACAGAACTAAATAAAACGGTATAAATGTTCACGAACAAATGTAAGGAGGGGTACAATGAGAAATCTTACAATGCTCATGGATTTTTATGAGCTGACAATGGCAAATGGTTACTTTGTTAAGGGGTACAAAGACACATGGGCTGTATTTGACATGTTTTACAGAAAGAATCCGGATAACGGCGGATATGTTATCTGTGCAGGTCTTGAGCAGCTTGTTGAATATGTTCAGAATATGAGATTTTCGGATGATGATATAAAATATCTCGAGGGCAAGAAGATTTTTGATCCAGGCTTTCTTGAATATCTGAGGGATTTCCATTTTACAGGGACTATCGAGGCTGTTCCGGAGGGTACTGTAGTATATCCGAATACACCGCTTGTAACTGTAACTGCACCTGTAATCGAGGCGCAGCTTATGGAGACAATGCTTCTTCTCAGCATCAATTTCCAGTCGCTTATCGCAACAAAGGCGAGCAGGATCTGCAGAGCTGCAGGAGATAATGTGATAATGGAATTCGGCGCAAGACGTGCACAGGGTCCGGATGCTGCTATCTACGGCGCAAGAGCCTGCTATATCGGCGGAGTAAACGCTACAGCTACAGCACTTGCAGATATCAATTACGGTGTTCCTGCGATCGGTACGATGGCTCACAGCTGGATACAGTTCTTCCCGACAGAATATGAATCATTTAAGGCATATGCTGAGGTTTTTCCTGATTCATGTACCTTACTTATCGATACATATGACATACTTAACAGTGGACTTCCAAATGCAATCCGCGTAGCTCACGAAGTGCTTGAGCCGGCAGGCAAGAGACTTAAGGGCGTTCGTATAGACAGCGGTGACCTTGCTTATTTCTCTAAGAAGATCAGAAGAAAGCTTGATGAGGAAGGCCTTACAGACTGTAATATAGTAGTTTCAAACAGTGTTGATGAATACCTGATCGATTCTCTTAATAAGCAGGGCGCGAAGATCAACTCTTACGGCGTAGGCGAGAGAATGATCACTTCTAAATCAGATCCTGTATTCGGAGGCGTATATAAGCTTGCAGCAGTTGAGGATACTGATTTTAAGGGAGATAAGAAGAAATTTATCCCTAGGATCAAGATCTCGGAAAATGTAGAGAAGATCACAAATCCGGGCAAGAAGAAGCTTTGGAGGATCTACAGCAAGGAGACCGGCTACGGACTTGCTGATCTGCTTGCTCTTGATGATGAGGTCATCGACGGCGACGGCGTGACTCCTTTCGTTGATGAGACAAAGCCATGGAAGAAGATGACATTTAAAAATGTTATCGCAAAGCCTCTTCAGGTTAAGATCTTTGAGAATGGAGAACTTGTATACAAGCTGCCTGAACTTAAGGAGATCAGGGATTTTGTAAAATATCAGCTTCAGAATACTGTATGGCAGGAAGAGCAGCGTTTTGCCAATCCTCATGTTCATTATCTTGATCTTACGACAGAGCTTTACAAGATCAAGACAGAGCTCCTTTCGAAGGGATCATTTGAGAATAATTAACAGTGCAGTATGATGATACAAATTGCTTAAATTTGTCGATATTGTGTACTAAAATCTGTTGATAATTTACATAATTAATGTTAGAATAATTTTATAGTATTCTTTAAAATTATCAAGTGAAGTTGGGGTGCTTCACCGGGGAGGGCTTTTATGAATATGACAGAAGATAATGCAGAGGATCAGCAGATCAGTTATGATGAGTTTACGCTTAACTTTAAGTTACAGGAAGATATTCCGGTTGAGCAGTTTGAACTCAGTATGTTCAATTATGAATTTGTAGGAAACAGAACCATTTGTAATCTTAAGGTTATTGACGGTGTAAGAGTGTTGCAGTATAAGATACCGGCAACGCTTCCTTTGGAGCAGTTTTTCAGAAAGCAGCTTTATAAGGGCGAGTTTCTTGCGATTATATCAAATATACTTAATCAGTTGATGTATTTTGAAGAGAACAAAATGCCTCTCAACAAGATACTTCTCAACGTACATTATATGTATATTGAGCTTTCAACTCTTGATATACAGCTTATTTATATGCCTGTAAACAAGAAATTCCCTGACTGCAACATAACGAAATTCATCCAGACTTTCGTAAGCAAGGTCAGATATGCAAATATGGAATGTGTTGAGACAGTTGAGCAGATCCTTCATTACCTTGACAGTAAGCTGATGTTCAATCTGGCGGATTTTTATCATTTCATTCTTTCGCTTGAGGCTGAGACTATCCTTGAGGACGAGAAGGCAGACAATGAGAATTCCGATACAAGCGTACTTGTAAAATCAAAAGATTATGAGAATCCAATTCCATATCTTGTAAGAGTTAAGACAAATGAACTTATTCCTCTTCTTAAGAAGGAATTCCTTGTTGGAAAGTCACCTGATGCTGATTATCAGGTAACAGATAACAGAAGGATAAGCAGAAGACATGCTGTATTTACCGTAAGCAATGGTGAATGCTATATAATTGATAATAATTCAACCAATCATACCTTTGTAAATGGTAAGCTGCTTCAGCCGGGAGTTGAGATCATGCTTTCAAATGATGATTATATCAGACTTGCCGATGAAGAATTCAAGTATTGGGTACGATAGAATGGAAATATAAAAAAGAGAGCCGAGGCTCAATGTTAACTTAATGACATTGAGCCGAGGCTCTCTTTTTTATTTGCTTGATAGATTTATTTGTAAAAGATCAGTATCTTGAAATTCGTTCGTTCAATGATCGAATAGGAGATAGTGTATTTACCTATCGCATTCATGAAATCATTTATACATTCACTGAGATCACTTTCGATATCAGATATCGCAACCTCGAAGAAGTCAGAGGTTGTATTTCTGTAGCAGTTTGTTGCTATGATCGTCAGCTCCTCCGGAGTTCTTGCAACAAGTCCGGAATGGTTGAAATACTCCATATCGTCATCAGCTGCGGTCCTTGTATGATCCTTGATCCAGCTGTGATCCTTGCTGATCTCGTCATCTGAGATGTTGAAATAAGCGTGGGAGATTATGTTCATTCCCTTTGGATCGTCCCAGGTTGCATCCAGATGATACCATTTATCATTTAGATATACCATATTCCATGCATGATGCTCATTTCCGGCGTCTCCGATAACAATCTCAGATTTGATGCCTGCATCGGTTAGAAGCAGCGTCATGGCCTCAGTATATCCACTGCAGACGGCCTCGCAGTCGATAAGGGCGCCGTAGGCACGGAATTCATTTTCGTCATCAGGACTGCCAAAACCATAGGTACAGTTTGAAACCAGATAATCATGAAGAGCCAGCTCCTTCTGGTAATCTGTCATACCGCGCTTTATAACGGTTCCGGTGATCTCTTTTATTTTATTATAGAGAATTATCGCCATCTCGTTGTTGCCCGGGATAGGAGTACCGTTCTTTAGACAGTCATATACGTAGGTTGTCTCATTCTTTCTGATAATGAACTTTACTTTGTTCCGCTTTTTATTGTTTTTGGTGATCTCAAAGGACTCGATAGATCCGGAGGTGGTTGAGATATATCTGTTGATATCTTCAAGCTCACTCTCGCTGACCCCTTCGACCATAATAGAAATGCTGTCCGGGCTGCTTTCGCTCAGCATGGAATTGATAAGCTCGGCTACCTCTTCAATACTGTGAGCGGTCTTAAGGCTCTTTTCAAGCATTTTGTTCCTATATATTTCATGAGTTTTTATACCGAGGAAGATAGTGGCGGCGATGATAGCTGCAATGAGTATCAGCTTTACAAGGCTGTCTAAAATACT
>OCVV012882654.1_pt1 | contig 18253 bp, 17 predicted proteins | sample 1539721 | NCBI WGS metagenome assembly OCVV01 (sample SAMN02144230, study PRJEB22623) | gut metagenome | biome: sheep rumen | host: Ovis aries | place: New Zealand | reverse complement strand
TTCTGTGAGTTATACAAACTTCGAAGCCTTTTTTATTCCTATTTTATGTTAAATTATGCAGGTGCGCCATCACTTGCGAAACTTTAGTTATAGTAACCCCATTGCTCGTTTTCTATTCAAAATTTATTGTATACTGTCTAATGCGGAAATCCCTCCAAGCGTTAAAATAGGCAGAGGACTGAATTTGCCGCATGGATTAAAAGGAGTTGTGTTGCATCCAAAAACAATTATAGAAGAAGATGTTACAATATTCCATCAGGTCACTTGCGGAAGGGGAGATTTATATAATATATGGCCCAATATAACGTCATCACCATTCAAGGGTATAGTTCTCAAAAAAGGCTGTGTACTGTGTGTGGGTGCTAAAGTCATTTGTAATAGAGGAACTCTTGTCGTTGGAGAAAATACGGTGATCGCCGCAAATGCGGTATTAACAAAATCGACGGGTGATAATGAAGTGTGGGCAGGGATTCCTGCGCGCTGCATAAAAAAGATTAAATGACAGTCAAGTCCTATCGAAGTAAGATTCACATTTTATGCCTACTTTATTTCAAATAAACTCTTTTTGCAATACTGGATCAACAGGACGAATTGCCGAAGCCTTAGGGCAAACAGTAATGAAGCATGGATGGCAAAGTTTTATCGCATACGGAAGAACTGCCAATCCAAGCCAATCATATACATATAAAATAGGAAACAAATGGAATATGATGTGGCATGGACTTCAAACTCGTTTGTTTGACAAGCAAGGTTTGGCATCGCAAAGAGCGACGAAGGAACTGATTAAGGTGATAAGAAGTGCTGAGCCAGACATTATACATCTTCATAATCTGCATGGTTACTATCTGAATTATCCTCTGCTATTCAAATTTCTAAAAGATTTTGAAAGACCTGTTGTATGGACATTACACGATTGTTGGAGTTTCACAGGGCATTGTCCGTATTTTGAGTTTGCAAAATGTGAGAAATGGAAAGCCAGATGCGGTTCTTGCCCCACAAAGCATGATTATCCAGCAAGTTTATGGAAGGATCGTTCTACTGAAAATTTTCAGGATAAAAAGGCTGCATTCACCCAATTGGATAATCTCACATTGGTTCCTGTGTCAGATTGGCTCGCAACTTATTTGAAGATGTCCTTTTTAAACAAATATCCTATTCATCGAATTCATAATGGTATTGATGTTTCGATGTTTAATGTCAAGAATAAACGAAAAGAAATACATGCTCGTTACAAAATACCAGATGAGAATCATCTTATTATAGGAGTTGCTGGTATCTGGGATAAAAGAAAAGGATTGGCTGATTTTATAAAATTGCGTAAAGCGTTACCTCCAGAATACAGCATCATGCTTGTGGGGGTATCGAAGAAACAAATCAGAATGCTGCCAGATGGAATAATGGGGATACAAAGAACGGAAATGGTTGAAGAATTGGCTGAAATCTATTCTGCTGCAGATGTCTTATTTAACCCAACTTGGGAAGACACTTTTCCTACTGTCAATTTGGAAGCCATGGGTTGTGGAACTCCTGTGGTTGCTTATCGTACGGGGGGGTGTGTTGAACAAATTGTTGAAGGAACTGGGTATATTGTAGAGCAAGGAAACATAGAGGATGCCCAAAATCATATTGTTAAACTATGTAACTCCGACAATAGTGATTCAGCATGTTGCAGAGATTGGATTGTCAAAAAATTTCGACAAGAAGATCGATACGATGAGTATTTTAAACTATATGAATCATTGCTTCAAAAGCCTCAATCTCTTTTTCCATGAGAAATGTAAGTCTTCGTTTGTTTGACGGTTCTAATTTTGACAAAGGTGCAAGTTTTCTAAAAATCGCATCATGGTACTTTGTGAATGCACTTTGGGTACGTCCTGCATGGATTCCTTTTATGGGATGGAAGATAATGCTACTCAAAATTGGGGGGGGTAAGATTGGTACGGGAACTTGTTTGAAGCCAGGTGTAATAGTGAAATCACCCTGGAATTTGGAAATTGGAAATGATTGTTGGATAGGTGAGAATGTATGGATAGACAACCTTGATAAAGTGAGGATTGGGAGTGATGTTTGTATATCTCAGGGAGCGATGCTTTTGACGGGCAATCATGATTACAGCATTTCATCCATGCCTTATAGAAATGCTCCAATAGTGATTGAAGATGGTGCTTGGATTGGGGCTAAGACAATTGTTTGCCCAGGTGTTACTGTGCATAAAAATGCAATATTGACCGTTGGAAGTGTTGCTACACATGATTTGGATGAGAATGGTATTTATCAAGGGAATCCTGCAAAGAAAATTAGAGAACGAATAATAAAGGAATGAAGGTATCTGTTATTACATCATGCTATAACCGTGAGGCTACCATTCGGGGAGCGATAGAGAGTGTGCTGTCGCAAGATTATCCTGATATTGAGTATATCGTGGTGGATGGTGCATCGAAAGATGCTTCATTGGATATTGTCAATGAATATAGGGACAGGGGGCTGAACATCAACTCTGAACCCGATCATGGAATGTATGAGGCCATCAACAAGGGGATTAGAATGGCGACAGGTGACATCATTGGACTGGTACATTCTGACGATTTTCTGTATGATAATCATGTGATTTCGGATGTGGTAAAGACGTTTGAGAGCACGGGAGCAGATTTTGTGTATGGTGATGGGGTATATGTGGATTGTGATGATACACAGAAATTGGTGCGCAACTGGCGAGGTGGAGTGTATTATAAGTGGAAAGTTCGGTGCGGATGGCTGCCATTGCATCCCACATGTTATATCCGTCGTGATGTGATGATGAGAGAAGGATTGTATAATGAGGCGTATAAAATTGCGGCAGATTCAGACTTGCTGGTACGATATTTGTATAAGGCAAATCTCAAAGTACATTACATGAAACGACGAATCATACGGATGCGGATGGGGGGACTTTCAACTGATAGCAAAAGGAGAAAACAGATGTGGAATGAGGACGTGAGAATGTACAAGAGTCATGGATTTAGTCCAATCTTAACAAAAATCTTGAAGATGATGTGGAAAGTGCCACAATTTGTAGAGGCTAAGTTTTTGTGAAATGATAGAACTTAGCCTTTTCTGTTATGATTCCATTGACAGGCTTGTGTTAGAGTGCTGCTTTGTCCACCGATTTTGTCCTCCATACGTATGATGAGTTTCTGCAGCCAACGTGCTACCGCAAGGTGAATTCGTGATTTCTTCATGTGTAATGTTAAGAGAAGGCAAAGATAATAAGATTTTAGGAAACATTGGGAGGATGGATGTGAAAATAGAAAAGATTTGTACGAAATATTTTGATTTCATCAGATTTTGTATTGGTGGTACTGTTTCTGTCCCGAAAAGTGTCGGCGAGAATGATTGGGATGCATTGTTTTCGTTCATGAAGAAACAGGCTCTGCTTGGTGTGGGATTTCGTGGTGTAGAGAGAATGAAAGCCGAAGGTGTGGCGGTGCCGAGAGAAGTGGTGCTGAAATGGTTTGCCGTGAGTGAACAGATACGGATGCGAAATGAGGTCGTGGATAGAAGATGCGTGGAACTGGTGAGGATGTTGAAAGAAGCAGGTTTTGATAGTTGCATTTTGAAGGGACAAGGGAATGCGCTGATGTATCCAGACAAAAGGGTACGTGCTTCGGGAGATATAGATATATGGGTGGATGGTACTCGAGAGGAAGTGATGGATTTTGTCAAGAAGACGGTACCTCACCCGAATATGAGGTTCCACCATGTAGATTATCCCATTTGGGATGATGTGCCAGTGGAGGTGCATTTTATGCCCTCGTACATGAATTGTGTTGTATATAATCACCGCTTGCAGCACTGGTTTAAGGCGAGGAAAGATGAACAAATGACACATTTTGTTGATCTGCCGGATGGTGTGGGAAGGATTCCTGTGTTGACTTTGGAATTTAGTCTTGTGCATCAACTCACTCATTTGTGGCATCATCTTTTTGAAGAAGGAGTGGGATTACGCCAGATGATGGATTATTACTATCTTTTGCGAAAGGCAAAGAATGGTTTAGAGTTTAGAGACGAGAGTATAGAGTGTGCTTTGCGACATTTGGGTTTATACAAGTTTGCTGGTGCGGTGATGTGGGTGCTTCATGAAGTGTTTGGATTGGAGGAGAAATACTACATTGTACCACCTGATGAGTGGCGCGGAGAATTGTTGTTGGGGGAAATCATTAAAGGCGGTAACTTTGGGCAGAGTTTAGGGATATCCAATCACTCCACAGGCATCAAATATTTCCTGAAAATCAAGCGTAACATGCGGTTTGTCCGTGCCTATCCTGCGGAAGCATTGAGCGAACCGATCTTCCGTACATGGCATTTCTTTTGGCGGTTAAGTCACAAATAAGCGGCATTCATTTGTATAAAACAGAAAGGCTCCGTCAACCTCAAACATGAGATTGGCGGAGTTTTTTTGCACTTTGAGCCGAAGTGTGTGTGTCCGCTGAATCCAAAAAAGAAATACATTTAGAAGTACCATAAAACGACAAAGAGGGTGTGTTCACATCCTCTTTGTCCCAAATGTGTGCGCCTGACAGGACTCGAACCTGCACATCGGAGATACCAGATCCTAAGTCTGGCGCGTCTACCAATTCCGCCACAAGCGCTTTTGCGGTGCAAAGGTAAGGAAAAAAAGTGAAAAGTGAAGAGTGAAAAGTGAAAAATCTAAGTTACTCGCCACCCGGAGTGTTATCCATTAGCAAAGGAAACTTAGATTTTTCATTTTTCACTCTTCATTTTTCACTCAAAAACACCCGCGCTTTTTCTATGTAGGTGTCTTTCTTTTGCAGGATGTCTGCACCTGACAATGACAGCGAGACGTCGGGGTCGATGCCGAACTCCGTGTGCTGCATGTCTTTGTCGTAGAAGATGACGGCACTGTAGCGGACAGTCCACCCGTTGGGAAGTTCGCTGTTGAAGGGCATGCCGGAGCCACCGCCTGTACGGTCGCCCATGATGGTGACGTTGGGGCAGAGTTTCATGCACTTGACAAAGTCGTTGGCGGCGGAATAGACGGCGCGGTTGGTGAGCACCACGACGGGCTTCTGCCAGCGGATGCCATCGGTGGCGGGGTCGAGATAGACGGCTTGGGGAGTGGAAAAGTCGTTGCGCCCCTTGCCGGTCTTGTGGGACACGTAGCCGACCAGGATGGACTCGTTGGTGAAGTGGGAGGCCAGTTTCTCGGCATTGGTGAGTTGACCTCCACCATTGCCGCGCACATCGATGATGAGTCCGTTGCAGGAGGAGAGGACGTTGAGCATGGAACTCACGTTGCCATTGCCGATGCCGTCTTCGAAAGTCTCGCAACGCACATAGCCGATGTTGTCGTCGAAAATGACATACTTGAGTCCAGAGGCTATCATGTAGTTATGCCCTAAGTAGAGTTTGGCTATGCTGTCGTTGTAGTTCTCGGGATAGTCTTCGTAGAAACTCCAGTTGCGCCCGAAGTCGAAGGCGGCACTGAGGTTGACATGGCCGTCTTGCAGTTCGGCGAGCATGTTACAAAGCACCTCAAAGAGTTGGACATTGTTCATGCCCTCGTTCACCTGACTGGCATAGCGTGTATGCACCTCGTCCCAATCCACACCCAGTTGCTCTTTCTTGTAGTCGAAGAAGCAGTAGTGTTCGTTCATGATGCGCCATAAAGCCTCGTAGTTGCCCTGCTTGGAGTTGTCGTAGTGGTCTTCTTTCACACACGCATGGAAAACTAAAAGAACAAAACAACACACAAAGAGTCGAAGAATATTTTTCATCATTTCCGATACAGGTATTTGTTGAATCCCAGCACGAAGTCGTGGGTGTAGGTATGGTACTTCAAGTGGTTGAATGTTGATTGGTTGAACTGAGCCACATAGCCCAACCTGATGGTGTAGCGGCGAATGGGTATGTCAAGCGTGAGGCGGTGGCGCATGGAGGGCATGTTGCCTATGTAGCCAAAGCATACATTGTGGTCGCGGTGCTTGAGGTCGAACATCTCGTAGTAACTTTGGCCATAGGCAGGCGAGAAAGCAATGCCGAGAAGGGGGGCTGAGACTTGATAGCGCCACAGATAGTGGTGGCGGGCAATGACCATGTCGTAGGTGGCCATGGCACTCACGTCTATCATCAGGTCGGCTTTGGCCTGAGCGGGATTGTTGCCGTTGCGGTCGATATAGATACCCCCCAGATAGGCCGACGCCGCCAGGCCTGCCGCCACGTTGAAGCGTGAGCGTGACCGCTCCACGGGGTTGACCACATTGCCTTTGCCAAAGTTGTAGAACCAACCTTGCGAATAGCGGATGCCTCCAGCATACTCTTTCAGGTTGCGGGCATGATTTTTGGTGAAGGCTGCATTCACATCGATGAGCACCTGATTGGACACTCTGCCTCCCCACAGCGTGGTCATGCGCTGGCTTTCACGCTGGATGCGGATGTCGGTGCCCTTGTAGTTGTAGGGCGAGAGGTAGGTGTCGAGCACGTTGGCCCACCCCACTCCCACTATGGTGGAGTGCAGCACCTCTTTGTTGACGGGCAGACTGCTGATGAAACCCGTCGTGTCAGTGATGTAAACAGCCCCAGAAGCGTCCTGTCCCGAAGCACAAAGGCTTAGCAATAGCATCCATGCCATTGCTAAGCCTTTACACATTATTATATATATAGATTTCATCAGAATAGTTTTAACTGTCCTGTTATCTCGTCTCGGATGTCGCCATCGCTCTTTCCTTCGTCGGGGTCTATCACTTCATCCAGTTCATCCTCTGCCCCGGCCTCTTCGTCCTCCTCGGCTTCGGGTTCAGGGAAACGGGTCGGCTCCAGTTCCGTCACTTGGTCGAGCGCATAGGTGGTGAGCCGCTTGCCTTTGGCCTTGAAGCCTTTCACTCCGATGTATTCCTCTGCATCCACTTCGAGAGGGCCACGGAAGGTGTCGGGTTCGGAGAAGGTCAGGCTGAGACGTGGATAAGGTGTGTCTGTCAGCAGGATGAGGGTGCTGTCAGGGTTTTCGCCAAGGAAACTCTGCTTCTTCTTCGACTCCTCGAACTGGAAGCGCTTGATGTAGGGCTGGTTCTGGTTGTCGGCATCCCACAATACGGCTGTCCACACTTTCTTGGCCTTGAATTTCTCGATGCGCAGGATGTTCTGCTCATAGTGGTTGTTGGCATCGAAGTTGGTCAGGTAGTACTCGCCCGACTTCAGCACCACAAGTATCTGGTCGTTGTTCTGGAACTCGCCCAGATACTCGCCATGCTCATCGTAGTTGATGCGCTGGATGTCGGGGTCCCACCACACCTTTCTGCCGCCCAACGTACTGCCGCCATGCGCCTTGAGTTGTATGCGGTAGATTTCGTGCTTGGTCAGTTGGTTGCCACGTGCTGCACGTCCCTTGATGTCGATGTCGCTAAAGTCTTTCTCGAAGACGAGTTTCTTCAGTTTTTCCTGTGGCTTGAGTGTCACCTTGATGATTTCGGCCTCGCCGTTGCTGTTGGCCGAGAACCACGTCACTTTCGACTTCGGTGTACCCATCGTCAGGTCATACTCGCGGTCGCGAGTCACGCTGGGCACATTGAAGCGCTTGATGTAGGTGATGCCCGTGGCTCCGTCCTTGTAGGTGGCATTGTAGATGGTGCGCGTGTCGTTCTTCTTGAACACCGCCACATGAATCACCTCCACTTTCCTTTTCTCGACCTTGCTGCGTTCGGTCTCGCCGATGAACACCTTGTCGGCCACCTTGATGACCTTGTAGGTGCCATCTTTGTAGAAGATGATGATGTCGTCGATGTCGGAGCAGTTGCAGACGAACTCGTCCTTCTTCAAACCCGTACCGATAAATCCTTCTGCCCTGTTGATGTAGAGTTTCTGGTTGGCCTCTGCCACAGTGGCAGCCTGGATAGTGTCGAAGTTGCGAATCTCGGTAAGGCGCGGATGCTCGGCTCCGTATTTTTTCTGAAGGAAACGGAACCACTCTGCAGTCACTTCCACCAGATTGGCGAGGTCGCGCTCTATCTGCTCCAGTTCAGCCTTCAGTCGGGCGATGAGTTCATCGGCCTTGTCCTTGTTGAACTTGAGGATGCGAGCCATCTTAATCTCCATCAGTCGGAGGATGTCGTCACGAGTCACCTCGCGCACAAAAAGTTCGTAGAAAGGTTTGAGGCGAGAATCCACATAGTCGATGGCGATGTCCATTGTCTTTGCATTCTCAAACTCTTTGGCCTTGTAGATGCGCTCTTCGATGAAGATTTTCTCGAGTGAGGCAAAGTGCAACTGCTCCAAGAGTTCACCCCGGCGAATCTCCAGTTCGCGCTTGATGAGGTACTTGGTGTAATCGACGCTCTTGCGCAGCACATCGCTCACGGTGAGGAACTTCGGCATGCGGTCGTCGATGACACAGCAGTTGGGCGAGATGCTGATTTCGCAGTCGGTGAAGGCATAGAGGGCATCGATGGTCTTGTCGCTCGATGCTCCCGGCATCAGGTGGATGACAATCTCCACACCTGCCGCCGTCAGGTCTTCCACCTTGCGCGCCTTGATTTTTCCCTTCTCAATGGCTTTGAGGATGGAGTCGATGAACTGGCTCGGCTTGGATGGTGAGCCAGTCGTCTTGCCGTAAGGTATCTCCGTGATGGCAAGGGTCTTGCTGTCGCGCTTCTCAATCTTGGCGCGTACTCTGACCGTGCCGCCACGCTGTCCGTCGTTATACTTCGACACATCGATGGAGCCACCTGTCTGGAAGTCAGGATAGAGTTGGAAGGGTTCATCGTGCAGATAGTGGACGGCGGCATCACAGAGTTCGTTGAAGTTGTGCGGCAGAATCTTGGAACTCAGTCCCACGGCGATGCCTTCCACTCCCTGAGCGAGGAGGAGCGGAAACTTGACTGGCAGCGAGATTGGTTCCTTGTTACGTCCATCGTAAGAGAGTTTCCACTCGGTGGTCTTGGGGTTGAACAAGACATCGAGTGCAAACTTCGAAAGTCGAGCCTCGATATAACGACCGGCAGCCGCATCGTCACCCGTGAGGATGTTGCCCCAGTTGCCCTGGCAGTCGATGAGCAGGTTCTTCTGTCCCATCTGCACCAGCGCATCCTTGATGGAAGCATCACCGTGGGGGTGGAACTGCATGGTGTGACCCACGATGTTCGCCACCTTGTTGTAGCGTCCGTCGTCCATTCGCTTCATCGAGTGGAGGATGCGTCGCTGCACAGGCTTCAAGCCGTCCATGATGTGCGGCACGGCACGTTCCAGGATGACGTAGGAAGCGTAGTCCAGGAACCAGTTCTGATACATGCCACTCAGGTGGTGGGTGATGCTGTCTTTCATCACCGTGGGGTCGTAGTCGCTCTTAGGCGGCTGACCATCGGCTGGAGGGGAAGCGTCCAGCATCTCCTCCTCCATGCCCTCTTCAAAAGTCTCGTCGTTATATTCGCTCATCTTAAGTGAAAAGTGAAAAGTGAAAAGTGAAAAATCTAAGTTACCATTGCACTCTGAAAATCACAGTTCTTTTCCACCTATTTTATTACTATGTTTTGATTTCGTTTTGAAGTATTTAATGATGCAACAAGCATCGCTATCAACTCATCCAAATCGGCAGACATACTTTCTTTCATGCTGCACAAAGGTGAGACTTTGGCTCTCTTTCAGCATATTTAACCACATACGGGTCTCATTCGCCTCTTTTAGAGCAATATGGAGTTTCGTGATAAAGTCCGCAGAACTCTGAGCGAATTGTGATTCAGCAATATTGGCCGAAATCGAAGTGCCAGACCTCAATATCTGATTATAGACTGAGTCAAAATGCTTGTCTCCAGAGGTGTAAAGATAGCGAACCATCTTAATAACTCTTCTCGAGAAGGCTTCGCTTTTCGATGACAACGGTGACTCTCTATTTTCGTACATCAGTCCCGGTAACTTAGATTATTCACTTTTCACTCTTCACTTTTCACTTTGTCAAAGACAATGTGTCCAGTGCAATCATCAACTCCTCATCCGTCGGGATGCAGCAGATGGTCACCTTTGAATCATCAGTGGAGAGGACGGCTTCTTTTGCACGGCAAGCCTTGTTCTTGGCATCGTCAAGTTTGATGCCCATGAACTCCAAGCCCTGGGTGGCACCCTCGCGCACCTCCCACTGGTTCTCGCCAGCACCGCCGGTGAAGAGGATGATATCCACACCTCCCATGGCTGCTGCATACTCGCCAATGTACTTCTTGATGCGGTAGCAATACATCTCCTTGGCCAGACGGGCCTTGTCGTTGCCAGCCTCGATGCCAGCCAGAATGTCACGGAAGTCGGACGAGCCTTCGCTCACACCCAGCAAGCCCGACTGCTTGTTCAGCAAGTTGCTGATGCCCTTGGTGTCAAGTCCCAGTTTGTCCATCAGGAATGTCACAGCACCTGCATCGATGTCGCCCGAACGGGTGCCCATGATGAGTCCCTCCAGCGGAGTCAAGCCCATCGATGTATCTACACACTTGCCATCCTTCACCGCAGCGATGGAAGCACCGTTGCCGATGTGGCAAGTGATAATCTTCTTGCCTTCAGGCTTCACACCCAAGAACTCACACACACGCTGACTCACGTAGCGGTGGCTGGTTCCGTGGAAACCATAGCGGCGCACACCATACTTCTGATAGAGTTCGTAGGGCAGCGCGTACATGTAAGCATAATCAGGCATGGTTTGGTGGAAAGCCGTGTCGAACACGCCCACCTGTGGGATGTTGGGCAGCAAGGCTGTCACGGCATTCACACCCTTGATGTTGGCAGGGTTGTGGAGGGGTGCCAAATCATTGCAGGCGGCAAACGCCTCCATCACCTCAGGGGTGAGCAGCACCGACTTGTTGAACTTCTCGCCGCCATGCACCATGCGGTGACCCACAGCGTCCAGTTCGTCCAGATGCTTCAGCACAGCATACTCGCCCTTGGTGAGCACGTCGAAAATCCACTGCACACCAGCAGTGTGCTCAGCAATCGGCTTCTGCATCTTGTGCTTCTCGTCATTCAGTTTCACGGTGATAAACGAGTCTGGCAAACCAATCTTCTCGATGCCGCCACTCGTGATGACCGACTGGTCGGTCATGTCATACAATGCATATTTTATAGATGAACTACCACAGTTCAATACAAGAATCTTTTTCATTTTATCTTCTCTTTTTGAAACCAATTTGAATAATTAGAATAATTTTTTCACTAATTTTTATAATTATTTTTAGTCGTCAATGTAAGATTTGTAGTTGTCTTGATTCAGAAGAACAAAGTCATCTTCTTCTGGCAAATACAAGTAGCGTTCAGTGTGAAGGCTCTTTTCTCCGAAGTTGAACAGCAAACCCCTATACTTTTCTGTAATTCGCATATAATTAAACAACTGAGCACGATGTTCCGAAGAGACTTCCTCCACAGATTTCAGTTCCACCAGAATGCCTCTATAATAAAAGTCGGCAAAATAGGTCTTTTGCATCGGAAAGCCTTTATATGAAAGTGTCAGCATCTTCTCGCGTTCTGCTTTCATCCCTCGCTGCTGAAACTCTATAGCAAGAGCCTCTTGGTATACAGCCTCAGCCATGCCTCGACCCAATGTGTTAAAGACCTCCATCGCAGCCCCCACCACATCATACATCTCCTTATACTCTCGCTTTGTCACTTGAAAAAATATTATAAAAATTAGTGAATAAAATTATTCTAATTATTCAAATTTGTTTCCCTTATGATAAATTTAGATTTTTCACTCTTCACTTTTCACTCCATCAAGCCTTCGCGTCCATTGCTTGGCAAGCCGTAATGGCCACCATCTTATAAATGTCATCTACCGAGCAGCCACGGCTCAAGTCGTTGACGGGGCGAGCGATACCCTGCAGGATGGGGCCGATGGCATCGGCATTGCCGAGACGCTGCACGAGTTTGTAGGCGATGTTGCCCACTTCCAGGCAGGGAGCCACCAGCACGTTGGCCTTGCCAGCAATGTCGCTGCCCGGAGCCTTCTTCTGACCTACCGACGGAACGAGTGCTGCATCAGCCTGCAGTTCGCCGTCAATCTTCAGGGCCGGGTCGAGTTCCTTGGCCAGACGCGTGGCCTCCACCACCTTATCAACCACCTCATGCTTCGCACTGCCCTTCGTAGAGAAGGAGAGCATCGCCACACGTGGGTCGGCAAAGCCAGCCACACTCTTGGCGGTCTGAGCCGTGCAGACAGCAATCTGAGCCAACTGCGAGGCATCGGGCATCGGTGTCACAGCCACATCGCCCATCACGAGCACACCCTCCTCGCCATACTGCGGAGTCTGTGTGATGAGCAGCATCGCACCGCTCACGCAAGTGATGCCCGGCGCGCACTTGATAATCTGCAAGGCAGGACGCAGCGTGTCGCCCGTCGTAGAGAGGGCACCCGAAATTTGTCCATCGGCATCGCCGCTCTTGATGATGAGACAGCCGAAGTACAGCGGGTCGAGCACCTGCTCACGCGCCTTTTCGATGGTCATGCCCTTCTTCTGGCGCAACTGGAAGAGCAACTGAGCATACTCCTCCGTCTTCTCCGAAGTGGCAGGGTCGATGATAGTGGCCTTGCCAATATGGGTGAGGCCCAACTTATCAGCCAAAGCCATGATTTCGTCACGGTTGCCGATGAGGATGATGTCGGCAATGTCGTCTGCCAGACTCTTGTCGGCAGCCGTCAGGGTGCGCTCCTCCAGCGATTCGGGGAGCACGATGCGCTGTTTGTTGGCTTTCGCCCGCGCAATGATACTTTCAATAAGTGCCATAAAATTATTTTTCTATTTAACTATTTACAATTAAGTAACTACACAAAATTATCTTATACAATGTTTTTCTCTTTTCGCCGCAAGCGGCTTGTTTTTCCTTGGACAATAATTTTCAATAATTGACGATAATTTTATCCGATAATTATTATTGGAACCAATTATTGGGAATTATTGGAAATTATTGTCAAAGAAAACAATGCGGCTTGCCGCATGATATCAACTATTTTTGTTCATTGTCATCGTTACTTGTCGTCATAATGCCCATAGGCCGACAACACATCCACATAGACCTCCATATCGAAAATCCGATACACCAGCCTATGCTTCTTCGTAATCTGGCGCGACCAGCGGTTCTCCGGCTGGCCCTTCAGCGGTTCGGGGTGTCCCGTGCCAGTTTTGGGGTGTTCCACAATCTCGTTCAAGAACTTCACCGCCTTCTTGAAACTTGCAGGTTCGTTCCGTTTCAGTTTCTCAAGTCCAACCTGAGCCTCTGGAGAATAGGTAATTTTATACATGTCAGAGCGAATTAAGCCAGGCATTCATATCTGCCACATTAGTAAATGTCTTGCCCTCCCCTCTTGCGATTTGCCGTTCCGCCTTGTCCAACATCGCATCAAACTCCTCTTTCGACATCAGCGTCGGGTCCGGCTTTTTCGCTGCCAACTTCTTGATGTACTTCACAGCCTTGGCCAAAAGGTCCTCGTCTTGAGCCACGATGCCCAAGTTCTGCAAAAACTCTGCGTCTAACGGAATACTTGTTGTCATAGTCACATTCCCTACATTTAACGATTTTACGCCACAAATTTACACAAAAATCGCGACTTATAAACCACCCCGCACAAAAAACTTTGATTATCGGAAGGAATTATCACCATTTACGCCCAATTCTTACCCGAAAACATGACAATACACATACCGCCCAGCCATCACCGAACCTGAGCCAACCCTTATCGTAAGTAAGGCCACAAGTAGTCAACCCCAATCGTCAAACTACAGATATTAAGAAACAAATTAGCATAATTAGAATAATTTTATCCACAAATTTTAATGATACGTGAGTTCGATATAACAAAGACATGTCTTTGGGTTTGCCTCTTTGAGGCAGAAATTATACAAAAATCCATTCAAAATCTTTCAAAATTCCATTTTTATTGGGAAGATTTGGGAAGATTTGCAGAATTTCTCGCGAAGCGACTCCTTACACCGAACTCACGTCCTTTTTTATGATTCAACGGCACAAAGATGTAACTTTCTTTCCCAATAAACCAAACAAATCAGTCTTTTTTTCAAAAAAAATAAAGAAATACTTGTACAATTAGTTAAAACTCTCTAATTTTGCCACCGATTCCGAAGTCCCATGACGAAAAAGGGCGGAGGGATCAACGGCGCTGCTTTCGTGCTGATGCCGTCTTATTGGTAAAACAGAACGTATCGACGTTGTATCTTCTATCTATCAAACCCTGGAAAAGTTTGACATACACACAAGAAGATGGGGCGAGGAGAATCGTTCATGTTGGATGTATTATATCCATAGGTTCATATTCACGTATGGCAGGGATTATATCCTTGCAGATGTGGCATATACACCTATATTCTATAATACAGACAGCGTGGGGGCTTCGGAATTGCTTATCCTTGTGTAATAGGCGTTTTCCAGGGGCCTGATAGGTGGGATAGGCGAAGACCAGCATTCCCACGTTCTTCATTTCAAACATAATCACTTTTTTATTAACAGCCGAATCAGGGGAAGGCTATAGGCTCTAAAAACATTTAGAGTTATGAGAACAAGACTTTTTTCTTTGATTCTTGCCCTCTTCGCCGTGCTGTTGCCGAGTGCGGTGTGGGCAGACGACCAAGGTTATGTAGAACTAAGGGTCACTAATGGTAAGACTTTTGATGCATCCGACGTTGAATACAAATTGACGTTCTTATGGGGCAACAAGCCCACAACCGATGAACTGGACGAGAACGGAAATGTTATCGCAAGATTTTGGGGTATAACAGATTATCAAAATGCTATGCCATGTTGGGTCGGTTTTGATGGATATAGGCACCCTACATACCACTATGTAATGAAGTGGGATGCAAGCCACTACAACTATGCACCACATATCATAACGGCAGAACTCACAGATGGTTTCACACAAAATTGTCACCCCTACACAATGTTAGGCTGGTTTTCCAACTGCACTAATCTCACCACCATAACAGGACTTGAGAATTTAGACACTTCTGAAGTGACTAGCATGGAGTGGCTCTTTGGAAATTGTGGAAAGTTGGAGAGTTTTGATATATCTAATTTCCGAACTCCTAAACTTACTGATTTATCAGACACATTCCGTGGCTTGAAGAGTATCACATATCTCGATCTTCGAAATTTTGATGTTTCCAATGTTATTAATGCTAGTGAATTATTCTATGGTAGTAGTTACTTAAAAGGTTTGAATCTTTCAACTTGGAACATGCCAAACGTTCATATTTATAGCAGCATGTTTCAAGGTCTTCTGTCCCTTGAAATACTTGATATTTCAAATTTAGACACGAGAAATGTAAGTTATATAGAGGGTATGTTTACTAATTGCCCCCATCTTAAGTCTATATATGTTGGTGAGAACTGGAATTTAGAAAACATAAATCGAGATAATATTAACTTTATAAATGATGTGTGGAGATCACCATATACACACGTTTTCCTAGGTTGTTCTTCTCTAGTTGGTGGTGCTGGAACATCCTATTCAGATTTACAAAATGCCATAAAAATAGAAGCCGATACAGAAGGCACTAATGCCAGCACTTACGGCCAAAGGGTTGCAATCGCTTGGCTTAACTTCGCCCGCCCCGATGGCGGTCCATCTGCCCCCGGCCTTCTCACCTCCACCAAGGCATTTGCCGTGGTTCATACTGATGGAAATGGTGTCAAGACTCTCTACCTCTGCAACCGTGGAGCCTCTGAGGTGAGCATGGAGAAAGGCTTCAAGCCCGCCAGTTTCGACGATGAAGATGCAGCCCTCACCTCCGGCCTCACCGTCATCGACAACCTCTCCACGATGGGCGACAACAAGTGGAACCTCCATGCCCTGCTCACGGAGGCTGGCGTGAACGTGGCCGATATTGACCATGTGGTTATCGAAAAGACATTCGCCACCCAACGCCCCACCACCTGCGAGTCTTGGTTCAGCGGCATGAGCAACGCCACGTTTGAGGGGCTGGAGAACCTCAACACCACCGAATGTACCAGCATGAAGGACATGTTCAAAGGCTGTGCCAATGTGGAAAATCTCGACTTCTCCACCGCTGACCTCAAACTCACCTTCAAGACCAGCAAGGTGACCGACATGAGCGGCATGTTCGCCGACTGCACCTCGCTGACCACCCTCGACCTGAGTAGTTCCAACTTCTCCACGGCCAACGTGACCACCATGAAGGATATGTTCTCCGGCTGCTCCAACCTGAAGTACACCACCTACACGGACGCCAACGACAACACGCCCTTCAATATCGACATGTTCAACACCCTCAAGGTGACGGACATGAGCGGCATGTTCCGTGGGTGCGCCGCACTGGCCGGTCTGCTCAACCTCAACCGACTCGCCACCGAGAACGTGACCGACATGAGCGAGATGTTCCAGAACTGCACGGGCCTGACCACCCTGCAACTCGGCGGTGCCAACACCAAGAGCGTCACCGCTGCCGACCGCATGTTCCAGGGCTGCACCAACCTCGAAGCCATCAAGGTGAACCTCATCTGGGACATGCAGAAGGGACAAAGCACCGCTGGCATGTTTGACGGATGCAACAAACTCACCGGGCAGAACGGCTCCAAGTACATCACTTACCTCTCTTCCGACCCGTCCAACGCTGCCACGGGCAAATATGCCGTCATCGACGACGATGCCACACCGGGCTACCTCACCGAGATGGTGCCTGTGGTGCTCGACCTCTATGCCGACGGCGACAACGAGGCCCAGATCCAGAGTTACGGAGCCACCGGACAGAAAATCAACTCGGTGCGCGTACACCGCACCTTCACCGCCGGACAGTGGACCACCCTCTGCCTGCCCTTCGACATGACCGCCGCACAGGTGACCAACATCTTCGGCATCTCTTCGGGCGACCTGCTCACCCTCTCGCGCTACAACCGCACCTCGCATGCCGTCACCTACACCGCTGCCACCGAAATCAAGGCTGGCGTGCCATATCTCATCAAGCCCAGCCGTGTGCCCACATTCAAGGATGATGACGGCAACACCCAGTACGGATTCGCCGTGCCCAACCGCACCATCAGCGCACAGACGAGCAACGTCAACTCCAACGGCCTCATCCTCAAGGCCAACTACTCTTCGGCCACCATCACGCCCGGCACCAGCGAGGAACTCTACACCCTCAAGGCCGGACAATCCACGCTCGGCACCGACCTCAGCAGCACCGCTGCCTACATCACCCCCGAAGAGAACCACGTGGGCGGACTCAGCGCATACTTCATGCTCTACACGGCTGACTATGTGACCGTGACGATGCGCAACAGCACCTTGGACATTTTCAGTTGCAACTACGACCTCGACTTCACCGACTCGCATCTGAAGGCATGGATTGCATCAGCCTTCACTCCTGAAGGGAATGGAGGAAAGGTTGTCTTGACCCGAATCACGGATGTTCCTGCTGGCACAGGTGTGGTCATCACTACTACTGATGCCAACAGCCTGACCGACAACGTGCCCATCGGCACCAGCAACATCATCGTGCGCAACCTGCTGGTCGGCACACCTGACGGAGCAAACTTCACACCACAGATGAATGGCAACACCATCTATGTGGTCTCTAAGTCAACTGGCTCTATTGGAAATCCAACCAGAGGCGGAACAATGGGGGCCGGACTTGGCTGGCTGGCCATTCCCACCGATGAAGTGGAGAAACTGAAGGCCGCAAACGGCGGACAAGCCAACATCCGTTTCGTCTTCGAGGGTGAGGATAGCGAAGCCACTGGCATTGAAATCGTTGAAGAGGACGCTGCCAAGGCCGACGGCATCTACTACAACCTCAACGGACAGCGTGTGACCGCTCCCACCAAGGGCATCTACATCAAGGACGGGAAGAAGGTGTATGTGAAATAAAAAATTCATGAACATTCGTGGTCATTCATGATAATTACATGTTAAAAGAAAAAACACGAATGACCGTGAATGCCCACGAATGTTCATGAATAAAAATAGAAAAGATTGTTTAACAAAAAAGAAAGGAAAAAGAAAATGAAAAAAGTATATATGGCTCCACTGATGGGTGTGGAGAAAGTAGAACTGCATTGTTTCATGGAGCAGATATCTGTGCCTGTTGAGGGCCCTGTTGACGACTGGGCCAATGAGCGAAAAAGCATCTTTTCCAATGGGGAATCGGCTTCCGACGAGGGCGGCTACAAGCGTTCCCTCTGGTAAGCCTGAACAGGTGAAGACTTTTTAGTAGGAATCATCATAAACAGGCAAGCCTATGTTCAAGCAAATCATGAACATCATCCT
>OCVV011151073.1_pt1 | contig 18256 bp, 8 predicted proteins | sample 1539721 | NCBI WGS metagenome assembly OCVV01 (sample SAMN02144230, study PRJEB22623) | gut metagenome | biome: sheep rumen | host: Ovis aries | place: New Zealand | reverse complement strand
CGATCCTGGTTTCCAGGATCCGAAAAATGGAGATATTTTCTATAATTTCTTCATTTATCAGTATCCTGCCGAGAACGAATATGACATTCGGGCGCAAATAATGGAGTTTAAAGATCACCTTATCCGTCCTACTAACTATGTAGATGTGTTGTGTCTAAATCTCTTTGAGGAGTTTTGCAACTATCTCCAGACGAAGCAGATTATGCATCGTCCGATGCTGGAGTATCAACTGGAAAAGGAAAAGACCAACCCTGATGCCACGATGTCCACGTTGACCCGCAATGCGCATTCCGAAGGTTTCATCCACTATCTCCATGAGCATATCATGGCACATGTGAATATTGAGGACGACTATCGCCGTCCTTATGTCTTTGTTTATGGCATTGGTTCCATGTATCCTTACATCCGTGTTAATGAGTTACTCACACTGTACGAACAGTACAACGTTACCTATAAATATAAAATTATCGTTTTCTACCCAGGCCATAGGGAGAACAATTCATTTCGCTTGTTCGGCCTCCTCCCTGACCATCATACTTATCGTGCCACCCTATTAATCAATGAATAATATGAAACTTAAACAATTATACAAAAAAGACATCGAGCGTCCTGTAAACCCTGCCGTGTCTGTAACCAAATTGGACGTTGAGACCAAAAACATCGAAATAGAGGAGTATGTCTTCACTGATGAAATCATCAATGGTTTGTTCCGTATTCTCTATGCCTTGAAAAACAACAAGCCATATAGTCATACTGGCATATGGATTGATGGTTACTACGGAACAGGTAAGTCTCACTTCTTGAAGTATCTTGACTACTGTATCACGCCTGATACAAGGGATAAAGCCCTAGCACGTTTAAAGGAGGCAATTAATGCCATCGATCCGATGGACAGCACACACAAGCTGGATCCTGACATTGACAAGAGTTCTGTTAATGACATTATTAAATGGGTAAAGCTCTCTGAGATTGACACTTGCATGTTCAACCTTGAAACGTCGTATGACAATGCCACTGAACGCAAATCCGCTTTCATTCACGTTTTCTGGAACGAGCTAAACCGTATGCGAGGATTCAACAATTTCAATCTATCGCTGGCTCAGCATCTTGAGAAACCGCTTGCACAACGTGGCAAGCTGGAGGAGTTTAAATCAAAGGTTCTCGAAGAGACGGGAGTGGACTGGAACAATGCCAACGATGCTGCTGATATTGTGGATAATGAAACTGACATCGTGCTTGAAATTGCAAAACAGCTTGTTCCTTCACTTTCAATCGAGTCTATCCGTGAGCGTATCATCAAACGTGACACAACGGTTAGCATAGAGAAGTTTTCACAGGAACTTGCTTCGTTCATCGCTGACAAGGGTGAAAACTATCGTCTAATTATGTTCGCAGATGAGGTGTCGCAGTTTATCAACAAAGAACGCGACCGGTACCTTAACCTTCAGGAGATAGTGACAAAAGTGCCAGAAGTAACAAACAAACAGATTTGGTTTGCATGTACTGCCCAACAGGAACTGGAGGAGGTGATGGATGACTGTGACATCCACGAAGGACGAGATAGTGAAGGTAAGATTCGTGGCCGATTCGAGGTCAAAGTTTCGTTGAAAGGTTCTTCAACCGAATATATTACACAGAAACGTATCCTTGACAAAAAGGATGAAGTGAAAGATGACCTTAAGGACTTTTTCAAGAACCGCCACGGTGACATAGAAGCTTTGTATAAACTCCCCACAGGATTTTCTCGATATGAGTCGGACAAGGAGTTTGTCAACTGCTATCCATTTGTACCTTACCAGTTCACGCTTATTAAGAAAGTGTTTGATGCCTTCCGTGATTTGCAATATGTTGCTAAAGAGGTAAAAGGTAATGAGCGCAGTATATTGAAAGTGGTTCACTCTACTGCAATATCGGAGAAAGAGCAGGAAATGGGTCATTTCGTTTCATTCGACAGTCTCTATAACTCCATGTTTGAGGAGGGACTGCAGGCACGAGGACAGAAAGCCATTGAGAATGCCGAGCGTGTTATTAAGGAATTTAAAGATCCAGAGTTTGGAAAGCGTGTTGTTAACGTGCTCTTCATGATCTGTAACCTGAAGCCTACTGATAAATTACAGTTCCCGGCTTCCTTACAGAACATATGCGTGTTGATGATAAACTCTTTGGATATGCCGATCCTCACATTGCGCGACAAAGTGGAGGCGGTCCTTTTGTATCTGTGTGAGAAGAATATCATTCAGGAAATTCAGTCTAAGGATGGACAGCCTAGTACCTATCTTTTCTATTCTGAGGAGGAAATGAAGGTGGCTTCTCTTATTCAGGCACAGGAAGTGGATAATGCTGTGCTTGCAGACCAACTGAAAGAAATCTTCTTCAAGTATTTGGGCAATCCTAAGAATAAAGAAAGTTATCTAACTCGGACTTTTTCTGTCAATGCCACTATAAAGCAGCGTGTTTACAACGGAAACAATGGTGATGTAACTGTAGATTTCGACATTGATAACAGAACGGATGTGCATTCTTTTGCTATCCAATGTACTTCGCCCACCAAGATGATTTACTACATGGGTCCGTTGTTCCTCGAAAACAATAAACTGAGGAATGATTTCTGGTGGTATTGCCACGTTACCCAGTATCTGAAGACACCTGTGGAGTCTCAGGAAAACCTGAAGGTTCGTGAGACCTTCAGGCAGCGTGCGGAAGAACTTTACAAAACACGTATTGTTCCACAATTCCAGCAAATCCTGAATACTTGTCCGATTATTTCTGGAAATCTAGTTATCGACGATGCTGATTTATCAGGCATGAAGGCTGGCGACCGCTATCACAAAGCACTCAACAAGCACTTCTCGAATATCTATACTCGAGCAAGCATGGTGGATGTTGCGATATTCCCAAAGACTGCCGATGCCCTGCGACAGGCTATCCTCCGTCCCATCCAGCCGGGCGACTACGAAGGGCCGAATGCTATGCTCACACCGCCGGAGCATGAGATGGAGATCTATCTCTGCAATAGCTTCAAGGAGGTGGCACTCACAGACATCATCGCCAAGTTTAGCAAAGCGCCCTATGGATGGAACGATGCTTGCACGGTGCATGTGGTCAACGAGCTGGTACGCCGCCACAAACGCGACTACTCCTATTCCAACAATCCGAATGTGGAAGTGCAGACAGTGGCCAACCGTATCATGTCGGAGCTGAGCAAGTTTACCGTCCATGCTGCTACCGCCATTCCTGATGATGTTATCAAGGCATTTACGGAGGCATGGAAAGATATCTTTGGCACTATGGATGTGTTCCCATCCATGGACAGCACGGCTATATTCCGTCAGTGTCAGGACAAAGACAGCGAACGAGGCTTGCCGAAGAGGCGTGACGCATACGCACGGCAGTACAAGGAGCTAAGGGCATACCCCTTCTCCACTCCTGTCAGCGAAGCCATCGACACCTTCGAGACATGGATGGAAGAACGCGACCCGCTGAAATTCTTCAACCTCGTCATCGCTTCTCGTCAGGACGCTCGCGCACTCATGGATAAATGCAAAGAGGTGTTCGAGTTCTACCATGACCAGATGCCGAAGTACCTTGACATCTGTAAGTTCGTGGATGACAACCGCGACAACTTCCAATTTATCGAAGAACAGGAGAAGGTGGAGCAAATTCAGGCTATCAAGACGGATGAATGGCCGAAGCAGAATATGAAGGATTATATCCGTCTTCGAAAGGAGCTATCCTTCATACTGAATGAAGTAAAGGATAATCTTCGAAAGCGCATCACTGAAGAATATGAAAAAACTTACGATCAGTTAGCAGACGGATGTAGACAGCAAGACGTTGAAATATCTATTCTTCCTGCATTTGATTCAGTTATTCGATCGAAAACTATGTCTGAAAACATATTGATGCTTCAGGCAAACCTTTCTACCGATGCGTTCTTTGCAGAACAATCTGCTAAGATTCTTGCAGTGGTTAACGCTCGAAAGCCAGTACCAAACATTTGTAAGACTTCTCCCGAAAAACCTCAGGTTGCTACTGTCCATAAGGTGCTTACCACTCGCACCACTGCTCCGCTGAAGACGGAGGAGGATGTGGATAGATACTTGCAGCAGCTGAAGAAACAAATTATGGATAGCATCAACGAAGGCAACTCCGTGATGATTATCAAATAAAGATTAGGAGATTATACTGTGGATACCAATAGACTAAAGAAATTCGCATCGGAAGCCCGTGCTATCTTGAAGCGCGGCGTGGCTGCAAAGATGCTGTCACTGGGCTTCGATAGAAACGGACATATCGACGAGTCGGAAATGCCGGTGCTCATACAGGGTGGTTCTATCTTCCGGGGGCAGCAGCACACGGAAGCATTTTACCACCAGTGGATGTCGCTGCATAAGCGCATCGAGGAGAAGGGCATCAAGGAGGTGTACGAGGAAGCGGCTTACACATGGTTCAACCGCTTTATAGCCATCCGCATCTTGCAGAAGAACGGACTGGCTGAGCCTGTCCTAGACTTCGTAGACGTGGCTCGTACACCGCACATCGTGGATGCTGCCCGAATGGGACACCACCCTCAGATGTCTGCTGCCGATGAAGAGCTGCTGCGCTCCTTGCTCGGTGATGTCTCTGCGGTCACCCCGCAGTTCTCACTCCTGATTACGGCATACTGCCATAACAATCCGATCATCTACAAATGCTTCGGGGGCATAGCTGATTATACGGAACTGCTCCTGCCGAATGACATCCTGGCAGAGAACGGCTTCATCGACACGCTGAATCATACGGAGTTCATCACAGACGAGGACTATGTATCGCCCGAACTGATTGGATGGCTTTATCAGTTCTATATCTCTGAGCGCAAGGATGAGGTGTTTGCCAAGAAAGGAAAGTTCGAGGCGGACGAGATACCTGCTGCCACGCAGATTTTCACGCCTAACTGGATTGTAAAATATATGGTGCAGAACACTGTGGGGCGTATCTATCTCGATAACAACCCATGGGCTACTGACCTCAAAGATAAGTGGCAATACCTCGTGGAGCCGTCAGAGCCGACTCCTGATGAAGCAAAGTTGAAATATAAAGATTTGACGGAGCTTCGCGTGGGAGACCTTGCTTGCGGTTCTGGCCACATTCTGAATGAATGCTTCAACTTACTCTTCGATCTCTACTTAGAGGACGGTTACAGTCGAAGCGAGGCGATAGAGGCTATCTTCAAGTATAATTTGACGGGCATCGACCTCGATACCCGCGCTAAGCAGCTTGCTGCTTTTGCGCTCCTTTTGAAGGCTTGCCAACGCGATAGCTCGTTTGCGGACGCTCACGTCATGCCTAACATTCTGAATATGCCGGAGCCACAAAAGGATGAAAAAGAGCTGACTAGGACGCTGCATCACTTCTTCAAAGGTGGCGAGTCAAGACAGGACATCACATCATTGCTTGATGCCTTTAAGCTCATGCGCGATGCGGACTCACTCGGCTCTGTCATGATATTTGACATCCCTGACAGCACAAGGGCACTCATAAAGCAGACCGTGAAATACTACGATGATCATGCTGACCAGCAGGAGTATTTCACGGAGATTCTGCCTGCAATGAAGCTTATTTTGGCGCTGACAGAGAAATATCATGCGCTCGTGATGAATCCGCCGTATATGGGAAGTGGAAATATGAATGAAGTGCTTTTAAGATATGTTAAACAAAACTATGACAAAGGCAAGGCTGACTTATGCACAGCATTCATGTTGATGCAAGCCGAAAGAACTATAGTTGGGGGATTCTATGCAAACATAATACCACCATCATGGATGTTCCTTTCCACCTTTGAAGGATTACGTTGCTCTATCGTAAAGAACCAATTAATCCATTCACTCTTACATTTGAGTCGTGGAATTTTTGGAGCTGATTTTGGAAGTGTTTCTACTGTAATACAGAATATTAAAGTAATTAATCCAAAAGGAACTTATTTTCGATTAATAGAAAGAACCTTTCAAGAGTTTGATCAAAAGCATTTGCAGCAGCTCTTTGAAAGAACTCTTGCAAATCACAATTTCCGTTATTATTTTGCAGGTTATTCAAAGGATGTTACTAATATTGAATACTGTGATAATGGTGCAAAGACGTATTATCCTAAAGTGGAACAACAAAACTTTGAAAAAATTCCAGGATGTCCTATTGGATATTGGGTAAGTGAAAATGCATTAATTTGTTTTAGTGAATCAAATATAGACTCGTTGTCTCCAACAATACGTGGACTACAGTCAGGTGATGTGAATTATTTCTCTCATATGTGGTATGAGGTTGCGACTACAAATATAGAATGGAGCAATCAAATTGAAAACAACAAACATTCTTCTAAGGAGTGGTGTAAGTTTACTAATGGAGGAAATGGTAGGAAATGGTATGGGAATCTTGATTTAGTGGTAAAATGGAGAAATAATGGCCAAGAAATTAAGGAAACAGGAAAGGCAATTATTCCTAATGAGGAAATGTATTTTATGTCATGTGCAGGCTATAATCGAGTTACTTCTAATGGTCTAAAGGCCAGGTATTATAATCAAGGTATATTATGTGGGGATAATACGCCTTTCTCTGTTGATAATGGATACGCAAAATTACTTGTTGGCTTATTGAATTCAGTGGTATCAAATTATTTTATTTCTATATTGAATCCAACAATGGCAGCTCAGTCTGGCAGTGTAAGACAAATACCTTTTGTTACCCGAAATAAAGAATGTGTTGAAGCTATAATTGAATCGAATATTACATTGTCAAAAAAAGATTGGGACGCTCACGAAACATCATGGGACTTCAAGAAAAACGAACTCCTCACGATGGATAGTGATACGCTAATTGAGCACATGGACTACTCTTGGAATAAAGTATACAGAGAAACGGGTACCCAACTGTGCACTGAACCTGAAGCTGCATATCCTGACAGCATCGAATGGTGCTACTACATGTATTGCTACAAATGGGGTGATAAATTCGACGAGCTGCACCGCAACGAGGAGGAACTGAATCGCCAGTTCATTGAGATTTACGGACTACAGGACGAACTGACGCCTGAAGTACCGCTCAATGAAATTACCATTCTTCAGCAAGGCGAAATCTCCATTGAGAATAACGAACTGAAATGGCATCCGGATGTAGTGATGAAACAGCTCATTTCCTATGCTGTCGGATGCTGGATGGGGCGTTATCGCCTTGACAAGCCAGGTCTGCATATCGCTCACCCCAACCCCACCGACGAGGAGGTTTGCACTTACACGTATGGTGATAGCAAACTGACGATTGATGATGATGGTATCATTCCGATTCTCTCTGCTGACAGTGCTTTTGATGACAACCTCGTGCAGCGTGTGCAGGAATTTATCCGCATCGCTTTCGGTGCAGAAAAGGTCAATCAGAACATCAGCTTTGTGGAAGCCTGCCTGGGCACTTCTCTGGAGAAGTATCTGCAAAAGGACTTCTGGAAGGACCACAAGAAGATGTATCAGAACCGCCCCATCTACTGGTTGTTCAGCAGCAAGAAGGGTGCGTTCCAGTGCCTGGCATACATGCACCGCATGGATGCGAACACCGCCGACAAGGTACGTTCTAACTACCTCATGAAACACATGGAATGGCTCCGTCAGTCTATCGCTGGTTTAGAGGCTAATGCTATAGGCTTGAATACGGCTGAAAGAAATAAACTGAAAAAGTTGCGCAATGACTTGGCTGAATGCGAGGAATATAACGACCGCTTACAGCTTATTGCTGACAAGCGTATCGCCTTTGACCTCGATGATGGCGTGGTGATCAACTATGCAAAGTTCGGTGATGTTTTAGCGAAAATCAAATAATTTTTCAATTATCAATACAAAATAAAATGAATAGTATTCTATATAGGACTGAGTTTAATAATTATGAGTTGAATGACACTATAACTGACGAGTATGGTGTTGTATATAGTAGTGATGGGAAAAGGCTTTTAAAAGGAAACGAGATTGAGAATTATGTTGTTAGAGAAGGTACTGAAATAATTTGCGACCGCGCTTTTCAGTCAATGTCCTTTTCAACAATTACTCTTCCACACTCACTTAAGGCCTTGGGAGTTTGTTGTTTTGCCAATAACCCAAAACTAGAGAATATAAATTTTCCCCCAAGTATTGATTATTTAGCCCCTAACAACCCCTTTGGTGGATGTCAATCACTTAAGTATATCAACATTGAATCTGACAAATTCATTATTGATAACAATCTTCTATATAGTAGTGATTATCAAGTTTTATATTGTGCTCTTCACAATTTTAAGGAAGACACAATTGTTGAAATTGATAATAGGACTAAAGAAATAGCTGCAAATTGTTTTTGGTCACACAAAAAACTGTCGAAAGTCTTAATCCCTACAAATGTTTCTAAAATCGGAATGGCGGCTTTCAAATTTTGCACAATCAAAGTAATTGAAATAAAAGGTAATGTAGAAGTCATACCTGAAGCATTTGTAGAATTATCGAGTGGTGATTATATTGAATTACCAGAGAGTGTTAAAACAATTGGAAAGAACGCTTTTCAATCATCTGTTTTTGATAGGTTGATTATTGGTTCTTCAATTGAAGATATTGGGGAATCGGCTTTCGCATATGCAGGTGGTCTCCATAGTCTTTGTCTAAATAATATAAAGAGAATTGGAGAATCTGCTTTTCAAAATTGTTTTAGTTTAGAATCACTGGTATTAAATGGAGCTATAGATGAAATTCCATCTGGAGCATTTAATGGTTGTGGGAGTCTATCATATATTGAGTTGGGAGAGTCAATATCTAAAATAAAAGATAATGTTTTTTTCAAGAACACGCAATTAGAAAAAGTAGTTTTTAAAGGTAAAGTTCAAGATATTGATGTCTGTAATTTCATGGACTGTGATAGTTTATCTGAGATATGCGTAACAAAGGAAAACTATTTTCAAGTCCTAGGTGCTATTATTAAATGTAATCCTCGGCTAGAAAGTATTGTTTATGATGGCTTTTACAATATTAAGAAAGATAATCCACTTTACATTGCGTCTCTAGAGTTTGAAAAAGCTCATATCAAAAGTAATACTCTAAGTGCAGAGGAACGTTTTGAGTATGTAAAACCCTTCCTGCTGAGATTCGCTAAGGAAAAGAGAATCAACAAGTGGTTTTGCAGAGTTGATCATAGAGATTATTGTGTTACAGGACATGCTGCGTCTTTAAGCACGAGGTTTATCAATCGTGATAAAGAACAGTCTATTCTTAACACATGCATATGTTCACTAAATGATTTGGGGCTTGGGTATTTCTTCTATGCCGATGAGATGAGACACCATGAATGCTCTGTGTTAATTATTCAGACTTTGGTGGAAAACTGGAAATATCTTACAGATATTGTAATTGAATGTTTAACAATTCTTCAGATTGAAAATACCAGTATAAATAGAATTGAATTTTTGGCTTATATCATTGAATTTCTCTTTTCTAAATCAATCAGCGTTGATGAAAATAAAGAGATTCGGTTTAAGCATGACAATAACCCTGTAATAGAATCTAAACGGGTATTATACAAGAGGGGGTTATTTATTCAAGAACTTCTTGCTATATCCCCAGATTTCTTTAACAGAAATGATTATAAAGAGAAGTTTTCTCTTTTCTATCCTGCTCTTATGCAGATTATTCGTAAGCATGCATTGGATATTTCTAAAGAGGATTTTATGGATATTATTGATGAAAATAATACCTATATCAGAAAGATTTATTGGGACGAAAACAACTATACAATAGAATAATGGACGAAATAGTAAAAAATTGTTATATCATCAGAAAAGCATTTGAAAAGCTTCCTTCTGAAAAAACTGCGTTAGATGTCATTTTAGCTAACAGCAAGGAATTACTCCGATTATTGCGGTTAGGGAACTATACTGTAAATATCTCAAATCAGTATATGACGATAGGTATTGCTTTCGTAATTCAAACTTTATTAATTAAAACTGAGGCAAAATCCTATAGCCTAAAAAAATACTTCGTTATAACTGCAATAAGGTGTTTAATAAATGGGCTTAAAACTTATGATAATAAAAGATGGAAAGGGGAATGTGCATATTGGACTGCTATTACCTTCTTTCATAACGAAGTGTTTCTGAATGACTGTATATGTGATATTTTAGTGTTGCTAAAAAAAGAAGTTACTCTAAAAAACATAGCAAAATTGAAATGTCATTTAATAGAGTCCCTTATACGATATACCGTTGAAGTGAACTTCGAAGATTCTACATATATCCCTCTATACAATGATAATAATGGATACAATTGGGAGAGATTTAATGAACTGCATCTATCTTGGTCTAAGCCTGGTAATGAAATAGAAAGAGAAGAAGGTTGGAAAGGCAAAGAATATACATTGCAACAAGAAAAAGATGCATTACAAGGTTTATATGAAATAATAAACAAGAAAGAATATGAACAACTTAAAGTCACTCGTTAAAATAATTGAAGATATTGTGATAAAAGAAGGCTATGCTCCCAACTTAGATTATAGCATTAGTCTTTCTGGCTATGAAATATATAAATATTATATAGAGAAAGCTGAAAAATACAAATTAGGTTTTTCAGGTTCCCCTCTTTTATCCTATGCCATTCCCAGAATGATTTATGACGGAATAGCTTATAGACAATATATGGACTGGGATGTTGTAGGTGATAAGAATTATTATTATTTTCGCCGTAACTACGCTAAAACTCTCGATATGGCCTATGCAATGATGTCATCAGAAGAGTTAGGAAGTTTAGATTGTCTTATTGTACAGGATTTTTTCGAAAGAATTGCCACATTATGTAAAAATCATCTTGAAGAAGATTATTACATAAATGATGAAGATAATATTTGTGAGGACAATATAACAGACTTGCAATATGTATTTGAAAAAATGCACATTTTAGGTCATTCTATTTATTCATGTTGGAAAGAAAACAAATGCCCAAGATTTAGGTTCGTTAAAAGAATTATTGACGATAGTTTTAATCCCTTTGGCATTTGAGTTGTTGTGTAAAATATATCTATAATGGTACAAGACAGAATATATAACTACTTTGAGAGAAATCCGAAGCTGCGAGTTCTTTTCATCTTTGACAATATGTCAATCATTGAAACGGAGCTGCAAGGAGTTTCGTGGAATGATGGATTCCATTATGTGGTTTTCGATGGCACTTGGTTTGGCACTAAGTACGCTATCGAGCACCAATGGAAAGATGAAAAGGTTATTCTGATCTTCAAACAGGAGTTTAAGCCTGTAAACGAACAGAAACGTCTTGAATTCCCTTTGTTGGATTTGCTCATGGCAAATATGGAATACAAGGAGGATGACTTCGCTTCGTTTATTCAGCAGTATAACCTTCCGGAGAAATTCACACCGTTCATTAAAAGGCATGTTAGCGAGTTACAATCCACACGCATTAGCACACTCATGCAGAATTACCTCACTCCTGAGGCATTCAGTGAGGATGTTTTCTACCGTGCTGTAATCTCGGATTACTTAGGACAGAAGAAAGTCCTGGATTGGGAAGACATCGTCATTCGTCTCATTGTTTTGGGGCAGGAATCAGAGGCTAAGAAAAGAACTGACTTTTTTGCTCGCCTCAGTAAAAACCTTGATGTGAACAAGGCTTTGCAAAACAAGTTGACTGCAATCTTTGGCTATGGCTACAACGCAAATACTGATGTAAAAGTGAGAGAGATTGCAGAGTCCATGAAATACAACTCTTTTACTCAGTTGCTGGATCCATCACCATTAGACCTTTATAAGAAGTATAAAATTAAAGACAGATTGGTACTGGAGCAAATCAACCGTATCATTGATCGTGCTACTCATGACCGAGTGCTGGCTGCTCCATTCAATCAGGCGATTACCACTTTGGGCGATGAAATAAAAGAGCAGGAGATCATCCGTATCTATGGTATTGATGCGAATTACTTCTATGTGACAGAAGCCCTTTGTTGGCCTATCATTGCTACGATAGTAAAAGAGCGTCTACAGGTGGAGCCACAGGAAGTAAGCGACCGTATGCGCGATCTTTCGCTGAAACTGCCAGAGTCCTCATTAATTCAGGAAGTGATATCATTCGTTCAGAACCTCGCATTGTATTATGACAAAATTCGTGGTTTAGGTACGCTGAAGCTGAATACTCCAGACCAATATGTGCAGAAATACCTCAATGAGTTCTATCTCGTTGATTACTTCTACAGGCAGGCATTGGAGGCCTACCATTCGGTGATGAATAATGCCAACCCCATTGAGCAGACGCTAAATGAAGTAAAGCGACAGTTGGATCAGGACTATGCCACAGTCACGAATATTTTCAATCTCGAATGGCTGAATTGTGTGAAAGATAAGGGTGATTATTTCAACTCACTTTCACTGAAGCACCAGGAGGATTTCTTCAAAGACAATATCGACCCGTCTATCAAGCAGGTAGTGATTATCAGCGACGCGTTACGTTTTGAGGTGGCAAAGGAGCTGATGCAGGAGCTTTCTAAAGAAAAGCATATTGCAAACATCACTCCTTGCTTAGCGATGCTGCCCACTGAAACAAAGTTCTGTAAGCAGTCTATACTTCCTCATCGTTCTTTGAACCTACAGGGTGTGGAAATGGCGACGGACGATGTGGTTTTGAACAGCATCGATCTGCGCACGGCACATCTGAAAAAGTACCGTCCTGATGCAGCCTGCATAACATACAAGGATGTCATGGACGGTGACGCCCTTTCTAAGCGTGAGCTTTTCAAGAAATCGCTTGTCTATATTTACCATGACACGATTGATGAAGCATCACATAATCAAAACCCATTTGATGTCATCAGCGCGTGCCGTCGGGCTATTGAACAGCTTACTGCACTTATTCGTCGTATTCATGCTACATGGAACGTAAACAATGTTTTACTTACGGCTGATCACGGATTTATTTATAATGACATCAAGTTTACCGATAAGGATAAACACTCAATCAAGGAAGAAACTTTGGAGAAGAAAACAAGATACTATCTTACTTCTTTTGATACTCCCCAAGATGGCATTGTTAAGTTCCCGTTAGAAAAAGTCTCAGGAATGTCTTCCTCTTCCCCTGTGTTTGTAGCTGTACCAGAAGGCACGAACCGACTGGCTGCTCCTGGCGGTTACAACTTCGCTCATGGTGGTGCTACATTACAAGAACTGATAGTACCTGTTATACATTCTGTTCTCAAACGTCTGGACAAAACGGATAAGGTGAACGTGGTACTGCTCTCAAACAAGCTGAATATGGTGAACTCACGAGTGAAGTTCACACTGATTCAGTCGGAAGCTGTCTCTATGACGCTGATTGAGCGCAAGGTAGCTTGCTGTGTTTTTGATGGAAATAAGCCCATAACGGATGAGGTGACAGTTACATTGAACAGCCCCGATGCCGAGAATCCGGCTAACCGTATGTTCAATGTCACACTGAATCTGAAAGAATCCACCTCGTCCTCACTTCTCCAGCTGCGCGTATGGGATGTGGAAACACCGCTCAACCCGCTAATCAAAGAGTCTGTTAAGAATAATACTTTCATTGAGCAAGATTTCTAAAGTAAATACAGAAAGACTATGACATTACAAGAAAAGATATTAGAAGCCTTTTTAGGCAAAGTGGTTAGAAAAGACCTGGCTTTCCTCGTCAAAGGAGGTCTACCTGTTCCTACATATGTCCTCGAATACTTGCTTGGTCAATACTGTGCAAGTGACGATGAAGAAGACATCGAGCAAGGACTGGAAAAAGTTAAGGAGGTAATTCGTAACAACTATGTACATCGTGCCGAAGCAGAGATTGTAAAAGGTAAAATCAAAGAGCAAGGCAGACACCGCATCATTGACAAGGTTTCAGTGACATTGAACGACCGTGCCGATGAATACCATGCACAATTTGCCAACCTCGGACTGACGGGCATCCCTATCGGTGCTGAATATGTAAAAGCCAATCCGAAACTACTCTCAGGAAATGGTGTGTGGTGCATCGTCACTATTGGCCACATTCCCGGAGAAGACGTGAAAGTGCGCTGGGAAATACAGACACTGAAGCCAGTGCAAATTGCTAACATCGATTTGCAATATTATATTGATCAGCGCAAAAAGTTCACGACAGATGAATGGATTGACTTCCTTATTCATACTGTTGGCCTTAATCCCGATAATCTCAACCGAAGAGAGAAATTTATAGTGCTTTCCCGTCTTCTACCACACGTTGAGAATAACTATAACTTCATGGAACTTGGCCCAAAAGGAACGGGAAAGTCGCATGTGTTCCAAGAACTATCTCCCTATGGTGTTCTTGTTAGTGGTGGTGATGTCACCTCTGCCCGACTGTTTGTGAAGATGTCCGGCAATAAAGAAATTCTTGGTCTTGTAGGCTACTGGGATGTGGTTGCATGGGATGAGTTTGAACAGCAGAAAGGTCGTGCTACGGATGCCGTCCTGATTGACACCATGCAGAACTACCTTGCAAACAAGTCATTCAACCGAGGTAAGGCTACGCACGAGGCATCGGCTTCCATGTCATTCGTGGGGAATACAAAGCATACAGTGCCCTATATGCTTAAAAACAGTCATCTGTTTGAAAGCATTCCGACATCATTTATCAAGGGCGCATTCCTCGACCGTATCCATCTATATAATCCTGGGTGGGAAATTAAAATGCTGAAGAAAGACTCGTTCTCAAAAGGCTATGGCTTGATTACGGACTATATTGCTGCTGTCCTTCATGCAATGCGTAATACAGACCTCACTTCTTTATTGAAGAACTATGCGCAGTTTGATGGCTCTCTCTCTGAGCGTGACCATCTTGCCATTCGCAAAACCTTCTCCGGCTTGATAAAGCTTATCTATCCTGACCAGAATTTTACAGATGAAGAAGCGTATGAGCTTATTGATTTTGCTGCCGAATCACGCAAGCGTGTTAAGGATCAGTTATATATTATTGATGAGACTTTCCAGGCCGAACCAGCAAAGTTCCAGTATCTCAATGTAAAAACAGGTGAAAAGCGTACTGTCCTTACATTGGAACAGATAGAGAATGACTTTTTACCTTTGCATGAACGTAATGCACAAGCAGAGGAGGAAGGATTCCCAACTCTTCCTGCGGTAGATAAGCCTAGTATTAGTAACAACGACAATTCTACCCAATCCTGTGAAAAAGGCGATGGTGCCGCTCCTGTTAAAGGGAAGCAGTTGGCTTCAAAATACATTGAAGTCCGTGCGAACCAGTCTAATGTGTCTTACAAAAAACTTTTCGGTGATTACCTCGCCACTGCTTCTCATATCGTCATCACGGATCCATACATCAGGGCACCATTCCAGATTGATAACCTCGTAGAATTTATCCAGACATGTCGGGAATGTTGTGAAAACAACGAAGAGCTATACATTGAGCTGCATACTCAGAATGACGACGAGAAGATACCTGAGATGATAGACACTTTTGATGACCTTAAAGACGAGTTGGCTGCTGTGGGCATTGATTTTACTTACTATTTCGATGCTGATCACGACCGTGACATCAGTCTCGATAATGGTTGGAAAATCATTCTCTCCCGTGGCCTCGATATATTTGAGAAATTTGGGCGTTTTTCCCTCGGTAATGTAAGACAAGCGAACCGTCGCTGTCGTGAGTTTAGCATTACTTACGTAATGGAATAGAATATGAGAAAACTTTTGATGTCGTAACACCAAGAATAACGAGGGACTGCAACATCAACAGTTGCAAAGAGGTTGAATATTGCCAGATCAAGTTTCAGATTGGTCTTAAATAAGATTTTCATCCGGATGGAATTAGATAAATATGGGAAAAAGGCTTTAGACTTGGTGATGAAAGGCAATTCGCTCTTCATCACAGGCAAGGCAGGCACAGGTAAAACCACTGTGCTTCGTGAAATCACGGCTCGTTGTAAGCGATTACGACGTAATGTCGTGGTGCTTGCTCCTACTGGCATTGCAGCCAAGAATGCCAGAGGAGTTACCATACATTCTTTTTTCCATCTTCCGCTTGGACTGTATTTACCAGGAATGAGGATGAGGAAACTCTATGCTCTCAATGAGGAAGAAATGAGTATTGTCAGAAACCTCGACCTGATTATCATAGACGAAGTAAGTATGGTTCGTTGTGACCTTATGGATGAAATCGATGACGTACTCAGGCATTACAGAAGAGATACACGGCCTTTCGGCGGTGTGCAGGTAGTCATGTTTGGCGACCTGTATCAACTGATGCCTGTAGTTACAGATGATGATTGGGAACAATTGAAAACTAAATACGAGTCTGCCTATTTCTTTAATAGCTATGTCTTGAAAAGAATTGACTGTCCGATGTTTGAGTTAAAGAAAGTATACCGTCAAAATGACAATAACTTCATCACCTTGCTTAACAATGTAAGGTTGGGCAAGGTATCTCAAGCAGAACTGAGAGAGTTAGCGGGGCGATATAGGAAGAATTTTGTTCCTGGAGACAACGCCGGATATATTAGACTGACTACCCATAATCGCAGAGCGAACAGTTACAACTGGAAAAAAATGAACGACCTTTCAGGTCAAACATATGAATATAAAGCATATATAGAGGACTTCTTCCCGAAAGAAGAATTTCCTACAGATTATTGTCTTCAGTTAAAAGTGGGTGCTAGAGTGATGTTCATCAGAAACGACAATAATTATGGTCAGTATGTCAATGGCACCTTGGGAACAGTCGTTTCACTTAGAGAAAGGAGCATAGAGGTTCGCACAGATGATGGAACTGTTATCGATGTGGAAAGGCAGACGTGGGATTTCTACCGTTACCATATCAATAAGAAAACGAAAGAAATAGAGCCTATTCTTTGCGGTTCTTTTAAACAATACCCGCTTAAATTGGCTTGGGCTATGACCATTCACAAGAGTCAAGGCCTCACCTTTGACAAGGTGATTATTGACGCAGGTAAAGCGTTTACCTACGGACAAGTGTATGTTGCATTGAGTCGGTGTAGAAGATTTCACGGTATTATTCTGGTTTCACCTATCAAGGAGGAGATTATTAAAACCGATCCTGTTGTTACCGAATATATGAATTCTGTAAGAAGAATTACAATTGACAATGAGCCGGTTGATGATAAGTCAAGACATCTCTTAGCTATTACTGGCCCACAGAGGACGTTATGGATGATACGCGATGGTATGACTCCTCAACAAGTTGCAAAACAGACCGATCAGCGCATAGAAATTATTTATGGACATATCACGAAACTGATTGAAGAAGGTGAACTTGAAGCAAAAGATTATGTTGACGAAGATGTGTACAACTCCATTCTGAGCGCTCTCGGTCAATATGGTCTTGATGCAGACCTGAAAGAGATAAAGACAGAATGTTGCTCTGGTACCAAATATGCTGACATCAGAATGGTTATCGCAGACATCATGAGACAAGGGCTGGAAGAGGACTATGAAATCATTGATGATGAAACAGAAAATGAGGAAGTAGAAGAAATAGAGGAAACGGATGATTCTGAGTGGTATTTCGTAGACTCCGTTCCATTTAAGAAAACAAGTAAACGCTTCTTATCTTACAACTGTCGCGTTGTGTTATCTCCATTGGGTTATTATCTTGAAGTTACTGACGAATATATCAAATTGGGAGACTATCCGGATGGCTTTTCATGTGATGAGGGCAATGTCTGGATAAAGAAACCGTCAAACAAAATAGATAGACGGATTGTTCACGAACGAGAGGAAGACTACTACCTAATTGGTACCATCAGGGAAGAGGAGAATTTAATTGTTTTCACTGATCCAGAAGGAAATGATTTTAGAATCACATTTGAGGATGATTAAAGCTTGTAATAATGGCTAACGATACAAACAACCTACCTGCTGTTCCTTACTATACTCCTGTTGAGTTGGTTGGAATTTACCGCTCTTTTCTCGAAAGAGGCAAGAGCAACAATGTGGTTTGGCTTCGTGGCATCTATCTCCAGAAACCAAACCAAAATCCACAATGGGCAGCTTTCTATGATGAATTAAGAGACGTGAGCTCCAATGTGTCAGTCACACTCAAAATAAATCGTCAAGACAGACAGAAGCTAAAACCCAACAGTCTGATACATGTAGGCGGTTTGATTGAGCTGAATCCATACAGTAATGGTACTATTCAGATAGTGGTGGCCGTCACCAGGTTTGAGATAGTAAAAGACCAATTCGTGACCGAACAGGACTTAAAGCGTTCTGAAATACGCATAG
>OCVV011277534.1_pt1 | contig 18261 bp, 17 predicted proteins | sample 1539721 | NCBI WGS metagenome assembly OCVV01 (sample SAMN02144230, study PRJEB22623) | gut metagenome | biome: sheep rumen | host: Ovis aries | place: New Zealand | reverse complement strand
GCCTACCGGACTTTGCGCGCCGCCGCACGGCAGCACAGCTGCCTTCCTCTGTGCGGCGTGTGCATCCCCCGGAGGGTTTGTTTCACAGTAAAATGACACAATTTACTGTGAAACAAAAAAGAGCCGGAAACTTTGATCTCTCAATGTTTCTGACTCTTTCTTTCTGCCGCAGGCCGGAATCGAACCGGCACGGGTATCACTACCCACGGGATTTTAAGTCCCGGGCGTCTACCAGTTCCGCCACTACGGCTTATTCAGTTAAGCCGGCGCCGCAGCTGCATTGCCGACTTAATTAATATATCTTATTTTATGCATATTTGCAAGGGCTTTCTGCCTCGTTCTCCACAGGTTCAGCGGCTTTCCGCGGCATTTCTGCTTCATTATCCACATTTACATCGTCATCTGTACGATGACGCCGGCGCTTTCCGGCGGCATATGGACACGGAGTATGCCATGGTCTGCATAAATGTCTCCGGGTATGGCGTTAAAGCCGTATTTGTCTGTGTGCAGGACATACTTCATCAGCTGATGGCTATCTTTTCTTCCCATTCCCGTCAGCCAAACCGGGATCTGAAGTTCCGTCTCGTCTTCCTTCTTATTAATGACCGTGATGACCCTCTCATGTCTGTTGAACCTGGCGTAAGCCATAACGTCCCATTCTTTATAGAGCATCATCAGAGAACCATCCTTCAGGCATGTATATCTTTTATGCAGACTGATCGCCAGCCTGTGGAACCGGATCAGGTCCTGATCCTCCCGTCCCCAGGGATAGGTCCGTCTGTTATCCGGATCTGTGAAACCGCAAAGGCCTGCCTCATCGCCGTAATACAATGTAGGCGCTCCCGGCCAGGTCATCTGCAGCACGACCGCCGCTCTCATGATGGCTTTATCCACGTTATTGTTCGCAGCCTCATAGCCGGCATGCTCTACCCTGCCTACATAATGATTGGTGCGGGTAAGAAATCTTGAATGGTCATGATTATCCAGCTGATTCATCGCTGTGAACAATGACGGTGTCTGGAAATAATTCATATGATATTTCATCATATTGTCAAAATTATCCGTATTTCCGTACAGCTCATGAACATACTGGTCGCTGTGTTTTTCCATTCCGGTAAAGAACCAGGAAACAGGCTCCATGAACGCGTCATAGTTCATGACGGTATCCCACTCGTCGCCCTGCAGCCATGGCCGCGCGTCACCGTAATGCTCTGCTACGATCAGCGCATCGGGGTTGGCTTCCTTTACCACTTTTCTGAAACGTTTCCAGAAATAATGATTATATTCCGGAGAATGCCCGAGGTCTTCGGCTACATCAAGGCGCCACCCGTCCACATTGAATGGCGGAGAGACCCATTTTCTGGCCACTTCCATGATTTCGTCCTCGAGTTTTTTCGATGCTTCGTAATTAAGCTTTGGCAGGGTATCATGCCCCCACCAGCCGTCATAATTTCCGTTATAGGGCCACTTTCCCCCCTTAAAATCAAAGAAATCATGATACGGGCTGTCCGCCGATATAAATGCTCCCGGCTGAAAGCCTTCCTTTCCTTCGTAAATGCGCTCTCTGTCCATCCAGTGGTTGAATGATCCACAGTGATTCAGAACAGCGTCCAGAATAACGCGAATCCCCTTGCTGTGAGCTTTCTCCACAAGCTCAATGAGTTTCCGGTCGCTCGCCTTCAGATTTTTCCGGTTCGTCACGCGGTTGATATAGCATTCTGAATGCCGGTTATCATGATCCCACCATTCCAGCAGCCCGTCCTTATCATCCACGATCTCTCCCAGATGAGGATCCACATGGTAATAATCCTGGCCATCGTACTTATGATTGGACGGCGATACAAAGATAGGATTCATGAAGATCGCCTCAACGCCCAGTTTTGCCAGATAGTCGAGCTTATTGATGATCCCCTGCAGATCACCTCCGTAGAAATTTCTCACATCCATGCCGGTGATCGGCGCGTTCCAGTCGTCCATATGCTGTACGTGGCCGTTGATATATGAATATTCATTTGTCTTTACATCATTTGAGGGATCGCCGTTACAGAAGCGGTCGGTAAAGATCTGATAAATGACAGCTCCTTTCGCCCAGTCAGGAGTCCGAAACCCGGGTTGTACCTTGAAATCAAAATTGTGATCGGCTTCATGTGTTATGCCCTTCCGGTTGTAGTAACAAGTCGTCGAACCCAGGTGGATTTCGTAATAGAATTGCTGAACCGCGGAATCAACCTCGTACCCGCATTCGTAATAATCAAAATCATTGACAGTTTCGACCCACCTCATGCTGACCTTCTGATCATTAATCACCAGAAAAATCTCATCTGCGCCGTTCCTCGAAGTACGTATGCGAAACCGTACGCACTCACCTTCCGTTGGCTCGGCCGGACTCATGAACATTTCGGTCGTGTCACTGAAAAAAGCCTTTTTATTAAGCAAAGGCCGCTGTAAGATCGCATATAAATGCTTTTTCAATATTTCCATCTGTTTACCCTAATCATTTCCTCGCTGCTGCAGTTTCAGTCCTTCATAATCTGTCCCATTCTGTGCAGGACACATTTCCCGGAGGGTTTCTTGCCATGGGAAATGATTATCATTTCCCATGGCAAGAAAAAAAGGACGTTTTCTGTCCTCTCTTCTTTGCACTATACTAAAAAACTGTGATCCTAACGATTAAGTGTTATTATACCAAATTCACATTGAATATACTATGCTAAATTGGCCTTTCCTTCAAAAACGGTCATTTTATACACGTGCACACCTATATTTTCGTGCAAAATATTGATTTTTTCACGCAAAACAACCCTTGAAAGGTTTCTCTATTTTTTCATGGACCGTCCTGCCTCGCGGGAAACCACATTTATGATCCCTCCTGCAGCGATTCCGATCAGCGCGCCCGTAAGTACGCCCGCGACCATCAGCGCCGGAAGATAAAATACGAGCTTCCCTGTAGAGACTACCAATATGGCGACGATCAGCTGACCCGCATTATGGCTTACCGCTCCCGCAATACTCATACCGGTTATTGAAAAAACATTTGTTTTCTTCAGGATCACCATGACTATAAAGCTCAGAACGCCGCCCGCCAGACTATAGATAATGGACATCGCGTTTCCAAACATAAAACCTGCCAGCATGATCCTCATTACGGATATAACCAGCACATACCCCGGTTTCAGAAAATAAAGTCCCAGCAGTACGATCAGATTTGCCAGTCCCAGCTTGATTCCCGGAACTCCGAAATTAACGGGAATCAATGACTCTACGTAGCTGAATATCAGCGCCAGCGCGGTCAGCACGCCGCAGTAGGCTGTCTTTTTTGCAACACTCATATATAATCTCCGCTTTTCTATTACAGATACTCTTTTATTCCCTCTTCACTTTTAACAAATTTCGCAGGCGGAAAGAACAAATTCCGCGTTTTATTCTCCGGCCGATGCTGTTATCACTTCCACCTTCCGTTCCGTCTCAAAATCATCCGCGATCCCCTCCGTGACAAGAAGTGTCCCGTCGTCTTCCATTAGAATAAAATCAAATTCATCACTATGATTTCTCCACAGTCTGACTGCTTTCTCCCTGCCAAGGACAAAAAGGGACGTGGACAGCCCGTCAGCCAGCGTCCCGTCATCACTGACGATCGTAGATGACCGGATCCCGCTTTTGGCCGGATATCCTGTCAGAGGATCGATGATATGGTGATAGATCACCCCGTCTTCTTCAAAATAACGTTCATATCCTCCGGAAGTGATCACCGCCTTATCCTTCACTGCCAAAATGCCCAGATAGTTCCCGTCCTTTTCGGGAGTTTCGATCGCTACGCGCCAGCTGCTCCCGTCAGTCTTCGCTCCGAAACACTGTACGTTTCCTCCCAGATTGACAAGGCCGCTTCTGATCCCGTTTTTTTCAAAGATTTCCATGATCCGGGAGGAAGTAAAGCCTTTAGCGATGCTTCCCAGATCAATAGCCATCCCTTCCTTTCCAAAACAGATCCTGTTGTTTTTTTCATCAAGATCAATTTCTGAAGCATCTACCAGTTCCAGTTTCTTTTTCAGCTCTTCTTCCGCGGGCACCCTGTAGTCCTGATCGTCGAATCCCCATAGCTTCATTACCGGATATATCGTAATATCGTAGGCCCCGTCCGTATCCTGATAAAGCTTCAGCGCATATCGCATCATCTCCTCGGATTCTTCGGAAAGCGTGCCGCCTCCATCTTCGTTTATTTTTGATATCTCCGAGCCTTCACTTCCCGTGGAAAGCAGCTTATCGAGGCGTTCCACTTCCTCTGCGGCCTCATCGACGGCTTTTTTCGCTGTGGTTTCTTCGCCGTACGCCGTGATGCTCATGTATGTGTCCATAGCAAACACATCGCGCGAGGCTGACTGACTTTCTTCTGAATATACTGCGGAAAGTCCGTTCATCCCCGATCCGGGATCTTCACTTTGCTCTGATCCTGATGTTATATTTGTTTTCTCTGCCGCCATACCCTTGTCTGCCGGTATATTCCCTGTAAATCCGCCGCATCCTGATATTATCTGAGAAAAGATGCACGCAAACAGGATCCGGGAAACGGCTATCTTCATAAATCTCATATACTCTGTTTCTTAATGTCTATTCATGGTTAATCTACACTACCTATGATAATATGAAAAAGTCTTTTTTTCCACCTTCATTTCAAGTCTCTCCCGGGAGCGGACTCCTGTTCACTATTCCCCCGACTCCGAAAAAGAGCGTACAGGACTTTTGACACTTTAATCCTATGGTACAAAAAAAGACGGCCTCACGGCCGTCTTTTTTTAGAGAAGGTATTCCCCTTTCGGGGTGTAACAAAACTATAATGTATTGGGGGTTTTACGAGAATTATAATAGCACGTTGTCCCTCAAAACGCTACACAAACTTAACAATTTTATTCTCTATTTTTTAGTGATTTTGCACAATTTAATCTGTATTTGTTACTGCCTGTTCTTTCTCCATCTCGAAAATAGCTTCAAACTCATCCCTGCTGAGCTTTTCTTTTTCCAAAAGCTGTCTTGCTGTTTCTTCCAGAACGAATCTATGTTCCTCAACCAGTTTTTTCGCTTTGCTGTGACAGCTGTTGATGATATCCTTTACTTCCTCATCGATCTGGGACGCTATGTTCTCGCTGAAGCTCCTTGTATGCCCCCAGTCTCTTCCGATAAATACTTCATCTGAATCGTTTCCGTAATTTACCAGTCCGAGTTTTTCCGACATACCGAACTGTGTTACCATCGCTCTGGCCAGCTGTGTAGCCTGCTTGATGTCCTGTGATGCTCCGGTCGTGATATCGTCAAAGATAAGCTCCTCCGCAACGCGTCCGCCCAGATCCACCGTGATCTGCTGCAGCATCTGTCCTCTTGTATTAAACATTTCATCTCTCTCCGGCTGCGGCATTGTATATCCGGCAGCCCCCGGTCCCGTAGGGATAATGGAGATGGAGTATACAGGATTCATATCCGGAAGCACATGGAACAGGATGGCATGTCCTGCTTCATGATAAGCAGTGATCCTTCTTTCCTTTTCAGAGATAACACGGCTCTTCTTTTCTTTTCCGATGCCTACCTTTACAAAAGCGTCTTTAATGTCAGCCTGTTTCAGGAAGGCTCTGTTCTCTCCGGCTGCATGTATCGCCGCTTCATTCAGCAGATTCTCCAGATCCGCGCCTGTAAATCCTGCTGTTGTCTGTGCAATCGCTTTAAGATCCACATCGTCGGCGAGAGGTTTGCCTTTTGCATGGACCTTGAGAATGTCCTCACGGCCCTGTTTATCAGGTCTTCCCACAGCCACTCGTCTGTCGAAGCGTCCCGGCCGAAGGATCGCCGGATCCAGGATATCGACTCTGTTTGTCGCCGCCATGACGATAATATTTTCATTCGGTCCAAAGCCATCCATCTCGACCAGCAGCTGATTCAGCGTCTGCTCGCGCTCATCATGTCCGCCGCCCATTCCTGTTCCGCGTCGTCTGGCAACTGCGTCTATCTCATCGATGAAGACGATACATGGTGCATTTTGTTTTGCGTCTTCAAACATATCTCGGACACGGGACGCGCCCACGCCAACAAACATTTCCACAAAATCAGATCCCGAGATGGAAAAAAACGGGACGCCTGCTTCGCCGGCCACGGCTTTTGCCATGAGTGTTTTTCCGGTTCCGGGAGGTCCCACAAGAAGCACTCCCTTTGGAATCCTTGCTCCAAGACGCAGATACTTGTCCGGCTCCTTCAGGAAATCAACGATCTCCGTCAGCTCCTCTTTTTCTTCTTTCAGCCCGGCGACATCAGCAAAGCGGATCTTCTTATCACTGTCCACAGACATATGGGCCCTGCTTTTGCCGAAATTCATCATCCGGGCGTTGCTTCCGCCGCCCTGACCTATGCCTCCGTTCAGAAGCATCATGAACACAAACATGATGACTATACAGAGAATGATCGGCAGAAGGACCGACTCAAAAATGCCCTGTTTGGATACATTTCTCATCGTCACATCCGCGCCGCTTTTGTCCAGGGCCTGTTCCACCTCGGTAACATCGCTGACATATATGCGGCCGTTCTCTCCGCTCTTCAGCTCAAAGGATACCGAACCTGTCGGAACCTCGGCATTCTGCGAGATCACCGCGGTTGCTATTTCCCTGTTTTCTATATACTTTTCAAACTGCTGGTTCGACACCGTGAACTGTGAACTGAACATATTCGGCAAATATATGAACGCCACCACCAGCGCCAGGATGAGCAGCGCGCTCATCACCCAGCTTCTAGATTTGTTTTCCAATTAGCTATACTCCTCATTCTTCGTCAAACTTTACGATTCCGATATACGGAAGGTTCCTGTATTTCTGGGCGTAATCCAGTCCGTAACCTACTACGAATTCATTCGGTATCTCAAAGCATGTATAATCCGCTTTCATTTCCACAACTCTTCTGTCCGGTTTGTCCAGAAGCGTACAGATCTTAATGGACTTTGGATTTCTCTGTTCCAGCAGAGCCTTCAGATTCGTTAACGTACGTCCCGTATCTACGATATCCTCCACAATAAGTACATTTTTTCCTTCGACAGGATCATCCAGGTCCTTGATGATCTTAACACGTCCGGTGGACTCGGTTCCCGCGCCGTAGCTGGAAACTGCCATAAAATCCATGGATACCGGTACTGTAACACGTTTGGAAAGCTCTGTCATGAAGTAAACGCCTCCCTTAAGGATACAGATCATATGTACTTCTTCGCCCTCATAATCCCTGCTGATCAGTTCGCCGATCTCTTTAACCTTTGCATCTACAGTATCTTCATCCAACAAAATTTCAATTCTTTCACTCATTACCCTTTTCTCCTGAAAAACTTATCCTTATCACATTTCTGGTTTTTTCTGTAATCTTTGCATCGTAACTGATCCGGTGTCCGATTATCCAGAAAACCTTAGAGCCTGAGGCCAATAACCAGATGTCATCCCTTTTTTCCTTCGGAATTTTATGTTCGATAAAAAATTCTTTCAGTTTTTTTCGATGTCCCGTCTCGTCCAGCGTAAAATAATCGCCGGATTGTCTTGTACGGACTACCAGACCATTTTTTATCTTATCATAATCAAGCCATTTCGTATACTTATTCTCGGGAATTTCTGCAGGAATCTGCCCGGAAATCTGTGCATTCAGGATGTAATTATCCCATTTGCAGACACATCCGTCATCTTCGATCACCACCGGGACCGGCTTACGGAATTCTTTTTCCTTATTGCGGAGTTCTTTCTTTTCCGCAAAAAAGCGCTCCGGCGCGATAATGATCCCGCCGCAAGTCTTTACGGCTTTTGTCATATATGGCAGATCAAGGATCTTTCCCGCATCCATCTGCAGCAGATCCCTGATAAGGTCGACATGAACGCTGCTGATGTCTTTCCTGCTTCCTGCCGTCCCTGCAAGACATTCCATCAGGATATACTCCTGCATGATCTCCGGCTCCTCCAGAATGTCCCCGGATATAAATGTTCCCGCCGCCTCCGTATCTTTCAATTTGCTTTGGACATATTTAATGCTCCTTCTTTTTGCCTCTTCCCGGAGAAAATCATCGGCTTTTCCGGCAAACTCCGCTGTTCTGGCTATATTTGCCGAAACTGCTTCATTAATTTCTTTTTCCATGTATAAAAGCACTTTATTGCGTATCTTATTCCGGCTGAAATCATTTTCCAGGTTTGTATGATCCGTCCTCCAGGAAATTCCCCTTTCCCGAAGGCTCTCCTCGATCTCCCCGCGGCTGACACATAGAAGCGGGTGTATTACAGCTGATTTTATAGTCCCGGCTTCGACATGATCCATGTTTTTTCTGCGGATCGTGTCCTTCTCCGCTGCAGGCGATCCTTTTCCGCCCTGAGCTTCTTTATCGTTTATCTTTCCGGCGTCCGGCCCGGATATACTGCTATTGTTCACTGAAATGCTGCTTACCGGCTTTATTCCCGAAACTCCCGCAAGTGAACTTCCTCTGGCCATATGAAAAAGCACTGTCTCAGCCTGATCATTCAGATGATGTGCAAGCGCCGTCTTCGTAACTCCGTATTTTTCCATGCAGATCCGGAAAACATTTCTCCGGACCCTGCGCCCGGCTTCTTCAGTTCCCATCCCCCAACTCTCCGCCAGCTCCTTTACAGGATATCGGAAACAGTAAAACGGAATCCCTTTTTCTCTGCAGAACTTTTCCGCAAAAGCTTCATCTCCGTCACTCGCTCCTCCCCGCATCTGATGATTCACATGACACGCGGAAACGGTAATTTTCAATCTCCTGCGGCGTTCCCACAGAAACAACAGCAGGAAAAGAGAATCCGCTCCGCCTGAGAAGCCAACACAGACATGATCTCCTGCTGTGATCATATGATATTTATGAATAAACTGAATGATTTTTTCATACGTCTGATTTGTCCGCACAACTTTTTCCTGCTTTCTTTTTTCCTGTCAGAGATCTGTTTTTCCAAAACAAAGTCCGCAAGCGGACTTCAACTCCCCAGCCCTCAATCTTTAGGGAGCGAACCGGACTTTGCACGCCGCCGCACAGCAGCTTTGCTGTTTTCCTTAGTGCGGCGTGCGCATCCTCCGGAGGGTCTGTTTCACAGTAAAATAACGTATTTTTCTGTGAAATAAGAAAAAAGGAACTGCCATACCTTCTGTACAACAGTTCCATAAACGTTCTTCAATTCAGCTCACTCTGATTCTTTAAAAATGATCTCACCATCTTTTATCAGACCCAGTTTTTCTTTCGCGACCTGCTCTTTATATTCATCACTCTGCATGTATTCCTGAAGCTCCTGAATTTCTTCCGTGCGGGCATATTCGTCTTCCAGCTGTTCTGCCAATTCAGTCTTCTGCTGTTCTCCGCTTTCGATCCTGGCACTGTACTTTCTGCCGCTGACCAGTAGCACGCCTGTCATTATAAGCGCGACCATGATCATTATCATCAATGTCTTTCTGTTAGAACCCATGCTATCAACTCACTTTAAATGTATCGGAAGAGATTCTGAGCTTCTTCCTTTTTTACCGTTTCCTTCACATCCAGGACCTCTACCTTCACTGAGCGGGTCCCGAAAAGGATCTCTATTTCATCACCCGGTTTAACGGGTGATGACGCGCGGGCAGGTTTTCCGTTCTGCATGACTCTTCCCGCATCGCAGGCTTCGTTCGCAACTGTTCTTCTCTTGATCAGTCTGCTGACTTTCAGAAATTTGTCCAGTCTCATAGATTATTTAACCGCATCCTTCAGAGCTTTTCCTGCTTTGAATTTAGGTGTCTTGGACGCTGCGATCTCAATCGTCTCGCCTGTCTGCGGATTTCTTCCCTGACGGGATGCTCTCTCGGAAACTTCAAATGTACCAAAGCCTACAAGCTGTACTTTCTCGCCTTTTACAAGTGCCTCGGAAACAGTATCAATAAACGCTTTCACAGAAGCCTCTGCGTCCTTTTTGGAAAGACCTGTTTTAGCAGAAATCTCTGCAACAAATTCTGTTTTATTCATTTTGTAAAATCCTCCTAATTTAAAACTAAAACATTGTATTATTTATATACTCTGACAGTATCTTTGTCAAGATGACTGTCTTTAAAAATATGTGAATTTTGTGAGCAATTCTTCTTTAGATACGCAAAAATCACACATTATGTCTGGCAATTCCCCTTATTTTCTGTATCTCAATACGGGTATACAAAATCCGCCTTAAGTTCAGCAGTCTTTTCTTCTCCGTGGAAAAGACGTACCAGTTCAAAGCCAAAATCACATGCCGCGCCCGGTCCGTGTCCGGTGGTGATGTTTCCGTCTGTCACCGTCGGCACCTGCAGAGCCTCAGCTCCTGTGAGACGATCTTCCAGTCCCGGATAAACTACTGCTTTCTTTCCTTTGAGGAATCCGAGAGCTCCCAGATATCTCGGAGCGGCACAGATAGCCGCAATTCTCTTTCCTCCCTCGTTAGCGCTGATAAGGATCTCCTTCAGAGGTTCGCAGCTTTCAATATTTTCTGTTCCTACGCCGCCGCCCGGCAGAATGATCAGATCGGCATCTGCCGTATCTGTATCCTCCAGGAGTACATCCGCTTCTATATTGATTCCATGTGCGCCTGCGATCATTTTTCTTCCCATTATGGAGACTGTAACAACTTCATCCCCCGCTCTCCTGAGCAGATCGACCGGCGTCAGTGCCTCGATCTCTTCACATCCATCAGCCAGAATTACATAAATCTTTGCCATATTAAACCTGCCTTTCGTACTCTTTCCGTCCGGTTTCTCCAGGCTTCTCCTGTTCCATTTTGTCCGGATCAGCCTCATCACGCTGCCGCTGCCGTACTTTCTCCGGATACAGCCGCTGCTGTGTTACTTAGCTTTCTCCTTTTAAAGAAGTTCTTTGCGCGGAAGCCGTTTGAATCGTCACACATTTTCCCCTGCTATATGGAGTTTTGCAATTACCTGAATAGATTATACATGATGTGTCCTTTGAAAACCAGCAAAATACTTATTTTATGCGATATGAAGCAATACTTTTCCACCATGCGGGGAGTTTCTGCCCAAAGGATGCGCAGCGATTCGTTTTGGAAGATATCAGCTGAAGCTGCCCCGAATCCTGTGCCCGGTCTCCCGGGCGATACTTCAATTCGCGATCTCTGATCGCGCGCGGGCTGCGCGACGCACTTGTGCGTCTTCCTCCGCGCAGCTCTGCGATCCGCCGGAGACTCAACTCAGATGGTGGATTGAAACTTTCTACTGAGTCAAGTTTGATTCAATACCCAACGCCTATGGAGGCCATCTGAGTTGAACCCGTTCAGAGGGAACGTGATTTTGCCGTACATGCTTTTACCGCTTCGATCACCGCGGACCGCATTCCTTTCTCTTCCAGAACACGTACCGCTTCGATGGTCGTTCCTCCCGGGGAACAGACCATATCCTTCAGCTCTCCGGGATGTTTTCCCGTCTCAAGCACCATTTTCGCGCTGCCATAGACTGCCTGGGCCGCAAACTTATATGCCTGCGCTCTTGGCATACCGTCCGCAACAGCCCCGTCTGCCAGCGCCTCTATAAACATGAATACAAACGCCGGTGAACTTCCGCTGACCGATGTCACGATATCCATCATTGTTTCCGGCATGATCTCTGTCCTGCTGAAACTGTTAAATATCATCTGTACTTTTTCCAGATCCTCCGGCGTGACATTTTCGTTCGGGCAGAGAGCGGTCATTCCTTCACCGACCAGCGCAGGCGTATTCGGCATGGTACGGACAAGCCTGACTTTTCTGCCAAATACTGATCCAAGCCATTCAAGCGTTTTTCCGGGAGCCAGTGTAGCGACGACCGTCTCCGGTCTCATGCTGTCTCTGAAATCAACGATTGCCTCCTGCACAAAATTCGGCTTTACAGCCAATATGAGCACATCGGCAAAAGCCGCCGTTTTTTTATTATCAGTCGTTGTGAGTATCCCGAACGTATCCGCCGCCTTTTTGCATGACGCCTCAGATTTATCCGAGGCCATAATATCTCCGGCGTTTACGAGCCTGTTTTTCAAAATACCGCCGATCATGGCAGAAGCCATGTTTCCGCTGCCGATAAATCCAATTTTCATTTTTACCTCCTGTCATGTCCTTTCAAGTCTCGCTCGTGAGTCCTGGCTCTGGATTCGGGTCAGTTTCAGCTGACATCTGCCAAACCGAATCCCTGCGCATCCTCGCGGAGCGTTTTTCTCAGTGGGAGATTGAACCCCGCTGAGACGAGCTTGTCATAACCCGCCGCCTAAGAAGCGGGTAGCTTGTCATAATCCGCCGCTTTAGAAGCGGGGTCTTCTCACACTGAGATAAATATTTCAGGTAATTGTAAAGCTGCATGCTTGCGCCGCAAGCTCAGTCGGAATCACCGTCTGTTCCGTTACCTCTGCTTTGTTTCATCCGGTCAATATCAGGCAGGACCTTTTCTCTGATCCGTTTCATGATCGAATCCGAATCGATACCCAGGATACTCCGCAGATGTGTCACGCTTCCGTGCTCTACATAGGCGTCCGGAAGATGGATACTGTAGACCTTCAGTCCCGGGTGATGGTTCACGGCGTAGTTAAACACCTGCTCTCCGAATCCGCCCCGCTGTATATTTTCCTCCAGCGTGATAAGCACAGTGTGTTTTTCCGCAATACGATCGATCAGATCTGTATCGATCGGCTTGATAAATCTTCCGTTGTATAATGAACAGTGATATTTTTTTTCGTGCAGCTTTTCCCTGATATGTTCCGCTGTAGAAACCATACTGCCGACTGCCAGAAGAGCTATATCCTGCTCCTCATACAGGCACTCTCCTTTCCCGTAGACGACCGGTTCACGGAATTCCTTCAGTCCTTCATAGGCTTCTCCCCTCGGATAGCGTATCGAGACCGGCCTGTTCAGATTCACGGCAAAACGGAGCATATCCTTCAGTTCCCATTTGTTTTTTGGCGCCATCACCGTCATATTCGGTATGGCAGACATATACGTCAGATCCAGTATTCCCTGATGCGTCTCCCCGTCGCTTCCAACAAGTCCCGCGCGGTCAATACAGAAGACCACCGGAAGTTCCTGAAGACAGACATCCATCATGATCTGATCAAATGCTCTCTGCAGAAATGAGGAATAAACGGCCACCACAGGCTTCATTCCGGCCGCCGCCATTCCGGCCGCGTTTGTCACAGCGTGTTCCTCCGCTATGCCTACGTCAAAAAACCTTTTCGGAAATTTTTTGCCGAAGGCGGAAAGACCTGTGCCGTCCGGCATTGCTGCAGTCACGCCGACGATTTTCGGGTCAGCCGCGCCAAGCTCGCACATCGTCTCAGCGAAAACATCTGTATAGTTCTGTTTCGTTTTCGGTTTTACCGGTTTTCCCGTGCTTACATCGAAGGGGCCGACTCCATGGAATTTCTCCGGATGATCCTCCGCCGGCTTATATCCTTTTCCCTTGCAGGTCAGCAGATGGATCAGGCATGGTTTGTTCATTTTTTTTGCTTCCTTAAGTATCCTGCTTACCTCGCGTATATCATGGCCGTCCACGGGGCCCAGATAGGTAACGCCCATGTTTTCAAAAAACATGTCCGAGATGACCAGCTGTTTTATGCTGTTTTTCGTCCTGGATATGCTGTCGACCATATGCGGTCCCACGACCGGGATCTTATTAAGATCCGCCTTTACGAACGCCTTCAGGTTATTGTATCCGCCCGCGGACCGAAGTCTGGTAAGATACGCATGCATTCCCCCGACATTATGTGAGATGGACATGTTATTGTCATTCAAAATTATTATATATTTCGATTTATGCTGGGACACATTGTTTAATGCTTCATACGCCATTCCGCCTGTCAGCGCCCCGTCTCCGATGACTGAGATAACATTGTAATCCTCGCCGAGAAGATCCCTCGCCTGCGCAATTCCCAGCCCTGCGGAAATCGACGTAGAACTGTGTCCTGTATCAAATGTATCATATTCACTTTCACGTCTCTTCGGAAATCCGCTGAGACCGCCGTATTTGCGGAGTTCGTAGAATCCCTGCTTTCTTCCGCTTAAAAGTTTGTGCGTGTAGGACTGATGTCCTACATCCCAGACTACCTTATCCCTCGGAAAATCAAATACGCGATACATTGCGATCGTCAGCTCGACCACTCCCAGGTTGGACGCCAGATGGCCTCCGTTCCGGCTGGTGGTGTCGACCAGAACCTGCCGGATCTCACCCGCCAGTAATTCCATCTGGCGCAGAGACAGCCTTCTTATATCCTCAGGTCCGTTTATTTTATCTAAAATCATTTCTGCCGCTCCAAAATCTCTTTTGCCGTAATTTCTCTGCCCGCTTCACTTCTGTGCATTTCTGCCTTTATATCGGTAATCCACAAAATCTCTGATGATCATCTCCGTATCAAGGATTTCCTCCAGCGAAGGTTCCGATATATATGAATGAGCCTCCATTGCTTCAGCGATCAGCTCCGCTATTTCCGGATAAGCGATCTTTCTTTCCAGGAACAATGCAACTGCTTTCTCATTTGCCGCATTGAACACCGTCGGCATGGATCCGCCGATATGCGCCGCCTGCATGGCCAGCATAAGCCCCGGGAATTTTTCAAAATCCGGTTTTTCAAAACTTATCTGCCCGATCTCTGCAAAATCAAGTCTCTCTCCCGGAAGAGCCCTTCTCTCCGGATAGCAAAGAGCATACTGGATCGGCAGTTTCATATCCGGAGTTCCCATCTGCGCGATGACTGCTCCGTCCATAAACTGCACGGCCGAGTGAATGATGCTCTGCGGCTGGATCAGAATCTGGATCTGGTCCAGTTCCAGTCCGAAAAGCCACCTGGCTTCCATGACCTCGAGTCCTTTATTCACCATAGTAGAACTGTCGATCGTTATTTTGTGTCCCATGGACCAGTTGGGATGATGCAGCGCGTCATCCAGTGTAATATTTTTCATCTGCTCCTTCGTCCATGATCTGAACGGGCCGCCGGATGCGGTCAGCAGTATCTTATCTATCCTGTTCTTCTGGTTTCCCTGAAGGCACTGGAAAATAGCGGAATGTTCAGAATCCACCGGCAGTATCCGCACGCCTTTCTCTTCAGCCAGCGGCATGATGATGTGTCCCGCCGTCACCAGTGTCTCCTTATTTGCCAGCGCGATATCTTTTCCTGCATTGATCGCAGCTATAGTCGGGCGTATACCGATCATTCCTACGACTGCCGTGACCACGATATCCGCATCCGGGATCTCCGCGGCTTCAATCATTCCGTCCATTCCCGCAGAAACTTTCACATCCAGATCAGCTACTTTCTGCTGCAGCTCCCTGGCTTTTTCAGGATCCCGCATGACCGCCAGCTCCGGAGAAAACTCCCGTATCTGACGTTCCATCAGCTCAACATTGCTGCCGGCTGTCAGCGCCATCACCTTCATGTCTTTATTATTTCGGACCACTTCAAGGGTCTGCGTTCCTATGGATCCTGTCGATCCTAATATCGATATTCGTTTCATATGTAATCCCCCTCGTAAGGTTTCCAGACGATTATAGCATTTTGAGCCTTTTTGGGCAATCCTCTGCGTTCCTGCTTCACAGCGGTTTTCACTTACGCCGGCAATCTTTTGTATTGCCCGCGGCTCATCAGACGGCGGTTCCTGTGGTTCATCAGATGGCAGCATTTGCTTTTTCTACGATAAATGTTTATAGTAAAGTGGATTAAATGAAAGGAAATGTTAATATGTCGGATTTTAATTGTGATACATGTGCCTTTTTTATATATGATGAAGACGACGAATGTTATGTCTGCGATATAGACATGGATGAAGATGATTACGGCAGGATCATGTCCGGACATTACCTCTCCTGCCCGTATTATCGCAATGGCGACGAATATGCCGTAGTACGCAGACAGAACTAGTACATCGTAAAGGTTTTGGCCTGCGGCCGGCACTTTGAATTTTCATGATCAGACTGTTTCATAAATTCCATGCGGGAGTTTTTTGCCGGTTACTTAAAGTACGATGTACCGGCAGATCCTGATATCACAAGAAAGTTGAAATAGTATTTGTATGTTTTGAGGATATGAAAGGAAATATATATGAAAGAATCAATTTTGATCTTTGAGGTTAATGACAGCGTAATGAAGCAGCGCCTTCGACAGGCTCTGATGCCGCTTAAACTGCGGTTAAAATACGTTTCTCCCTCTGATTATGATCTAACTATCGGAGAAATCGCCGGACTGGGAAAAAACACTTCTGCCTCATTCGGCACCTCATACGAAGAAAAGCCAGAACTTTCCGGAAACGCCTCCGCCAATAGTGCGTCTGAGATCATCCCCCCGCCGGAGACTTCAGACATTGCCACGCAGAATACCATCTCTGCTCCCATGCTTGTCTTTGTCGGACTTTCCGGAGAAAAACTTGATGCAGTTCTGGCAAATATGCGAAAAAAAAGCATACGCATCCCTTACAAAGCCGTGCTGACCCCTGTCAATCAGAACTGGCGTCCGTATAAACTCTTTGGCGAGCTCTGCAGGGAACATGAACTCATGACCCGAAAATAATTCAAAAAGACTTCCCGTTTCAAATTCAATCGCGATCTCGGATCGCGCGCGAGTTGCGCGACGCACTTGTGCGCCTTCCTCTGCGCAGCTCTGCGATCCGCCGGAGGCTCAACTCAGATGGGGGATTGAAACCTGCCACTGAGTCAAGTTTGATTCAATAACCACCGCCTATAGAGGCGGTGGACTCCCCATCTGAGTTGAAGAGACAGGCGTGACCATTTTTACCCACTCCGGCATCGGCGCTTCTATTTCCATAAGTCTGCCGGTATAAGGATGTTTTAAAACAGCTTTCCATGCATGCAAATGTGCGAAGTCGTCCGCTCCTGTTTTGCGGACCGGGTTATGACTCTTTTTGTGATCCGCTTCACTGTTGCATGCATGAATCTCTGCGGAGACAGATGCTCTTTTCTGCACGAACATATCTCTGTTTTTCCGGGCGTCAGTTTCACCCCTTCCTGAGTCATCTGCATAGGTAGAGTCTTCCCCGTATATCGGGTCTCCCAGCAGTGGATGCCCGATCGACGCCATATGCACTCTGATCTGATGTGTTCTGCCATGTATGATCTCAGCTTTCACCAGCGATACCTCGTCTCCTTTCTGCGATGTTCTTTCTCCCGAATTATCTGCAGATGCGGATCGTGTCAGACATTTTTCCTTTGATTCCGTTTCCTTTGATCCCGCTTCCATAAATATTCCCGATGAAATGACACTGTAAAACGTTTGCGCAGGTTTGCCGTCGTCAGTGATCATCATTTTGTTCAAATACTTTGGATCCTTTCCGACTGGCAGACTGATCTGCCCGTTCTTTGGATCGCGTTCTCCAAAACATCCCTGGCATAAAGCCACATATGTCTTTTTTAACTCTCCCCGGGCTCTTTGCGCCGCCAGAAGAGCTGCTGTCTCCCGATCCTTCGCAAACAAAAGGACACCTGATGTATCCTTATCCAGACGTCCTGCCAGATAAATCTCGGGCTCAATATCATCTTTCATATTGTTTCTATAAAGATGTTTTATAACAAGGTCTGCCATCGTATCTCCCCAGTGTCCGTGGGATGGATGGCAGACAATGCCCTGAGGCTTATTTACCGCCATCAGGAAATCATCTTCATATAAAATTTCCGGATGTTCTGCTTCCAAATGACTATATTTCCCGTCTCGGATTTCTTCTTCACAGCCGCATCCATACTGTCGGCTGCATTCATACTTCTTCCTCAGTGAGAGTTCCAGCAAATCTCCTTTTCTTAAGACTGTGGTCACCCGTGTCTGTTCTCCGTTCAGCACTATGCCTCTGTTTTTAAATTTCAGCCTGCTGATCTGATGTTTCGAAAAACGCAGCCCCTTAAGATACTTCTCGATTGTCATTCCATCCGATATATCATCAATTACAAAAACCATACCGCCACCTCCGGCTTCACTTCTTCCAATTATATCACGAACCCATCAGCGCATGAAACCGGGGACGGAGGTAAGTTCCGTCTTTCAGCATCGAAGCGGAAAAAAAGCGTAACCGGGGACGGAGGTAAGTTCCACCCCGTGCTGCCGGAAGCGGCGCGGGTGGAACTTACCTCCGTCCCCGGTTACGCACTTTACGCACTGTGCGGCGTGTGTATCCCCCCGGGAGAGTTTGATAATAGATAAAATTCCCATGAATCAAAAAAAGCAATACAGAAGGACTGTATTGCTTTATCGTCATATATATTATCTTCACGGATCATCCCGATCAATGATGT
>OCVV010576848.1_pt1 | contig 18269 bp, 38 predicted proteins | sample 1539721 | NCBI WGS metagenome assembly OCVV01 (sample SAMN02144230, study PRJEB22623) | gut metagenome | biome: sheep rumen | host: Ovis aries | place: New Zealand | reverse complement strand
TATTATCTTTTTATACTCTTATATTTTTCGTTAAGATATTGATTTAGTTTATCTATCATTAAATCATATTCTTCTCTAGTTTTTGGGTTAGTAACTATTACTTTTAATTCTTTATTTTTTCTTTTCATATTAACCTCACATTGCTTTGCTTATTGATTATTGTTATTGTTTAGATTGTTTTATAAAAAAGTCTAGCATATTTATTAGTGCTTTTTTATTTTCACTTGTTATTTTATCAAAGTTATTAATATCTTTTTTTAATGTATTTTCTGTGATTTCTTTACTCTCTTCAAATGTTTCAAAATTTAAAACTTGAGTGGATAATTTTTCAGCAAATGTTAGTTGCCTTTTTTGCTCTCCTTCAATAATTGTTTTTACTTCATCAATGGTAAATTCTTTTTTTTCGTCTTCACCAAAAATAACATAATAAACTTTTTTTGAATTATAAACAACTTTGTCATTTTTATTTTCATTACTCCATATTTTAGCTAATGTATCACATAATACCATTCTTTCTTCTTGACTTAATAAATATCTTATACCTGTCTTATATAAATGATTATCTATATCCTCAGGATCTTCAATATAACCAGCCGCTATAAAATAATTCTCAATATCTTCATTTAAAGCACTGGCAATGCTTACTAGAACACTTGGTTTTGGTAATTTGTTTTTAGGCGACAGTGTATCTTCTAATATATCGGTAGAAATTCCAGTCATCAAAGATAATTTTGCAATTGAAATTAATTGACTACCCATCTCATCTAAAATCATTTCACTGGTCGAAGTATCAATTGGTGGAAAAAAATCATTTATTGATACTTTAAAAAAATTTGCTAATTTATATAAAACATCATGCGTTAATTTTCTCTCGTTATTCTCGTATCTAGCAATTGTTTGTTGAGTTGTATTTAAATATTCGGCAAGCTCTTGTTGAGTAATTTTGCGTATAGTTCTAAATTCTTTTAGCTTATCTGCCACATAGTCAGATACAAAGTTTTTCATTTTCTCTCCTTTCGATTTAATTATAACACAGCTAACACCAAAAGGGAATATTTTTGTAAAAAAAGCGACAAAAATGTTGACAACACCATTATGGTGTGATAGACTGATAATGAAAGGAGGTCTATATGCAAACAAAGTTAATAGCTTTGAGAAAAATAAATGGTGTAACGCAAAAATCATTAGCTAATTTAATAGGTTTATCCGTAAAACAATATAGTAAAAAGGAATTGGGAAAATTTGAATTTACTTGTGATGAAATGTTTAAAATTGCAAAATATTTTAAAATGCAAGTTGATGATATTTTTTTGCCTACACTACACCAAAATGGTGTATAAAAATAATAAAATGCGACAGACAAAGGAGTATAAAATAAAATGAAGAATTATTATAATGCTAAAGATGTACAAGAGATAACTGGATGCAGTAAATCACTAGCATACGAAATTATTAGAAAATTAAGGAATTCTTTTGAAAAAAAATACCCTGAATCAATATCGATTCAAGGCAAGATTCCAATTTGGTATTTTGAAGAAATAATGATGAATAAAAAAGGAAATCAATAAAAAATAAAAAGTTGCGGTCAACTTTTTACATACTTAATTATAACAAATTAGTATGTTTTTGTCAAATGGGGTATTGGTTAAGGAAAATAGGAGAAGCATAATGAACGATATTAATGGATTTATAGTTATAAATAGAAAAATACTTAAGTGGGGTTGGTATGATGACCAAAATACGAAATTATTGTTTTTACATTTATTGTTAAAGGCAAATTGGCAAGATAAAGAATGGCATGGAATGACAATAAAGAGAGGTCAGCTTGTTACAGGTCGAAAACAATTAAGTAAAGAATTAAAACTCACAGAGCAACAAGTTCGTACCTCATTAGAAAAACTAATATCAACCAGCGAAGTAACCAAAATTACAACAAACAAATATACCGTAATTACAATAAATAATTATGATAAATATCAAAACTATAACCAAGAAAATAGCCAACAAACAACCAACAAACAACCAACAAACAACCAACAAACAACCACAACTAAACAATATAACAATATAACAACTAAACAAAATAATAAATTAAATGAATTTAATTTATATAATAACTTTTCAGAAAATTTGCAATGTGATTGTATAGCTAAGAGTACGAAACAAAGATGCACCAGAAAATCAAGTTTTAATATTAACGGCAAAAACTATTGTAATCAACATGCACGTGATTTGATACCAAATATAACGAATGAAGGAAAATTTAATAAGCCATCCATTGAGGAAATAGCTGCATATTGTGAAGAAAGAAAGAATAATGTTAATGCTGAAATGTTTTATGATTTCTACGAAAGTAAGAATTGGTATGTTGGAAAAAACAAAATGATAGACTGGAAGGCTAGTGTCAGAACATGGGAAAAGAGAAACGAAGAAAACAAAAAACAAACAGCACAAGAAAAAAGATTTGAAATGTACAGGAGGTTAGAGGAAGAATATGACAATAAGGGAAACTAACGAGTTTATGGAAAGAATAAAAAGCCATTATCAAGAGTTTATTATCGATGATTTCAAAATAAAAGAGTGGCATAGGGAATTGAGTAATTATGATGCCGAAGATGTAAATAAAAAATTAGAAGAACATCTTAAAAGTGAAGTATATGGAGACCAAATACCAAAGCTTTACTTTCTAACAAAGTATTTAATACCAACTAATGTTAAGGGTAAAACAGTTCATCATACTGTAGAGTGCCAGTTATGCGGACAATCAGTGTTTGATGATGATTACGATAAGCATTACAAGAGATGCAGTTCATCAACAACAATAGTTAGAGATTTAAAAAAATATTTCAATATGACTGTTGATTACCAAAAATTAATGTTTCTAGGTGAAGATACTTTTGAATCAGTGTATGTTAAGTATTTAAACAAAATGCTAGATGCTGAAGATTTACCTCTAATCAGGAAAAAGGTAATTTTAAGGTGCTTATATCCAAATACTGAAATTGATATAAATGATTTGTTAAAGGGGTTATAGTAAGGAGGATTAAGAATGAGGAAAATAATAGATATATTAGAAGAAATACATTTATGTGTTCATAGAATAGAGACATATAACGATATTATTGATGAAACTAATTGCTGTAAAATAGATGGTCATGGGTTAAGCAGTAATGCTTCGAGCGTTCTATATGCTATGACAAACGCTATTGAAGGTGATTTGAAACAGATTACAGAGAAAATAGAAAAAATTTATGAAATTAATAAACACACAAATTAAGGAGAACTAAAATGGAAGAAAAACTAAAAGTAAGTTATGAACAAATAAAAAAAGCAAATGAAGAAATGTCTAAAACAGACATCAAGGGTAAAGATTATGCTACCGTAAATGAAAGAATAAAAGCATATAGAAAAGTATATCCAACAGGACAAATATATACTAACATTGAAGAAATAAAAGATAATTATGTAAGAATAAAAGTTGAAGTAACTGATGAAAACGATAGAATAATTGCAACTGGTATGGCAAGTGAAACACTAACTGGTGATGCTAAAAAAGACTACATAAATAATACTTCTATGGTTGAAAATTGTGAGACATCTGCAGTAGGTAGAGCATTGGGATTTGCAGGATTTGGTGTTGATAATGCAGTAGCAAGTGCTGATGATATTGAAAGAAACAAAGAAAAAGGAAAAATATTTGAAATCTATAACGATATGTTTATCAGAGATGATGAAGCCAAATATGTTGTTAAAGTTGTTATCGGAGATCTAATGAGAAAAATGGGAGTAGTAAAAGCAAGTTTGGAAGCAACAGTTGAAGAGCAATTATGGTGTTCATTATCTGAACTAAATACTATGCAATTACTAAAATTGGAAACTAAATTAAAAACTCTAAATATGGAAACAAATGAGTGGCATAGTTTGTATAATGAAAATTTAAAAATAAAAGAAGTTGTACCAAAAAATCAAGAAGTAGTTTACCAAAGTAGTTGGTACAAATTTGGATTAATAGCATTACAAAAAGCGGGAAATGATGAACTGTTAAGAAATGATATTATCAATTCATACTTGGATATGGGAATCAGCCTTGATACAGGCGATAATAACTAGGTGGATTTATATGAAAGATGTTTTATTTAAAGTAAAAGAATTAGGCCTTGAAAAATTCTTTGAAGATAAAGATTTAGTATCTCTTGATGAAATAATTGATAAATTATATGAGCAAGATGATGAGATAGGATACTTGCAAGAGAGATACGATGATGCAGTAGGAATAAGAGAAGAAGATACTGATAGATATGAAGATTGTCTATTAGGACTAATGTAGGAGGAAATTATGAATGTAGTAAATATTATTGGAAATTTAACTAAAGATGTAGAACTAAAATCTACTCAATCAGGAATAGAAGTATGTACTTTTACTCTTGGTGTAAGAAGAAATTATACAAGCAAAGAAGGAAAGTATGATAGTGACTTTCCTAACTTTATAGCTTACAAGAAAACGGCTGAAATAATTAGCAAATATGCTAAAAAGGGAAGTAAGTTAGCAGTAGAAGGAAGAATTCAAACAAGAAGCTATGATGGCAAAGATGGAAAGAAAGTATATGTTACAGAAATAGTAGCAGAGAGTGTAACACTTCTAGACAGCAAGAAGGGAAGCACTACTAATTTACCAGAACCGCCAAAGCAAGAAGAGAAACTTGATCCATATCAAGCATTTGGAGACAGCATTGAAGTAGCAGAAGAACAACAAGAACTTCCTTTCGATGAAAACGATTTGCCATGGTAGGAGGTATATATGTTAGAACAACTAAAAACAAAAAAGAAAGAATTAGAACAACAAATATTTGAACTAATCCAAAAGTTTGAAGATGAAACGGGTACATATATTTGCGATGTTAACATTATACACAATGTTTGGCAAACAACTAATGGGAGAGAAATAAAGTCCATTTCTGTTGAAACAGAAATAAAGTTTTAAGGGCTGTATTATGCAAGGCAAACCATTAGAAATAATAACTTGGCTATATAACCAAGATAAAGACCAAGAATTTGAAATTAAGGAAATCAAAAGAAAGAGGAGTTTAAATTGCAACGCTTATGCTTGGGTGCTTATAGGGCAAATAGCAAATTTAATAGGAAGAACCAAAGAAGATGTATATAGGGACTATATCAAAAATAAAGGCATATACAGAATAATTACAATTGGTACTAAAGCAGTACCTACTTTTGAAAAACTATGGAATGAAAGAGGACTAGGCTGGATATGTGAGACTATGGATACTAAAATAGAAGGCCTTACTGATGTAATAGCCTACTATGGTACATCTTCTTATAATACTAAGCAAATGGCTAATTTTGTAGATTATATCGTGCAAGAGGCTAAGCAATTAGGAATACCTACTAAAGAAGATATTGAAATAGAAAGAATGGTGCAAGAGTGGCAAAATTAAGAGGAGAAATCTTAAGTATTGAGACTATAGAAAAGATGACAAAAATGGAAAAGGAATTAGAGAAAGCAAGAAGAGCCAAAAATATAATTGAACTAGAATTAGTAACATTAAAAAAATATTATGAAAAACTTCTGAAAGAAGTAGAGTACTTAAGAAAAAGAGATGCAACTCTTACAGCAATAGAAAAATCACTTCCTCAAAGAATAAAGACTTATGAAGAAAAAAATGCACCACTTGCAATAATAAAAGAACTTGAACTTTGGGAGAATATGCTAAAAGAAGAAAAAGAGAAACTATTACAAAAAATAGAGAAAGAATAAGGAGAAGGAAATGAAGATTTTTACTAATAAAAGATATAGAGAAATAATTAATAATTATGAAGAACAATACGATATGCTTGCAGACAAAGCAACAAAATTAATGGAACAAAAGGTAGATGCTGAATTGGAAATTGGGAAATTAATTGAAGAAAATAAGAAGCTTATTTGTGCTAAAGGTGGGTTTACTAAACAAATTAATAAACTAACTGCTAAAGTAAAGGAATTAGAAGAAAAACTTGCAGAATCAATGACTGATAAATATAGAGTAAAGAAAGTGCCAAGTGGCAGGGCACCAAAAGGGCAGAAAATGAAAATAAAAGATTGTACTAAAATAAGCAACATTGCAAGGAAAGCATATGGAAGGCAGGAGGCTGATTAATATGTTAAAAGAACAAATAGAAAAGAAAATAGAATACTTTGAAAGCTTTAGAAGTAAAGACAAACACATTACATTAAAATTACAAGCATTAAGATTAATGAAAGAAATAATTGAAAAAGGTAATATACAAGAAGATGTGCCTATAGTATTGGAAGAAATAAACTGGGTATGCGACCAATACAGACAAGACAAATTTGAAAGAGCAAGGAAGCTTGCTTTAAATGAAAAACGCAAATTGAAAAAGGAATTTCCGAAGATAAAGAAGGACAAGTAATATGACAATAGGAGATAGTTTATTTATATTAATAATGATGATTCCTATATTTATAATGATATATTTTACTTGGAAGAATTAGGGTGGAAAATATGAAAATAATTGATTTATTAAATAAAATAGCAAATGGAGAAGAAATACCCAAATATATTAAATATTATGATATATTACACCAAAAAGAAGACACAATGATGTGTTGCTATAACAATATAATTTATAAATTAGATAATAATATTATTGATTTACTTGATGAAGTTGAAATCCTAGAAGAAGAAAAGAAAATACCCGAAAAAATAAAAACATTAAAACATAGTTGTAATTTTGATAGGCATGAAGAAATATTATATGAAAATCAAGTTGATTTAGCAAATAAAATAACAGAGATTTTAGATTATCTTAAAAGCAAAGGAGAATAAGTATGAATAGAGATATTGAATTTAGAGTTTACGATAAAGATTTAAAAAAAATGAGATACTTAAATAATTGTCACGATAGTATTTGGTTTCACAGAGATGGAACGGGATATTATGAAAATATGCAAACTGGATTAGGGGAATGGTTTAGTTCTTTAATGCAATATACTGGCTTAAAAGATAGCAATGGAACAAAAATATTTGAAGGAGATATATTAAGAAATTATGGCAATGAAATTGAAGATTGGATAGTATCTTATGAATATGGCAAATTTATAGGAACTTATGATAATGTATGTGAAGATTTATATGAATTAAGTGATTTAGAAGTAATAGGCAACATTTATGAAAATAATTTAGAAAGCAAAGGCGAGTAATAATGAAAGTTGGAGATTATGTAAGAACCAAAGATGGTTTAATTAGAAAAATCGTTGAAATAGATAAATTAATTTATATAGATAAAGATTACATATCGGATGAACCTGAATATCATAATTCTTTAATAGAAGAAGATGTTATCAAAACATCTCCAAACATAATAGATTTAATAGAAGTTGGAGATTATGTAGATGGTTTAAAGGTTATTGATATTGTAGAACATTTACATGGACACAAAGATATTGTTATGACAAACGGAGAATTTCAATGGTCAACAAGTAATGATGATTATAATATCAAATCAATTGTAACTCGTGAGCAATTTTCACAAATGGAATATAAAGCGGGTGAGTAATAATGAATGATGAGATAAAAGAAATATTAGATGAGCCTAAGATACTACAACTTAGTTATGGTTGTTATATATCATTAAACGATTATTTTAAATTAAGAGATTACATAACAAATCTACAACAAGAAAACGAAGGATGGGCGATGATATTTGATACATTTAGTAAAAGGCCTTATGCACATAAATATTTAGAAGAAAAAAGAAAAGAATTAGGTAATGATAAAATAATAGGTTTGGACAGTGAAATGATATATAAAGATTATTATGATTACAAATCAAGAATAGATAAAGCAGTTGAATATATAAAAGAACACCCAACTGATATGTGGTATAGTGTAGAAAAGCCTAACGAAGATTTTAGAGAAGTAAAAATAATTAAACATCAAGAAGTTTTATTAAATATATTACAAGGAGAAAACGATGAGTAGAGAAGAATTTATTGGCAAATTAGAAATGGTATATGTTGGCGATAGAAATGCTTTTAATGATATAGTATGTGCTTATGATAGTTTGTTAGTTAAGAATGAGAAGGCAATTGAAATGTGTGAACCATTAGTAGAATGGGGAGAATGTACTATAAATGGTAAAATATTGAAACAAATATATAATATATTACAAAATGGAAGTGATGAAAATGTTAAATGATATTATGTATTGGAAATGGAAAAGTATGATAATCGATTTTAGCAAGTTATCTAATGAGAAAAATGATTTTGGAGGATATACAACAAAAAAAGATATGGTATTTCATTATTTAGGTACACCTGATGAAGAAGAACATAGATGGTATAATGGTGGATGGTCTAGTGAATATAATGAAGCATTGAGATATGCCTTTGAATTAGATTTAGTAGAAAAGGTTAGTGATGAAGAATGAATAATATAACTACCGACATCATAACAACAACCGGAATAAATATATCAAAGTATGACATTTTACCATCAAAAATATTTATAAATGGCATTGAAATAATTGATACTGAAACTTGGAATAAAGTTATAAGTAGTATAGATGTAAAAGATAAAGAAATAGATAGATTAAATAATGTAATTAATGAATTAGAAAAAGAATTAAATAAGGATTATGAAACATATATTTGCAAAAACAAAAGTTATGGTAAAACATTTAAAGCAGGTGCAAATATTTATAGGGAACATATTTTGCATAAATTAAAAGAATTAAAGGAGAATCGCGATGAAAGATAAGTTACTACAAATAATAAATCATTATGGAATAGATAAACAATTAAAATACATACATAGTGAATATTTTGAGTTAGATGAAGCAATTATTAGTTGTGAAGAAAGTGGTAATGTTAGCGACTATTATAAAGAACATATTGCAGAAGAAATATCAGATGTGGAAATGATGTTAGACCAATTTAAAGCATATTATGGTATAAATCAAGAAAAAATTAATGAAATTAAATCCTATAAAGCAAATAGGCAATTAGAAAGAATTGAAATGGAGGAAAAATAATGACAATAGATGAAGCAATTAAGCTATTAGAAGATAGAAAAAAAGATAAAACAATAAATATAACAAAAGTAGTTTTGTATGAAGGTACTAGATGTTATAAAGCAAAAAAAGAAAACGGAGAAATAATTATTACAATTAGATATGAAGAAAAAAAAGAAAATAATTTTATCTAAATCAAAAATAGAAAATATAATAATTAATCTAGGTATAGTATTCTTTACTTTATTATTGTGTTGGTTATTATATGTTCTATATTTGATGTGGAATTATAGGTGGTGAGAAAATGTTGAAGATTAAAGACAATGTTGATTTAAAAGAATTAGAAAAGTATGGTTTTCATCAAGGAAATTATTATGATAACGATCCTTGCTGGTACTATGACAAGACTGGTGATTTGGCAGGTTATGATAACATTGAAATAAATGAAGATAGAAAAATATATTTAGGTTTTGAACCATCACCATATTTTATTGAAAATTGTTTATATGACCTAATAAAAGCAGATTTAGTAGAAAAAATTGATTAACTAATTCAGGGGGCTGGTTAGTTAGGAGTAGAAATGAAAGAAACATTAATTTTATTAAGTTATCCACTATTTTGGTTATCATTAGGAATATCAATGGTAGTGGCATTAATTATAGGGAGAAATAAAAAATGAAATTATATAGCAGCAGCGAAGATTATAAATTATATCAAGGTAATATGTTAGATATGTTAGATGTAATAGAACCCAATTCCATAGATGGTGTAGTAACTGACCCACCATACGAACTAAATTTCATGGGTAAAGGTTGGGATAGCTCTGGTATAGCATTTCAACCCGATACTTGGAAGAAATGTTATGAAGTATTAAAACCAGGTGGCTATTTATTAGCATTTGGTGGTAGTAGAACATTTCATAGAATAGCATGTGCTATTGAAGATGCAGGATTTGAAATAAGAGATACTATTATGTGGCTATATGGTTCGGGATTTCCTAAAAGTATGAGTTTATCAAAAGGCTTAGAAGCAAGAGAAAAACTAGGTAATGCTGGAACTAGAAGCAAAAGAAAAATAGAACAAGCCTGTGATACAGAAGAATATACATTAAAGCAAACAAATAATGGTGCTATGGGAGAAGTAATAGAAACTACTAGAAAAGAATACATACCTGATACTAAACTTGCAAGACAATGGTATGGCTGGGGCACTTGTTTAAAACCCAGTTTTGAACCAATTATAGTAGCAAGAAAACCATTTAAAGGTAGTCTAGTAGATAATGTAATAGAATATGTTGTTGGTGGAATTAATATTGATGAGTGTAGAGTAGGAACTGAAGAAAGAACATACAAAGGTTGTGGTAAATCTAATGTGGGATTTATTGGGGGTAGTTTTGAAAATGGTAGTAAAGAAGATGTTGAATACAATGTAAGTGGTAGATTTCCAGCAAACACAATACTAACTTATGATGAAATTGATTTTGATGAAGTATGTGGGGGATTTCCTTATACAAAAGGAGAAATAGGCAGAGCAGGAAGAAAAAATGGTGGCAATTATAATGCAAGTAGTTATAAAGTTGGTGTTGTTACTGATTATGGATTAAAAGACAGTGGTTCTGCTTCAAGATATTTTATGAATTGTAAATATACAGGGAAGGATGAAGAAACAAGAAGATACATATATACACCAAAAGCGAGTAAGAAAGATAGAGATGAGGGATTAGATACATTTAATCAAGAAAAAGTAAATGATGGTAGAAATACACCAATAGATAATCCATTTCAAAGAGGCGAAACCCCAAGGAAAAATACTCATCCAACAGTAAAGCCTACTGAATTAATGCAATATTTAGTTAGATTAGTTACTCCAAATGGTGGTACTGTATTAGATCCATTTAATGGAAGTGGTAGCACAGGTAAAGCAGTTATGTATGAGAACAAAGAAAGAAATAAAAATTATAAATACATTGGAATAGAACTTACAGAAGAATACTTGCCTATATCTAAAGCAAGAATTGAATATGTGTGTCAATTAAATAAAGAAGAAGAAAAAGAAAAACAGATGTGTTTATTTTAGGAGAAAGAATGAAAAAAGAAACAATATATGTAGATAAGTATGACTGCAAAGATGTAAATGATTTATTAGGAGAAATATTTAGAGTAGCAAGTAATTACAATAGATTCAATGGGGGCATGCCAGAGTGTGTAAAAATGACTGCTAAGCAGTATTATGCAATAAGAAAGTACAAAGATGACTTATTTAGAGAAAGAAATAAGGAATATTACATTTTAGGAATGAAAGTGGTGTTATAGATGGATTTTGACAAATGGAACGAAGTAATAAATGGAGAAAACACCTACAAAAAAATTGCTGAGACACTAGTTTCAGGTAAATCTTGTATCATCGGCTGGACAGATGGTGGTTATGATCATAGAGATATATTATTTACTTATGAACCTAAACATTTAGGCGGAAATTTGCAAAGAGGATTAAGATGGTGTTATTTATATATAAGCATTATGGGATTATGCTCAATGGGGTTCTTAATTGAGAGAAAGACAGACAACAGAAAGCATCCATCATACATCAAAGAAAAATTAAATCTTTATGATAATCCTTGCGATGACAAAATATGCGAACTTATAAATGGTGTTATTTCATATATAGATGAATTAGATGAAGAATTAAAATAAAAGGGGTGCTATAAATGAATAAAAAAATAACATTGTATGAATTGTTAGGATTAATTAAAGATGGAAAGGCACCAAAAGAAATTAAATATAATAATTATTTATTAAGTTTTGATGATATAGATGAAGATTATTATTGTGAATTTTATGGGAATTTATTTGAATATTTATTTACTAATATAAAAACTACTGATTTATTGAATAATGAAATAGAAATACTTGATGATGAAGATAAGAATAGTTTTACAGGTTGGAAAATGTATCAAAATGGTAAGGAAGTAGCTAGTATGGATTGTTCCTATGATGAAGCTATGGAAATAAAAATCATAAATAGTTTGAATAATGTTGGAAATAGCAAAGAGTTAGCAGAATTTAAAGATAAACAACAATTAAATAACCATATTTTAAAAGATAAAATCAACGAATTAGTAAGAGAAATAAATAAATTAAAGAAATATAAATAATTATTAGGGTTTTGGTTAGAAAGGGGAAATAAATGAATGTAATAGATGAACTAAAAATAATAAATGATAAATTAGATGTAATAGATGAATATAGTAACACCTTAAGTGATGAGTTAAGCAAGGTAGACTGTAAAATGCAAGACTTACTACATTACATAGAGTTTAACAAAATAAGTGTTAAATGGTGTTACAGAATGATGAAAGAAATGAAAGAATTAAGGGAGAAAAGAAGAAAAATTAAAAATGATATGGAGATTCTTTCTAAATATAATGAAACCAAAACAAAATTACTTACATCAGACAATAGAAAATTCTTAATGGCAGAAATATATAAAAAAGACAAGCAATTAAATCAACCTTATAAAAATAGGGAGTACACCGAGGAAGATATGCAGAAGATACTAAAAGGGGTGTAAATTATGTATTTAGAATATCATGAGTTATTGAAGAAATATAAAGAAGCTTCTAGAAGATACAATGAAGCTCTTGAAGAACGAAGCAAGTTAATTACTAATGTGCTTCCTAAAGCTTCTCAATTTAAAGAAGTAGTAACAGTTGGCGGGAATATCTCATCAGATGCAAAATTAATCGATTATACCAGCGAAATTGATGAAGTCGATAAATTAATCAACCAGAGCAGAAACACACGAGATATGCTTAATTATGAACTAAAAAAACTAGAAAAGAAAATGAGAGAGCATGGAGATGTTTACGATAGAATCTACGTTTATAAATGGATCGATGGTAGGAGACCTAGACATTTTAACAGACTAATTGGTTTCTCACTAAGTAGAACTTATGATTATATAACTGAAATGAAAAAAAAGTTGTTTGAAAATACAAAATCGGAAAAAATCGGAAAATTTTAGGTTTATACTAATATCGTGAAAATATATAATGTATGTTCACAAGTGTAACCTTTTTATTCTGTACTACCTATTAAAGGTAGTGCAACGATAGCATATGAAAAAACTGCAAGGAAAGGTTTTCATTCTAGAAGTTTCCCTGCGATTTGAGTTCGCAAAATCCAATATGTTATTGTTGCAGTGCTTATTAATAGACAGTATACTGATGATAATAAATATAGGTGGCTTGGCTCGTAAAGCGATTCTATATCGTGAAAGAGAATATCCCTAGTATTCCACCTATCTAGGAAATAGATTATCATTAGTGTAGTATTTATTAATAATCGAGATTGTACTAACCCCCTTATATTATGTTTTTTGTTTTCTTTTATTTTTATTTTATTCAATCGGTACAATCAGTATAAGACACAAAAGTGTCTTTTTATTATGCAAGGAGATGGAAAAATGATAAGTTTAATTAAAACATTAATAATATGTATAACAGTATTATTATCAGTTGTGATTATGTTTGGTGGAGGTATCAGGAAATGAAAAGAGTAATTTATGTAGAGCCAGATAAAGATGGCAAATTGTTTATTACACTATTTGGAAATAAGCATGAAATAGTAGTTAAAGAAAAGCCTAAGGCAAAGAAAAAAGAAGTTGATAAGTAATGGCGGGTATAGAAAATCTTAAACCAGTTAGAACCAAGGAAGAAGCAAGGGAAAAGGGTAGAAAAGGTGGAATAGCAAGCGGTAAGGCTAGAGCAATAGCAAAAACCTTTAAAGAGACCATTAATGAACAACTTTCTGATGAAGATTTAAAGAAGATAATTAAGAAGATAATTAGCGAGGCTCAAAGAGGAAATATGAAAGCAGTTGAACTACTAAGAGATACCAGAGGAGAAAAACCTGTTGATAGACAAGAAGTTAAAGAGGTAACTTCGGAATGGTTCAAATAAAAAGATTAAATCCAAAAGCATTCAATAAATGGCTTTACGATATAATAGATGACTATTCACACAGAATAGAAGTGTACTATGGTGGGGCTGGTAGTGGCAAGTCATATGGTGCTTGCCAAAAGATACTTTTAAAAGCTATGAATAATAAAAGAAGAGTATTAATGATAAGAAAAGTAGGAAATACATTAAAGGTATCTATATGGCAACTAATGCTCGACTTGCTAAGAGAAGCAGGAATAAGAGAAGAATGCAAAATCAATAGAAGTGACTTAGAAATAGAACTTCCGAATGGCTCTGTTTTTCTATTTAAGGGTTTAGATGATCCAGAAAAGATTAAATCTATTACTGGTATAACTGATATAGTTATAGAAGAAGCTACAGAACTTATAGAAGATGAGTTCACACAGCTTAATCTTCGTTTAAGACCGAAGGAAGATAACCCACAAATATATTTGATGTTTAATCCGATTTCTAAAAAGAATTGGGTTTATTCATATTTCTTTGGTGAAGAAGCTAATCTTGAAAATACTTTAGTAATACAGACAACATATAAAGATAACAAATTCTTGCCAGAGAGTTACTGCGAAGAATTAGAAAGACTTCAAGCAAGAAATCCGGCATATTACAGGATATATGCTTTAGGAGAGTTTGCTACTTTAGATAAGTTAGTTTTCCCTTATTATACGAAAAAGATAATCTCTGATGATGAGGTAAAAGGAATGCCACTATGGATAGGACTCGACTTTGGTTATGTAAATGATCCTTCTGCTATAGTTAATGGTAATATTGATACATTAAATAAAAAAATATACATACGAAAAGAATATGTAAAAAAAGGAATGCTAAATGATGAAATAGCAGAAAAAATGATAGCGTTAGGATTACACAAAGATAAAAGCTATGGTGATAGTGCAGAGCCTAAGAGTATAGCGGAAATAAAAAATAAAGGTGTAAACATAGAAGCTACTGAAAAAGGGAAAGATAGCATTATTCATGGTATTCAGTGGATAGGACAATATGAATTAATAGTAGATGAAAGATGCTTCAAAGTGATAGAAGAACTAGACAATTATACTTGGAAGAAAGATAAGAAAACAGGAGAGTATATAAATGAACCTGTTGATACATTTAACCATACAATAGATGCTATTAGATATGGTTTAAACAAATATATAAAAGGAACTAAATTACCAAAGGTTATACAAAAACCAATAGATTTATAGGAGGTGTAAGATATGTATACATTACCAAAAGGAACTAAGATAACAAATCAAATATTAAATGATGTTATAGATTATAACGAAAAGAGAAAAGATAGATTTAATAGGCTTGAAAACTATTATTTAGGATTACATGATATCTTTAATAGAACAAAAGAAGCTAGATTAAAAAATAATAGGGTAATGGTAAACCATGCAAAATATATTACCGATACCAATGTAGGATATTTGTTAGGAAATCCTGTTGATTATCAACCAAGCGAAGGATTTGATATACAACCATTACTAGATGCCTACAAAAAGCAAACAATAAATGATTTAGATACAGAAATAGCAAAAGATGTATCTATTTTCGGAATGCAATACGAATATGTATATGCAAATGAAAAAGCAGAACCTAAAAGTTGTGAAATAGATAATAGAAATGCAATTATTGTATATGATGATACAGTAGAGCATAATAAACTATTCGGTTTAATATATAGACCAATTTATAGCGGAGAAACATTTAAGTATTGGGATATTATATTTGTTGATGATAAGGAAGAAATACATTATCAAAGTTATGACAAATCGCTAAATAAAGTAGGAGAAAAAAAATCACATGCTTTTGGTGAAGTACCATTAATATGTTATAAGAATAACCCCGAATATTTAGGAGACTATGAACCAGTTATAAGTCTAATTGATGCTTACAATCTATTACAAAGTGATAGAGTAAACGATAAAGAGCAATTAGTAGATGCAATATTATGTTTATATGGCATGGACTTTGATACAAAAGAAGCAGAAATGTTAAGAGAAAGCCGTATGCTTGCGAATATTCCTGCTGATGCAAGAGCTGAATATCTTGTTAAAACACTTCAAGAGGGAGATGTTGATATATTAAGACAGAATATAGAAAACGATATTCATAAAATATCAATGGTTCCAAATATGAGCGATGAAAACTTTGCAAATAATTCTAGTGGAGTAGCAATTAGATATAAACTATTGTCTTTCGAGCAGAATATTAAGAATAAAGAAAGATATTTTGAAAAAGGATTAATGGAGAGATTTAAATTATATAATAACTTCCTAGTAACGAATGCTAAAATGCAAGAAGTACCTGTTGAAGAAGTAGATGCAGTATTTAAGAGAAACTTACCTACAAATGATTTCGAAACATCGCAAATGATAAATAATTTAGCAGACTTTGTTGATAAAGAAACTCTAATTAGTCAGTTATCATTTATTAAAGATGCAAGCGAAATAGTAGAATTAAAAAAGCAGGAAGAAGAAAACGAACCTGCTGATATATATGATAATTTATTTAAAGAAAATCAAATAGCAGATTCAAATATTTAGGAGGTGTTTAAATGCCTACTAAAGAAATGGGAAAGACATCAAGTTATTGGGATAAAAGGAGACTGCAAAAATATACCCAAAGTGAGAAACTAAGCAAAGAGTATATTGATAAAATACAGTCTCTTTATTCTAAAGCTAACAAAGATGTTGATGACATGCTAAAAAGTGTCTATAAGAACTATTCTAAAGACACAGGATTAGATATTCAAAAATTAAAGGAACTACTTACTAAATCTGAAACAAAAAAGACATGGAAAGAACTCCAAAAAAGGGGATTAGATAAGTATGTTAAGGATAACTATAAATCAAGAATAACAAGACTTGAACAAATAAAAGCACAGGTATATGAAAGAGCAAAAGACATTTATACTGAAGAAGAACTAAGGCAGACTGCTCTTTATGAACATGTTATTAATGATAGCTATTATAAAGCAATTTATAATGTTCAAAGAGGAACGGGGCTAAATTTTTCATTTAACAAGATAGATGACAATTTAGTTAATAATCTTCTATCAGCAAAATGGAGTGGAAAAAACTATTCTCAAAGAATATGGACTAATACTGATATATTAGCAGATGAAGTTAGTAATATTATCGGAGGTTCATTATTAAGCGGTAGAGGAGTAGAAGCTACTGCAAAAGAGATTAGAGATAGATTCAGTGTAGGAAAATATTATGCTGAAAGACTTGCTAGAACTGAAATGAGTTACTACGAGAACCAAGCTGATGCAATGGCATATGAAGAAATGGGAGTAGAAGAATTTGTTCCAGTTGCTACACTAGATAATAGAACAAGCCAGTACTGTGCTGATATTGATGGAAAGCACTTCAAGTATAGTGAAATGAAAATAGGTGTTAATTATCCGCCATTTCATCCAAATTGCAGATGTACTACAAGAGGTTATTTAGGAAAAGAAGCGGAGAAACTACTAACAAGAAGAGCAAGAAATCCTATTACTGGTGAGACTGAAGTAATACCTAACATGACATATAATGAATGGTTGAGGCAAAATGCAAATGGAACATTAGGATTAAGTAGTGACTCTTTATCTAATACAGAGACAAAAAGAATATATATTGGCAAGTTTAGTAAGAAAAATATTGACAAAATGCTTGAAAAATATGAAAATAGTATCAACGGAAACGATTTTGAATCTGCATTTGTGTTTCAAGCAGATGGCAAAGCCTATAAGTTCGTTGGTGGAGAGCAAAGTGTTGATATTTTTGGGGTTAATTTAGATAATGCCATTATCACACACAATCATCCTATTGATGGAGATGTGTATCGTTCATTTGGAGAAGATGATTTTAATTTTATTAAAAATACCAAATCAAAGAATGTAACACTGAGAGTAACTACTCCAGAATTTAAAGACATAATAAAGAAAACGAAAGATATTGATATTGGATATTATGATGTGTATAAGGAAGCAATGATAAGATGCTTTAATAATGAAAACTTAGAAATCCAAAGTGAAGCAATAAAAATATTAAAAGAAAGAGGATATGTTAGCTATGAAAGAAGAATTAGATAAGTTGCTGGAGGAAATGGAAAAAGAACTTAAAAATATAAGGATAAAACATAATGGCACATTTAATAATAAAGCAAATAAACCATATTGGGAATTAGAAAAAAAATACAAAGAAAAAGCAAAAAAAATTAAAGAAAAATATGAAGGCACTAACAAATAGTGTCTTTTATTATGCTACTTTA
>OCVV012848975.1_pt1 | contig 18276 bp, 25 predicted proteins | sample 1539721 | NCBI WGS metagenome assembly OCVV01 (sample SAMN02144230, study PRJEB22623) | gut metagenome | biome: sheep rumen | host: Ovis aries | place: New Zealand | reverse complement strand
GAAAAAATCATTGCAAAGATTGTGGACTTGGAAAATGAAATCGACACAGACGTTGACAGCCTTGTGGATTTGAAAAAGGAAATCATGAACGCAGTAAACGCTGTGGAGAACGATAAATACAGAGTATTGCTTGAAATGCGTTACCTTAGCTATCAAACATGGGAGCAGATTGCTGTAGCTATGGACTGTGATATAAGACAGGTTTACAGACTGCACGGACACGCTTTAGAAAAATTTTCTTTTGAATTGTCCTAAAATGTCATTGAATGTCATGGTCGAGGTGTGCTATAATATAAAATAGCAAACAATGTGAAAAGCCTTTGCAGTCCAATGACTGTGAGGGCTTTTGTCGTGTGGAAGGGAGTGAACGGCAGTGCCGAGGAAAGCAAAGCGACCGTGCAGTCACCCCAGCTGTCCCAACCTGACAGACGGACGGTACTGTGAGGAACACAAGGCTCTGCATCCAGACAGACCCTCAGCAGCAAGCAGAGGGTATGGGAGCAAGTGGCAGAGAGTAAGCAAGGCTTACCTCCACAAGCATCCGTTGTGCGTGAAGTGTCTTTCTGAGGGAAAGTATGTGTCAGCAAGTGTCGTTGACCACATCGTTCCGCACCGTGGTGACAAGCTGCTGTTCTGGAACGAGAGCAACTGGCAAGCCCTGTGCAAGCCGTGCCACGACCGCAAGACATGGACTGAGGACAATCGCCCTGAATACCGCTACTGACCTCACAACAGCCCGACAGCAAGCCTGTGGTGGCAAGGGGGAGGTATGGGGGAATGGGTCGGTGGTGGGGGTCATAAATCTCTGTGACTGCTTAACCAAAAGACCGGCGCCCCCTCACATACATGAAAAGGGCAATTCAAACGGGGTATTACCCCCCCCCTTACCCAATATCTATTTATATTTTTTTATGATAACATTCGCATAAAAGGTGATGCTATGGCAAAAGACGGAACAAATCGTGGCGGTGCGAGAGTAGGTGCAGGAAAAAAGAAACAACCGCTATTCGATAAAATCACCAGCGGAAAAGCTGAAAATGAGAAAGTGATGCTAAAACCTGCAAAATTAGACAGCAAACAAGTGCCTAAAATTAAGGACTTTGCAAAAGAACTACAGGCAGACGGAAGTAGTTTACAGGCAGATTCGATATTTGATGAAACTGTACAGTGGCTGAAAGAACGCAGTTGTGACCAGCTTGTCAGCCGTCAGCTGATTGAACAATATGCCGTTTCGGCTGCAAGATGGATTCATTGCGACTCTATGGTCTCACACTATGGCTACATATCTGAACATCCGACAACGGGAAATGCAATTGCATCGCCGTATGTTTCTATGAGTCAATCCTATCTGAAAGAAGCTAATTGTCTTTGGCAACAAATCTTTCAGATAGTCAAAGAAAATTGTTCAGAAGAGTATGGAACACAGGGTGAAGATATGATGGAAATTTTGTTAAGAAGAAAAAGTAAATAATCAGGTAAAAATGGAGGTGATATTTTGGCAAAAGATGGAACAAACAGAGGAGGCAGAAGGGCAAAAGCTGGAAAAAAGCCTGCATCTCTGTACGAAAAAATACAAAATGGAAAATCTGCTGTCATTATGGAACCACCAACAACAGAGTTGAATGGTTTTGAATTGGAAAGTCCAGAATCAATTCAAGGAAATGCTGTACCAAATCCAAGCGAATATTTATCACAAATACAGCGTGATGGTAACTCACTTGGTGCAGATGAAATTTACAAGGAGACATGGGAATGGCTGAAAGACCGTGGCTGTGAAAAACTTGTTAACAATCGTCTGCTTGAGAGCTACTCTCAGGCTTTTGCACGGTTTATTCAGTGTGAGGATGCAATCAGCCGTTTTGGTTTACTCGGGAAACATCCTACTACGGGCGGTGCAATTGCCAGTCCCTTTGTACAGATGAGTCAGTCTTACCAAAAACAGGCAAATTTATTATGGTATGAAATTTATGATATTGTAAAACAAAATTGTACACATGAATTTACAGGAAATCCGCAGGCAGATATGATGGAACGCCTTCTGAATTCTAAAAAATAAGGAGGACAGCAAATGAAAGCTGAATACGACTTTCTCACAAAGAAGTGGTTCAAACAGCACCCTGAATCATGTACAACAGTCGTGAAATGTAAAGAGTGCGGTTTGTATTACAAGCCTTTATTAGGTCACAAATGTAAAGAAAAGCGAGGAAACAAGACATGAAAGATAAAAGTACAGAATACTACCTTGCTGACATAAACACTTTGATTCCTTATGCGAGAAACGCAAGAACGCATTCCGAGGAACAGGTGGCACAGATTGCCGCCTCAATCCGTGAGTTTGGTTTTCTGTCTCCTATCATCGTATCCGAGGACGGAACAATCCTGTGCGGTCACGGCAGATTTTATGCCTCACAGAAACTTGGCTTGAAGAAAGTTCCATGCATCAAAGAAAGCCATCTAACCGAAACCCAGAAAAAAGCGTACATTCTGGCAGACAACAAGCTGTCACTGAATGCAGGGTGGGACGATGAAATGCTTGCAGTTGAATTGACCGAATTGCAAGACGAGGCTTTTGACCTGTCTCTGATTGGTTTCGATGAAAGTGAGCTGGCAGACCTTTTCGCAGATGATGAAAAGAAAGCAAAAGATGATGATTATGACCTTTCAGTGGCATTGGAGAAAGCCGCATTTGTAGAAAAGGGTGATATCTGGACGGTAGGCAGACACAGACTGATGTGCGGTGATGCTACCAGTGCAGATGATGTTGCCAAGCTGATGGACGGAAAGAAAGCAAATCTCATCGTGACAGACCCTCCGTACGGAGTTTCGTTCAAGAGTTCTGACGGACTGAGCATTCAGAACGACAGCATCAAAGGCGATGATTTTTATAATTTCCTGCTGTCAGCCTTTCAGAATATGGCGACAAACCTCGAAAGCGGTGGTTCAGCTTATGTATTCCATGCAGATACTGAGGGACTGAATTTCAGAAAAGCCTTTATTGATGCAGGATTTCACCTTGCAGGTGTGTGTATCTGGGTAAAGAACAGCCTTGTTCTCGGTCGCAGTGATTATCAGTGGCAGCATGAGCCTGTCCTGTTCGGCTGGAAGAAAGACGGAAAGCACAAATGGTATGCCGACAGAAAGCAGACTACTATCTGGAACTATGACAAGCCCAAGAGAAACAAGAATCACCCGACAAGCAAGCCTCTCGACCTGCTTGGTTATCCGATTTGCAATTCCTCACAGGAAAATGCAATCGTGATTGATACATTCGGCGGCAGCGGTTCAACTCTCATGGCTTGTGAACAGACAAACCGTATCTGCTACATGATGGAACTTGATGAAAAGTATGCCTCCGTCATTCTCCGCAGATATGTGGAGGATACCGACAATGCAGAGGGTGTGTATGTTATCAGAAACGGTGAGCAGATTTCCTATGCTGACCTTGTGAAAGAGGTGGAAACCTGATGGACAGCAGAAATGAAGATATTCTCACAGCCATGATTAACGGCACTGAGTACGAGGAAGTTCCGCAGAGCCGAATGGAGGCACTTCTGCTTGAACTGAAAGATATTAATCCGTTGTTTAGACACCCTACTCATTCCGTCAAAGGCACTGCTTCTTTGACTTTTCAGTTTGGTGCAGACCTTGTTGTGAGACCTACGGACTGTCAGCTCTCTATCTATCATGAGGGGTCAGAAATTTGGTCTTGTACACATGGTAACCCAGCTTCAGAAACTGAATGGAATGAGTTGAGAAAAATTATCAGTGATGATTACAACTCACAAAATATAGTAACAGGATATAAAGTCATGTTTTGGGTACTGAATTGACAAAAATAAAACAGACCTCACAAGCCCATGCAAGGTCTGTTTTGTGTTTAGCCAATCAGGTCATCAATCTTGCATTCAAGAGCCTGAGCAATTTTGTAGAGGTTGCCGACCGTGATGTTTTCAGTGCGAACGTACTGGTTCTCATAGTCTGCGACTTTCTTGTAGTGAACTCCTGACTGCTCCGCCAGTTCCTTGCGGGTCAGTCCTTTCTGCTCACGGACTTCCTTGATTTTATTCGTCATACTCGTCCTCCTGTTCGCAGATTTCGGAGAGTTCCACGTTCAGCACCTTTGAGAGTTTGATAGCGTTGGCTACCGTTCCCCATTCCTTTGCCTCGATGCTTTCAATCACATCGGCAGGAATACCGGACTGCCGTGAGAGTTCAGCGATTGTCAGACCAGACTTGGCACGGGCATCTTTGATGCGGATTGTTGCCTCGCATTCGGTGACTTCGTAGCCTTCAGTATCGCAGAGAATCAAGGTCACGAAACTTCCGTCATTGACAGCGACCTGTCTGATTGGAGTTGCGGTGGGAATTGGAGTACCGTCCTTTTCTGCATCTGCGAGAACACAAGCGAGAACATCTTCTGCCATTTCCATTGCATCAACCAAGGAATCACCGCTTGTGAAACAGCCGTCCAAGTCAGGGAAATTGATGGAATACAGTCCGTTTCCCTCTTCTGTGAATACTGCCGGAAAAACATACTTTGCCATTAAAATCAGCTCCTTTTTATTTTCAGGGTGGAAAGCGAATACGCAGGTTAAATTGAACTGCTGACACCGCTCAGGCTGAGGAGCGTTTCGCTCGCTCTGCCTTTGCAGTCGTGTCTCCCCCCGAAGGGGTGGGGCTTATTTCAGCCCCGCTTTTTTAAGAATGTCGTCCAGTGTTCCGGGCGCTACCTGCTTGCTGTTGTTCTTGCTTACCGGGAAGTATTCTCCGGTTGCAGGGCTATGCCACTTTTCGTGCTTTCTTCTGCTGTGGTCTTTAATCTGGTGGCATCCGGCTTTTCTGAGCATTCTTTTCAATTCACCGTAGTTCATTCGCTTTCCCCCCTTTCGTTATATACATTATACCATGTTTTCGTGGAAAAGTCAACCCCTTTTTCAAAATTTTTTTTGAAAATTTTCAAATTTTTTATAGGAGAATCGCCATGAAAGAAGAAATCACCCTCGGCAGTCTCTTTGACGGGTCAGGCGGTTTTCCGCTTGGTGGACTGCTTGCCGGAATTAAGCCTGTCTGGAATTCAGAAATCGAGCCGTTCCCTGTCCGAGTGACTGAAAAGCGACTGCCGGAAGTACAGCACTACGGTGATGTCAGCACCCTGAACGGTGCAGAACTTCCTCACGTGGATATTATCACTTTCGGCTCACCTTGTCAGGACTTGTCGGTCGCTGGGAAAAGAAACGGCTTAGATGGTTCACGCTCCGGTCTTTTCTTTCATGCGGTCAGAATCATCAAAGAAATGAGGTGTGCAACCAATGGCAGATATCCAAGGTTCTGTGTCTGGGAAAACGTACCCGGAGCATTCTCGTCCAACGGAGGCGAGGACTTCCGAAGTGTCCTCGAAGAAATCTGCAAAGTCAGCGACAGTGCAGTTTCAGTCCCTCGACCTGCGAAGTGGTCAAAAGCCGGAGAAATCTTGGCAGACAGCTACTCTGTCGCATGGCGAGTCCTCGATGCGTGTGGCTGGGGAGTTCCCCAGAGAAGAAAACGCATCTACCTTGTCGCAGATTTTGATGGACAATGTGCCGGAAAAATACTCTTTGAGTCCGAAGGCTTGTCAGGGTATTCTCCGCAGGGCTTCCGAACGTGGCAAGGAACTGCCTGCCGTTCTGAAAAAAGCACTCGAACAGCAGGCGAAAATCCCATAAAATCGGCAGGATTCTGTACAGAACATTCTGCACAATCAAGAAGCATCGGCTATGAATCGGAAAAATCTCCTACTTTAAGAGCCGGAGTTGTTCTGGCTGCGATAGCCCTCGAAAATCACCCTGCCGATTCTCGTATCAAAATTTCTGATGATGAAATTTGTCAGACTTTAACATCAAGGTGCGGAACGGGCGGAGGAAATGTCCCTCTTCTGATGGAAACTCCGAAAGTTTATGGCATTTGTGCGAAGCACAGCAATGCGATGCTTTCCGACAATCCAAACAGCGGATTTTATGAGGCGGAAACTTCACGGACGCTTGACACTTCCAATCAATCGCCTTGCAAAAATCAGGGAGGTATGGTTGTGATTGAGGGCAATGGCTCAAGACCGTCACATCAAGAAAATGGCTATAAAGAGAGCGAAGTCATGTACACACTGAATACCGTGGAAGTTCCAGCAGTGGCTATGTTTGAACCTGCTTACACAATTTCGAGGGACAATCATTTTTGTATTTCGGAAGATGTAGCTGGAACAGCCGTTGCAAGAGGTCCTGCAACAGTCGCTCATCCAAATGGAGACCATTATTTCACAAGCAAAAATTCTCATCATACGGTCGCTTCGCACGAAAAAGCAAATACGCTCGTTGCATCGGATTGGAAAGACCCGCCTGTCGTGAATGATGCTCCCAACAATGAGCCGACATACATTGTCCGCCGATTAACCCCAACGGAATGTGCCAGACTGCAGGGATTTCCTGATTGGTGGTGCGATAGACTTGATACTGAAAATCCGACTGAGGAAGAAATTGACCGCTGGGCAGAGGTCTTTGAAACCCACCGCAGAATCACCGCACCAGACACCAAGTCGAAAAGCAGAAATGCCGTTATCAAGTGGCTGAAAAATCCGCACAGCGATTCTGCTGAATACAAGATGTGGGGCAATGGCGTGGCTTTGCCGTGCGTTTATTTCGTTCTTTCAGGTATTGCGTATTATGCACAATCTGCTGTAGAATAATTTGTTAAAGTTTCTACTTGCTTTTTCTGAAAGAATAGGGTAATATAGAAACTGAAAAATTTAACAGGAGGTACGCATAATGGATATAAATTTCAAAACCAATGACAAAAAGGCTCTCGCAGAGTGCATTGCTGAAAGCATCGGCGGTACACTGGAAAGCCGAGAATCAGGATTCCGAATCACGACAGCATTCGACCTTAATGAAAAGGGCTGTCTGTCTTTTTCAGATAATGTTCCCGATGCGGTCGTGGAGGGTATGATGGAGAAAGTCACCGAGGCAGGGTTCGAGTTTGAAACCGAACTTGTTGTCAGTATGCCAAGAGCAATGTTCACTGAGCAGACCTTTTCCAATATCGACCAACTTCTGAAAAACAAGGGAGCATTATTCAAGAGTGCTTTTCAGACGGATTCTCTGGAATACACAGTCGGTGAAGAAACGGTCGATTTCGCATGGTTCACAGTTCAGGACTATGGTGATGCAGATGCATACACCAAGTTCATATCAGCTATGGTGAAAATGGCAAACGAAAAGAAAATCAACCGCACACAGGTAATCTATGAAAATCAGAAGTATGCTTTTCGTGTGTTTCTGATGAGGCTTGGCTTTGTGGGTGATGCCTACAAACGCACACGAAAGGTTCTGCTCCGCAATCTGACGGGTTCTTCCGCATTTCGTGATGATGTGTAAGATACACAACTATCAAGGCGGTATTTTCCGCTATATTCTGTACATTTAGCGGCTTGCTATTTCTCCGGTTTAGAGTTAATATGTTACTACCGAAAGGGAAAACAACCTAAACTCAGGAGGATACGAACATGAACGCAAAAACAGAAGCACAGATTGCAAGAATGAAAGAGCAGACCATCGGGGTCGAGGTGGAGATGAACCACATCCGCAGAGATAAGGCTGCACAGATTGCCACCGACTTCTTTGGAACAGGCAGAATTCAGGACACCCACCTCCGCAACGGATACAGCACTTGGAGTGCTTGGGACGAGCAGGGCAGAGAATGGAAGTTCCAGAAGGACGTAAGCATTGCAGGACCCGATGACGAGAAGTGCGAAATGGTCACACCGATTCTGACCTACGCTGATATGGAAACCTTGCAGGAACTCGTCCGCAGACTTCGCAAAGCCGGAGCGATTTCCAATCCGCAGGTTGGGGCAGGGGTTCACATTCACATCGGTGCGAACGGACACACGGCTCAGACACTCCGCAATCTGGCAAACATCATGGCAAGCCACGAAGAACTTCTTGCAGATGCCCTGAAACTCGACAGATACCGCATGGTACGCTACTGCAAAACGGTTGACCCCAAGTTCATCGAACAGGTCAACAAGAAGAAACCCACCACAATGGCTGAACTTGCCGACATCTGGTACACTTCACAGGATTGCGACTACGGCAGACACGCCCACTACAACGACAGCCGCTACCATATGCTGAATTACCATGCCACCTTTACCAAAGGCACTGTCGAGTTTCGCCTTTTCCAGTTCGACAATCCTGCCAACGGCAGAAAGAACGGACTTCACGCAGGACAGCTTAAGAGCTACATTCAGCTTGCATTGGCACTCAGCGAAATGGCAAAGGAAGTCAGAACCGCAAGCCCCAAGCCTCAGCAAAACGACAATCCAAAGTTCGCAATGAGAACATGGCTCATCAGACTGGGCATGGTTGGCGAGGAGTTCGCCACAGCAAGAGAGTTCTTAACCAAGAACCTCGAAGGAGATGCAGCCTTCCGCTTTGGAAGAAACGCTGCTTGAAGGAATTAGTCGCAGACCCACCAAACCGCCACCTACGGGTGGCTTGGGGTGGTAGAAGCCGATAACAGCCACCACGTTGCCCCACAGCGGGCAGAACAGGTATCCCCCTATCGCTATCCCCCTTTCGGTGAAAAGCCTACACAGGGCAACGTGGGGCAAGCTACGGCTCGGAAGGGACTGATTGCAAATGAAAAAATTCTACCTTGCCTATGGCAGCAACCTCAATGTGGAGCAGATGAGAACCAGATGCCCCTATGCAAAGGTTGTCGGAACTGCTTTGATTGCCGACTATCATCTTCTGTTTCGAGGAAGTAAAACAGGCTCGTATCTGACTATTGAACCAAAAGCTGACTGCTGTGTTCCTGTTGCGGTCTGGGAAGTGACCGCCTTGGACGAGAAGAACCTCGACCGTTATGAGGGTTTTCCAAACTTCTATTACAAGCAGGATTTCAGGCTTGCGGTTCAGACGAATTCTGGTGAAAAGAAACTCGACACCTTTGCCTACGTCATGCATGAGAACAGACCGCTTGGACTGCCTGACCGCTGGTATGTTCGCACCTGCCTTGCGGGATACAGAGCCTTTGGCTTTGACCCCAACTACCTCGAAAGAGCAATTCAGGAAAGCAGAGGTGAATGAGATGAAACTCGACCATTGTGAACACCATGAACTCAGAACCTGTCCGAAGTGCGGAAAGCACTACTGGGAATACCCTGCTACTTCCCGTGAGGACAATGAAACCTTCATCTGTCCTGACTGCGGAACAAGAGAAGCCTTGGCAGGTATGGGAATCTCACCAGAAGAGCGTGAACAGATTCTTGCAATAATTCACAGCCACGCTTAAACAACCACAAATAACCGCCGTGCTTGCCCCGTGTGGGCTTGCACGGTGTTTTTCGTAAAACTACCCCACTTTGAAACAAGCCCCTTAAAACGGCTTTAGGAGGCTTATTTGGAGGTGAGAACTTGCGAAAGCTGAAAGGCTATCAGCCTACAAAATTTATGGCAGAAGATTCACATTACAGTAAAAAGGCGGCAGATTATGCCGTCAGTTTTATTGAGTGCCTGAGCCATACCAAAGGAACGTGGGCAGGAAAACAATTTGAATTGATAGACTGGCAGGAACGTATAATCCGTGACCTGTTCGGTGTGCTGAAACCAAATGGCTATCGTCAGTTCAACACTGCCTATATCGAGATACCAAAGAAGAACGGAAAGTCAGAGCTTGCCGCTGCCGTTGCACTTCTGCTGACCTGCGGTGACGGTGAAGAACGAGCCGAGGTTTACGGCTGTGCTGCAGACCGTCAGCAAGCCTCTATTGTCTTTGAGGTTGCCGCCGATATGGTTCGTATGTGTCCGGCTCTGAGCAAGAGAGTGAAAATTCTCGCATCGCAGAAACGGATTATTTATACACCGACCAATTCATTCTATCAAGTGCTGTCTGCCGAGGCATACAGCAAGCACGGTTTCAACATTCACGGAGTCGTGTTTGATGAACTGCATACTCAGCCAAACAGAAAGCTGTTTGATGTTATGACAAAGGGTTCTGGCGATGCCAGAATGCAGCCGTTATATTTTCTTATCACGACCGCTGGAACAGACACACACAGCATTTGCTACGAACAGCACCAGAAAGCAAAGGACATTTTGGAAGGAAGAAAGCACGACCCGACTTTCTATCCGGTCATTTACGGAGCAGAAGATGATGAGGACTGGACAGACCCAGAGGTCTGGAAGAAAGCCAATCCTTCGCTCGGTGAAACCATCGGCATGGATAAGGTCGTAGCTGCCTGTAATTCAGCCAAGGAAAATCCCGGTGAGGAGAACTCTTTCCGACAACTCCGACTGAATCAATGGGTAAAACAGTCAGTCCGCTGGATGCCAATGCAGAAGTGGGACTTGTGCAATTTCAGTGTATCAGAGAAACAGCTCGAAGGTCGTGTTTGTTATGGTGGTCTTGACCTTTCTTCCACCACTGACATCACGGCTTTTGTGCTTGTTTTTCCTCCTGTTGATGAAGAGGACAAATACAGTATACTTCCCTATTTCTGGTTACCGGAAGAAACGCTTGACCTTCGTGTTAGACGTGACCATGTGCCTTACGATATTTGGCAGAGGCAAGGCTTTTTGATGACTACCGAAGGAAATGTCGTGCATTATGGATTTATCGAAAATTTTATTGATGAACTTGGTCAGCGTTTTTATATCAAGGAAATCGCATTTGACCGCTGGGGTGCTGTGCAGATGAGTCAGAACCTTGAAGGACTGGGCTTTACAATGGTTCAGTTCGGTCAGGGCTATAAAGATATGTCACCGCCGACTAAAGAACTGATGAGACTTGTTCTGAATCGGCAGATTGCTCACGGTGGACACCCTGTTCTCCGCTGGATGATGGACAATATTTTCATCAAGACCGACCCTGCCGGAAATATTAAGCCTGACAAGGAAAAATCCACGGAGAAAATTGACGGAGCTGTTGCCACCATTATGGCTCTTGACCGTGCAATCCGGTGCGGAGCAGAAACAGCGGAAAGCATCTATGATGAACGTGACCTTTTTGTCATATAGCGGAGATGATGATATGAAGATAACCGTTATCGGTGGCTCTGTTGCTGAACAGGAACAGAGAGCCTATGCAGATTATGTGAAAAGCAAAAATCCTGACAAAATCATCGAAGAACTGGAAATACATCTTGACGGTGACTTTGTGGATTTGAAATACAAGTATGATTCTGTTCCGTTTGAACGGATACGCAGAATCACAGGCTACCTCGTAGGAACGCTTGACCGTTTTAACAATGCCAAGCGTGAGGAGGTTCAAGACCGTGTCAAACATGGATAGGAGATGATGACTATGGGTATTTTCAGCGGATTGTTCCGGTCACGGGATAAGCCTAAAAACAGCTATGACAGCCCGTCCTATACCTACTTTTTTGGCAGGAGCAATGCCGGAAAGAGAGTCACGGACAAGACAGCATTACAGCACATTGTGGTTTATGCCTGTGTGAGAGTGCTGTCAGAGGCGATTGCACAGTTGCCTCTTCACGTTTACAAATACACAGACAACGGAAAAGAGCGAGTGCCAAAGCACCCGCTTTATTTCTTGCTCCATGACCAGCCTAACCCTGAAATGACCTCATTCGTATTCAGGGAAACGCTGATGAGCCATTTACTGATTTACGGAAATGCGTTTGCACAGATTATCCGCAACGGCAGAGGTGAGGTTGTCGGGCTGTATCCGCTTATGCCAGACTGTGTAAAGGTTGACCGTGACGATAAGAACAGACTGATTTATATTTACAGCCGATACGATGAAGCCAATCCGAATGTCAAGAAAATGGGTGACATTGTTCTTGGTGCGGAAGATGTATTGCACATTCCCGGATTAGGCTTTGACGGTCTGGTCGGCTATTCACCAATTGCAATGGCAAAAAATGCTCTCGGCATTTCCCTTGCCTGTGAGGAATATGGTGCATCGTTCTTTGCAAACGGTGCAAGTCCGTCAGGTGTACTTGAACACCCCGGTGTTATCAAGAACCCTGAAAAGGTGCGTAACGCTTGGAGGCAAGCCTACGGTTCAGGAAATTCTCACAAGGTAGCAGTCATTGAGGAGGGCATGAAGTACACACCGATTTCGATTCCAAATAACGAGGCACAGTTCCTCGAAACGAGGAAGTTTCAGCTTGAAGAAATTGCTCGTTTGTACAGAGTGCCTCTGCATTTGATTGGTGATTTGGAACACGCTACATTCAGCAACATTGAGCAGCAGTCGCTTGAATTTGTAAAGTACACGCTTGACCCTTGGATAGTTCGCTGGGAGCAGTCCATGCAGAAAGCACTTCTTTCTGATTCGGAAAAAGGCACTTATTTTATCAAGTTCAATGTGGAAGGTCTGCTCCGTGGTGACTATGCAAGCCGAATGCAAGGCTATGCTACAGCAAGACAGAACGGCTGGATGAATGCCAACGACATCAGAGAACTGGAAGATATGAACCAGATTCCTGATGAACTCGGTGGCAATTTGTATCTGGTAAACGGTTCATTCACTAAACTTGCTGATGCTGGAGCATTCGCAGAAAAGGAGTCCTAAATGGTAGTAAAAGTTATTTATGGATGCCCATGTAGCGGAAAAAGTACCTATGTTAGTGAACACGCAGAACAGAATGATATCATTTTTGACTATGATGCGATACTTTGTGCAATAACAACAAGAAACAAACATCTTACAGAAAGACATATTGCACATTATGTGATACTGCAATTTAGAAGGTCGATTATTAACTGGGCAAAAAAAATTAAGGAAGCAGAGACTTTTTGGTTTCAATGTAGGTGGATAACAGATTCCATAAAAGAAATTTTGCAAGATATGGAAACTGAAGAAATATTTATTTCTGCTACAAAAGATGAATGTTTAGAAAGATTAGCTCAAGATAATTCAAGACCAGATAAGGAAGCGTGGGAGAGTATCATTAATGAGTGGTTTGATAAGTTTGGTAAAGAAGAAAATTCTGATTTTGAAAATAAAAGGAGGAATCCGCATATGAATAAGTTCTGGAATTGGGTGAAGAACGAGGATACAGGAGAATCTGAACTGTATCTTGACGGAGCAATTTCAAGTGAAACTTGGTATGGTGATGAAATCACTCCTGCTATGTTCAAATCTGAACTCAAGAAACACACAGGCAATATCACGGTCTGGATTAACAGTCCCGGCGGTGATGTGTTTGCCGCAAGTCAGATTTATACCATGCTCCGCAGCCATAAGGGGAAAATCACAGTCAAGATTGACGGTCTTGCCGCCTCTGCTGCCTCTGTTGTGGCAATGGCGGGTGATGAAACGCTTATCAGTCCGACTGGCATGATGATGATTCATAACCCCAGTACGGTGGCTATGGGTAACAAGGCTGACATGGAGAAAGCTATCTCACTTTTGGAAGAGGTCAAGGAAACTATTCTAAATGCCTACGAGGACAAGACACATCTTTCCAGAACAAGACTTTCTCACCTTATGGACGAGGAAACATGGTTCAATGCCAAGAAAGCAAAACAGCTCGGATTTGTAGACGGTATTCTGTTTTCAGAGAGAAAACTCCCCTTTGAAGAAGAGGAACTGGAGGAAGATGAGCCTGAAAAAGAGGAAGAATCTGAAAAGGAAGAAAATAAACTTCCCTCAATGGCTTATTCTCCGTCAAGGACGATGGGGAGTTTCTTGCAGAAGGTTTCCGCAGATACAACAACAGGTACACCAGTAGCACAGCTTGAAAAAAGGCTGGAACTGCTGAAATATTGAAATGGAGGAATGTTACGATGACGATTCAGGAACTCAGAGAAAAAAGAGCGAAAGCATGGGACACTGCCCGTGCTTTTCTCGACAGCAAGAGAAATGCAAATGGCACTCTCAGTGATGAGGATGCCAAGACTTATGATGCACTTGAAAAGCAGATTGTTGACCTCGGCAAGGAAATCGGCAGACTCGAAAGACAGGCTGAAATCGAGGCTGAAATGAACAAGCCTACCTCTGCACCGATTATTGGAAAGCCCAATGATACAAAGGCAGACAAAGCAAAGACAGGCACAGCCTCTGCGGAATACAGCACAGCTTTCTGGAACAGCATCCGCAACCGCAACTACTACGATGTACGCAACGACCTCGAAGTTGGTACGGATTCCGAAGGCGGCTATCTTGTACCGGACGAGTTTGAAAGAAAACTCATTGAAGCTCTCGAAGAAGAAAATATCTTCCGTAAACTTGCTACTGTTATCAAAACATCTAACGGTGACCGCAAGATTCCGGTTGTGACTTCCAAGGGTGAGGCAAAGTGGCTCGATGAAGAAGAGGCATACACACTCTCCGATGATGCTTTCGGTCAGACTTCACTTTCTGCTTACAAACTCGGCACAGCTATCAAGATTTCCGAGGAGCTGCTCAACGATTCTGCTTTTGATATGCCCTCTTACATTGCCCGTGAATTTGCGAGAAGAATCGGTGCAAAGGAAGAAGAGGCATTCTTTGTCGGTGACGGTACAGGCAAGCCTACAGGTATCTTTGCGGCAACAGGCGGTGCATCTGCCGGAGCAACAACCGCAGGTGCGGCTATCACTTTTGACGATGTGATGGAACTGTTCTACTCCCTTAGAAGTCCTTACCGCAAAAAGGCTGTGTGGGTACTGAATGACAGCACGGTCAAGGCTCTCCGCAAACTTAAAGACAGCAACGGAAACTACATCTGGCAGCCGTCTGTTTCCGCAGGTATTCCCGATACAATCTTCAATCGTCCTTATTACACATCTTCCTATGTACCTGAAATTGATGCAGGTGCAAAGTGTATGGCTTTTGGCGATTTCTCATACTATTGGGTCGCTGACAGACAAGGCAGAAGTTTCAAGAGACTGAATGAACTGTTCGCAATGAACGGTCAAATTGGTTTCCTTGCAAGCCAGAGAGTTGACGGCAAGCTGATTCTTCCGGAGGCAGTCAAGGTTCTCACAATGAAAGCGTGATGAATCATGATTAGTCTGGCAGAAGCAAAAAACTATCTCCGTGTTGACCATTGTGAAGATGACAAGCTGATTCAGGAACTTCTGCTGACTGCCAAGAAACTCTGCATGGATGTCGGTCGTATGAGTGAAACAGAACTTGAGGAAAACGAGGACACCACACGGACAGCAATGCTGTTCACGGTGTCCTATCTTTATGAAAACCGTAATACTGCGGATTTCAAGAAACTCACACTGACACTCCGTTCTCTTCTTTTCGAGCAGAGGGAGGGAATCATTTGATGGAAATCGGCAAAATGAACCAGAGAATCACTATCTTGGAACATCACACAAAGGTGGACAGCATTGGAAATCACAAGGCTCAGTGGGAAGAGGCTTTCTCCCTCTGGGCTTATGTGTCTATGCGAAACTCCGTGAACAGTTCTACCGAGAAAACAGATGCAGGAGTGACAAAAGAAGTGCAAAGCCTTGAATTCACTATCCGGCAGACACCAGACACAGTGAATCTGTCAACCACAACGCATAGAATCCAGTTCAGGGGAATGCAGTACAACCTTGTCAGCATCGTTCCAAATTTCACATCGCAGGATTACATGAAGCTGACCTGTGAAGTCAGAAAGGCAGGTGCGAAAGATGACCTCGATTGACAATCTCGCTGAGGAAGTTATGAAAGGCTTGTCAGAATACAGCGAACTTGCGGATTCTGCTATGAAAAAAGCAGTCCGTAAGACTGCAACATCTGTCAAGAAAGAAATCTCTGCAAATGCTCCGTCCAACACTGGTGCGTATGCAAAAAGCTGGACAACAAAGAAAACGGCTGAAAACAGTCACACCTTGCAAATGACGGTGCATTCCAAAAACCGCTATCAGCTTGCACATCTGCTTGAAAATGGTCATGCCAAGCGTGGAGGCGGTCGTGTGGAAGGAAAACCGCACATTGCTCCAGCGGAGAAAAACGGTGAACTGCTGTTAGAATCCCTGATTGCAAAGGAGCTGTCATGACATACAAAGAAATCAATGAAATGATGACGGAAATCGGACTGCCGTTTGCTTATCACCACTTTGCAGAGGGAGAAAGTCCGAATCCGCCGTTTCTGCTCTTTCTTTCTCCAAGAGAGAATACATTCAGTGCAGATAATCTGATGTATCACAGTTTCAAGGATATCAATGTGGAACTGTATACAGATGTGAAATCGCCTGAAACAGAAGAAAGAGTGGAAGAAGTGCTGTTACAGCACAATATCTACTACACAAAAACCGAAACATGGATAGAGTCCGAAAGGCTCTATGAGGTACTTTACGAAATGGAGGTATGAGCTATGGCTCTCAAAAAGAATAAGGTTAAGTTCGGTCTGAACAATGTACACTATGCAAAAATCACAGGTTGGTCTGCCGATGGAAAGACACCTACATTTGCAACTCCTGTCAGAATCCCCGGTGCAGTTTCCCTTTCGCTTGATGCAAACGGTGAGGCTGAAAATTTCTACGCTGACAACGGTGTATATTATGTCATCAATAACAATTCCGGCTATGAAGGTGACCTCGAAATCGCTCTTGTTACCACAGACTTTGCAACTGATATTCTTGGTGAAACTCTCGACAGCAATGGTGTGCTTGTAGAACGCAATGATGCAGAACTCACAGAATTTGCGATTGCCTTTGAATTTGAAGGGGATAAGAATAAAATCCGTCACTGGATGTACCGTTGCTCTGCAAGCCGTCCTGCTACTGAAGGCAGCACTACAGAGGACAGCACCGAAGTCAAGACAGAAACCCTCTCCCTCAAAGCAACAGCACTTCCGACTGGCGAAGTTAAGGTTAAGACCTGCGAAAATACAGATGAAACTACCTACAACAATTGGTATGATGCTGTGTATATGCCTACTATCACTCCCTGACCAGTGAGGAGGAACTGAAATGGCTATCAAGAAAAATATCAAAGTTGACGATATTGACGTTCCGTTCAAGGCGAGTGCCGCTGTGCCTCGCCTTTATCGTCTGAAGTTCGGCAGGGACATCTATAAGGATTTCGCTAAGTTGCAGAAGTCTGTCGGTGACGGCAATGCAGAAAATTCCGACCTTGACATTGAAAGTCTTGAGGTGTTCGAGAATATTGCTTTTATCATGGCAAAACACGCTGACCCAGACCATGTACCAGACAGTCCAGATGAATGGCTTGAAAACTTCAATACCTTTTCTATTTATGAAGTTCTGCCGAAACTCATTGAACTGTGGGGACTGAATGTGGAAACACAGGCTGAATCAAAAAAAAATCTCGTCCAGTTGACAGGGAAATGACAACTCCCCTGTTTCTGCTCCGATGTAAGCAGTTAGGGCTTTCCATGATGGAGCTGGAACTGCTTACAATCGGGCTGATAAACGATATGTTCATTGAAAAGGAAAACGATGAACATAAGTACGACTATAAGGCACAACAATCAGACTTCGATTCGTTCTGAGGAGGTGAGAACGCATGGCAAACAGAATCAAGGGCATTACAGTTGAAATTGGCGGTGATACGACTAAATTATCGAAAGCCCTTGAAGGTGTTAACAAGGACATCAAAGGCACACAATCTCAGTTGAAAGACGTGGAGCGACTGCTCAAACTTGACCCAACAAATACAGAATTGCTTTCTCAGAAACAGAGACTCCTTGCTGATGCTGTCACTTCCACAAGCGATAAACTTGCAACGCTCAAAAGAGCAAGCGAACAGGCAGCACAAACTAAAGATAACTATGATGACTGGAAAGCAAAATTTGACCCTATCAAGCAGAAAATCGGTGAAACGGAAACCAAATTAAACGACCTGAAAGAACAGTCCAAAACGGCTGATGAACAGCTTGCAAAAGGTGAAATTTCGCAGGAAAAGTATGACCAACTGCAAAATGAAATCAAGTCTACTTCTGATGAATTAAAGGCTTTAAAGCAGTCTGCAAAAGATGTGTCTGACGAGTTCGGCAACCCAATCTCTCCTGAACAATACGATGCTTTGCAACGTGAAATTATCGATACAGAACAGGAGTTACAGAGATTACAGCAGGAAGCAAATAATTCCAATGCGGCTCTTTCCAAAATGTCTGCTGTCGGTGAAAAAATGCAGGAAGTTGGCGATAAAATTTCAGGTGTTGGCGAAAAATTGATGCCTGTTACAGGTGCTGTCGCTGGTCTGGGAACGCTCGCTGTCAAGACTGGTGCGGAATTTGATGCCGAAATGTCCAAAGTCGGAGCGATTTCTGGCAAGGTCGCTGATGAAGATTTGCCCGCTATCGTGGAAAGTGCCGAAGAAATGGGACTT
>OCVV011088345.1_pt1 | contig 18276 bp, 10 predicted proteins | sample 1539721 | NCBI WGS metagenome assembly OCVV01 (sample SAMN02144230, study PRJEB22623) | gut metagenome | biome: sheep rumen | host: Ovis aries | place: New Zealand | reverse complement strand
TTCTTGATCCATCTGCAATGGTACAAAGATACCAGTTCTTCATGTTCAAGTGCGGGCAACATGTCCACACACCTCCGTAAATCCTCATCGCTCCATTGTGTGTAATAGAGCCGTTTCGCCTGTTTAATAATGTACTCGTAATCTGTCATATCTTCAAAATTTAACTTGGTTGCAAAGTTAGGAATTTCCCTCCCCGCAACCAAGCAATTTTGTCCCACAAGCCTTGTGGAAATGAAAGATTATTCTTTGACGAGCAAAGCGACTTAGTCAGTTTCCCATGTGACCAAATCACGAGGCAATGATATCTTCTTGACATCGCCACGCAAGCCATCTATATAATATTGTTTAGCCATGTGATCATCAAATTGACCCACAAAAGCCCCACGAATCCTGGCACACTTCTCATTGATGGAGTTGAGCAGTGGATTGGTTACATCTTCAATACTCTGCAATGCTCTTTCCGTCAGCCCCATCGGTCTTAGCTTGTCATATATATTTGCCAATTCCTGGCGGTAGTCTGGTAGATGTTTGAATAAGATTCCCTCAGGATGATTCAGAAAGAGCAGGTAAACAGCCTTTGTCAAAGGCTCCATTTTTATTTCCATGTTGTTATAATCAGGAAGTAACAATCGATAGTCTTTCGTAATAACCAATTTACTCAATCTGTCGTCTGGATGTATCAGTTGTTCCAATATGTATTGCGAAATTCCTCTCTGTCTAAGTTTTGCTATCCGCTCTTTCACCTCCTCTATCAAATCATCTATATCCTCACCATCCACTTGGGAATTAAAATGGTCGTCAGCCCCACCAGCAGACGGTTCTCCATAATCATCATAATCACCATAACTTTCAATCCTACGCTCCTGCAAGCTCCTCTCCTCAAAGATTTGCTTGCCTATCCGATGCAGCTGATCAGCTATAGGCTCACCGTTATTAGAAGATAGTGGATAGAAACGATTGATGGCTTTATCCTTCCCATCTCCACCTCTCCGAATATCTTCTGTGCGGATAAAACCATGTTTTAATCGTGTCTTCTCACTGGGATGCTCCAAATATTGCAGCAGGAAATCATTTCCTATCGTTGTGCTCGCCAATTCAGCATCCGACAAATAGGGTGCACGATATTGGAGCACCTCTCGTTTTGCCAGACGTCTCATCAAGAGAGGAAGATAAATAATGTGGAACCCCATCATCTTCCCCCACCCTTCAAACAATTCGGGGTTACTCTCAAACAAATCAGTCAGTGTCTTGTCTTCCTCGCTCGCCACATATATCAACTCCTTGGGAGCTAACTTCCCATCAAGTTTGAATTCTATCCGATTATCATCTATGGGTTCTACCTTTATTGGATTATTAGGAGGAATGGGTACATTACCTTTTCTCTCCTTCTTCCCATTCTTCCATTCCCAAATAAACAGCAGTATCAATCCAATAGCAACAATCACATCGATGATGTTCCATATAGTCCTGCCTAATGCAATCTTATAGAGTGGCTGGAACAACAGAGCTAAAGCCCCAAAAGTATAGAAAAAAGCCTCTTTCCTTTCTTGATAGAATCGAAAGGACATAAATCCAAAAGCTATTGTTGCCAATAACCTTACCAATTGAAAATAGCCATATGGCATTGGTGCCAAGCAAAGCAGCATCATCGCTGCGAGAATTAGATAAACCTTTCTCATATTATGCAATCTATTTTCTAGTGTCTCCACAAGTCTATATTAACTGTCGATTCTACTTCTTTCTCCAAATCATTGGGAAGAATGGGAAAAAAATCAATTCCCGTAATACGCTCAACTTCATCTATCGAATTAAAATAGAGATCCTTTTTTGATGTTCCTGCATTATTCTTGACAACAAGTCCCAATCCTTTCGGTTTTCCATTAAGGCACAAAACTACCTTAAAAAACGCTTCGGGCACACTTACTTTATTGCTGCCTATTTTCTCATGCTCACTCTTATAAAAAACAGGCCCACAAACTATATATACATCATGGAATCTTCTTGCCCAGTTACGGCATTTAATCTCCATGCTGTTCCAAAGGCCACTATTCAAGCTTGCATCTTGCGGACATACGTTTATCAGACTAAAAGATTGTCTCATTGCTTCTGAATCCCACTTATTATCCCCAGCAGGACACATGTGACCACGTGACCAACCACTTCCCCTATAGTCTTCATTGGTAGCTCGTGGTGTTGGCACATTTTCATCTTCATAAAACGTGTTGTTCCTACTTGTCGTCCCATCAGAATGGTCGCTTGTCAGATGCCATGCTACCCAGTTGGGAATTTTAGTTTCTTTGTTATACGATACAATATAGGCTTTCTTCTTTATAATCTGTTCTGACACGCCAGATAATGGAGCAGGCATGCAAATACGGAAAATAGAATCCGTTAATTGTATAAGTTCCTGTTTGTTGACTGTTTTATAACTTTCATTCTCTTCTGATTGGGAGCAATCAGATTTATTTGTCCTTACGAATGCTATACTCTTTGGAGTTCGATGCTGTCTGCAAGAAATCGTCACTGTTGCTAATGACGGAAGAATCAAAACCGCAATAATTAAACCACATTTGTTTATCATCACATCATTATTATTTCGATTTACCAAGATTTCCGATCTTAGGAACAATTTGAATAATAATCCGTTGGTTTTTCACCTCCTCTTTAGGTTTCTTTCCATCTTCATTGAAACGTCCTCGTCCACGGATGCCACTTCCTGAAATCTGGACCTCACACTGTGATTTCTCAAAAGATATCCCATTTCTTTTCCAAAGATAATATAATGACAATGCACGTTTATAACTGAGGGCATCGTTATCAAAATAAGAATCTTTGGAGGCCATGCCTTCTATAACTACGAGATATGTTATATCCATATTCTTGTACCTTGGATCTTCTTTCATAATGTTTAACCTATTGATTACTCTCATAAGAGAATTTCCAACTTCTATAAGACGAGTAGTGTCATTAAGGACTCGAATGTCAAATTCAGCTGCATTGAAATTGGGCGAATATGATTTCTTTAAAATCCATCGCTTGTTAGTTGCATCTTCCTCGAAATAATCACTTGGCAGTTGGTTTACAGCTTCTTGAATCTGTTGCACTTTGCGTAACTGTTCCTCTGACACCTTACGTTGTTTCTCTGCTTCCATAATGGCATTTCTGAGTGAGATTATGGTAAGGACAAACATAACAAGCATCAAAAAGAACAGGCTTGTCATCAAGTCTGAATAACTAGGCCAAAAGTGAGACCCTGTTTTTTGCTTACTCATAACTTACCTCAAAATATTTAAGATAAACGGAATCAAGTCCTTAAAAATCTGGTAAATGCAATATGCCGATATGAGATAAACAGCCCATTTGACTTTCGATGGGAACTTCTGCTTTTGTGGTGCAACAACAGGGCCTCTTTCTGTTATAACTTGAGTGCCGGCATTTTCCTCTACTGCTCTTTGCAAATCATTTATTCCTTGCCTTATTCGAGAGAGATTAGAAAGTTCAGATAAAGACTGCTTCATCTGCTCTGGCAATGCCAAAACAATCTGATCCAACATATTAAATGTTTCTGACAGTCGTCGGTTACGCTCTTCAATTGATGCCGACATCTCCCTCAGCTTGTCCTCTAATAATTGCTGCTGAGAAGTCATGGCTTTGTCAAGTTTGTCCGTTTGGCCAAATATTTCCTCTGCCATTCTGTCAACCTCAAGTTTTGAATACTTTCCAAGTTGCTTGAATGAAGACTCCAGTTTTTCATCTACACTACCAACAGCTTCAGAAATAAACGCTTTACGTTTTTCGATTTCATTGATCTCCTTTTCGAAAAACTGCCCCATTCTTTCCCATGTGTGTACTCTCTGATCTGCTTCTCCCAGCCTTGATGTCAACTCTCTAACAGCCTCAACATACAAACGAGCATCTTTCAAGGATGCAGCTAACATTCCTATCTCTTCTGTACAGTTTTTTAGACTTTCATAGACCTTAATATTTGCTGTTGCAATTTTTTTAATATCAATCCTTTCAAGTTCTTCCAAAAGTTTGGCCTGATCTTTATAAGATTCATTGACTTTAGATAAGGTTTTATCCAACTGCTTTGTATTTGTGGAAAAAGTCGTGTTGAAATCTTTCAAATTATCAGTCATCTTTACCAAAGTTGAAGTGAAGTCGGTAGATAAATTCGGAAGAAGTTCTGACTGTATCCAGCTTAAGAAATTGTTCTCTCGCAGTTCAACATCGCGTTTTGCCTCTTTAAAAAGATGAGAAGCTGCCATCGTTAATAACAGCCCCACGGCACTAGTTATCACGGCTAATGCTACTCCTCCAAGCAAGTCAGTAACACCACTATCTGATAAAGCTGTACTACTACCTGACATCAATTTCCCAATACCTCCAGTTATCACTAATAAAGAAACGCCAATAAAGATTCCTATCATTGTACCCACAAGTCCAATGTACTGAGTAAAGGGTATAAGCGTTTCTATTTCAGACTCTGAGACTTCACGGTTTCTCGACACAACATCTTTCATTAAATGGTAGTCAGCTACCTGTTCCGAGTTCTCATCAAGGTAGCGATTCAGAGTTATGACGATATTCTCGAAGGCATCTGATTCGTGGGTTGTTTCTATTTGGAGATATTCATTTAACGTTATCTCATTTTCGAGATTATCCGGAAATATATTCTGATACTTGTTGATTAGCTGCTGGGTATTAACAAATTGATATACTTCCCACCCAATAAATACAGCGATTAATAAAACAGTTACTATATACATTTTATGCCAATTTTATTTTAGCGGGAGTCTCTACTTTTAAATTACTATCGAGAGTCCCTGGTTTATCATTTACAATTTGAGTAGCTCCATTTTGTTTTCCCTCCACTATTTCACATACATCATCAAAGATAGCATTTATGTTTGCCAACGCTTTTTCAACATTACCATGAAATTCAAATTTCCTTATTCCATTCTCTTCCCATGTCCTAAAAAAACATTTCTCATCAGAAGGAAGAAGTTTCCGAAATTGCCCATTATTAGCAGTTTCGAGATACTCATATTTGAGAGGCAATGGAGTTGGTGCAGATTTATCGTTTATAGGAGAAAAACTAATTTCTGTCCTTTCTGTCCCATCATCATTAGCCAACTTATGAATATATATTCCTTTCTTTATTTCTTTCTCGATATAGTCTTTATAACTATTATCAGGAAATTCGTCATTCCTTTCACTATTCGGGCAATTGGTCTTAAGGCCAAGATCCGGTTGTGGTTCCCGTATGGTATCTCCATCTCCTTTTTCGTTTCCCTGTGCCATCGATGACTTACGAGGAGTAGAATACTCCTTTCTCCCACTAGAAATACTGCTAGTTTTCTTCCCCATTCCATATGACATATATGAGCTATATCTTTCATCCTCAGGATATCGTATTTTTGAAATTATAAATATGACACATAAGAATACAAGGATAGCCGCAATAGAAATTATGATGTAAAGAACATCCTCATGTCTAGCCAACTCTTTGAAAATATCCATAATTACTCAATGTTTAATTATTCTTTTTATATATAGCAGATATTAGGGCATTCAGCATACCATTCAGAGGATAGAAGAACATTGTTTCTTCTATAACATCATTATCTGATACTTCCTGTCGTTTGATATCAAGGCCATTCTTTGTGAACGTTTCTAAATCCCGCAAACACTCCTGTTTAGCAATGTCAAGTGAAATTTCAGCGGAATCAAAATTATTTTTGTATGAGAACTCTCGATTAAGATCGAATACAAAATTGACAAAATTCTTAACTTCATCAACAGTTCCTTTAATATAGACCTCGTCAACAAGAGCATACGTCTCACCCTCTACGAAGGCTGAGCCGTTTTCATGAACAGCCTTATAGACCATTTTCATTGAGGCCATATCTTCATATTCCTGAAATGTTGGATTTGAAAGACCACCCTTACAGGTGACCTCCTTTGGATTATTTTCATTCTGTAAAATGGTTAAACCATCTACTGGGTATTTCTCTCCATATATTTTCTCGAAAATCTTCTTAGTAAACTTCTCCAAAGTACTGTCACTTGAAGTAAGTATACGAATAACCTTTGAACCATTTCCACTAAATGCAATATGTCGAGGCATTTGAAGTGACTTAGCTTTCATGATGTGAGCCAAATGATATATAATGGCAGCATAGAAGATAATAAAAACTATCTTGTAGTTTGAGTCCAACAAAAGCATGTTGTTGAAATCAACATTATCAGAAAGCCTTTTAGCCACAATCTCATTGTTATCCTTCAACGAGAAATAGAACGAGGCAATATTGCTCGAAATCCGGCTCTTCTTATGTTGTTCCATAATCTCCAAAAGGTCACTGAGAGAATTATCTTCTAAAACGGTTTTAATCTTGCTTTCATACTGCTCCAACAGTTTATTTACAGAAGCAGAACTATGATTGCTGATATACGGATCGCCAAATATTGAGTCTGCAGCAAAGTGGAAGGAAGTAATATTACTCACAGTTCCGTCTTTTGCCAATACCATATCAGTCGTTCCACCACCGATATCAATAGTGACAATATTGCCTACATTAGCCTCTACGCTACGATAATGCTCGTAAGGAGCAACAGATTCTGTCATGGGAATCACATTACGTTTATCTCCTCCGAAATATTTCTCATAAGCTTTGGCCCAAACGTCACTGAAGCTATTATATCGATTCTCAACCATGCTGATAGGATAAAACCAAACAATCTTTGTGTTTGGCAAACTACCATTACATAGTAAGACCTTTGTTCGCAGCATAATAAAAAGCGACTCAATGTAATTCTTAATCCGTTTCGTGTTGTTTGGATCGTTTGACCATTTCAAATCCGTAAGAACCCTATCGTATGCATAACCACGTTTTTTTTCATACGGAAAAGGTATGTTTGTATGACCTAATGGATAAACTGCTTTATTCCAATTGGTAGTTGAGGCAAGACAAAGGGCAGTACGCATTGGGAATTTGTAAAGTTTGTCTTCTCCGATAGCATCAGGAAGGACATCATAGCCATATATATATTTTGCGAGATTATCAACATCTCCCCAAAGCTTTAACATTGTATCTTGTTGGCTCATGAAGAAAGGTTCTGATGCGCCTTGATTTATACAATACTCTATGTGCGAATTAGTTGTACCAAAATCAATAGCAAAAGTAAATTGGTCAGTTCCTAATTTATGCTGCATAATAGGAACAAGGACGCCACTATAATCCTCACAATCCACTCTAATGGAGTCAAATATCTGTTGTTCAATAATATAAGATTTATAACTCAAATATCTTGCATCATCAATATTTCTGACTACAGAATCAACCACAGGAACTACATTATTCCCATTTTTGAAAATTAGTTTGTAGTTATCCCTGTCATCAAATTCACTCATGATGTATGCCCTGTAATATGCATCCTTCACATTTTCATATTGAATGTTTGAAAGAAGGCCTATGGAAAAGTTTCTCTCAACAAGTGCACCTTTATTCTGTTCTGGACGAATATCGCCATTTTCAATATATTGGCGCGTATATTCGACGAATCGATTCCCTTGAATGGGGATACGAAGGGTAACTCTCACATGATCCTCTAAAACTTCCTTTATCTCAAACATGGGCTGCCCTCCTACTTTACCTTGCAACTCATGGGCTGTATAATAATGGAAAAATGTATCTTTCAATGGAAGCAAATATCGATAAGAAGAGCTAGATACAAACTTCCCAAAGAAAGCATCGTCCATAGTATTTATGTTAGGAACACGAATGAGGACATCTTCCAGAAAATCACTTACTGTCAGATAGGGATACTTCTCATTAGCTTTAGGCAGTCTACGCTCATCTATAGGCTTGGGGTCAAAGAATGGTGCTCTATTGGTGTTTTCCCAATAATCCGTAATATAGAAGATATTTGTGTAAATTGTTCCACTTTCAACAGGCAATATAAGAGGCATTTTTTCGTCTTTGGCTATACTTGATCTAATCTCAAAGCCACTCTTCACCTTAACGTTATCTGGACACTGCCTATAAAGCACACCATTAATCTCGACCTTGTTCGGATTAACAACTAATTCAGGATAGTCGTTGATAGAATTATTGGTTAAGCTATCTACCTTATCTTTCTGATCTGGTGTCAATCCTGCTTTATACACCAAATCCATGTATTCGTTCACCTCAGGGAATAAGCGCACAAAGTTTGGATACGCCTTTTTGAATGCAAAATAGAAGATCAAGAATTGCTCTTCTCTCTGATCGAGTGATGCCAACTGACTATCAAACACCTTATCCTTACCAAACCGAATATCTTCTGACAAATAGGAGAAATCATTTGCCGAACTAAAGAATAATGTTGCGGGTGATGTAGCTCCTATAATATCTAATTGAGTCTGTCGATATCTTCCCACGTAGTGAAGAAGATAAACTGATTTCATCTTGTCGAAGTTATAAGCAATCTTGTCTTGGTCTAAGAACATATCGAGCGTATTACCTACTCGTTTCTGCCCATCGCTTTCACTTTGCTCTAGGATATCAAGTTCTTGTCTTACATTCCATACTATCACCTGAACCTTATCAGAGAGTTTTGGAAGGTTAAAGAATATTTGAGCTACATCCAGAGAGTCAGACACCATTTTATGGAATATAGTATCACCATGCAGCTCACCTGATTTTACAACTTCGCTATAAGCGTTTTTCACCAAGTCTATACGCGCGAAAGGTGAAGGGATAGATGTTATCTCCTTTTTTACACTTGCAGCATTGGGGTCTTCAATCTGCCCAATTGCATTGGATCCATATGAAACAGAATTCCCCCAATGCTGAATATTGTTATTCCCATTATATAATCTGAATACTTTTGCCATACTGCTTAGATATTTAGTTTGTTTTGAACTAAGTCATTAGTACTTTGGAAGAAAAGTTCCATAAAGATTTGTTCCTTGGCAACACTCTTACTTGATGCTTGCTTGTAATCGAGCATCAGGTCGAATAACTCGTAATCGCCTTTTTTTAAGGCGGATAAGACTGACCTTGAAGGAGAGATGCCTTTTACAATATCAAACAATGATGCGTTATCCCATCCAAAAGGTGAAAAACCAATTCTGTTATTTTCCATTTCCTTCAACCATCTCACAAATTCATCCTGCACGTAACGTACGTTGCCGATAAAATCCGAATCAAAGAAATTCCTGTCAAGTCTGTAATTTCGACTCCATTGCTGTTTCAGATAGTTAGAAACAGTCATTTTAGACAAATAATGGGTAAAGAACATGAACTGCGTCAACGGCTTTCTGACAATACTGTTTGTCTCTGGCGCAAAATTCTCGAAAATGACATTCGCAACCTCTTCTGACGCCAATCCAAATTCTTTATAGACCGCAGACCCTGTTCTCTCAGACCCATTGGCAAAATCTACAACTGCGAGTGCGGAGAGCATCTCTACAAAGTGCGCATTGTTCTTCTGTTCGTCTCCACCTTCGTGATTCTCATAAGCCTTATGGGATGAACTATTGTCACCTATATAATATAAGGTATCAATGTCGTCGCCGATATTCTTGTCATAATAGGCTAGCGCAGCTTTCGTCTTAGAAATGAAGGTGTCAGACTCTATACTGCTCTCTTCGTCTTGTTCAACCTTAAAATAGGGAAGCACCGTAACGGCTCCAATGGTAGCAGAATTTATCAACCCGTGATTAGGGATGACTTTATTCTGGCGCAAAGTGTTCAGCAGTAGAGGGAATCCACTCGCACCTGTTCCTCCAAAGATAGAACTAATGATAAAAATCCTGTCGTCTTGAGAGAATTCATTAGCAAAAGTGGAAAACTCTGGGGAATCAGCAAATTGATTCAGAACGATACTGCCTATATTGGGGTTGCCTTTGAAACCAACTACCATATCACTTGACAAGTTCTTAGAGGAATACAACATCTGCAACATCGCCTTTGAAGCGAAATCCATATTATCGTAATCCATAAATTGCTTGAAAGATATATTCTGAGAATTATTAACAGGTAGCCTAAAATTAAATTTGTCTATAATCTCTGTCCTAAAGAACTCATTCCTGCTGCTGGAGTTGAAAAGCAATTTCTCCTTAATAGCCACATAACGCTGCATCAGACTGACAGTTCTAGTCAAATCACCATTATTCATATCTGGGTCAATGATGATTGGAACAATATCTGATTTACATTTAACACCTGATGCAAGCAACAGGGTAAGAGAACGAAGCACTCTAGCTCCAGTTCCACCAATACCGAATACGAATGTTTTCATAAGCAATTACAATTAGAAGGGATAATACCTAACAGTCCTACTCCCCAACTTGTAGAGCATAGAGAATCCAAAGAAGAGAATGGCTGTAAAAAAAGCATTAACAATACCAAACATCACTATATTGGTTTGATCTATGATTAGCAAACCGTTATTATCATATAATAGGCAATCTCCAATGAGACCATTGTCATAATCACTGGAAATCAAAAAATAGGCTATCAAAAGATTGGCTAGAGATGTTATCCCCAGAAACAGCCAATATTTCAATTGCTGACTTCGAACTGGATTCCAAATGTAGTAATAGATAGGAGGCATGATAATGGCAGAAATAACTGCTATAATTCCAATTTGATTATAAATTAAATCTCCACTATAATCTTGTGATTCACAATTGTACCCCCAAAGGTATTCAGAGAGTGGTTGCCCATAAAAGGAGTCTAACAAGCTGTAGATGTTACCAAGTAGTTCTTCCATATTATTTGTTGATATTGATAGTCATTCTGGTATAATAGTCTTTTGAAGAAAATGCTTCGAAAATACCATCAGTCATGTATTTGATTCCGAAAGTTTTGTCAGCATTTTCGTCAGAAATTTCATTTCCTTCATCATCGTTGCATTGTTGGGGCCAAGTTAAAATGCCCTTTTTCAGCAGGATTTCAAGGTTGGATGGGTGTACTTGTTTTGTTTCAAAAGTCAGCACATGACTATATTTCTTGTACGCTTTAATCCTCTCCACTGATACAAGTTCAAATTTGGGATCACTCAACTCGTATAGATCTGTATTGCATAAATAATCGTCACCCAAAATCAATGGAGCATAATTTACTTCTACAGAGAACCTAATTCTGCCACCCTTGTCAGCTTTAAGGTTCTTAATAGAGTGTTTAGGGTCGTCTTTGTCTAAGTCAAAATTACCAGATTTTATCTTTACGGCATAGTTGGAATCTGGCATTTCCGTTCCTCCTACAAATGCAGTAAAGGTATTCTCGACTCCCTTCAAAAATTTATTGCTCTTTAGCATTTCTATCCTAATCCGATTTATGGCTCCCTGCCCACCAAATAGCCATATATAAAACGGACGAGAACCCTTATAATATTTCCCGATATCATTTTTATCATAGCAATACCCGTCAAATTCTGAAATACAGCGATAACCAACAACTGCACACTGAGGGTGGATATGAATATGATCGCCCAAATAATTCTTAATTCCTATCTGCTGATTAGTCAGATAATCATCTGCATTCTTACCTCTTCCTGGAGAGAATATGCAGTCAGAAATAAATATGGACACAGTAGAGTCGTTTGTTGCGGCTAAAATATCCTTAATCATCAGTGCTATATCAGATGTTCCGCGATTTCCACCCTTCTTTTGAAAAGAAGAGGGCTCTAACTTCTCAATGAAATCACTAATATCGTCTTGCTGAGGAAGAATACTTGAATTGATATAGTTCAGATTTAACGCTTTAGCAACTCTGATCTGCTTTAGATCAACTAAATAATTATAAACAATATGCTCGAATTCTGTCTGCCCCTTAACATAACCATCCATACTTCCAGAGTTTTCAATATAAACGTTTATGATAGGTGTAAATTCAATTGGGGAAATATATGCTGTAGCAGTGTCTTTTTTATTAGAGGCCTTTTTACCCTTTCCACGATGAGAACCACCACATCCTGTTATCATAGAAAGCAAAACTGTAACCACTAATCCGAATAAAAACCTTTCAATATTCATAAAATTTCTGCTGTCATCTATCAGCTTACCTATCGAACTCCCAAGTTTCGGCAATTGTTTTAGGTTAAAATGAAAGACGTGGGAGTCACTACTTCTCGCTTATCCCAAGTCTCAGGCTCTCGCATTGCCCCCATCCCTAAGATAAGCAACTCGAGTTAGCCCACGTCGTGATTATATACGTTCGTCCACCCTATAATAAAATAAGGTGGACTGGGTATAACGAACCCAACGCAGACGTTTCGGTTGCGTATTCTCCAGAGATGGATTCAAATTTGCGAGATTTGAGACTCTAAAGATAACGTTCGTAAACGTCCTTTTACCAATAAGTTTTGACCCTCTCACCCTTGCAGGCTACCCGAGTCAATTGCAAAAGTATATAATATTTTTTAATTCTGCAAATATTTGGGGAAGAAAATCGAAAATGATTAGTTTCACAAGGCTTGTGGAGTGGAAAAAGCCATTACTTGGTTGGAAGTAATGACTGAAAAACTCCTCACGTAACAATTCTGACTCTACTTACAAAATAAAAATCAGATGCTTGCAAAGATATCATAGCAAAATTCCAAAGTTCGTTCTTTATAGTTTAATACGTATGAGAAGGATGTTTTATCACTCTTGACAACTCTAGTTAAAGGTCTCAACACCTGCCTAAATACCTTATAAGAGTTTAACTGTCTGTCACACTCTGAATGCTGAACGATAAACAAATACCTATTGAGCGGATGCCTCTTCATAATTTCACTAATCTGAAGGGCAAGCCACTCCGTAAAATGAGCTGTGACATTTGAGAAGAAGTAGGACATGTTGAAAATGATTAAGGATGGAAGTTCCGAACAACCTTCCCAATAATTCATATCCATTTCACTAACAGAATCCAGCATCTGATAGTGCAGTTTTTCATCGAACACATCATCCAACATTTTTTTGCCCATACGTTTCATTTCTATAGATATATCGATACCAGTATAGACCATGTTTGGCGCTGTTTCTGCAAAGATTTCACCGAACGCGATACCACAGGTTGCGGGGCCACATCCGATATCAACCATTTGTACTCTACCATTAACAGATGAAATTTGAGACTTAATCCAATCTTTATCACTGGAGAACAGATTCAAACTGCTACAATAGTGTTGTCTCATGATATAATAGCAATATATCAGCACTTGCCGATCTGGAGACATTTGTTCGTCAAACATCTGAAGTTGATTGGAGAAATTAATTCTACCGTAGCCGATGGCATTCAGATTCGTGGCCATATCATGTCCAAAGACCTTTGAAGGCCATTCATCCCCTGAAGCGTCCTTCACAGGTTGGAAGACATATTTATTAAATACCGAATTGAATTTCTCTGAAACCGAGAATGTCGCCAAGCTGAGATTCAACTCTTCTGCGTCATATTGCTGTACCTCAAAATTACCTGCTACAAAGTCATCCTTCTTAACACGGAAAAAACCTTGCTTGCTTCGTACAAACTCCAAAAGCTTGAAGAATGTGAAATTGTTGGACAGCAACTCGGCATTTCCGAACATGACCAGATGCTCTTCTGCTCGAGTCATAGCCACGTTTAGCTTACGATCAACGATGCTTCCATCTATTTTGTCTTCAAAAACATTGTTTGTTAGGAAGTTTAGTTGATAATACTTCTGGACTGTAAATCCATATACGATATACTTTCGTTGCGAACCTTGATAGCGTTCGACGGTGTCAATCGTAATATCATGCAACAACCCTATACCGTATCTGTCAATTGCCTTACGGACGGTAGCTATCTGATTTCTGTAAGGAACAATCACGCCAACGGTCCTGTTGACATCGAATCCATTTGATTTTTCTATCTCATAGATCTTTACCACCGTAGCCCCAATCATTTCAGCTTCCGTCTGATTCACTTTGTCGGATATCGCATCCCTAGGGGAATCCGTAGCAATAAAGACGATTCGTCGCGTTTTCAGCAAATCGACGATTCCGTTTTTACCATCTCCCTTGTAAGGCAATACAACATTTTGATGAGGGCGAGGTACCTCTTCAAGAAGATTGCTATAGAACGCAAAGTTGGGGAAAATGGCTATATCATGGTGCATGCGTCCTTGCTTTCGGAGCCTATACGTAACGCTCTTATCCCGTGCATATTTTTTGAGTAGGCGTTCAAACAATGACAAACGGCAGTCTGTAAGATATATTTCATTCAAGAGAACATCCTGAACGCGACTGACATCCTCTGTTTGTTGTACGACGGCTGGTAACTGTTTATGGTCGCCTATGAGCACGATCTTCTTGATAGCAGACACCCCATTCTTATTTGCACTGAGCAGTCCTATTAGATGTGGTTCAAGTATCTGGGAGGCTTCATCAATAACAGCGAGTGAGAATTGTTTCAGTTGGAACAAGGCAATATTGCTGTTCATCGCGGTTGTGGTTCCCACAAACACCTTTGTACGGAGCAGAGAGTTTTGGAGTGCTTCCAAGTTCTCACTCTGCTCTACCCTTGTGCTAAGCAAATTTCCCCTATACTCTTCACCACAACTGAATGCACCTCCGATTCTGATATAGTCTATACCCTCTTCAGTCAACTTGCTGCAGATTTCATCAACAGCCCTGTTGGTATAAGACAGAAGCAGAATGCTAGCATCAGGCTCCAGCAGTTCTTCCTTGACGGTATTTAGTAAGCCGTATGATGTCTTTCCTGTTCCTGGAGGTCCGATAATCAAGAACAGATCCTTTGCCTTTTTCACATGCAATGCAAGGTCGTTGAATGCTCCATAGTCGCCTTTTATCGTTGCAGCCTCATCCGTTTGAGGTTCTCTCTGCAAGAGCAGGAGGTCTCGTCTATCTTTAGGAGCTGTAAGGAAGGCTTGCATGCCCCTGTAAAGCGAACTATAAGAAGACTCCATGAAATCATGTTCAATAGCCCAAGGTTTGTTCATCTGAGCAACAAAAACACGATTGTCTGCTTGTGTGGCTCTCAGAATAAGTTGGATAGTGTCTGTTCCAATGTGTTCAATCGTACAACGGAGCACCATTGTCTTGCGGGCATCTGGTTCCTTTCCTTTTGTATATGGATACAAGATAACTATATCACCAACACGGAAATTGGACATGTCGTTATCTGCGTTTTCCGAGAACCCCAATTCGACATTCCTGATTCGCCCTGTTGTTTCTTTGTCTGGCGACAATAGGGTCAGGCCATCATAGATGTTTCCCGCCTGTCGTTTCTCTTCCAAAGAGTCAAGCCACGTGGCTGCAAAGCCAGAACTATCCTTGGTCTTGTTACCAAGTTTGGACATGACATGCTCATTGGCGATAAATGTCAGGAAACGGAAATAATAAGCTTTTTCCAGAGCAGATGCCTGCTGTATAGGATCAAGTACACTGGCTATTTGCGGACGTATCCAATTATCCCAGAAATTACCATTACAGTTTTTCTTATTTATTTGCTCAGGAGTTAGTCCTTCAAGAATTCTGTAACCGTTTGGTCGTGTATATAGCATTTCAGACCATGCCAGTTCGTTTCTTACTTTGATAGCTTTGAAAATTAGTTCTGGAGCAAATCCAAGTCCTAATAAGCTATCAGAATATTTGGAATATAGCAAAAAAGCATAAAGTTTATTACCATTGCGTTCATACACTTCCCTATAGTTATACCTGATAAGCGCCATATAAAGAAGCATTTGTATATAATGTTCTTCAGTCTGTCTTGGTGTCACAAAGTTATCATAGGGGAATGCGCCCTTACCAGATTTCTGTTCCATAAGAACCATATAATCTAGCTGAAGGAAGTCCATACGTCCTTGCAGCCCTAGCATCTCTGAGAAAAAAGAAGGCTCTACAATACCGTTTCTAGAGTTGAACTGGCCTACTTTCTGTGGCAACAAAGTATGGATGGCTCTTGCAATATTCTGTTTTTGTCTTTGTGCATCTTGATGAAACTGAGGAGTTATTCCTGCTGTCAGCAGACTGATGGCATTATCTTTAAAGAAAGTCTTTACGCTCTGAGAATATGGATATGTATTGGGCATCTGATGGATGGACTCATCCAACAATTGTCCTGCCAAGTTACCTAAGACTATAGCTTCTGTAGTTCTCTGAGGCTCCAGTTTTTTTATCAAATCGACAAACGGGGAGTCCGCGTAGCTGGTAAAGCAACGGGCTACAGTCGAAATATTTATTAGATAATCAGGCTCGAAAATAACCAGTTCTGGATATATAACGCCGTCATCTTCCCTGGGACGTATAAGATTCACCTGAGCGTCTTTGTAGAACAAGTCCTTCAAATATGTCCAATCATAATTGTAAATCCCATTTCCATGTGCATAGCACACCTTTGCCAAGTCACCATCTTCAGATTCCTCTGTCCTGATATAGACATATTCCGCATCCCAACTTTCCACTATGCCCCTCATGCATTCACTAACTAATATGGGAGTGTAGGAAGGGGCTTTTTCTGTTGGGAAAAGACTGATTAATCGAGAAGGGATATCTATCTGATAAATAAAAGCAATAAACTGGCAAAGGTTCTTCACGTCAAAGAGGCAATACTTCTCTAAATCTTCATCTGATAATTCATGTCGCTTTCTCAAACGAACACGGGTGTCATTAGTCGTTTTAACCAACCTTTTCGATGCGCCATACTCTTTTAAAAGATAGTCTGTTTTGGCAAAATTTCCGCCAAAGTTGATACGTGTTTCTTCTGTCTTTTGACTCAGACACTTCCTAAAGACCATATTCAGCCCATTATACACCTTACGGAAGTTTGGCCTCTGAGCAATAGCGCTTTCTATTTCATCAAAGAAATTTGTGGAAGCCTCAGGTTCATATGTTTCGTTAATGAGTACTTCTTGAGCATGATTAGATTCTATGGAAAACTCTTCTATTCTAAGTTTCTGAGGGATTAATCGAATATCAACTATTGTTAAGGTTTCCAAGCCATTTAATATGCATGAAAGATGTCGATTATCACATACTGTCAACCATGTCTTCACAGTATCAGAAAGGCCTGTTGTGTCTATCTCTGCGTCTTGCCAGAATATGATGGCTGCACTGATCATCTGTGGCAAAGCTCCTAGAAGTTTTCCAAGTCCTTTGGTTACACGACTTTTGTTTAACCTTATCTGCTCATATGGGGTTTTCTCTCGACTCCCTCCTTCTATAATTAGATCGCGAGAAGTCCAAGCACCATTTTCACGAGCAATAATCTTACCACCCCAATTCTTAAACTCTAATATTCGATAACCACCTGAGGTGATGAGAAGTGCGTCAAGTTCTACTCCTTCTATATTGTAATTCCCAATAATTATACACTCTTCTGTGGAATTCTTATACCGTTTTTCTAGCATCTTGCAGATAGACTCAAATTGTTTTGTCTCTGCTAGATGATTATATTCTGATATTTTGAAAACCTGTAGTGCCATAATTACTTCCCTGTTATTGTTTCTGATTCCTTGTTCATTATATGTCGTTTCCAATTATTAAGAGCTTCGTCTTTACTCGTATTCGCATAGCAATACTCACACATATGGGGGCAAGTATTATACTCACCTATATCTTTACTTCGCAAGCAACCACAGAATTCTCGTTGTCCATCATCCTTTGTCGCATAACGATCACCTGATAACAGTATTGCCCTTGCAGGTAGAGGCTCTGGCTCTCCAAACAGATCATATTTTATTTTATGAATCCTGGCTCCAATGAAATCCATCAGTATTTTATCATCATGTGCTAGTCTCACAATGTGGTCATAATCAATACAATGATTACGCTGGATGCCATATTGTGATAAATCTATTCTCTCGCCACAGGTAGCAAGCGTATATCCCCACTTTTTATTAAGTTCTGCCAGACGTTTGGCAAATTCTACCATCAATGGTTCAGTCCATTCATGGTAGGCTATTTTGTTTTTCTCAAGATTTGCTTTTACCTTTTTATAAATAGATATATCTGCATAACTAAAAACCAACTTCTCTGTATAGCCCTTTAATTGATCACCAATTCTCTCAATTTTGGACAGAAGCCTATCCATGCTGATTTCATCCGTGAGCATCAATGGGTCAAACCTCCAAATGACATGACCTATGCCCAATTTGTCAACAAGCTGTTTAAAGGTATTTATACGATATTGAATTGATGGCACCTTCAATTCTAACTTTTCTTCTTCATAGTCGTTGAGAGAATATTGAATATAACAACCTATATTTCTTTCTTTCAAATAATCCAGATGTTTAAGCAAGGGTTGCGGATTTTTGGACCAGAAC